>Ga0123357_10000066_pt1 | contig 85043 bp, 77 predicted proteins | sample TergutEmb28metaG_FD_89873 | JGI IMG/M metagenome (GOLD analysis project Ga0123357, IMG submission 89873) | Embiratermes neotenicus P4 segment gut microbial communities from Petit-Saut dam, French Guiana - Emb289 P4 | ecosystem: Host-associated > Arthropoda: Insects > Digestive system > Gut ...
AAAGCGGTTTACAACCCGAAGGCCGTCATCCCGCACGCGGCGTTGCTGCATCAGGCTTGCGCCCATTGTGCAATATTCCCCACTGCTGCCTCCCGTAGGAGTCTGGGCCGTATCTCAGTCCCAGTGTGGCCGGTCGCCCTCTCAGGCCGGCTACCCGTCGACGCCTTGGTGAGCCGTTACCTCACCAACTAGCTGATAGGCCGCGAGCCCATCCTTGACCGTATACGCTTTCCACCTTCTCAGATGTCTGTGAAGGTCATATCCGGTATTAGCAGCTGTTTCCAACTGTTATCCCGATGTCAAGGGTAGGTTGCTCACGTGTTACTCACCCGTTCGCCACTCTAGGGGCTCCGAAGAGCCCTTACCGTTCGACTTGCATGTGTTAAGCACGCCGCCAGCGTTCGTCCTGAGCCAGGATCAAACTCTCCGTTGAAAATTTATCCTTCCACCGACGAGTCGGTGGAAGGTCAACTTAGGGTTTGACATTCCTGACATATCTTATTTGCTGGATATATCAATATATCAAAGGAACCGTTCTTGATCTGATTCATCAGTCAAGATCGGGGCACTGTATTTGTACATATAGTGCATTATTTGGCATTGACTTAAAGTACGCTGTTGAGTTCTCAAGGTTCAGGTGCGTCCTTCGCTTTGGCTCTCACCGCCGCTTGGGGCAACTTGATCAACTTTACCGGGGTTTTTGACCTCAGTCAAATCCGGATTTTTGATCCATCCTCCCTAGTTTCTAGCAAGGAAACTTTGTTTCTCTCGCTATTCTTCTAGCTTGGTTTGCCCTTCTGACAAGCGGTTTTAGCTTCTCGCTCTTCCGCTTGCCCGTTTGGGGCAACTTGATCAACTTTACCGGGGTTTTTGACTCGTGTCAAATCCGGATTTTTGATCCTTCCTCTCCGGGTTTTTCAAGAGATCTTTGTTTCTCTCGATATTCCTCTGGATCGGAAACCCCTTCTGACAAGCGGTTTTAGCTTCTCGCTCTTCCGCTTGCCCGTTTGGGGCAACTTGATCAACTTTACCGGGGTTTTTGACTCGTGTCAAATCCGGATTTTTGATCCGACCTCTCTGAGGTTTATCAAGGGAAGTTTCCTTCTCGTGATATTCCATTGGATTGGAAACCCTTGCTGACAAGCACTTTTAGCATTTCTGCTCGGTGCTCGCCCCCTCGGGCTAGATAAACTTAGCCCTCTTCGGGACCCCCTGTCAAATCGGGGGTCGGGGAGGCCTCCCACTCGCGCGCGTAGGAACATATAGTGGGCCGTCGGCTCGCCGACGGTGGTCGCGGCCCACACGCATGCTCGTTTAGGGTAAACTTATAGGCTGTTATTTTCCGGGAGAGGAGACCCTTGCCTACGCAGTCTTCCTTGGAGAAAGAACTCCAAGTAGAACAGGCCCACGTCGACCTTGTGATCACCCACTTGCGTCGGGCGGTGGCCTCGGCGAAAGACCTCGCGCAGGAGTCCAAGGCGCGCTACTCGTCTGACCGAGACTCGTGGCTCCGGGAAGAGGACGGCACGGCTTTGTTCGAGCGCGACGCCTTCGCGTTCCTGGCCGCACGACGCATGGCGGTCCTCGACGGGGAGCACGAGGGCCTGGTCTTCGGCCGGCTGGACTTCCGCGACGCGGAGAAGAACTACATCGGACGCCTGGGTGTGCGTACCCCTGACTACGAGCCTCTCGTCATCGATTGGCGCGCCCAAGCCGCCGAGCCGTTCTACCGGGCCACCCCTGTCCAGCCCATGGGAGTCCTGCGTCGCCGCGTCCTCTCGTCACGCGACGACCGGGTCACCGGCATCGAGGACGACGTGCTCATGCCCATGGACATCCCCGACGACATGACGGTGATCGGGGACGGGGCTCTCATGCGCGCCCTCGAGCGTGCCCGTGGACCGAAGATGCAGGACATCGTCGCCACCATCCAGGCGGAGCAGGACGAGGTCATCCGGGCGCCGTACCAGGGCTTCACCCTGATCACAGGCGGTCCAGGGACGGGGAAGACCGTCGTCGGCCTGCACCGGGTCGCCTTCCTGCTCTACACCCATCGACGTCGGTTCACGAACGGTGGAGTGCTCGTCCTGGGCCCCTCGTCGATCTTCATGGACTATATCGAGCGTGTGCTGCCCTCTCTGGGAGAGGAGTCGGTCACCCTGCGCTCGATGGGGCAGGTCGCCAGCGACGTCCTGAACTTCTCCTCCACGGTGCGAGGGAGCGAGGACGCCTGGTGCGTCAAGGGCTCCTTGGGCATGGTGGACCAACTCCGCTCCCTCGTGGACCGTCCTCGGTGCGAGATCCGTCCCCTCACCGTCCTGGTCAAGGGAGAGCCGATCACCATCGGCGTGGACTCCCTCGCCCGGCTGAGGAGGGACGCCCTGTCTCGGGCGGCGTACAACGAGGCGCGCCCGATCGTCGAGAACGAGATCGTCTCCACCCTGTGGGCCAGCGGCGAGGGGCGTGTGGACGTCGACGACCGACACCAATTCGAGGATCTCGTCCGCGACTCGTGGGCGTTCACCACCTTCATGGACCAGTGGTGGCCCCCGCTGCGCCCCACGCAGGTCCTGGCTTGGTTGGCCGACCCCGCCATGACCGATCTGCGCGGCCTCGACGCGGACCAGGCCGCGATCCTGCGCTCCTCCATCGATCCCGACCAGTGGACCATCGCCGACATCCCCCTCCTGGACGAGTTGGCGCGCATCCTCGGCCCCGTGCCCCCCGAGGAGGACGCGGAGACTCTCTTCTTCCCCGACGGCATCGACGAAGTGGTGACCATCTCGGAACGGCTGACCGACCATCGCACTCTGGAGACGGGGACCCCCCACACGACGTACGCCCACATCCTCGTCGACGAGGCCCAAGACATCACACCCATGCAATGGAGGATGATCCACCGCCGTGGCGCCAACGCGTCCTGGACCATCGTCGGCGACCCGGCTCAGTCGAGCTGGCCTGACAAGGACGAGCCGGCGCGAGCGTTGACGGCGCTCATCGGGTCACGCGAGAGGCGGTCCTTCCGACTGTCGACCAACTACCGCTCGCCTCAAGAGGCCTACGAGTTGGCGACGGCGTACATCCGCACGGTCCAGCCCGACTCCGACATCCCTCAGGCGGTTCGCGCGACCGGTGTCGCTCCCCGTCTGCTCCAGTCCTCCCGCGAGGAGTTGGGCCGGGTCCTCGCCGAGGAAGTCGCGCGGGCCAGTCAGGCGGTCGAAGGGTCTGTGGGCGTCATCGCCGAACCAGAGTGGGCCGATCTCGCCCGTGCGGCGCTGCCTGAGGATCCGCGACTGATCCTGCTCGATCCCCTGTCGTCCAAGGGCCTGGAGTTCGACGCCGTCATCGTGATCGACCCCGACGGCATCGCCGCGTCGGCCGCCAGCGGTCCACGTACCCTCTACGTGGCCCTGACACGGCCCACGCAGATCCTGGTCACCATCGACGTCGACGCCCCCGGCGCGTGGCGTCCCCAGGCGTGACCGTCACCCGTCCTCAGGGCTGACGCAGGCTCTTCCAGATGGCTTGCGTGGCCATCGACTTGTTCTGGGTGAAGAAATGCAGCCCGGGAGCGCCCCGGTCGATGAGCTCCTGGGCGAGCTCCGACGCGATCTGCGCGCCCACGCTCCTCACCTGACCAGGATCGTGCGACACCTCGTCGAGACGGTCACGGATCGCCTGGGGGATCTCGGCGCCGCTCATCTGCGCGAACGTCAGCACCTGGGACACCATGGTGATCGGCATGATCCCCGGGATGATCGGGATGTCGCACCCCAACGACCTGACCCGATCTACCAGAGCGACATAGGAGTCGACGGAGAAGAACAACTGGGTGATGGCGAAGTCGGCGCCGGCCTCCCACTTGTCTTTGAGGATCCTGGCGTCCAGGTCGGCGTCGTGGGCCGATGGATGCGGATCGGGGAACGCCGCCACCCCGACGCAGAAATCCCCCTGCGAGCGGATGAGTTCGACCAGCTGGGTCGCGTTGGCCAGTCCGTCGGGATGGGCGTGCCAGGGGACGGTCGGGCCGCCGGGCATGTCGCCACGGATGGCGAGGATGTCTTGGATGCCGTGGTCGGCGTACGCGCGGATGACGCGGGCGAGGTCGGCCGTCGACTGGTCCACGCAGGTCAGGTGCGCCATGGTCCGGATGCCGGTGAGGGCGCTGATACGTGTGGTCACCTCGATGGTGCGTTCCCTGCTGGAACCGTTGGCGCCATAGGTCACCGAGACGAAGTCCGGCGCCATCGGGGCGAGCCGATGGAGGGTCTGCCACAGATGCTCTTGGCCGGCGTCGTCCTTGGGCGGGAAGAACTCGAAGGACCACACGGGAGACGTGGCGTGGGCCAGAAGGTCGGAGATCCTCATGACGTGCGCTCCACGGCGGCGTGGACGAGTGTCATGAGGGCGTCGGTCCCCTCGGCGGACAAGTCGAGGCGGTGGAGGTGGCGCATGCCGGCGGAGGCCTCGGCCATGATCGCCTTCTCCGTCGCGTCCACGGCCCCGGAGTCGGTGAGGATCTGTCGTGCCACCTCGATGTCGTCCATGGACAGGTCAGGATCGCCCAGCATCCGCTTCAGCGTCGCCCCCTGACGAGGGGTCGCCCCCTGCAACGCGTACCCGATCAGGACGGTCTTCTTCCCCGCACGGATGTCGTCGCCCGTCGGCTTCCCCGTCACCTCGGGGTCCCCGAAGACGCCGAGCATGTCGTCCCTCATCTGGAAGGCGCGCCCCACATGGGTGCCGAAACGCCCCAACCCGTGTTGGACGTCGTCGGACACCAATCCCAGCGCGGCGCCGATCTGGACCGGACGAGCGACCGTGTACTTCGCGGTCTTGAACTCCATGACCAGCCTCGCGTTGGGGATGACGTCCTCGTCCTGAGAAGGGGCGAACTGATGGACCAGGTCGAGGAACTGTCCTGCCAGGACTTCGGTGCGCATCGCGTCCAGGTACGGCCGTGCCCGCTTCAGCCTCTCGGACGGCATGGACGACTGCTCGACCATGGAGACCGACCATGTCAGCAACAGGTCCCCGAGCAGGACCGCCATACTGCGGCCGAAGTGCGGAGACTCCCCGGGCCACTTCTGCTCCCGGTGATAGGCCTCCAGGGCACGATGGGCAGACGGGGCCCCTCGGCGGGTGTCGGAATCATCGATGAGATCGTCGTGGACGAGGGCGGACAGGTGGAGCAAGTCGAGGCTCGCCGCGATGTCGATCACGGCCGTCGGGGGCTCGTCGGCGGCGCCGGCGGCGGCGACGTACCCCCAATAGCAGAACGCGGGGCGCATGCGTTTCCCACCCCGAGCCAGGTGACGCGCCTGGTCCCACACCAGGTCGAGCGTGTCGCCCGTCTGGGCCAAAAGGTCGCGTTGGGTGTCGAAGAAATGGTCCACCCTGGTCTGGACCATCGACAAGAACTCCGGCGAGAGGGGTTGGTGAGGGTCGAGTCTCATCTCGCTCCTCCCCCGGCTGACGCTGGTCGGCGGCTCGCCCATGGATCGGTGGCGACGCACGCCCCGATCAGACGATGGATCCGTGACTGATCTCCCACTCTTCCTGCTCCTTGCCTCATCGCCTTCCGCCCCTCCCTGCACCGGCGCCCTCGGAATCTGAATCACACCATATCAGGTGTTCCTGCCAGCGCCGCGACGAGGGACCCTCTCGGAAACCGGACGCAACCTCGGTGCGCCTCACGGAATCCACCTGGTATGCTCCTACACTCGATCATGGATTCTATGGAAACCTCTGGGTGATCATGCGCTGTCCTCACGGGCGATGCGCACAGCATCAGTCAGTGCTTCCTTGTCATCACCCTCAGGAGTTCGCGTGGCCGTCACACAACCCGACAACCTCATCGGTTCTGTTGTGGGCGGACGGTACGAGATCATCGCCCGCGTGAATCGGGGCGGCACAGCAGTCGTCTACCGTGGGATCGACCGCCGCCTCGGGCGGACGGTGGCCATCAAGGTCATCCATTCCGACTTGTCAGGCGACGCCGACTACGTGAAGCGGTTCGATCGTGAGGCCCGCGCGGCGGCCATCTTGTCCCACCCCAACATCGTGGCCGTCTTCGACCAGGGCCATGCCGGCGACCGTCCGTACATCGTCATGGAGTACGTCCACGGGCAGTCCCTGAGGTCGATCATCTCCGCCTCGGCGCCCCTGCCCGTGCCGTTGGCGTTGTTCTACGCCGACGAGGTCGCCAAAGCCTTGGCCGCGGCCCACGACGCCGGCATCATCCATCGCGACATCAAACCCGAGAACGTGTTGATCACGAATGACGGCCAGGTCAAAGTCACGGACTTCGGGTTGGCGAAGACCATCAGTTCGCAGACGTCGACCGCGTCCCACGGCGTCCTCATGGGGACCATGAGCTACATCGCCCCGGAGATCCCCCAATCGGGATCGGCGGCGAAGACCTCGGACATCTATTCCACCGGGGTGATGATGTACGAGATGCTCACCGGGAAGAAGCCCCATGTCGGGGAGGACCTCTCCCAGGTCTTGTACAAGCATGTCCACGTGGACATCCCGCCCCCGTCCCAGGCGCTGACTGGGCAGGCCAGGGCGAAGGTCCCCGATTACGTGGACGCCCTCGTCACCGCCTGCACCTCGCGCGACCAGGCCAACCGTCCGGCGGACGGGCGTGTCCTGCAGGACCGGATCGCCCGCGCGCGACGCAGCCTCGACGCCGGTTTGATGCACGACGCGGACCTGATCCACCAGATCACCCTCAGTCCGCAATCGGTGGAGCGGACCCCCGTGGCCCCCCACCATCTGGAGGTCACCTCCTCGGACCAGGCCGGACGCAAAGAGCACACCCCCGTCCACGGGACCACCGTGTCGGCGACCAGGCTGACCAAGGCCTCGGCCACGTCGCGGCCGGCCGTGACCTACCCCGCCCCTCGCCGGACACGGCCCAAGCGTCGTCTGGTCGGACTCGTCATCGTCGTGGCGACCGTCCTGGTCGCCAGTCTGCTCGGGTGGTGGCTGGCCGTCGGCCGGTGGACGACCGTGCCCGTGATGGCGGGGATGCCCGAGCAAGACGCCCGGTCGGCCGCCGTGGCCCAGTCCCTGACATGGTCGACCCCGCTCCAGGCGTACTCGGAGACCGTGCCGGTCGGTGCCGTGATCCGTACCGACCCGGCCGAGGGCGATCGGGTGAAAAAGGGGTCCGCCGTCACGGCCTACATCTCCAAGGGGCCCGAGCGCTACGCCATGCCCACCGTCGTCGGCCTGTCCCAGGACGAGGCCAAAGCGGCCATCTTGACCGCCCACCTCGCCGTGGGCACCGTGACCCAGGACTGGAGCGACGACTCCCCGGTGGGCCAAGTCGTCTCGGTGTCTCAGGAGCCGGGCGCCTCCCTGCCGCCCAACACGGCGATCGATCTGGTCGTGTCCAAGGGGCCACAGCCCATCACCATCGACTCGTACGTGGGCCAGGCCGGGGACGCCGCCTCCCAGGCGCTGTCGGACGCCGGTTTCCAGGTCACGACCTCGCAAGCCACCTCCTGCACAGTCGCCGCCGGCCAGGTGATCAGTCAGTCTCCTGACGCCGGCACGGGCAGCGACGGCTCGCCGCTCACCGGACACCGCGGGGACACGATCACGCTCACGATCTCGACGGGGACGCCGATGGCCACAGTGCCCGACGTACGCGGCAACACTCGTGCGTCTGCCCTGCAGAAGCTGGGGGACGCCGGATTCGTGTCCGACGCCATCGAGGTCCGCAACGTCAATCCCATGGGTCTTCCCTTGGGATTGGTCACCAGCACCGACCCAGGACCCGGAGGCCTCGTCTCCGCGTGTTCCATCGTCGTGAACATCGTCTGACAGGCCCCGCCAGGATCCGTCCTCAGGCCGGCTGCGCCTCCTGAAGAATCTCGGCCAGGACACGTCCTGCCTCCACGCACTCCGGCGCGCTGACATCGAGGTGGGTGACGGCCCGCACCTGCGTCGAGGAGAGCTTGGACAGCCTCAGACCCCGCTCCTCGGCCTGCGCGACCACCAGGTCGGCGTCCATGGTCCCGGTGTCGACGACGACGATGTTCGTGGCGATCTGATCGGGCACGGCCCATGCGGCCCCGCGACGCACTTCCTGCGCGAAAGCCCTCGCCGACTCATGGTCCTCGGCCAATCTGTCGACGTTGTTCTCCAAGGCGTAGATGCCGGCGGCCGCGAGGATGCCCGCCTGCCGCCACCCGGCGCCCAGGCGCTTGCGCTGGACCCGGGCCCGCGCGATCCGGTCGGGAGTGGAGGCCAGGAGGGTGCCCACCGGCGCCCCCAACCCCTTGGACAGGCACAGGGTCACGGTGGTGGCGAGGCTGCCGTAGTCTGCCAGGGATGCGCCCGTCGCCACGCAGGCGTTGGCGAGGCGGGCGCCGTCGATGTGCAGGCCCAGCCCGTGGTCATGGCAGTACGCGGAGATCTGACGGACCTGATCCAGGGGCTGGATGGCGCCGCCGGCGAAGTTCATTGTGTTCTCCACCTCGACGCCGGCCGTCCTGACCAAGTGGCCCGAGTCGAAGGAGACCATGGGTTCGATGTCCTCCACCCGCGCGACACCGTCGGGGGTGGACCAGGTCCTGGTCGTGATGCCGTGCAGGGCGCCATGAGCGCCCATCTCGGCCCTGACGATATGCGCCTTAGCGTCGCACAGGACCTCCTCGCCTCGCTCGGCGAGAAGCCAAACTCCCAAGAGGTTCGCCAGCGAGCCTGTGACGCAGAACAGGGCGGCCTCCTGGCCCAACAGGGCTGCGCCCATGGCTTCGAGCTCAAGAATCGTGGGGTCTTCCCCATAGACGTCGTCGCCGACCGGGGCCTGAGCCATGGCGTCGCGCATTGCCGGTGTGGGCATGGTCACAGTATCGCTTCGTAGATCCATGATCGGAAGCCTAGCACTCACATCTTGTCTACCTGCGCTGTGGTCCACCATCGGGTCGAGGACGCTGTCCCAGCGAGTGTCAGAAATCCATGCCTACGAAATCCATGGGGCGCCGCTCCATGGCCGACAGCCGATCCGCCACCATGAAGGCCAGTTCGAGGGACTGGGTACGGTTCAACCGCGGATCGCAGAGGGTCTCGTAGCGGTGGGCCAGGTCTTCCTCTTTCAGCTCGCCCACTCCCCCGACGCATTCGGTGACGTCGTCGCCGGTCAGTTCCACGTGGATGCCTCCCGGCCACGTCCCCAGACTGGCGTGGACGTCGAAGAAGCCGTCGACCTCCTCGGTGACGTCGGCGAACGACCGGGTCTTGTACCCGTTGGCCGACGAGAAGGTGTTGCCGTGCATGGGATCGCACACCCAGCACACCTTGCGTCCGGTCGCCTCCACCGCCTCGATGATGGGGGGCAGCGCCGACCTGACCTGGCTCGCGCCCATACGGCAGATCAGCGTCAACCGGCCCGGCTCGTGGTCAGGATCCAGGGCCTCGACCAACGCGACGACGTCGGCGGGGCTCGCGCTGGGACCGACTTTGACCCCCAGCGGGTTGCGCAGGGCTTTCATCAGTTCCACATGGGCGCCGTCCAATTGGCGGGTGCGGTCGCCGATCCACAGCAGATGGCCGCCCACGTTGTACGCCGAGGCCGTGCGGGAGTCGATCCGGGTCAGCGCGTGCTCGTAGTCGATGAGAAGGGCCTCATGGCTGGCATAGAAGTCGACCGTGCGGAAGGCGTCGTCCTCCACACCGCAGGCGATCATGAACGCGAGGGCCCGATCGATCTCGGCGGTGATCTGTTCGTACCGCGCCGACACATGGGCCGTACGGACGAAGTCCGCGTTCCAGGAGTGCATGGACCGCAGATCGGCGAACCCCCCCTTGGTGAAGGCGCGCACGAGGTTCAAGGTCGCCGCCGACGCGTTGTACACCTGGAGGAGCCGGCCTGGGTCGTTGCGGCGGGCTTCCACAGTGAAGTCGAAGCCATTCACCGCGTCTCCGCGGTACGCGGGCAACGTGACGTCGCCGCGTGTCTCCCATTCCGCCGACCGGGGTTTCGCGAACTGTCCCGCGATGCGCCCGATCTTGACGACGGGGACCTCGGCCGCGTAGGTCAGGACGACAGCCATCGACAGCAGGACCCTCAACCGTCCCCTGATCGAGGACGCCGTGACCGCATCGAAGGTCTCGGCGCAGTCCCCGCCTTGGAGGATGAACGCACGCCCTTGCGCCGCCTCGGCCAGTTTGGCCTTCAAGTCGTCGCATTCCCCGGCGAAGACCAAGGGAGGCAGGCTCCGCAGCTGGCCCAAGACCTTGTCCACAGCCTCCGGGTCGTCATAGACCGGCTGTTGGACGGGACGAAGCGCGTGCAGGGCGTCGAGGGAGGGTACGGTGTCGGTCACAGCATCAACAGTAACGGTCTTCGGCCTCACCGGTGGTCTCTTCTCGATGGATGGCTCCCGCCCGAGGGCCGATAGGAGTACTCATCCACCATCTCCTGGCCGGTGATGGCCTGGATGTGGCGCATGACCTCGTCGGTGGCCTCGCGCAGGATGGCATGGGCCTGCTCACGATCGGCAGCGGTCAGATAGGCCTGGCGCATCTCCTCGGGGAAGGTGAAGGGGTCGCCCATGCGCAGCTCGGGATGGTACAGCCAGGGGAAGGGCAGCCACTTGCGGGTGAACCGCGTGTTGAAGCACCCGAAGGGCACGATGGGGGCGCCCACGGCGAGGGCGAGTCGTGCGACCCCCGTGCGCCCCTTGTAGAGGCGTCCGTCGGGCGAGCGATGGCCTTCGGGGTGGAACGCCACGTACCCGCCCTGGCGCAGGTGGTCCTCGGCCGTCCCCATGGCGTCGGCCGACGCTTCCCCGCCCGAGCGGTCCATGGGGACCTGATGCATGGCTCTCAAGAACCAACCGGCGAATCGGCGCCAGAGGGTGTCGGTGCGGAACAGCTCCTTCTTGGCGGCGAAGGTGACGTCGACGGGAGCGAGCGCCCACAGGATGAAGGTCTCCCCCGTGCCCAGATGGTTGCCGGCGAGGATGGCCGGTCCCGGGACGGGGATGTTCTGCTTGCCCTTCACTGTGGGCCAGAACACGGCAGTGATCAGTATCCGTCCAATGGCTTTCATCACGCGATAGAACATCGAGCTCCCTTATCTCCCACACCCCGCCAGTGTGTCTGAACCAACCTTACGACAGATCTCAAGGAGCGAGGATATCCGGCACGGGCGCATCCGGGCGCGGTCTGGCCCCGCGCGCGTGACGATGAGTGTCATGCGCGCCGACGACCACTATGATCGTCGATATGCGTGACGAGGATCAGGCTTTCGCGAAGATCGTGGCGGAGGAGTTCCACGAGCAGTGGAAGCCGCCCGTCGATCCGCCGGCGCCTGCGCCTGCGCCGACACCCGATCCGGGACCGGCGCCCGATTTCCACCTCGACCTCTTCGACGATGACGAGAGTTACCGCCAGGTGGCCCATGGGTCGTGGAGGATGTCGCCCTCGATGTGGTGGGGCCTAGGGCTGATCGCCCTGGGATTGGTCATCACCATCGCCAAGATCCTGCCCTGGCGCCTGCCCACGTGGGTCGGATGGATCGCCATCGCATCCTTCGTCGCAGGAGTGTCCTTGAGCCTCTGGCACCTCACACGCCACCCGCACCCCCCGGACGAGGACGGCGAAGTCTGACGTCAGGGGGTGAGCGTATGGGCCTCCCGCCACGAGACCCGTGGCAGGGGGGCTCAGGTCAGAGGTACCGGCGCGCGCCGACGAACGGCATCCCGACGTCGATGCTCGAGTACACGACCCCGACACGCTCGTTGCGCGCGTCGACGATCATCCCGCCGCCGACGTAGATTCCCACGTGGCCGGGACCGGAGTAGAAGAAGACGAGGTCGCCGGGCTGGAGGTCGGCTTTCGCGACCGGAGTGCCCAGGTTGAACTGGCCACCGGCGCCGTGGGGCAGTCTGATGCCCACTGTCGCGAACGCGGCCATCGTGAAGCCCGAGCAGTCGTACGAGTTGGGGCCGGCGCCTCCGTACACGTACGGGAGGCCGACGCGGGCCATCGCCCACGCGACGATCGCGGCAGCGGCCGGACCGTTCTGGACGGGGGGCGGCGGCGCGTAGTTGGCGTTCTTGTTGGGTCCGTTCGCCAATCCAGCGGCGTTGCCGAGGAGGGCGGCCTGCTGGGCCGCCGTGAGGCGGTCGACGAGGCTCTGGGCCTGCTGGACCTTCAGCGAGGCCTGGCTCTTCAGATCCAGCGCCTTCTGCTCGTCAGCCGCGATGGAATCGACGGTGGCCTGCTGCTCGCGTTGCAGGTCGGCCAGCGTCGCCTGGCTCAACTGGTAGTTCTGCAGCAGAGCCGTGGTCGTGTCGGCGACCATGGTGGACATGATGATGCGGTTGAGAGCCTCGTCCTGGTTGGCGGCGGTGAACAACGCCGTCGTGGACGTGATCCCCCGGTCCTGGAACTGCTGGAGGCTGACGATGGCCACCTGCTGACGCAAGGCCTCGACCTTGGATTGCTGGGAGGCGATGTCGTCCTGCGTCTGCGTCAGTTTGGTCTGCGCAGCCGTCAGACTGGCCTGCACCTGGTTGTACTGCTCGTCCGCTTGGCTGGCCTCCCCTTGGAGGGTGACCAACTGCGCTTGCGCGTCGGTCAAGTCGTCCGCCTGGGACGACGGCTGGCCCATCCACACGACACTAGCCGTGAGGAGGGTTGCGAAAAGCGCCACCGCCGATTTCTTCACGCGCGACATTGTCCACCTCCAACTTCCTGAGGAAATTCTAAGCGAAACTCAGCAAATGGGCCAATCAGGGCGAGCGCCCATCCGTGCTCCGCGACTGTGTTTCTGGATTCTCGCCCACGTCGTGCCTTGTCACGGCAGCGAAGGTCGAGGATGGCCGACACAGGGACGGCTTTGCCAATAGTTTGCACGAACATGCTATCTTTACAGATAGTCGGCCGGGTTGACGATCTGACCGTCCGACCACACCATGTAGTGCAGGTGGCAGCCGGTGGACGTGCCCGTGGTTCCGACGAGGGCGATCACCTGTCCCTGCACGACGCTCGTGCCGGGCTTGGCGACTCCGCCAGACAAGTGGTTGTAGCTGGTGACGATATGGTGGCCGCCGATCATCCCGTTGTCCACCACCATGCGGTTGCCGTAGCCCCCCGCCCAGTAGTAGTCCATCACGAAGCCGTTGCCCGGCGCGATCACGGGCTTGCCGCAGGCGGCGCCCATGTCGATGCCGTCATGGAACTGGTACGCGCCCGTGATGGGATGGATCCTCATCCCGAAATCCGAGGTGATCTTGTACGAGTCCAGCGGAGACGCCAGGGCGGGCGAGGGGTTGGGGACGACCTTGGTGGGGTCGGCCACGCCCGCGCCCACGGCGTTGGGGCCGGCCAGACTGCTGTTCTGCGCGGCCGCCGTGGCGGTCATGGCGTCCAGCATGGTCGCCGCTTTGGCGATCTTGGCGGTGATGTCCGTGTTCAGCGAGGCCAGGGTGGACTGCTCGGCGGTGATCTGGGCGATGGCCGCCTGCTGGCTGCGTTCCAGGTCCGCCAGAGTCCCCTGCTGGATCTGGAGGGACGAGAAGAGGGAGTTGGCCGTGTCGGACACCTGCTGCATCGCGGTGATGTAGTTCAGCAGATCGTCCGAGGACGTGCTGGAGATGATCATCGCCGTGGCGTTCAGCCCGCGGTCCTGGTACTGCTGGAGGGCGATCTGTCCGATCTGGGACTCCAAGCCGGACATACGCGCCTTCTGGTCGGCGATCTCCGTCCTGGTGGCTTCCACTTGGGTCTGGGCGGCGCTCAACCGATCACGGGATTCGGCCTGTTGGATGACGAGGTCCTGCTGCTGCTGCTGGAGGTCGTCGAGTTGCGCACGGATGTCGGCCATCGACATGCCGGTGGTGTTGTCGGCGTCGGCTGGAGCGGTTCCCGTGAAAACCGACAATCCAGCGATGGTGCACACCGCTACCGCGATCCGCGTCCATCTACTTGTCATGCCAACCCTTTCATAACCCCTACTCAGATCCTGAGAGAACTCTAAATGAAACTTAGAAATCTTGTCAATCCCTCGCCCCAGCTCTGAATGTCCACTCTATTTTACTCGCATACGCAAATCAGATATATGGTGAGGGGCGGTCGGCACGCTCGTCACCGTCCTTCCGTCATCGCCTCTCGGGCCGCCTCGCGTCCCCACGCCGCCAGCCGTTTCTCGTCCGCCGCGCGGCTGCTCCTGTCGAGCACGGCACGCACGACACGCATGCCCGCGCCTGGTCGCGCCAGGGCTGTCGCAAGCCCGTCGGCGTCGGTCACCGTGGTGACAGGCACGCCGAAACCACGGACGACCTGTTCCAGATCGACGGCCATGGGCACAGCGAACAAGCGCTCGAACCAGTCGGCGAGCTCTCCGATCTGACCGCGCGGGGCGCCATACTCCAGAGTCGAGAACAAGGAGCCCCCGTTGTCGTCCGCGACCACCACCGTCAGGTCGGCGCCGGTCTCGAGGGCGGGTCGGGCGAGGGAGCCGATGTCGTGCAGCGCCGTGAGATCGCCGATGAGGGCGGTGGTCGGCGCGCCCGATCCGAGAGCCACGCCACACGCGGTGGCGATCGTCCCGTCGATGCCGGCCAGCCCCCTGTTGGCGTACACCATGGGCGGGCGCGCGGCGATCGGGGCCAGGTCGGCGTCCCTGACCGTGTTCGAAGCGCCCAGGAAGAGGTGATCGGCGTCGGTCAGGGCGCCGAGCACCGTCGACGCGACCAGTTCGCCCGACCATGTCTGGGCGCGATCCATCCGTGCCCGCAACCCTCGGTCGGCCGACGCCCACAGAGCCATCCACGACGGGTCCCCGAGCCCCAGCCCGATGGACTCCACGACGGTGGACACGGACCAGCCCGGATCGGGCCACTGGCCCCCCGCGGCGACGGCGATGATCTCGGCGTCCTTGCGGGACAACAGGGAGGTCACTGAGCGTGACAAGGTGGGCCGCCCGACCACGACGACACGCTCGATCATGGAGGCCATGCTGGGCAGAAGGTGGCGGTACGTCGACACGGCGGCGCCGCCTCGACGAGCATTGGAGGACGGCTCCGCCAGGAGGGGGATCCTGGCGCGTTCGGCTTCTTCGGCCCAGGCGCGTCCCTGCTCCGGGGGCAGGTCCCCGGCCACGACGACCGTCCGAGGGCCCGGATCGAGCAGGCGGGCTCGCGGCGGCGGGACGGGGTCGACCCGGAAGGGCACCCCGGCGCTGATCCGACCCGGCTCGCCGAGCAGAGGGGGGGTGAGTTCGACGTTCACATGCACCGGGCCGGGACGGCGTGTCAGACGGCCTTCGCAGGTCACCACCGCGCGACGGATCCCCGCCCTCCAGGCGTCAGGGGGGGCGTCGGTCGAGGAGATGCGCACCTGGTCGAGAGGGATGCCGCCGAAGATGCCGACCTGATCCGCCGTCTGGTTGGCACCCGTGCCGACCAGGGTGGCTGGACGGTCCGCCGTCAGAGCGATGAGGGGCGCCTGTGCGTACCGGGCCTCGGCCATCGCCGGCGCGAGATTGGCCACGGCCGTCCCGGATGTCGTGATGACCGCGACAGCCCGACCCGTGGCCTTCGCCATACCCAGCGCCAGGAACCCGGCAGCCCTCTCGTCCAGACGCATGTGCAGGCGGACGCGTCCGTGCGCTTCCAGGCGGGCCGCCGCGTAGGCCAGGGGCGCGCTGCGCGACCCGGGACAGCACACCACGTCGGTGACGCCCATGGCGACCAGTTCGTCCAGACACACCGTCCCCGCCACGACCGATCCGGGCGTGGCCTGTGTGAAGAGGTCATCCATGCCACACACCTTCCTTCTGGCAGCGACGCCGCCTGTCTTCCCACGCCAGGCGGGTCGGGGCGTCGGCTCGCACCGCCGCGAGGAGGCCGGCGTCGACCTCCACGTCTCGTACGTGTATCCGTCCCTGGACCGCGACGAGGGGGTCGGCGACCACATCCGCCGACAAGAGCGGCACAGTGTTCAGGCCGCAGGCGAACGGCAGGCGTGGCAGAGCGGCCGCCAGAGCGATCCCGGCACGGATCCCGACGGAGGTCTCCACAGCCGACGACACCACGACATCCATGTCCAAGTCCTCGGCGAGTCGCAGGCACGCCCGTACACCCCCCAAGGGTTGGACTTTGAGGACGGCCACGTCCGCCGCCTGACGCTTCTTCACCAGGAAGGGGTCCTCGGCCTTGCGGATCGACTCGTCCGCGGCGACACGCACTGATTGTCCATGGCTGCGCCGCACGGCGGCCAGGTCGTCCACGTCCGCGCAGGGCTGCTCGGCGTACTCCAACTCGAAGCGGGACAGCTCTTTCAGCGCATGGACGGCTTCCTCCAGGGTCCAGCCCCCGTTGGCGTCCACCCGGACCGCGCCCGCAGGACCCATGGCGTCCCTGACCGCTTCGACCCGCGCCAAGTCGTCGGCCAAGGTCTGGCCGTGCTCGGCGACCTTGACTTTCGCCGTGCGGCACCCGCTCTCGCGAGCCATGCGGAACGCGGTCTCGGGATCGGTGGCGGGGATGGTGGCGTTGACCTCGATGGAGTCCCGCACGGCGGGCGGGTACCCCTGGTCGGCGGCCTCGAGCGCCGCGGTCAACCAGTGCCTCGCCTCGGCGGGCGGGTACTCCAGGAAGGGACTCCACTCGGCCCAGCCCGCGTCGCCTCGGATGAGCATGCCCTCGCGACGCTCGATCCCCCGGAATCGCACGGGCATCGAGATGGAGTAGACGTGCGTCTCAGCCATGGAACCATCCGATTCCCAGGCCCACGGCGAGGAGCACGGCGGTGGCGAGTTCGGACAGGCCCGTCCACTTCAGGACATGGATGAGGTCGCGGCCCGTGGCGCCGCGCATGACGCGGACGAGCGAGGGCAGGACCATGGCCGCGCCGAGCAGGGAGACGAGGGCGAACCAGGTGGTCCACCAGGAGATCACGACCAGCCCCACGACGCTCACGGCGATGAGGATGGCGTAGAAGACGCGCGTGCGACGGTCGCCCAACCGTACCGGCAGGGTGATCTTGCCAGCCCTGGCGTCCGTGTCGAGGTCGCGCAGATTATTCGCGACGAGGACGGCCATGGCGAAGCAGCCCATCACCACGGCGGCGACGAGCGTCGGACCCCAGGCGATCTGGCGTGGGCAGGCGATCCCGGCACCCGTCGCATCGGAGGCGCACACCGGCGGGGATTGGACGACCACGGTTCCGACGGTGGCCACCACGCCGAAGAAGATGAAGACGAAGACCTCCCCGAGCCCCATGTACCCGTAGGGCTTCGCGCCGCCGGTGTAGAACCACGCCGCCACGACGCAGGCCGCGCCCACCAGGATCACGAGGACGAAGGTGAGGACGGACACCGGGACGCGCGGAGCGCCCGGCGCATGGACCTGGAGCAGGCCGGCGGCCATGGACGCCAGGATCAGGCCGATCACGCCGGCGAGGGCGAAACTGATCCATGCGGCCCTCTTCACCGCCCCTGGGGGCGCGGCGCCGGAGCCCACCAGTCGCATGGGCCCCACGCGATGGGTGTCCGTGCCTCGCACGCCATCGGAGTAGTCGTTGGAGAAGTTGCCCCCCACTTGAAGGGCGAGCCCGACGAGCAGACACAGGACGAAGGGCACGAGGCTGACGGCGAAGGAGGCCCACCCCGAGGCGTACGGAGGTTCGGCGCCCGTCACGGACCAGGCCACGCCCGTCCCGGCGAGCACCGGGGCGGTCGAGACCGACAAGGTCCTCAGGCGTGCCCCTTCCAGCCATTCACGCGCGGTCGCCATCCTGCCTCCACTTCTCAACCAAGCTCGCACGGTCAATCTTGCCAGAGGTGGACAGCGGAACCGCGTCCACGCGCAGGAAGCCTCTCGGGCGCGCCGCCGAGGTGATGTGGGGCGCCAGAACGTCCAGGACGACGTCTCGACCAGGACCCGTGGACGCGACGATCACCGTCGACCCCCACACGGGATCCGGCACGGCGAAGCATGCCGTCTGGTGGGGGAAGCGGGCGTCGAGGAGGCGCTGCATCTGGGCCAGGTCCACGTTCGTCCCCCCTGACTGCACGACGTCGTCGACCCTGCCCAGGATCTCCAGGCGCGAGCCGACCAGGCGTCCCCGGTCGAATGTCCACAGGGACCCGTCCCGCCGCACGAGGGCGGTGTGGACGGGATCGCCCAGGTACCCCTCGAACAGGGTGGGGGTGGTGAGGAGGACGCGCCCGATCTCGTCGACGGGGTCTGCGATCTCCACGTGGACCCCGTCCAGGGGCGTCCCGTCGTAGACGACTCCCCCGCAGGTCTCGCTCATCCCGTAGGTGGTGACGACGCGTACCCCCGCCCGCTCGGCCTGGTCGCGCAGGGCGTGCCCCAGGGCCGACCCTCCGATCAGGACGGCCTCGTACCCCGCCAGGCGCTCGGCGAGCGCTGGGTCGGACAGGGCGCGGTGCAGGTGCGCGGGGACGAGGGAGATGTAACTGCGGGATCCCGGTCGGGGCAGGTCCTCCAGGTGGGGGGAGATCTGATGGTGGGCCGTGCCCGCGACCAGCGCTCGCACGCGGGTCATCAACCCCGCGACGTACCATCCTGGCAGGGGATTCACCCACACGCCTGGCCCGCCCAGACGGGCGTGGACCGCGTCGGCCGCGACTATCAACGCCGCGCGTGACAGCATCACCGCTTTGGGCGTGCCGGTCGACCCGGAGGTGGGCACGATCACGCCGGTGAAACCCTCGGGGATCGCGGACTCGTCGACGGCGACGTCGGGGCCGCCCAGGCGGACCACCGAGCCGTCACCGGCCAGCATCGCCTCGATATCGCCGCCATCATCGCCTCGGCCCGTCACTCGCACACGCACATTCACCAGATCATTATGGCCGTTGCGGGCCCGGATCGCCCACCGCGAGGTTCACCAGGCGTGGGAAAAGGCGATCACTGACATTGGGTTGACGCCCCAGGAATTGGTAAACTCGGCTTACACATGACACACGCATCAGCGCTGAACCTCAAGGAGGCACCCGTGGCCAGTTCATTCCAGGCCCCCCGTATCGAACCCGCTCTCGTCTTCGACGTGACCATCGAAATCCCGAAGGGCACGAAGAACAAGTACGAGATGGACCACCACACCGGCCGCATCCGCCTGGACCGCACACTGTTCACGTCCACCCAGTACCCCAACGACTATGGCTTCATCGAGGGCACCCTCGGCCAAGACGGCGACCCGCTGGACGCCATGGTGATCCTGCAGGAGCCCACCTTCCCCGGCGCCCTGATCCAGTGCCGCGCCATCGGCATGTTCCGGATGAGCGACGAGAAGGGCGGAGACGACAAGGTGTTGTGCATCGCCACCGCCGACCAGCGTCAGGCCAACGTCCGTGAGATGACGGACCTGCCCGACCTGACCCTGCTGGAGATCGAGCACTTCTTCACCGTCTACAAGGACCTCGAGCCCGGCAAGTCGGTCGAAGGCGCCATCTGGGTCGGACGCGCCAACGCCGAGTCCGAGATCCGCGACTCCTGGGAGCGCGCACGGGGGACCTCGTACGCCAACGAGTTCACACCCGAATCCTGACCATGACGACGATCGCGCCCCAGATCGGTGACGAGACGCGCACACGTGCCGTCCCCGCCACCGACTGGGTCACGATCGTCTGGGACGACCCGGTCAATTTGATGAGCTACGTCACCTACGTCTTCATGACCCATTTCGGGTACGCGCACGAGAAGGCCACGCAGTTGATGTTGACGGTCCATCATCATGGCCGGGCCGTCGTCTCCCAGGGGGCGCGCGAACGGATGGAGACCGACGCGCAGGCCATGCAGGGCTTCGGCCTGTGGGCCACTGTGGACCGAGCCTGATGCTCGCTTTCCACCGTCACAGGGACCGGTTGACCACCACGCTGCAGCCTCAGGAAGCAGCCATCCTGCGCGACTTGGCCAGTCAGTTCATCGATCTGGTCCATCCCCTGGAACACGCCCGTGCCACGCCATGGCACGGCTCGCCCGGCGACTGGTCGCCTGACGACCGGTCCGACGTCGACGATGTCGCGGACCCCGCCTTGGCCCGCCTGTTCCCCGACGCCTACCCTGACGACCCGGACGCCTCCGGAGAGTTCCGTCGTTACACCCAATCCGATCAAGCCGCCGCCAAAGTCGAGGCCGCTCGCGTGATGATCGAGGACTTGGCCGCGTCCGACACCGGCCATCTGGACGTGCCCCTCGACCACGTCCAGGCGTGGTTGATCACCGTGACCAACATCAGGCTCGTCCTGGCCGTACGCCTCGGCGTCACCCAGCCAGGCGACCAAGGGCTCGAGCACCTCACCGCAGACGATCCCCGCCAGGTGACGGCGGAGGTGTACGACTGGTGCGCCTGGATCGTGGAAACCATGGTGGAGTGCTTGTGAGGGGTCAGCCGCCACCCTCGTCGACGACCACGCCAGGGCCCCGGTCGTCGCGGCATTGACACAGCGCCTACACTTGGTCGTATGCTGCTGCGCGCTTTCCCGATCCTGCTCTTGGTGGCGTGCACCATTTTCACAGCGGTGCACGTCGTCCAGTCCAACTCGATGAAAGTTCGCGGGCTGCCCAAAGCCTTGTGGTTCATCATCGTGCTCATCGTGCCCGTGATCGGGATGATCGCCTGGTGGGTGGTCGGACGTCCCGTGCACATCCAGCCCCTCCCCCCGACGGCCCCCGACGACGACACGGATTTCCTCCGGCGCCTCTGAGCCCCCGAGGGTCCTCAGTCGTCTCGCACGGTCAGCGCCCACGAGGTGTCCCCCAGGGCGTACGCTCCGTGCCATGCCCCCCGCTCGAAGAGCAAGCCCCCCGGCGCGTCCGCTGTGATCTGCCATCCCAGGCCCGGCAGGGTCTCTCGTAAGAACTCCTGGACGGTGTCCGACTGGTCCGCCGGCCCCACCCCGATCAGCAGATTGGGCTGGTCGGCGGTGTACGTGAGGATCGTGGAGCTCGGCAGCCAGATCTGGTCGGCCGGCGGGTGGGTGAACCCTCGCTGGGCGAGGGACTGGCCCTCCTGGGGGGTGACGACCGCCACAGACGGCGTGTCCTGGATCCCGACCGGCACCGCCGAGCACCCGGCCATCCCCAGGCAGACGACGACTGCACACAGCGCCCGTCGCACCTTCACCGGGCTCTCCTTCCTCCGCAGTCGCCACACACATGACATCTTCTCACAGTAGCATCGAGGCGCCGCGGCGACGCGGTCATCCCCTATACTCGACCACGACTCGTCAACAGGAGAATCCATGCCACTGATCGGTGCGATCATCTCATCCATGCCCGTCCCGAGATCCACGGATCTCCTCACGCCGGACCATCCCGTGCGCCCGTACCCCGCGGACCACCGCCTGCGCATGTCGCCGTGGGCGCGCCTGGCGGTCTTCGCTCTGGTCTTCATCGGCGTGGCCATCCTCATCATCTCGGCCATCACAGCGTCGACCTCCGACTTCTCCGTGCCGGACTGGTCCAAGCCCGTCGCCGAACTGGTCGGCGCCCTCGTCGCGTACGGGGTCGTGACCATGTACACCGAGGCTCGCATCCCTCCGTTCGAACTGGCGCCCAGAAGGGCTCTCGGCCTGGTCAAGGGCCTGGTCCTCGGGCTGGTCCTCGCCGGGGTGTGCGTGGGCATCCTCGCCGCGACTGGAACCTACACGATCACCGGCGTCAACTCCTCCTACTCCCCCTGGTCCGACCTGTTCGTCATCGGCGTGGTGGCCGGCGTCGCCGAGGAGATCATGTTCCGCGGCGTGGTGTTCCGGCTCCTGGAAGAGGGCGTGGGGACCTGGGGCGCGGTGATCGTCTCCGCCGTCCTCTTCGGCGTCCTGCACCTGTCCAACCCGGACGGCACGTGGTGGGGCGCGGCGAGCATCGCCGTGGAGGCCGGGATCCTGTTCGCCGCCGTGTACGCGGTGACGCGGTCCCTGTGGTGGTGCGTCGGGCTCCACTTCGCCTGGAACGTCGCGGAGGGCCCGATCTTCGGATCAGCGGTGTCCGGCTCCGGGCACGTCAACAGCTGGCTCGTCAGCTCCTGGTCAGGCCCCGAGATCCTCACTGGCGGCTCTTTCGGCCTGGAGGCGTCCATCGTCCCCGTCGTCCTGCTGGGCGCCCTCGGCATCGCCCTCCTCGTGCTGGCTCAGCGCAAGGGGGCCATGGTGGCGCCGATGTGGACGCGGCGCCGCGTCCTCACCCACGGGCAAGCAGATCCCCGCCGCGATCCTGCCATGTGACACGCCCTCGCACACCCCGTCTCGCGCAGGCGCCGCAGTAGGCCTTGCGCGCGGGGCGACGGTGGCGCAGGATCTCGTGGCCCATGGGGCACACCCCCAGCCATCGGGCCGACAGACGGGCTTCCGGCACGTCGATGGTGCGCCCACCCGTGTACCCCAGCGCCGCGGCCTGTCGCTGCCAGACCTTCCCATGCCCGGCTTCCGCTCCGACCAACCCGTGGGCGATCTCGTGGAGGATCACTTGTTCCACCTCGTCATCGGCCAGGTAGGCGATCAGGTAGGTCGAGCAGGTGATCTTCTTCTGATGGTAATGGCAGCACCCCAGACGCGTGCGGGCGTGGTCGAGGCCGAACGACCATCCTCGGGGCAGGAGGTCCCCCACCATCCGCGTCCCGGTGCTCACGGTCCATCCTGCTGTCGCCACGTCGCACAACTCTACCCGTGGGTCCCACACCCGGACGGCCTCGGCGAGGTCGTGTCGGCGTCGAGGACGCGTCGGGCCGGTCAGATCCTGGAGTCGGCCGCCAGGGCGGCGATGTGCGCCAGGGCGAAGTCGTACCCCGCCAGGCCCAGACCCGCGATGACCCCCGTGGCCACGCCCGAGATCACGGAATGGCGCCGGAACTCTTCCCGGGCATGGATGTTGGAGATGTGCACCTCGATCAGCAGCGGAACCTCCCGCGCGGCGTCGGCGAGGGCGTACGAGTAGTGCGACCAGGCGCCGGGGTTGATCACCACAGGGACGCACCGGTCGGTCGCCTCGTGCAGCCACGCGATCATGTCCGGCTCGGCGTCGGTCTGGCGCACGTCGACATCCAACCCCAGGCCCTCGCCCGTGCGGACCAGATGCTCGGCCAACTGGTCATGGGTGACCGTCCCGTACACCGCCGGCTCCCGGCGTCCCAGACGGGAGAGGTTGACCCCGTTGAGAACCCACACATCACGCATGGCGACTCCTTTCCGTCCCCAGCCTGGTGACACGACCGGGAAGAGGTTTCTATTCTCGCACGCTCGCGAGTTCCAGGTACGCCGCCGCGAACAACCCCTGATACAGCAACGAGGCGTATCGCAGGACGGGGTTCGACTCGTCGGCCCGGATCCAGTCGACCCGGACGTTGCGGCTCTCGGCGATCCTGACGAGGTCGACGCCTGCCAAGGGATAGTCGCCGTCATCGAGGATCAGGACGCAGAACGTGATCGAGTCCCCCCGACTCTCGAAGGGGTCGGCGAAGAGGTCCCGGGGGCGTGAGCGGACGATCAGGGGCGCCAGCGCATGGTCGTCGGCCGCCAAGGCCGGGAACCCCGTGGTCTCGCGTAGGGCTTCGGCCACACGGCGCGAGGCTCGCGCGGCGAGGGTGGAACCGCCCCACACCAGGGGGACGGCGTCGGCGAGGGCACAGGCCAGATTCTTGGCCGGATTGGCTTCCAGGCCGTGGCGGGGACCGCACTCGTCCGCCACCAGATCGAGGACGTCCGCGACCTGGTCCAAGTCGATGGCCGGCCCCAACCCCAGACGGTCGAGGACCTTCAGCGCCAACACGGCTGCCACGAAAGGATCGTCCTCGTGGGTCATGAGCATGGCCATGGCCCCGGCCTGGTCGTGGATGACCGACTCCCGGGGCGCCACGACGAACAGCAGCGACCCCCTCTTGAGGGCTTCACGGCACGCCGCGAGCAGGCGGTCGTCGGCGCCGGCCAGGATGACGACCATGTCGAGCGGCCCGGCCCACGCGGGGAGGGTTGTCATCGGCCAGGCCACGCAGGGGACGGGGCACGAGGGCTCCAGCACCGCGCGGATCAGACGCGCCTCGGCGCCCATGACGAGCACGGACCGGGGCCGTACCCCCTCCAGAGGGGCCACGACGGCCGACATCTCGTCGGTGTGCTCGCCGCGGAGCCGGGCCCCGGTCAGAGCGAGGGCTCGCAACCGCTCGCCCCTGTCCCGCAGAACGGTGGCGTCGTCGAGCAAGGAGTCGTCGAACATGATGCTGGCGCCCGTGTCAGGGACGGGGAGTCCTCAACCGCGTGTCCCGGGCCTCGTCCACCAGCATGATGGGGATGTTGTCTCGGATGGGGTAGGCCAGACCGCACGCCGCCGAGGTGCACACGAGCTCCTTCGCATCGTAATCGACGCTCAGATTGGCGTGGCACGCTGGGCAGGCCAGGATCCCCAACAGAGTCGAGTCCAATTCCAATGCCATTATTTCTCCTTCACAAGGCTCAGGACGCGATCCCGAAGACTGACCATCATGTCCGGGTCACGCGCCTCGACGTTCAGTCGCAACAGAGGTTCGGTGTTCGAGGCGCGCAGGGACACCCACCAGCCGTCGCCGAGGATTTTCAGCCCGTCCTCCCAGGTGACCGTGGCGCCCTCCCCCACGACCTGGCCGACCAGGTCCATGGCGGCCTGCGTGTCGTGCACCGTGGAGTTGATCTCCCCGGAGGCCACGTACCGCGTGTAGGACCGCACGAGGTCGGAGAGGTTCCGACCCGACTTGCCCACAGCGCAGATCACGTGCAAGGCCGCGAGCATGCCGGTGTCGGCGCCGAAGAAATCACGGAAATAGTAATGGGCCGAGTGCTCGCCGCCGAAGACGGCCCCTTCGGACGCCATGAGCGCCTTCATGTACGTGTGCCCCACCCTCGACATGACGACTCGGCCATGGTGCTCCTCGATGATCTCACGGGCAGCCGAGGAGGTGATCGTGTTGACGATGATCGTCCCTCCCGGCTCGTCCGCGAGCTCGTCGAGAGCGATCATGGTGGTGATCGCGGACGGCGAGACGACGTCGCCTCGCTCGTCGATCAGGAAGACGCGGTCGGCGTCGCCGTCGAAGACGAGTCCGAGGTCCGCCCCGCACTCGCGCACGCGCCGGCGGGCGTCGACGAGATTCTCGGGCTCGAGAGGATTGGGCTGATGATTGGGGAAGGTCCCGTCGAGGTCCAGGTACAGGCCCACGACCTCGACGTCCAGGTGCGACAGGACGGCGGGGGCCGTGAGACCGCCCATGCCGTTGCCCGCGTCCACCACGATTCTCAGGTGTCGGAGCCCGGTGGCGTCCACCAGGCTCAGCAGGTACGCCACGTACTCGTCATGGATGTCGTGGACGGAGACCGTCCCGGGCTGGTCCGCCGTGGCCGCGTCGACCGTCCCGGCGTCGATGGCGCGGGCGAGGGCCGCCAGGTCGGTGAGGAATCCCTCGGTGACGGGTTTCGCCCCCTCCTGGCAGAACTTCATGCCGTTGTACGAGCTCGGGTTGTGGCTGGACGTGATCTGCACGCCCGGCAGATCCATCGACCCGGAAGCGAACCACAGCCCGTCGGTCGACGCCAGGCCCGCGTCCACCACGGACACCCCGCCGTGGACGAGGCCCCGCATGAAGGCTTCTTGGATGTCCGGACCAGTGACGCGCATGTCCCGGGTGACGACGACGCGGCGTTGCGGGACCAGAGCGGCGTAGGCGGCCCCGATGGCCCAGGCTCCGGCGGTGTCCCATTCGACACCGACAATCCCTCGGATGTCATTGGCTTTGAAGATCTGGGCGTGTAGCACAGGTCTATCTTAGTTCCTCTCGGTGCTCGCCCTGGCCCCCCACTCGCCGGACCCGCCTGTCAGTGGGCCCGGGCGGCGCCGTGCCCTCCTGAGTCGGCGACGACCCGCAGATGGGCTCGCGTGGCCAGCATCACGAGATTGGCCCGGCTGGAGAGGCTGTGTTCGGTGCCGTCCGGGGCGCCTGCGGCGGTCCCCAGGCCCACCCGCCGGATCTCGGCGGCGAGGGCGTCCATCTGCGTGGGTTCCAGGACACGAGAGACCACGTGCCCGGACCGGATCAGCGTCCACCCCTTCGGCGGGGTGAACTTGTCCAGGTGATCCTGACACATGATGATCGTGCCCGGAGCGCAGTCCGCCCGCAGGGGCGCGGCTTCCACCTCGGACAACGAGTATGAATAGCTCAGTTGAGCGACGGCACGGTTCACGCACCCGGGTCGTGAGCAAGTCTTGGACACGACCCCGACTCTATCGTCTCCGCATGGCAGGGGCCGTGCGCGACTCGTGCGCCGGGACAAAACTCGTCCCCTGATCTGGGTACACTTGGTCCCATGCGTGATCGACATCGTCGGGGAATGCGAGGAATGCTGGCTCCTCCCAATTGCATCGCGGGGCAGATGCTGCGACTGCGGCGACCGACATTGCCGTCCGCGTTCTTCTTCGAATGCGTCAACGAGGCGATCGACGCCATCGAAGACGCGGTCCCCGACGCGCTGACCCATGTGGACATCGGCGTCGAAGAGGTGCCTGACACCTCGGTGCTGTGGAGTTCGCACATGCCCTTGGCCGCGGCCGTGGACGCCGACGAGACCCACCTGGCCCAGATCATCGTCTACCGGCGACCCATCGAGCTGAGAGCGTCCAGCCGGACGCAGATGCGCCAGATCGTCTTCGTGGCCCTCGTGGAACAGGTGGCCTCCGCCACCGGGCTGAGCGTGGCCGCCCTCGACCCCACCAACATCCGCGGAGAGTGACTCTCAGCCCAGGCCGGGCGCCAGGCGAGGAACCTCCACCGACGTGACGATCCCCCCCGATGTGACGGGCAGGATGGACCATCCCGCGGCGGTCAACACCAACGACGCCCGCACGTCGGCGGAGTCGCAGGACACCTTCACGGATGTGCCGGTGGACGGGAAGGGGATGGACATGATCGATTGCGCCGGAACAGGGGTGTCCGTCGTCGACATGACCCCGGTCCCATCATCGTATCGAAGGCTGAGCGTGGCCGCGGCCGTCCCCGGGTTGGCCACCATGAGGGTGCCGCCCAGGGGAGGGAACAAGACGGTGCCGTTCAGGGCCTGTTGGGCTGAGATCGCGGCCACATCCGCGCTGGACACCATGACGGTCGCGGAGACGGGCAGCGTCGACGTCAGGTGCAGGGCGGAGTTCTGCCCGCCCAGAGCTTGAGTGAGATCCACGTTGACGACCCGGGCCGGGGGGACCTCGATGGTCTCCAACCCCAGGGGGGCGAAGGGGCCGGTGTCGCCCATGACCTCGACGCTGATGGTCGCCTTGACCATCGGGTCGGTGTTCGTCACCGACAACGTCCTCAACCCGTCGCCGGAGGGGATGCCCGCGATCGTCAGGTCGGTGTCGGAGGACGTCTCGGGGAGTTGCCAGTCCAACCCGGTCGATCCTGTGACGCGCATCAGCGCCAGGACCCGGCCCTTGGAGGCGCGGATCTGGACGGAGACCGGAGTGTCGGAGATGACGAGGTCGGGATCGATGGGGAGGGCTTGGGTGGCGCCGGGCGCGATGGGGATGTCATGCAGGCCTGGCACCGGGAAAGGCCCCGACTGCCCGTACACGAACACGTCCACCACGGCCGACGTGGTGTCGACGTTGGTCATCACCAGGGTCGCGCCCGACGTGGTGGACACCCCGTTCCACATGCCTGTGGTCACCGGCGACGAGCAGGGGACGGCCATGCTGGCGTCGTCCTGGGTGTACACCGACACCCCTCCGACGGTCGCCGATCCGCGCACGACCACCGTCTTCGTCGGCGCGTCCAGCGTCGCGGTCGTCGTGGGATCCCCGGGGAGGGCGCCGAGCTCACCGGCGGTGAAGACGGTCTGGTCCGTGATGGAGACCGTGGTCTTGCCCATGAAGGGGTCCCCGACCGGGCAGGCCAAGAGCCGTGTGACCGGCAGGGAGATCGTCCGGGGCGCAGGCTGGGACAGCGGCAGGACGAGAGTCGCCGCGATGCCGAGCGCCGCGACGAGCGCCAGGACGAGGAAGCCTAGGTGATGTCTCATCGCGATCTCCTCAATTGGTACCTCGGCGCCTCGGACGCCCCCACCTGGTCGGTGAACGGGGGGAAGACGAAGATGACGAAGATGACGAACACCGCCAGCTGGGCCCAGGGCAGCCAGGGATGCTCGACAGACCACGTGACGGTGATCGCCCCCGACGCGGTTCCCAGCGAGTAGGCCGCCCTCCAGTCGCCCGAGCCTGTCGGGCGCACCTCGACTCCCCCGACGAAGACGTGCATGTCGGGGTCGGGAGGAGTGGCGACGACCAGGGTGCGCGGAGAGCCTGAGGGGACGCCGTCACGGGGGCTGACGAAGACCGCGGGCGCCCCGGGGTCGACCAAGGACCATCGCGTGGGCGAGGCGGACGCCAGTTGGACGTTCCAGATCTCGGTGACGCCACCGGTCGTGCCGCGCTGGAGGCCTGCCGTGGTGTCGAGGGCTGTGACGGTGTCGGAGTCTGGGTTCAGCACGACGATGGTGGAGACCCCGAAGGCGGCCAGGTTCGCCACCACCGTGTCGTCGGAACGACCGGCGAGGGCCCGTGCGACGATCTGCTCCATGGCCGTGACGGCCGCGTCACTGGACAGGGGCCCGCTCGTGTAGGAGCCCTGACCCCACAGGGTCTGGCCGAAGTAGCGCAGGTCCCAGGTCCGCGCCGTCGCGTCGATGACGAGGGTGCCGGTGTCCAGATCGACCTCGTTCTGATGGAGGTACTCGGGGACCTGGGCGCTGCCGCCTCGGTTCACCTGGCTCATGCCGGCGTACGCGGCCCACCCGCTTCCGAGGAGGAAGGCGCCGATCAACAGCAGGGAGAGCAGCGCGACCAGGGCCTGTCGCCCGCCGAAGTCGCTGCCTTCCAAGGACCCGAGCATGCCGTCGATCCAGGACACGAAGCAGAACATGATCATGGCGAACCCGATCAACATCCACGGGCTGGGGTCCGCGCGCACGGTCGTCAGAGCCACGGTCAGGCTCAGTCGCGTCAACGCCATGCCGACGCCGATGAGGAGGACGCCGAACACGGCGCACCAGCGGTGCCAGGAGCGTTGGGGAACCACGACGAGGACGCCGAGCCACAGCACGGAGAAGATCGCCAGCGAGAGCCACAGGGGCGGCAGCCCGATCTCCAGGGGCCTGCCGAAGAGCATCTGCCACGAGAGCTGGGGCGAGGCCAACATGGGCTCGGGGGTGAGGAGGAGACGGGCTGGGTTGCGCACGAGGGAGGGCACGGTGTGGGCCCAGAAGGCCAGCGGCGCCAGCAGCGCCACCACGACGCGGATGATCTGGGCGACCCCGCCGACGCGCACGACGACGAAGAGCGCCACGCCCATCACCGGCAGCCACAGCACCGGCATGACGGCCACCAGCACCACGCCAGACAGGCACACGCCCGCGAGGCTCTGCAACGACCGGGCGCCGGCCCAGGGCATGTCCAGGCGGGATATCCATTCGGCCGCGAACGGGAACACCAAGGCGCAGGCGACCAGCCACAGCGATCCCCTGTTGAGCCCGCCCATGAGGATGGGCAGCAGGGCGTACCCGGCGGCGGCCGCCCAGCGCAGCCCTGTGTGGCGGATCCGGTTGCGGCCGTACCACACACCCACGAACATGGTCAGCGGGAACGCCAGGACCAGGACGACGACGGGCATCCAGGAGGGATGGATGGACAACACGGACGCCGCGGCGCTGATCAAGAGCCACGGCTCGGCGACTCCGGCCGGGGACAGCGCCTCGGTGAAGGCCTGCGTCCACGTGGCCGGGGCGCCCAAGAGACCCGAGGCGGTCACCATGCCCGTGCGCATGATGGTACGGGCCATCACCGCCACCCCGGCGATGACGACCACGATCCACACCCCCACGGGGATCCTCTTGCGTCCCTCTCCCAGCCTGCGGGTGAACTCGTCGCCGAGCAGGTCGTCGAGGGTCATTTCGGCGTCTTGGCCGGGCGCCAGTTGATCATGGAACCATCGAGAGAACGACTGGTAGCCCTGATCCACGACGTTGCCGAGCGTGGGCCGGAGCGAGCGCACACGGTATTTCGCGGTGCTGCCTTTGGAGATGGTCCGGATCTTCTTCCTGAGCCTCGCAACGGGTTTGCGGCTGCGGAAGAGGAAGTCCGCCCACGCCTGGATCTCGTCCTTGGCATGGTCAGGGGCGCGGCCCAGCACGAAGCCGAGCGCGCTGAGCAGGCTCACGAGGGTCAGCCGCACCAGCATCGTCAACCGGCTGAGGCCATGCGAGTGGGCCGCCACCAGCCTCAACCCCATGAGGCGGTCCCACGACGCCTCGGAACGTCCAGCACGGGACGCGATGGTGCCTTGCCGGATCTCCGATCGTCCGGCTTGACGGTGGACGACACGGGCCGTGGGGCAGGTCAGCACCCATTGGTCGATCAGTTGGGCGCGCCATCCGAGGTCGACCCCGTCGCGGTAGCCCGAGATGCACCGGTCGAAACCGCCGATCTCGATCAGCGACTCCCACTTGACGAGCATCCCGCAGGTCGATCCGCCCAACACGGAGGCCGAGTCGTACTGGCCCTGGGCCACCTCGTCCGGCTCCAGGTCGAGGATGCGTCGGCCCGATCCTGAGATGCTGGCGCCGATTTCCAGGGTACGGGCGGCGTGGTTGCGCCGGGAGGGACGCACGAGCAGGGGGACGGCGATGGCGAGACGGGGCGTGCGCGCCGCCAGGGTCACCAACTCGGTCAGCGCCGTGTGATGCGGGATCGCGTCGTCGTGGAGGAACCAGACCCATTGGGTGGGCGACTCCACCACCGACAGGGCGCGCTCCACCGCCTGCCCGAAGGTGAACGTGGATTTGCCTCGCACGACCTGGTCGATCATGCCCGCGTCGTACGCGGCGTCCAAGAGCTCGCCGGTGTCGTCGCTGGACTCGTTGTCGACCGCCACGATGACATCGGGTCGCCGGTCGAGTTGTCCGATGCCCGCGAGCGTGGCGTTCAACCACGCGCCGGCGTTACGGCACACCAAGACGGCGGTCACGGTGTGCCCGCTCAGGTCAACGCGGTCGAGCTCAGGAGCGTCGAACCAACTCCAGCCATCGGTTTGTGTCATAGAGCCCTAACAAAAATCAGCGAAAACGCGCGTGTCACGCGCGACGCTTCAGCTTACGCCGTTCGCGCTCGCTGAGGCCACCCCAGATGCCATATCTCTCGTCGTGGGCGAGAGCGTACTCCAGGCACTCCTGTCTCACGTCGCACACTTTGCAGACGCTCTTCGCTTCACGTGTGGATCCGCCCTTCTCGGGGAAGAATGCCTCGGGATCTGTTTGCGCGCACAGTGCGCTCGCCTGCCAGGCGCTCGCATCTTCTTCTTCTGCTCCTGAAATCAGCGTCAACAAACTAGACATCTCAACCTTCCCATCGCCACATGTGGATATGGACTAACAGAAATTACATCAGTGTGACTTAGGCTTCGTCAACTCCACGCGGGCAAATCATGGGACAGTTCTTGTTTTTGTGAGCTATTTCTCAGGATTCGCCAGATCTGCGGCCCTCATCCAGGCGTAACCGCGCGCCTCATCAGCGGGGACGACGGGTTGGTGATCGGGGGCGGCCTGTGCGTTCTGGTCCGGGTACGGCGGGTCCAGGTCCTGCTCCACGCCGGCGTTGTCGACGGCTGCGACAGGTCGCGGCCGCGACCATCGCGCCACGACGAGGGCGACGACGAGCAGGACGAGGGACACCCCGCCGGCGGCCACGATCGTCCACCGGGTCAGATCGTCACCGACCAGCCCACGCCGACCGACGACGTCACGGACGACGACCCAGCATGCCGTCCCAGCGAGGACGCACACGGCCACCAGGACCAGCGCCACGGCCGCGCCAGGGAACCGGCGGCGCTCAGGCATAGCGGTCGCCCCGCTCCCTCGCCATCTGGACGAGCTTCTTCACTTTCTCGGCGTAGTCCTTGGGACACACCAGCGTCACGTCGTCGTCTTGGACGACGATCATGTCTTTCAGGCCGTACGCGGCCACCAGCCGGCCGTCCTCAGTGCGGTTGAGGATCAGGCTGGACGAGCAGTCCAGGGCCACCACGGAACCCTCGATGGCGTTGCCGTCCTCATCGGCGAGGTACCTGGCCAGCGCCTGGTAGCCGCCGATGTCCGCCCAGTCGGCTCGCAGGCCCACGGCGAGGATATGCGCCGTGGACGCTCCTGCCGACACCGGTTCCATGATCGCGTAGTCCACCGAGACCTTGGGCAACCGTGGATAGATCTCGCCGATCACGTCCGGGGATGCGACGATGCGATCGACACCGTCCGCCATGTCGGGCGCGAAATCACGGACCTGCTCCAAGAATGTGCGGGCGTTCCAGCAGAACATCCCTGAGTTCCACCACCAGCCCCCATCGGCCAGGTAGGCCTGCGCCAAGTCGCGGTTCGGCTTCTCAGCGAAGCGAGTGACGTGGAACACAGTCCCGGTCGAGTCCGAGGGTTCTCCCACGTGGAGGTACCCGTACCCGGTGTGCGCGCTGGTCGGCACCACCCCACAGGTGACCAGCGCCCGGCGATCCTGGGCGGCCACGTCGAGGGCGTGGCGCACGGTCGCGGTGAACTCGGCTTGCGGGGCGATGATCTGGTCAGCCGTCAGGATCGCGACGACGGCGTCGGGATCTCGTGCGGCAGCTGTGGCGACCGACCATGTCACGGCCGCCAGCGAGTCCCGGCCCACGGGTTCGGCCAAGAGGTTGGCCGCGGGAAGGTCGGGCAACTGGGCGTGGATGACGTCGGCGTGGGCCCTTCCTGCGCAGACCAGCACATGGTCGGGATCCACGAGGGTGGTCGCACGCTCGAAAGCCAGTTGCAACAGAGAGCGTCCCTGAATGACGCCCAACAACTGCTTGGGCATCCCCCGACGGGACAATGGCCACAAGCGTGTCCCCGACCCGCCCGCCATGATCACGGCGAAATCCATGAGGTCTGCCTTTCGCGTAATGACATCATTGTGTCTGGCCTGTCGGAACAGGCCAGACACAATGATCGAGATAGAGACCAAGGACGATGAGGAGCAGGAAACTCCTCATGTCCATTCAGCGGATCACTGCCAGTCGTCGCCCTCGTCGACGGCTTCTTCGGCAACCTCTTCGGATTCCGGAAGATCAGTGATCTGCGGGGCGACGCCCATGGTGGCGAGCATCTGGCGCACGTTGGACAGCTGGAGGGTGATCGCGTCACGACGAGCGGACGCAGCCTGCACCTCGCGCTCGGACTCGCGACGAATCCTCTCCGCCGACGCCTTCGCCTGCTTGAGGATCTCGCTGGCCTGGCTGTTGGCGTCCTTGATGGCCGCGTCAGCCTGCTCTTGGGCCTCGATCTTGTAGTGCTCGGCTTCTTCCTGGATCGCGTACAGAGACTCCTCGGCGCGCTGCATAGCCTCGTCCTGAGCCTTCATCTGAGCTGCGAAGTCCTTGGCCGCCTCGTCGCGACGCTCTGCCAACGTCTTCTCGAAGTCAGCCGCCGCCACAGCCGCGCGTGCACGCTGGTTCTCATAAATGGCCTCGGCCTCTTCGCGACGCGCCAACGCCTCACGATCAGCCTGGTCCAAAATCTCTTCCGCCTCACGCTGTGCCTGCGTGATGATACGGGTCGCTTCCGCGTCCGCCTTGCTGCGGACCTCGCCAGCGTACGCCTCGGCTTCGGTGCGAGACTGCTCCGCTGCGGTCTGGGTCTCGGCGGTCAGCTTCTCCGCGTCCCGCTTCGCACTCGTGCGCACGTCGTCGCTCTCTGCCTGAGCCAACGACAGCATCTGGGAGATGCGCGATCCCAAGTCTTCGAACGTGGGCGCCTTGGGCGCCTGCGTGACGCGCTCTTCCAGGTCGGCGGTGTACAGCGACATCTCGTCCAGCTCTTGCTGAAGCTGGTCGATGGTGGCCTGCAACTCGCTGGAATCAGCGTCATGGCTCACCGGAACCCCGGCGCGAGCAGCTTCGAGTTCCTTCGTCAGGTCCTCGAATGCGGCGTTGACTTCTTCAGGATCATATCCCCGAAGGACATTCCGAAATGTGGGCATGTGTCCTCAATCTCTTTCTGTAGTAGTTAATTGCCAGCCGGATTTTCCGGCACAGCAAGAGCTTCGATAACCCCTGACAACTGACCCAGTTGCGCAGCGATATTATCTCTGCGACGTGCTAGCGTGGCGGCTTCCATGCGAGCACGTTCCATGTATTCGCGCACCTCGTTACGGATGGCATCGGCGTCTTGTCTCGCCTGTGCGACGACGTCGATGGCATCCTGACGTGACCTCCCAGCCCGTTCGGCGACACTGCGCTGCAACTCTTCCATCTCCGCCATGGCGCGTGCGCGGGCCTCTGCCGCCACGCTCTCCTGACGGGCCACCCTCTCTTCGACCTGGGCTTTCAACGCCATAGCGTCGTTGCGCGCCCGGGCGAGGATGGATTCTCCCTCGGCATTGGCTTCCTTCCGGATGGTGTCCGAATCGGTTTTCGCACGATTCATGATCGCCTGGAAGGTTTCATTGAGTTCGGATCTCTTCGCGGAGACCTCGAGATTGGCCTCACGGCGGATGGCGTCAGCCTCGGCTTGGGCGCCGATCACGAGGGCCTGCATGGACTCCTGCGTGGCGGCGACCTGTTCGGCCACCCGGTCCAGCCTCTCCTGGGCTTGGACGCGGCCGTCCGCGAGGATCGACTCGAACTCCTCTTGGGCCTCCCTGCGCAAGGTGGCCACTTCTAGCTCGGCCTCGGACCGTGAGGTGTCGATGGCCGTGCATGCCGACTCCATCTCCGCCTGCATGGCGTCCCAGAGCCGTTCCAATTCTTGTTCGACCCCGACCCATGTGTCGGAGACCTGACGATCCAACTCAGCACGACGCTGCTTGGCTTCTTCTTCCAACGCGGTCTTCATGGAGATCAGCTCCGCTTCGACGGCGGCGCGATACTCCCCGATACGGCCATAGGCGTCGGCCTCGAAGTCGGAGACCACCGAGAAGATGGCCTTCTCCCTCTCTTGGGCCCGCGTCTGAGCCTCGGAGACTTCCCCGCGAGCGCGATCCAAGACGTCTTGGACGAAGCCTTCGGCTTCGCGGGCGATGCCGCGCGCTTTCTCGGCGGAGTCTTTGACGATCGATTCTCCGGCGGACTGCGCCAGGTCGATGGCGGCCAAGACCACAGTCTCAGACTCGCGACGGCGTTGCTCCAGCAACGCGGCCGCGCTGCGATTGTCTTCCATCAGCCGTTCCCAGCGCGTCTGGGCGGTGAGCAGTTCTGCTTCAGTTTCTTCCTTGAGACGATCGGCGAGGTTCTGGGCGTGCGTCAGCACGTCGTACATCCCCTCTCTCTCCTCAGGAAGAGCAGGAGGCAAGGTGTCGCTCATACGAACCCCTACTCCTTTCGCCAGTGATTCCGCTCACGTGCTCCGTGACGGAAGACCGTCTTACCGATGAAGGAAAACCGTCGTGGCTTCCTTGTACAAGGATTATGCCACATATGCTGTTCCCATCTGGAGTTATCCTACATGACACGACAGTCGAGATTGTCAAGGCTTTCCAACGCAGGTCATTCTAGTACCTCCCGAAGTGGTGTCCACCCCATGTCACGGGGTGAAGACGGCCCGCAGCACCGCGCTTGCCCATTGCAGCAATTCCTCGTTCTTCGCCGGCTCCCTCGACGAGTCCCGGCTAGTGGGAGCCGGTATCAGGACATGGCCTTCCGGTTTGACCACGCTGGCGGGGTACAACCTCGCCAACCGCGCCCGCCGGGAGTCCGGCACGGGCTCGGAGGGGGTGAACCGGATGTATTTGCCCTGTGCGACCACCTCGGTGACGCCCACATTGCGGGCATCGATACGGAAATTCGCCACGTCCACCAAGGCCCTCACCACCTCCGGGGGCTCCCCGTAGCGGTCGGTCAACTCGTCGACCACCTCGTCCATCTGGACGTGGGTCTCGGCCTGCGCGATACGCCGGTACATCTCGAGACGCAGCCTCTCGGAGTCGACATAATCGCCGGGCAGATGGGCCTCGACCGGGATCTCGATCCTCATCTCGACCTCCGGGACGGCCTGCGTGCCGGATTTGAACTCGGTGACGGCTTCGCCGACAAGTCTCAGGTAGAGGTCGAAACCCACGTCCGCGATGTGGCCTGACTGCTCGGCGCCTAGGAGGTTCCCCGCGCCACGGATCTCCAGGTCCCTCATGGCGATTCTCATCCCCGCCCCGAGGTCGGTGTTGGCGGCCATGGTCGCCAGCCTGTCATGGGCGGTCGAGGTCAGTTCCTTGTCCCGAGGGTAGAAGAAGTACGCGTACCCTCGGTCCCGTCCGCGGCCGACGCGGCCCCGGATCTGGTGCAACTGGCTCAAGCCCATCGCGTCGGCCCTGTCGATGATCAGCGTGTTGGCCGTGGAGATGTCCAAGCCGGACTCGACGATCGTGGTGCACACCAGCACGTCGAAGCGACGCTCGACGAAATCGAGCATGGCCTGCTCCAGGCGGCGCTCCCCCATCTTCCCGTGGGCCACCCCGACCGTCGCCTCCGGCACGAGTTCCATGATGTGGTGGGCGACCTTGTCGATGGACTCCACCCGGTTGTGCAGGAAGTACACCTGGCCCTCACGGGCGAGCTCGCGGCGGATGGCGGCCGTCACCTGGCCCTCGTCGTACACGCCCGCGAACGTGAGTACCGGGTGACGCTCCTCGGGAGGCGTCGTGATGACCGAGAGCTCCCGGATGCCGGTCACCGCCATCTCGAGGGTGCGCGGGATGGGCGTGGCCGACATGGCGAGCACGTCGGCGTCCAGGCGCAGCTTCTTCAGTGCCTCCTTGTGCTCGACGCCGAATCTCTGCTCCTCGTCGATGATGACCAGGCCCAGGTCCTTGAACACGACGTCCTGGCTGAGCAGGCGATGGGTGCCGATGACCACGTCGACCGATCCGTCCTCCAGCCCTGCGAGGGTCTTCTTCTCTTGGGCGGGGGTCTGGAAGCGGGACAGGGGCGCCAGAGTCAGGGGGAAGCCGGCGAACCGGGAGGCGAAGGTGGCGAAATGCTGTTGGACGAGCAGGGTCGTGGGCACGAGGACCGCCACCTGCTTGCCGTCCATCGCCGCCTTGAACGCGGCGCGGACCGCGATCTCCGTCTTGCCGTAGCCCACGTCCCCGCACACGAGTCGGTCCATGGGCGTGATCGCCTCCATGTCGTGCTTCACGTCGTCGATGCAGGCCAGCTGATCGGGGGTCTCCACGTAGCTGAAGGAGTCTTCCATCTCCTGCTGCCATTCCGTGTCAGCCGAGAAGGCGAAGCCCTGGGCCGCCTGCCGGGCCGCGTACAACTGCACCAGCTCCCGTGCGATCTCGCGCACAGCCTTGCGGGCCCGGGCTTTGCGTTTGGTCCAATCGGCCCCGCCCAGCCGGTCGAGGGTCGGGTCCTGGCCCCCCACATAGCGCGTGACCAGGTTGAGCTGGTCCATGGGGACGTACAACCGGTCGCCGGGCTGGCCCCGCTTGGACGGGGCGTACTCGATGACCAGGTACTCCCTCTCGATCCCGGAGACGACCCGGGTGGCCATCTCCTGGTACCGGCCGACGCCGTGCGAGTCGTGGACCACCAGGTCCCCCTTGCTCAAAGTGAGGGGGTCGATCTCCTTCTTGCGTCGTGTCGGTAGCCGCCGGTCGGCCTTGTCGACGGGCTGGGACCCGGCGACTTCCGCCGACGTCAACAGGACCAGGTTCAACGAGGGCATGGAGAATCCCCGCGTGAAACTGCCTGTCATGATGCAGGCCATCCCCGGCTGGGGCTCTGTGGCGACCTGATCGAAGATGTGCGCGGGGGTGCCCTGCTCGGTCATCAGGTCGTGGAACCGTTGCGCCAGGCCCCGGCCTTCGGTGGTGAAGACGACGGTCTGTCCGGCCGCCACGGCGTCGCTGACCTGGTCGATCCCATGACCCGCCGGCAGCGCCTGGCCGGGCTCGGCGTGGATCTGGACGGCCTCGTCGTCGGGGGCGGGCCCGAACGGCGACAGGGTCCACCATCCCACGCCTCTGGCCATCGCCGCCAGACGTACCTCCCGCAGGGACTTGTACGCGGCCGCGCCCAAGTCGATGGGCGCCTGCCCGCCACCGGCGGCCGCCCATGACGCGCGCAGGAACTCCTCGGACGTCGCCGTGAGGTCCTGGGCGCGCGAGCTGATCAACTCGGGGTCGCACATGAGCACGACCGTCGACGGGTCGATGACATCGGTGAACATCTCCATGCCGTCGGTCAGAGCCGGGGCCAGGGCCTCCATCCCGTCCACGGCATGGCCGTCCGCGATGCGGTCCAGCATGTCGGTGAGTTCGGGATGATGGGGAAGGAGCGCCTTCGCGCGGTCGCGCACCTGGTCCGTCAGGCGCATCTCGCGGCAGGGGGTCGCGACGACGTGGTCGACCACCGTCGTGGACGAGCGTTGGTCCCCGACGGAGAAACTGCGGATCTCTTCCACCGTGTCGCCGAAGAAGTCGATGCGCACCGGCGCGGGGGCTGTCGGGGTGAACAGATCGACGATCCCGCCCCTCACGGCGAACTCTCCGCGCCTCTCCACGAGGTCGGTGCGCACGTATCCCGCCTGCACCAGCGACAGGGCCAGGTGGTCGATGTCCATGTCCTGGCCCACACGGATCGTCACCTCGCTCATATGGCCCAGACCCTTGACCTGGGGCTGGAGCAGGGATCTGATCGGGGCCACGACCACGCGGGGAGGGGGGAGCTCGTCGTTGCCGACGAGGCGGCGCAGGACCTCCAGACGCCTGCCCACGGTGTCCGACCGTGGACTGAGCCGCTCATGGGGCAAGGTCTCCCATGCCGGGAAGTAGGCCACGTCGCCAGGCCCGAGCAAGGATTCCAGCGCCGCGACCATGGTCTCGGCCTCACGATAGGTGGAGGTGACCACGAGCAGGGGCTTCGACCCCGCCAGGGCGGCGATCACGAAGGGACGGATCTCCTGGATGCAGACGATGTCGCCTGTGGATCTCCTCGTCGCCTCGGTGACCGCGCGTAGAACAGATTCCTCGCGGGAGATCAGACGAGTCAGGCCATGCACCCGTACAGATTACTCCTGAAATCACTCGTCCCCGGGAGCCGGCGCGGCGTCGGGGGATTCAGGCGGGATGGGTGGTCACGAATTGTAGGCGGCCTGCGCTTGCTCGAGGCCGCGTGTGACGAGGCACTCCACGGCGTCGGCCGCTCGTGTCACCATCCTTGACAGGGTCTCTTTCTCGGCGGAGGAGAAACCGGTCAGGACCCAGTCGGTGACCTCCATCCTCCCCGACGGGCGCCCGATCCCCACGCGCACCCGATAGTAGTCCCCCGTGCCCGTCATGGCACGGATGGACTTCAAGCCGTTGTGGCCATTGTCCCCGCCGGCGAGCTTCGTGCGCACCTGGCCCAGGTCGATGTCCAACTCGTCGTGGACGACGACGAGATGGTCGGGACGCACGCGCAGGTCCGAGAGCAGGTTGCGCACGGGGATCCCCGACTGGTTCATGTACGTGCGCGTGGTCGCCAGGATGACCCTCTCGGCCTCATGGGAGGGGACTCCCGTCCCCTGGGGACCCACCCTCACCTCGGCGGTGTCCGCCTTGAGCATGCGGTGGGCCTTCCACGTGGACGAGCCGCGCTTGGCGAGCTCATGGACGACCATCGCCCCCACATTGTGGCGATGGGAAGCGTAGGTCGGGCCTGGATTGCCAAGCCCGACCACAAGCCACGACGCCACGGATCAGGCCTGACTCGCCTCGGAGGCTTCAGTCTCGCCCGACTCTTCGCCGACCGTCTCGCCCATGTCCTTGGCCTGCGGGGCCTGGATGGACAAGATGAGGTCCTCGGGCTCGCCGGTGAAGACGGCGCCCTTGGGCAGGGTCAGATCTTGGGCGAGGATCACGGCGCCCACTTCGAGGCCGTCGATGTCGATGTCGATGTGCGCGGGGATGTGCGTGGCCTCGACCTCGAGGGTGATCGTGGTCTGGTCCTGGATGATGACCGCGGAGCCCTTGACCTCGCCGACGATCTGCAGGGGCACCTCGACGTGGACCTTCTCGCCACGCTTGACGACGAGCAGGTCGACGTGCTCGATGGTGTCACGCACCGGGTCGCGCTGAATCTGCTTGGGCAGGGCGAGCTGGGGCTTGTGCCCCTCCAGGGCGATGTCCAGCAGCGCGTTCGCCGTGCGCAGGGCCAGCGTCGTCACGTGGGCCGGGAGCGCCACATGGATGGGCTCGCCGCCATGGCCGTACAACACAGCCGGAATCATATTGTCGCGGCGCAGCCGACGGGCCGCACCCTTACCGAACTCGTCACGCAGTTGTGCCGTGATGACAATCTGGGCCATCGTTCTCCTTTACCTTGGTCAGTTCATGCACGCAGCCTCGACCAAGGGCCGTCGATAACGGGAATAATCCCCTCGCCGGGCAACCCTGACAGTGTACTACCCCGATCCACGCCTTCGCATCTGGCGTGGGGGCGGCTCTGCCCGACGTGCTTGGGCCCCGCGCGCCCCAGGCACACTTGTCGGGTGTCGGTGGAAAGATATACCGTAAGGCGCATTGGTATGGACGAGGAGAGCCTGATGAGCATGGAGCCTACGCACGCGAGGATCACACGATTCGGCGCGTTGGGCCACGGGTCGACGCCACCGTCGACCGCGTTCGACGACCTGCCCGCCCGGGTGTCGGAACGGTTGGCCCACGGGGAGTACGACGCGGCGGCCCGGTCGGCGACGGCGGCCACATGCATCGACCGTCGGCCGCGCGTGGACGGGACCGACCCCCTCCTGCCCAATGTCGGCGGGGGGTTCTTCGGCATCCTGACGGCTGTGCGTGCCGTACGCCCCAGCTTCGACCCGGACCTGCTCACGGCCGACGGTCTCGCGAAAGCCCTGATCAGTCAGGGCCTGCCGGTCTTCGTCCACATCGACCAGAACTTCGCCGTCGGCAAGAAATCCGGGTGCGCCTTCAACGACCACCTGCCTGAGATCTCGGCTCACGTGCACCAGATCGTCGACGAGGCCATGGCCGTGTTCGGCATCGACCCCGACGCGCCGGGCGACGGCTCGACGACGCTGCGCGACATGGCGGAGCGACTTCTGGCCATGAGCCAGGCCGACGACCTGCGAGAGGACGCCTTCTCGCGACTGTCAGCCGCACAGGACATGGGCGCGACGACGGAGATCCTCCAGGGCACGGACCCTGGCGTGGGCGCCGACTTCAGCTTCCACGACGGGCACACGTTGTCGCGCATGGACGTCCTGGCTGACGGGCCGTGGCAGTTCTTCCACGTCGACGCGTGGAGCTTCGAACCCACCGCCGTGACGCTGGCGAGAATCCTCCCTCGCAGCCACGCCCAAGCCGAGCTGACCGAGGAATCCCTGGTGTGGCAGCTTCAGACGGCCATGTTCCTCAGCAGCGTCGCGGCCGTGTCCCTGCTGTGCGGGCCCGAGTCCACGTTGGTGATCAGGCCCTGACCGCGCCCTCGCTCCCCCATGCGGCACGGATGGCGCCGACCACGTCCGTGTGCTCGAACTGGAATCCGGCGTCGAGCAGCGCCGTGGGCGCCACGCGTTGGGACGCCAGGAGCAGTTCGTCGGCGCCTCCCAGCACGGATCGCAGGACGACGGCGGGCACACGCATCACATGGGGACGACGCAAGATCCGCGCCACGGCACGGCTGATGTCGTGCGCCCTGGCCGGCACGGGGGAGACGATGTCGATCGGCCCCGCGAGGGACGTGGCCCCCAGAGCGAACTCCATGGCGCGCACCTCGTCGGCGAGGGACACCCAGGGCCACCACTGGGCGCCCGACCCCAGCCGTGCCCCCAACCCGACGCGGGTCACAGCGGCCAAGGGTTTGAGAGCGCCCTCCGGGCCTAACACGATGCCTGTGCGTGCCCAGACGACCCGAGTGTGGCCGAGGGCGGGTCGGGCGGCCTGCTCCCATGCCTGGACGACCGTCGCCAGAAAGCTGTCGCCGGGCGGCGACGACTCGTCCACCTGCTCCTCGCCGCGATCGCCGTAGAACCCGACGGCCGATCCCGACACCCACACCGACGGAGGATTCTCACAGTCCCGGACGGCCTGCGCCAGCGCCGCCGTGGCGTCCACCCGGGACGACTCGATCAGGCGGCGGTAGGCGGCGGTCCAGGGCAGGTGGGTCAGGCTGGCCCCGTTGAGCGACACCAGAGCGTCGGCCCAGTCCACCGCCTCCCCAGGGACCGAACCAGGCAGGGCGGTCCATTGATAGTCGCCCCCCGGCGACCTCGTCAGGCACCGCACCTGGTGCCCATGATCGGCCAGTTCGGTCTTCAGCGCCGTGCCGATCATCCCAGACGCTCCCGCTAACAGGACCTTCATGGTCGAAGCCTACGCCCGAGGGGCTGGCCCGGCTGGCCCGGCTCACGAGCCGAAGAAAGAGGAGGGTGGTGAGTACACTGAATCCATGCTTCTTCGATCGGCTGCCTGCGGCGTCTTGCAAAATAACTGTTTCATCCTCGCTGACAAGGAAGGCAGCGAGTGCGTCATCATCGATCCGGGCATGGACGCCGTCGCCGCTGTGAGGTCCCTGGTCGCCCAGCACGACCTGACACCGGTCGCCGTCCTGGCCACCCACGGCCATGTCGACCACATCGCCGACGCGGCGCCGGTCGCCGACGGGTACTCGATCCCGGTGTGGATACGCTCCGAAGACAGGCGCCTGCTCGCGGACGCGGCCGCCGGCATGGGGCCCGAGGACCTCGACTGGCTGGCCATGTACGTGCCCGAGCCGTTGAAAGACCCCGCCCGCGTGGAACTCCTGGACGGGGTGGACCGCCTCGATCTGGCGAACCTCGCCATCACCGTGATCCATGCCCCCGGCCACACTCCCGGCAGCGTCTTGTTCCGGGTCGACGACCCGGACACCGCCACGACGGTCGTCTTCACCGGCGACGTGCTGTTCGCCGGGTCGGTCGGTCGTACCGACCTGCCCGGCGGGGACCAGACGACCATGATGGCCACGTTGCGGGGACCCGTCCTGGGCCTTCCTGACGCGGCTCGCGTCCTGCCCGGCCACGGCAGAAGCTCCACGATGTCGGCCGAGCGCGCCACCAACCCCTACCTTCAGCCCTTCTTCCTCGACCGCTGACCCGAGGGCGGACCCGGTCGGGCCCGGTCCGTGTCGTGAGGCCGGGGCGTGGGCGAGGAGCGTGGGCCCGGAGCGTTCGTGGCATGATGGCTGGCATGACACGCATTTCCATCATCGGCCTGGGCGCGATGGGGGCGTCGTACGCCGCCAAACTCCATGGCGTCCCCGACACGCAGATCCGTGTGATCGCCTCAGGCGAACGAGCCGAGCGGCTGAGACGCGATGGCGTGATCGTCAACGGCGTGCGACACGACTTCGAGGTCGTCTCCCCCGACCAGGACCTGCCTGCCGCCGACCTGGTGATCGTCGGGGTCAAGTACACCGGGTTCGTCCAGGCCTTGGAGGACATCCGTCATCACATGGGCGATCAGACCATCGTCCTGTCCCTCCTGAACGGGATCACCTCCGAGGCAGAGATCGCCGCGGCGTACCCCACCTGCCATCCGCTGCTGTCGATCACCTTCGGCGTGGACGCGGTGCGTCACGGCCAGGAGGTCACGTACTCCTCCCTGGGGATCATGGAGTTCGGCGAGGCCTCGAACACATCCGATCTCTCCTGGCAGGCGCAGTGGGTGGCCCGGCTCTTCGACGCCGCCGGGTTGGCGTACGAGATCCCCCCAGACATGACGAAACGCCTGTGGTGGAAGTTCATGATCAACACGGGGGTGAACCAGGTCACAGCCGTCCTGGAGTGCCCCTACGCCGTCGTCCAGGACAGCCGCTCCCCCGCCCATGATCTGATGATCGCCGCCCAGCGCGAAGTCGTCGCTGTCGCCCAAGCGCGCGGCATCCGCCTCGACGAGACCGACATCGACGCGTGGATCACGGTGTTGAACGCCCTGGGACCTCGGCAATACACGTCGATGGCCCAAGACGTCCTGGCCCACCGGCCCACCGAGGCCGAGATCTTCTCCGGCGCCATGCGACGCATGGGGGACGAGGAAGGGGTCCCCGTGCCCGTCAACACCTGCCTGCACCAGATCCTTCTCGCCAAGGAAATCGTGTGGCGCGGATGACCCCCGAAGACTGAAACTGATTGCTTGATAGTTTGCAGACATCACATCCTTAGGATATAGTTGCTTACCGCAAGCAACTATATGGAGGCGATGGATGGTGCCCGAGCTCCCCCGACAGGTGGAAACGACGAGTCGAGACGCGGAGGCGTCTCACCCACGGACGCCGACCCGCGAATTATCGGACGCCCTGATGGAGTTCGCACGCCTGTCACGGTCCTTCGCGGACAGTGAGACCTTCCGGGTCAACCAGGTGCAGTACGCGATCCTGTCCTATCTGAGCGGTCGTGACGACATCAGGCTGACCGCCATGTCCGAGAAGATGGGGTACGACCTGTCCGTCCTGTCCCGTCAGGCGTCGGCGCTGGCCGAGCAAGGCCTTGTGACACGCACCAAGGACCCCCACGACGGTCGGGCGTGGATCCTCACGCTCACCGACCAGGGACTCACCTGTCTCGTCCATGCGCGCGCCAAGCGCCTGGACGTCCTCCAGACCTCGCTCGCAGCATACTCGGACCAGGAGCGTGACTCCGCGGCCCGCATCCTCATCTCGCTCAACCAGGTCCTCAAGGACACACTCAAACGCAAAGGCATACCCCTGGGATGACCAGGCGGCGCCCTCAGGTTGCGCACCCGAACCAGAAGATACGAAAGGACACAATGACTACATCCGACACGCTAGAGCTTCCAGAGGCTGACCACCCAGACACGTCCAGCGCGAAGCCGGGGCCCGTCTTCCCAGAATTGAGCCATGCCCAGATTCTGGAGATCCTCTCGGGCCTGCTCATAGCGTTGTTCGTGGCGAACCTCGCCGGCACCATCACAGGCACCGCCTTGCCGAGAATCACGGCAGCCCTGAAAGCCGACGAGCAGCAGTACATGTGGGTCGTCACCGCCACGCTGCTGGCGTCCACCGCGTCCACACCCATCTGGGGCAAACTCGCCGACCTGTTCAACAAGAAGAAGTTGCTCATGGCCGGATTGGTGATCTTCATCGCCGGGTCCGCGTTGTCGGGCTCCGCCACCGATCCCCTCTTCCTGATCGGCTCCCGTGCCGTTCAGGGCATCGGGCTGGGGGCCATGATGGCCCTGGTCCAGGCGATCATCGGCACCATCATCCCGCCTCGTCAGCGGGGGCGGTACATGGCGTACACGGGCGCCACCATGGCCATCGCCACCGTCATCGGACCCCTCGTCGGAGGCTTCCTCGTGGACGCCCCCCATCTGGGATGGCGTTGGTGCTTCTGGTCGGCCGTGCCGATCGCCGTCATCGCGCTGGTCATCCTCCAGCTCAAACTCGAAGTCCCTCTCTTCCGCCGCGAGGGCGCGAAGGTCGACTGGGTGGGCGCAGGCCTGATCACCGCGGCCGTGTCCAGCCTGTTGGTCTGGATCTCCTTCGTCACCAAGGACTACGACTGGATCTCCTGGCAGACCTTCGCCCTGGTGGGCTTCACCCTCGTCGCCGCCGTCGTGCTCGTCTTCGTCGAGTCGAAGGTCCATGACCCCATCATCCCCCTGAAGATCGTCACCACCCGTACGACCGCTTTGGCCATCCTGGCGTCCATGTCGGTGGGCGTGGGCATGTTCGGCGCCTCCGTCTTCCTCTCCCAGTACTTCCAACTGGGTCGTGGCATGACCCCCACGGCATCCGGCCTGATGAACACCCCCATGATGGCCGGAGTCCTCATCTCCTCCCTGGTCATCGGCCGTCTCGTGACCCGCTTCGGGGTATGGAAGCCCTTCGTCGTCCTCGGATCGATCCTGTTGACCGTCGGATTCGGGCTCCTGTCCACCATCACCGCCACCACGTCGTACTGGGCCATCGGAGGCTTCATGGTCCTCGCCGGGTTGGGCTTGGGCATGACCATGCAGAACCTGGTGTTGGCCGTGCAGAACTCCATCTCGATCCACGACGTCGGCGCAGCCACCGCCTCGGTGACCTTCTTCCGCTCCTTGGGCGGCGCGGTGGGGATCCAGGTCCTCGGCTTCTTCTTCGAGACCCGCTTGAAGAGCCTGATCACCTCCGGGTCCCCCGACGTGGTCACGCAGGCGGTCATGACGGACGTGACGGCCGATCCGTCGCTCGCGGCGACCTGCTCAGGTTTCGCGACGGCCACACCGGAGCAACTCGTCCAGATCGAGGCGTCATGCCCGAACACCAGCGAGCTTCTGCACGACCTGTCGATGGTGCAGAACGCCGGTGGGACCTCCATGGACCTCAGCCAGTTCCAGTACGTCCCCTTCCGCACCCTGATCGAGCAGTCGATCGGCAACACGATCGGCCATCTCTTCCTGATCGGGGCCATCGTGTCGGGACTGTCCATCATCGCCATCGCGTTCATGCGCTCCACCAAGCTGCGCACCCGTTTCGAGGACTCGTCGGCCAAGGAACACTGACAGCGAGGGTCCCGGGGTCGGGCTGACCTCGGGGCAGGCTGACCCCGGGATCGCACTGACCCCGGGGTCGCGCTGTTCCCGGGGTCGCGCTGTTCCCGGGGTCGCGCTGTTCCCGGGGTCGCCCTGTTCCCGGGTCGCCCTGTTCCCGGGTCGGACAGACCTGGGGGTCGCACCGATCGCGCGGTCGCACTGATCGTGGGTCGGACGGACGGCGCGGTCGGATCGTACGGCATACTTAGACGCGTGGCGCATGACATGTACGGACGACTGACCCTCATCACAGGGCCGGAGCAGTTCCTCGCCGAGCGGGAGATGGCGCGGTGTGTGACCCAGGCACAGGCCCAATCGCCCGACGCGGCGGTGACCACGGCCTCCGCGGCGGATCTGGATCCGGCCATGCTGGAGCAGATGACGGGGACCGACCTGTTCTCGTCCATGTCGATCGCGTGCGTCACCGGTGCGGAGAAGACCCCCAAGGATATCGAGCCCCGGCTCACCGCCCTCCTGGCCCAGATTCCGGACAACACGGCCCTGATCGTGACGCACGCCGGAGGCAACCAGGGCAAGGCCCTGCTCATGGCGCTGACCAAGGCTGCCGGCGCCATCCTCGAGTGCCCCGCGATCAAGCCGGGGAAACTGGCGAGTTTCGTCGACCAAGAGGTACGCGCGGGCGGCAAGCGGATCGGGGCGGACGCGGCACAGAGCCTCGTCGACTCCGTCGGCCAGGACACGCGCAGCCTGGCCGCGGCCGTGTCCCAACTGACCTCCGACACCGACGAGGACCTGATCTCCTTGGCGGTCGTGAATCAGTACTTCGCCGGACGTGCGACGGTGACCTCCTACGCGGTCAGCGACGACGCCCTGGCCGGCAAAGTCGGGGAAGCCATCTTCAAACTACGCTGGGCCCTGTCCACTGGCGTGAGCCATGTCCTGATCACCTCCGCCCTGGCTGCCTCCTTGCGGCAGACAGGCCGATACCTGGCTCTGTCCCGGACCGGTCGCCCGTCTCCGGACGAGGTCGGCGTCCCGGCATGGAAGATGAGGACCATCTCCGCCGTGGCCAGTTCCTGGTCGGAACGCAGTGTGGCAGCCGCCATCCGGGCCGTCAGCCAGGCCGACGCCCAGATCAAGGGAGCAGCTCAGGACCCTGATTTCGCCCTGGAGCGACTGATCATCCGTCTGGCGTCCATCCGACGCGCATCCCATCAGTCTCCGACCCCCTGAGGCCACCACCCGAGCCGCATGCCCCGCGCACACACCTGAACGCCCCACACGTCCGCGGAGAGCAGATCCTTGTCATTTCCCGGTGGTGATCGACCACGAGGACTCGTGCGCGATCGCCATGGACCCATGTTCATCGGTTCGTACCACCTCCATCCCATCGTTGACCAGCTCCTTCACGGTCTTGTCCGCTGGATGCCCGTAGGGGTTGCCCGCCCCCACACCGATCAGAGCGATCGTGGCGCCCGTCGCCCGGAGGAAATCCGGGTCTTGCCGAGAAGACCCGTGATGGGGAACTTTGAGAATGTCCACTTTCAACTCATCTCCATAGGCCAAGGCGGCTCGCTGTCCATCCACCTCGACGTCCCCGGTGTCGAGGAGGCTCATCTGGGGGGTGTCGAACCTGAGTATCAGGGACTCGTTGTTCTCCGCCGAGGACTCCTCACCGTTGCTGGCCGAACCGGTCGACTGCCACGCCGACACGACCGTGACATGGACCTGCCCCACCTGGGCCGTCATCCCCGTGAACCCCACCGTCACCGGAATGCCCCGTTTCTGCGCCTGCGCCCTCACGTCCGTGTCATCACCCCCGCCACGAGGGACGAGGAGCGACCCCACGGCGAACGCGTCCAGCACCTCCCGCAGCGCTCCGGCGTGGTCGGCGTGGAAATGAGTGAGCACCAGGACGGGAATCTCGTGGATCCCCAATCGGCTCAGGCACCCCACCACGGACCCCCCTTCAGGCCCCACGTCGATCACCAGGGCCTGATCGCCCCCGGAGTGGACGGCGACCGCGTCGCCTTGTCCGACGTCACAGGCGGCGACCGTCCACGCCTGGCCCGGCCAGCCCGGTTGGAACGGCGGCACCAGCATCCCCGCCACCATGACGGCCGTGGCCGTGGCGACGGTCCACAGCCGGCTCAGCACGACCGGCATGAGCCAGGCCACCACCCCACAGACGAGGGTGACCACGACCAACCCGGCCACACTCGTGGGCCAGGGATGCGAGGCGCCCGGAAGGACGGCCAAGTGATGGGCCACGCTCAGGATCGGCTGCGCGCACCAGCCTGCGACGTACCCGGCCCAGGACGCGACCGTGGCGCTGACCGGTGACGTGATGGCGGCCACCAGCCCGATCACCGTGGCGGGCGCCACCCAGGGGCTCGCTGCGGCGTTGGCCGCCAATCCAGCGATGCTGACGCTGCCCGACAACCAACAGATGACTGGTTGGGTGGCCACCTGCGCCGCCAACGGGATCGCCATGGCCTCAGCCGCCCACAGCGGCAGCCACCGGTTGAGGACGGCCGTCCATCGGCGACCCCACACGATGATTCCCACGCACGCCAGCACCGACAGGCAGAAACCCACCGATCGGCTCATCCACGGATCGATCCAGCACAAACCGGTGACGGCCAGGCACGCAGCGGCGATGCCCGACCCCGAGCCTCGTCCCACTGCCATCAACGTCACGACCCCCATGGCCGCCGCCCTCAGCACGCTCGGTTCCGAGTGGCACAAGGCGATGAACACCACCACACCGATGACTGACACGAGCGTGAGCCACCTCCCACGCACCCCACATCGACGAGCCAGCACCGAGAGGAAGGACAACAGGATCGCCAGATTGGCCCCCGACACCGCCATGAGATGGAGCAGACCCGTGACACGGAACTCGTCGTTCATGGAGGTGGAGATGGCGGAGACGTCGCCCACCACCAAGGCCGGCACCAACGACGCCTGGTCAGGAGGGTTGCCTCCCATGGCGTCGCTCAACCCGCTCCTCATGGACTCGATGACGCGTTGCCACAGCGGAGGGCCCCGTATGAGGTGAGACTGCGACACCGGGGACAGCACGGCCGCCGTCCCGTCACTGACATCGGAGACTCCCAGACGCACGGTGACGTCCACGACGGACCCTGGCGCGTACTCCAGCCACTGCTGAGCGAAAGAGCTGGGGACCAGCAGGACGACGGGTTGGCGCATGGTCATCGCGTCACCGGCGACAACGCCCCGCAGACACACGGCGTTCACCACGGCCATGCCCCAGGATGGGGACGCCCGAGAGGATTGGACGTCGACCCACACGTCGACCACGGATCGCGACTGAGCGCCCTTCGCCAAGGGACTATGCTCCAGACTCAGCACTCGTTCCCCGCCCACGACGGCGCACGACGCCAGCATCACGGCGGCCACCAGCACGCGCAGGGCCCGACCACGGGCGGCGCCGGAACGAGGCGCTCCACGCGCGAGGACACCGGCCAGCACGCCGGCGGCGAGAGCGCCCGCCCCGACGACCTCCGCCCCCCATACCCACCCGGTGACCACCCACATCCCCGCCCACACGGCGCAGGCCGGGACGAGCATCCGCAGATCCCACGCCGTCACAGATCGAGTCTCATCCATCGTCGACCTCACACGCTCACGTACGGCTCGATCTGGGCGAAGGTCTTGGGACCGATCCCGTCCACCTCCTGGAGTTGGGTCACGGACGCGAACGCCCCGTTCTTGGCCCTCCACGCCAGGATGGCTTTGGCCGTCACAGGCCCCACGCCGGGGAGAGTCTCCAACTGTGCTTGGGTGGCCTGGTTGAGGTTGACCATCGGCGAGGCCGCGGTCGTGGACACCCCGGGAGCATCCCCCGCGACCCCCTGTCTGACTTGCCCGAGAGGGTGGCTCGTGGTTCCGATCTGGATCTGGCATCCGTCCACCAGCACGGCGGCCAGGTTCAGGTCGTCCGGATCGGCGTCGGGCGCGAACCCGCCCGCGGCGTTGATCGCGTCGATGACCCGGGCGCCGACGGGCACGGTGATCACCCCCGGGCGCTGCACCGCGCCGACGACATGCACGAACCACATCGCCGTCGGGGTGGCCGGAAGGGTTGGCGACGCCTCGGCCCATGTCGGGGTGGCGACCGGCTCGTCGACCGACACGGCCCTCGCCCGCATCACCGTCCACGTGGCCAGGATGACAGCCGCCAACGCCAAGGCTGACACGACCTTCATGTGTTGTCCCGTGAAATGGCGGACACGACCAGCCACCCCCGTCGCCCCACGCCGCGCATGCTCCGGCTCATGGTGGTCATGAGAGTCACGAGGCGCCCGACCTGACGGGTCCGAGCGCTCCAGGTCGTCGAATTGCAGGCCCAAGCGAGCCACATAGGAATGCGGCTGAGGCTCCTGGTTCGTCTTCACACCAGGACTATGGTCGCCGAGACACCGGAAGTGTCAGGATCACGCCCATCTGTGGATAACTTGGCACACGTCCATCATCCCTGTGGACAGAGACACCTGCGCCGACGGGCACAGCCGACCCTGTCACCCACGTGACAAGGATCGACGCAAGACGTCAGCCCTCGGGGACGATCGACACCATCTTGGGCGCACGGACGATGATCTTGGCCACGGGACGATCCGCGAGGAACTTCCTCACGTTCTCGTCGGCCAGCGCCACTCGTTCGGCCTCCTCATCGGTGATGTCGGCCGCCACGTCGATCTTGGCCCGTACCTTCCCCTGGACCTGGACCGCCATCGTCACCGTCAGCGCAGCCCGCAACTGGGGATCCACCTGCGGCCAGGACGCCTGTGCCACCGACGGACGGTGCCCCAGGATCTCCCACATCTCCTCGGCGACGTAGGGAGCGAACAAGGACAAGGCGATCGCCGTCCATTCGACGGCCTCGCGCACGGCGGGGTCGGCCCCGCCGACGCCGGAGTCGATCGCTTTCCGGGTGGCGTTGACCAACTCCATCAGCCTCGCCACACACACGTTGAAACGTCGCATGTCGAGCAGGTCGGTCACCTCGCCTAGGACCCGGTGGGTGACGCGGCGCATGTCCTGGTCACCCGTGGCCGGGTCGACGCCCGCCTCGGACGTGACGTCGCCCGCCAGGCGCCAGGCCCGTTGGAGGAACCGCAGAGTCGCCGACGGAGACACGTCCGCCCAGTCGATGTCGTCCTCGGGCGGGCCCGCGAAGACGACGGTGGTCCGGATGGCGTCGACGCCGTACTGGTCGATCTGGGCGCCCAAGTCCACGCCGTTGCCCAAGGACTTGGACATGGCCTTGCCCTGGTTGATGACCTGCCCTTGGTTCATCAAGCGCGTGAACGGCTCGGTGAAGTCGATGAGCTTCAGGTCGTACAACACCTTGGTGAAGAAACGGGAGTACAGGAGGTGCAGGATCGCGTGCTCGACCCCGCCCACGTACTGGTCGACAGGCATCCAGCGTGCCACGTCCGCCCGCTCGAAAGCGTTGCTCGTGTCGCGCGGGGAGCAGTACCGATAGTAGTACCAGGAGGAGTCGACGAAGGTGTCCATGGTGTCGGCGTCCCGGGTGGCCGGCCCCCCGCAGGTCGGGCAGGTGGTCGTGACCCAGTCAGTGGCGCCGGCCAGGGGGGAGATCCCCTTCGGGGCCAGTTCGGCGCCCCGCAAGTCCGGCAGTTCGACAGGCAACTGATCGAGGGGGACGGGAACCTCCCCGTCGACGGGACAGTGGATGATCGGGATGGGGCAGCCCCAGAAGCGCTGACGAGACAACAGCCAGTCGCGCAGGCGATACGTGACCGCCCGCCGGCCAGTGCCGTCGCGCTCCAGCTTCTCGCCGATCACCGCGATTCCGGACTTCTTGTCCGCCAGGCCGTCCAGGTCGCCGGAGTTGACGTACACCCCGTTACCAGCGGTGGCGATGCCCGATTCGCACGGGTCGGCCTCGCCGGTGTCGATGACCATGCGGACCGTGAGCCCGTGCGCGGTGGCGAAATCCAGGTCACGCTGGTCATGCGCGGGCACAGCCATGATCGCGCCTGTGCCGTACTCGCTCAAGACGTAGTCAGCCGCCCACATGGGGATCGACTCCCCCGTCAACGGATTGATCGCGTGGCGGCCGAGGAAGACGCCCGTCTTCGGCCTGTCCGTGGACTGGCGCTCGATCTCGGTCACCTGTTTGGTCTTGTCGAGATAGACCTCGAAGTCAGCGCGGCAGTCGTCCGAGACGAGTTCGGCGGCGAGTTCGCTGTCAGGCGCCACCACCATGAAGGTCGCGCCGTACAGGGTGTCAGGACGTGTGGTGAACACCGTCACCGGCTCGTCCCTGCCCTCCACGGGGAAGTCGACGTACGCGCCCTCGGAGCGCCCGATCCAGTTGCGTTGCATGGCGAGCACCCGGTCCGGCCATTTCCCTTCCAACTCGACCATGTCGTCGAGCAGGCGCTGGGCGTAGGCCGTGATCTTGAAGTACCACTGAGTCAACTGCCGTTTCGTCACCGCGGAGTGGCACCTCTCGCACTCCCCTTGGACGACCTGTTCGTTGGCCAGGACCGTCTGGCAACTCGGACACCAGTTGACGTAACTGGCCTTGCGATAGGCCAGTCCCATCTCATGGAATTTCAGGAAGAGCCACTGCGTCCATCGGTAGTACTCGGCGTCAGAGGTGTGCAAACGCCTCGACCAGTCCACCGACAGGCCGTATCGACGGAAGGATCGCGCCTGGGTCTCGATGTTGGCATAGGTCCATTCGGAAGGATGGGTCCCATGGGCGATGGCGGCGTTCTCGGCCGGCAGGCCGAAGGAGTCCCACCCCAGGGGATGGAGGACGTCGAACCCCTGCAACTTCCAGTACCGGGCGACGATGTCGCCCATGACGAAGGCTTCGGCATGGCCCATGTGCAAGTCGCCCGAGGGGTACGGGAACATGTCGAGAACGTACTTGCGCCGTTTCGTCCCGTCGTCGAGCGGGCGGAAAGTCTGGTGCTCGGACCAGTACGCCTGCCACTTCTCCTGGGCCGCCTGCGCGTCGTATTCTGCCGGAGCGGTCTGGTCGCTCACGTCCTCTCCTTCCGTCGACAAGGTGTGAAACCTCGTTTCCCACCGGGACTTGGGGCGGCGACGGCATCTCCACGGACGCCTGGGCGCCGACCGGCCCACCGGGTGATTCTACTGCCCCACGCACATCCTGGTGGATTCCGTCTGGAGAGCGAAGCCCCTGGACACGAGCGCCGACCCGCCCAGACGACGCCAGGATCGGCAAGGCTACCCTTGGTTGAACACGCGCATATTCGGGATCACCATAGAGGCATGACCGACAGGTCGACCACGTTGTTCTCCAAACTGAACTGGTTGCGCGCGGGTGTCTTGGGGGCCACCGATGGCATCGTGTCCATCGCTGGAATCGTCATGGGCATGGCCGCGGCCACGTCCAACTCATCCGCGCTGTTCATCGCCGGACTCGCAGGCCTGGTCGCGGGAGCGTTGTCCATGGCAGGCGGGGAATACGTCTCGGTCTCCAGCCAGAAGGACACCGAACTGGCAGCCGTGGAGAAGGTGCGCGACATCCTCGCCGAGGATCCCGACCAAGCCTTGTCCGACCTGGCCCACTCCTTTCAAGCCCAAGGCCTGAGCCCTGACCTGGCCGCCCAGGTCGCCCAATCCTTGTCAGACCACGACGCCGTCACGGCGCAGACCCAGGCTCGCTACGGCATCTCCGCGCACGAACAGAACTCGCCCTGGATGGCGGCCCTCGCGTCCTTCAGCTCCTTCGTCGTGGGCGCGGTGATCCCCCTCCTCGCGATGGTGTGCTCCCCCGCCCGTGCTCGGATCCCTGCGACGATCGTCGCCGTCATGGTCGCGCTCGCCCTCACCGGGTGGATCTCGGCATGGCTGGGCCAGTCCAGCATCCCCAAAGCGCTCGCGCGCAACTGCGTCGTGGGCGCGGCGACCATGGCGATCACGTACATCGTGGGAAACATGGTGGGGATCCACCTGTGACGTGATCCTCATCCGACGACGGCCTGCGCTGGATTCTCGCCCGTCGGCTTCATGACCTCTTCCCACCACTGGGGTGGCACACAGGACCGGGATATCTGCTCCAACAAGGCGATCAGAGGGTACTCCGGGTCGCTCGACATCGCCTCCTCCAGACAGATGTTCATCACGGCGCCTTCCCCCGCGATCCACGCGACCATCCCCGTGACGCCGAGGATGGGCGTCCGCAACCCTGTCACCGTCCTCGACAAGACCTCGACCCAGAAGGGCAGACACTCCTTCGCTGTGTGCAGAGTCATCCCCTTCCAGATCTCGTCTCGCACCAACCCCGAACCGATCGCCACCCCGGCGCACAGGAAGTCCTCGTCGGACACGACCTCCCCAGCCGCCCAGCGTGACATCGCGTCCTGCACCATCTCGGCCGCGCTGCGAGGATCCTCGTCGCCCACCCGATCCAGGCACGCCATGAAGCAGGTCAGCAAGTCATCTTCCCTGGCCCCGACCGGGGCCGCCATCGTCTGCGCCAGCGCCGATCGGCTCGCCACCACGGGACCCCCCATGGCGGCGGAGACAGGGCCCGGATCCGGCAGAGGCCTGCCGAGGGTCGAGCCCGCTTCATCGAGGAAGCACCACTGGCCGTGGGACACCACGATGGCGTCGAGCACCCGTCGGCCCAGTCGGTCGGAGATGTCCTCCAAGACCGAGCGCGCCTTGGCCCGATCCCCGTAGGCGGCCAGGAAGACGGTCGTGCCGTCCACGGGGTTCCCCCGGGCATCGCACGTCAGCCTCTCAGTCAGCCAGGCGGCAGCCTGGGGGTCCTCGAAGGCGTCCAGATCTTCATGCGCGGTCACAGCCACCTGACTGTGCCGGACCACGACCGCGACGAGCGCGTCACAGGGGTGGAAGCCGATCAGATGAGGGATCGCTTCGAGCAGGTGCTCCGGCGACCGTAGTGTGGGAATGGCGGTGGTTGTAGTTCTCATGCTGAGACAATGGGCATCCGATCCCCTGTGTTGCTGGCGGCCGACGAAAATGTGGATAACTTGGCACAGATCGCCCCACCTGTGGACAACTCGTCCCCGACCCGCGACGGACTCGCCGATCGCCGCCCGACCAGCCCCACCCCCAAGGCGGAAATCCCGTATCCTGGTCAGTGATGGCAACTCCTCACACCCCCAGCACCGGCCCGCGCCGGTCGGCCCCTGGACCGCAGACCAGTCCCACGGGCGCGCCCCGGCGCGCGTACACGCCCGAGGAGACACAACCCATCATGTCGGGGTACACCTACCAGCCCCACACCGATCAACCGACGACCTTCGCCCCCGAGACGTCCGCCCCCTTGGCGCCGATCCAACCGGGCTCAGACTCGATCGACAACTACAAACCCAAGAAACGCATCGGCTGGGTCATCGTGGTGGCTGTGGTCCTCGTGGCCGGCATCGTCGGCGGGATCGTCCTGAACAACCTCCCCCGCCCCACGGCGTCGCCCACGGCCAGCCAGTCCCCCGCCGTGTCGTACCCCACCCCGTCGCGCACAGGAGGACAGGCCTTCGAGGACGCGACGGTGTCCGGGTACTGGAAGATCACCAACACGGTGTGGGGCGCCTCGGGGGTGCAGTTGACCGTCGAGATCACGGTGGACACAGGGCTCTTGCACTACGCGTTCTACGCCTACGCCAACGACGGATCGACCCAGGTCGATCCCGTCGAGACCGCCCCCACGGCGTTGGTGCCTGGCTTCGCCGCGCCCGGGGACACCATCGTCGGCACGCTCACATTCGAACTCACCCGACAGCCCATGACGCTGGTCATGGTCTCCGGTAGTCAGACCCAACTATCGGCACTTGCGGTTGAAGGGTGAGAAGAAGGTAAGATACCGTTACCTACGCAACCGTAGGTTCTCCGGGAATGTTGGGAGGCACTCATGAACTATTCATCCTTCTACCAGCCGGGCGTCCCCGCCAAGATCGAGCTGCCCAGGACATCCCTGGTGGAGATGTGCGAGACAGCGGTGGCGCAGGCTAAAGACGCGATCGCCCTGGAATTCTTCGGTCGGACCACCACGTACGCCACCCTGGGCGACCAGATCTCCCGGGCAGCCGAAGGATTGCGCCGCCTGGGCGTCTCCCGAGGCGACCGCGTGGCAGTCGTCCTCCCGAACTGCCCCCAACACATGGTCGCCTTCTACGCCATCCTGCGCCTCGGCGCCATCGTCGTGGAACACAACCCCTTGTACACCTCCCGCGAGCTGCGCCACATGTTCGAGGACCACGCCGCCAGGGTCGTCATCGCCTGGGACGTCGCCGTGGAGAAGCTGCGCGCCCAACCGGGCGACATCGAGCTGGACCACATCATCTCCGTCAACCTCCTCACCGAGTTCCCGCTGAGCAAGCGCCTCGCCTTGAAGCTTCCGCTGCCGAACCTGAGGGCCACCCGCAAGAAGCTGACGACCAAGGTTCGGCACACCATCGAATGGACCGACCTGCTCGCCCACCACCCCCTGAAGAAATCCCACCCCAGGCCCAGCGTGAACGACATCGCCATGATCCAGTACACCTCGGGCACGACGGGACTGCCCAAGGGCGCCATCCTCACCCATCTCAACATCTATTCCAACGCCCTCCAGGGCGCCGCCTGGATGCCCGACACCCGCACACGCGCAGAGACCTTCTACGCCATCCTGCCCTTCTTCCACGCCTTCGGGACGACCATGTTCGTGATCTACGGCATCTTGAAGCAGGCCCACATCGTCCTCTTCCCGACCTTCGACCTGTCGCTGGTCATGGCCGCGGCCAAGAAGAACCCGCCGACCGTGTTCTGCGCCGTGCCTCCGATCTTCGAAGCCATCGCGATCGCCTCGAAGAAGCGTCGGATCTCCTTCCGCTCCGCGAAGGTGTGCATGTCCGGCGCCATGTCGCTGCCCCTGTCCACCATCGAGTTGTGGGAGTCCGTCTCGGGGGGACCCCTGGTCGAGGGGTACGGCATGACCGAGGCCTCCCCCGTGGCGCTGGGGAACCCCTTCCACACGACGCGCCGCCCCGGCACGGTCGGCCTGCCGTTCCCGTCCACCGAGATCAAGGTCGTCGACATCGACGATCCCACCGTGGAGGTACGCCAAGGCGAGCGCGGAGAATTGCTCGTGCGCGGCCCCCAGGTCTTCAGCGGGTACTGGAACAATCCGGAGGAGACGGCGCGTACCCTCCTGCCCGGAGGGTGGCTCGCCAGCGGAGACATCGTCGTGCAGGACGAGGACGGCTTCACCACCATCGTCGACCGGAAGAAAGAGCTCATCATCACGTCGGGGTTCAACGTCGCCCCCACCGAGGTGGAACTCGTCCTCAAATCCCATCCGTCGGTCGCCGACGCGGCCGTGGTGGGGATGCCCAACCAGCACTCCGGCGAGGAAGTGGTCGCTGCCATCGTGACCCACCCAGGCCACCGGCTCAACACCGACGAGCTCCGCGCCTTCTGCCGGGCCCGTCTGGCCGCGTACAAGGTCCCCCGCAAGTTCTACCCGGTGGAAGACCTGCCCAAGTCCTTGCTGGGCAAAGTGCTGCGCAACCAGGTACGCGAGGAGTTGGCGCGGCTGAGGTGACCCCTCAGGCCACCGCTCACACGCTAGACCTCACAGTCCCAGGCCGACCGTCACCGGCTGGGCCGACCCCACGCCGATCACCAGGACCGACCCCGACACGTTGGACTGGTCCACCGCGAAGATGAGCGCTCCTGAGAGCGTGTGCCCGCCGGAGAGGGTGGGCGCCCACAGGGGATTGTCCGAACCGTCGGGCAGCGTGTAGAACATCTCCGCGCCGGAGTCGGTCTCATAGGTCGTGCCATCGGGGCCCATCAGCATGATGTCGGCGTTGGGGTCCGCGAAACCGATCGTCCCCGAGATCAACGTCATCGTCACATCGACGATGACGAAGGTCCGCCCGGGGTCAGGCGTGTAGAAACTGGCGATGCTCGTCGCCGTCTGCGCCGGACCCGTGACGGTGTACTCCACCGAGTCACCGTTGTCTTGCGTGAGAGTCACGGTCTGTCCGATCCCGGCGGTCGTGCCCCCCGTCCCGGGGGCAGTGGGGCCTGCGGTGCTCGACTGCGTGGGCGCCGCCGAGGAGGTCGGGCGGGGTGTGTAGATCGGGTTCGGCCCCTTGGACGCGGTCGTGGCCGCGGGCTGGGGAGTCCCAGAGGTACGGTTGGTCATCCAGACGACCCCCACCACGAGCAGAGCCACAACGATGACGCCGACCACGATGCCGACGACCATGCCAGTCTTCTTCTTCTTGGGTGGCCCGCCAGGCGCGGGCTGCCCCCACCCCGGCGGTGGATAGGACTGGGAGTACATAGGCTGGGGCGCGTACCCCTGTGGGGGGTACGGGGCCGACAGGGGAGGCTGGCCGGGGTACGCCTGCGTGTCGAAGGGCGTAGCGGCGCCGTACCCCCCGCCAGGGGGCGGGTACGGTTGCCCGGCGCCGGGATAGAGTCCGCCCGTTCCGGGGTACGGCAGGCCGGGCGCCGGAGGGGCCGAGGGGTATGGCTGGGCGGATGTCGGGGGCGCCGGGGGGTACGGTTGGCCGGATTCCGGGGGCGCCGGGGGGTAGGGTTGACCGGTCGCCGAAGGGTACGGTTGACCGGACCCTGGGGGTGCCAGAGGGCCTGGTTGACCAGACTCCGGGGGCGCCGAAGGGCCTGGCGCCTGTTGACCGGGGTACGAGAAGGACCCCGCCCAGCCGGACCCTGGGTACGCCTGGCCTGGCGCGGGATAGGCGCCATCCATCCCAGCCGGTGGCACAGGCGTCGGCGGCTCGACAGGTGGCTGTGGCGGCTGCGGCGGCTCGATGGGCGGCTCGACCGGCGGCTGAGGCGGCTCGACCGGCATCTGTGGCGGTGTCACCGGCGGCTGCATCGGCTCCACAGGGGGCTGAGGCGGCCAAGGTTGCGGTTGCGGCGGCTGCCATGCCGGTGGCTGCGGCGCTGATTCGACCGGTTCGGTTGGCACCGCGTGGCCCTCGTCGGGCGTCGGGACGTGACCCGCGTCGGGCGCCGATGGTTCGTGCGGCTCTGGTTGAGTTCCGAAGTTCTGACTCCAAGTGTCGTTCATGACGTCGTCCTCGTCTAGGTATCTTGCCCCTATGGTAGCGCGATCACCTTGCGGGCGGGGGAATGGTCTCACGGTGTGCGACACCTGCGGACGCGCCCGCCGTCGACCCCGAATACGACGAGGTGGATCATAGGGACGCAGACACAGGAGCATGGCGTGTGGTGGCGTGATTTTCTGGATCATGGATCCTGATCATGAGTACCGGGCCGGCCGGCGGGTTGGGGGGAAAGCCCGTCGGCCGACCCTCATGATCCCTAGGGCAATTTTCCTCAGAGGGGGGTAACTGAGTTGCCCTTCGCGTACGATCCATCGGACCGTAGGCCCCTCCAGTGGTGGATCCCGCACCGGAGGCGATATGAAGAATCTAGCACCCACAATCGATTGAGTCAAACGTTTTGGGAAAACCATTGGGTTATAACAAGCCTTTCGTGTAAATTTGTTTCTGCTATGAATCGCAGCGATAGGGGGTATCGTGCTAGCTCGCGTCAACCATCGTCCCACTCAACGAGAGATCGCCGCCCAGGTCGGCGTGAGCGTGACGACCGTGTCCCGAATCCTCAACCCATCCGAGCTCCATCCCAACCGCTGGGCCTCGGAACACACGGTGGCCGCCATCCAAGCGGCGGCGGCCTCGATGGGGTACCGCCACAACGCCCTGGCCGTGTCTCTGCGCACATCACGCACCCAGACCGTCGGCGTCCTCGTCCCCATGGTGGGGGATTACGTCCTCGCGTCCATCTACTCAGGGATCGACGAGGTCGCCCGCGAGCATGGGATCACCGCATTGACCGCGTCGACCCTGGACGAGCCCGCCGTGCGTGCAGAACGTACCTTCTCGATGCTGGACCACCTGGTGGACGGCATGATCTTCGCCGACGCCCACCTCGACGAGCACTTCCTCGACTCCATCGCCGAGCAGGGAGTCGCCTTCACCCTCGTCCATCGCCGGCATGACCGCCACGCGAGCGTCTCGTCCGACGACCTCACCGCCGGACGGCTGGCCGCGCAGCATTTCATCAGCCTCGGCCGCAAGCGTCTGGCCGTCATCACCGGACGACGCTTCATGTCCACCGGCAGCGACCGTACCCAGGGATTCATCGACGCCGCCCTGGAGGCTGGCCTCGAGGAGCCGAGGATCATCGAGGCCGGCTTCGACGTCGACGCGGGCCGGGAGGCCGGACTGGCCATCCTGACCACCTCCCCACTGCCCGACGCCATCTTCGCCATCCATGATCGCGCCGCGTTGGGCGTCATCAGCATCCTCGGCCTGCATGGCGTGATCATCCCGGACGACGTGGCGGTCATCGGCTTCTACGACACGCCCGTCTCGTTGGCCACCGACCTGACGTCCATCAGCACCCCCCTGCACCAGATGGGTCGGCGGTCCCTGGAACTGCTCTTGGACCGCCTCAATGGAGAGCCGATCGAGTCCGAGGTCTTCCCGACGACCTTGACCGTCCGCGGCTCCACGGATCCGTCCCACTCAGTGGGAATGAATCTCGCCGCCTCCAGCGCGAATCCCCTGTCCGGCCAGTGGGCTCGTTTGAAGCGATCCCCGCGGCCGGCCTGACATCACGACCCCGGCGTCGGAGCGACTCCCACCCTGCGGCACACCTGTTGGACATTGTCTGTCACCATATGCAACAATCGAATTGCACATCAGCAATGAAGCTCAATGCTAGCCATACTTCGTCTCGAGATAGTCCCCTCGAGGCGGACACAGGGTCGCTCCCCTCGCCAGTCGGCGGGAGCGGCCCTTTTCTTTCGGGCATCACGGCCATGGATGCGTGTGCCGGACGTGTCGGGAGGTCGGGTCGCACGAACAGGCGGACGTGGTCAGTGACCGGCTCTCAGAGGCCGGGTCACAGATAGAGCCCGGCATGCCCCTCGTCGAGACGGGTCGTGGCGACGGCATGGAGGTCGCGTTCGCGCAACAGGATGTACACCTCGGCGTGCAACTCGACTTCCGCCACCTCGTCAGGATCGAAGAGGACCCGGTCCCCATTCTTCACCGAGCGGACATTCGGCCCGATGGCGACGACGGTCGCCCATGCCAAACGGCGACCCATTTTCACGGTCGCCGGGATGAGGATCCCGCCCCCAGACTTGCGTTCCCCCTCGATCTCGGACGAGACCAGGATACGGTCATGCAGCATGTGGATCGGCAGGGGCTCCTCAGTCGTCCTCTTCGCCATGGTCGCTGGTCACTTCTTCTTGGTCAGCACAAGGATGGCGACGACGGCGACCGCGGTTCCAGCGGCGACGGCCACCGATCCGATCCTCCACCCCGACTCGTCCTTGAAATACTTCTTCACATGGCCGACGGACTCGTGGACGATCCTCTTCCCTTCGTCCACCGCCTCACGCGCCTGTTTCTTGCCTTCGAGGACGGTACGGTGGACGACGACCTTGGGATGCACCTGCGTGATCAACTCGGAGAGGTTGTCGGCCAAGCGCTGCCGAGCTTCCGCCAGATCACGCTCGATCTGATCGGGTGTACGTGCATCGGCCATGGTTCCTCCTCAAGGGGTCAACAGCACAAGTGTAGCGCCCCCGTGCCCGTCGCTGCTGGGCCATGTGCCGTGCCCCCACCCACCGGCCCAGGGGCGTCACCCACGCCCGACCGCCGTCGGAGAATGCCTGCTATCATCGACCTATGGCCACACTCGCACCAGGTGACGCAGCACCTGATTTCCGCTTGCAGGACGCCACCCAGGCATGGGTGTCACTGAAAGATTGTGCGTCACGGGCGCTCATCCTCTACTTCTATCCGGCCGCCCTCACTCCTGGATGCACCGTCGAAGCCCAGGACTTCACCACGGCGACACCGGTCTTCGACGCGGCAGGGTACACGATCATGGGCGTCTCACCGGACGCCCCATCGACGTTGGCGAGGTTCATCGAGCGACACGACCTCACCCTCAGGCTGCTGTCCGATCCCGACAGGGAGACGCTGAAAGCCTACGGCGCCTGGGGAGACCGGATGTTGTACGGCAAGGTCGTCACCGGTGTGATTCGCACCACGTTCGTCATCGACGTCGACGCCCTGGGTCACGGCACGATCCGCGAAGCCCACTACAACGTTCGCGCCACGGGCCACGTCAAGCGCCTGCGCGCGTCCCTCGGCTTGGACTAAGACGCATCCCTGACAAGAAGGTGTCGAGGGAGCGAAGCGACCGAGTACCGGAGAAGAGACTTGAACTCTCACCCCTCACGGGACAGGAACCTAAATCCTGCGTGTCTGCCAATTCCACCACTCCGGCTGGGTCGCCCATCGCACAGTTTCCAGCGGGACAGACAGGCGTGTGTGGACACGTCCCATCGTCCCCATCGGGAAACGAGCACACCCAGGATATACGACCAGCCGGTCAGTTAGCCAAACCCATCTGACCCCGTGACGACACCCGTGGCGCCGGACACCGGCCCCGGCCCGACGCGGTACCAATACGAATAGACCGGCTGGAAACCGAGGTGGGTGTACAACCCGACAGCCACGTGATTGCCCTCGGAGACCTGGAGATAACAGGTGTGAGCGCCGTGCTCTGTGGCCCTGCGGATCACCTCCTCGCAGGCGGCTCGTCCGTACCCCTCCCCTCGCCGACCTTCCGACACGACGATGTTGAACAGGCCGGCGTACCCGCGCTCGAAGATGACCTGGCCACAGGCGACAGTCTCCTGGTCGAGGACCAGGCGCACAGTCGCCATGGGCTCTCGGACGCCGTCGAGGATCGCCCGCGCGGCCGTCGGGTCCTCGGGACGCCCCGAGCGGGAGAGCCGCCAGTACTCCTGGAACCACTCGTCGTCGACATGGTCGCTCACCCGGACGTCGAGACGCGGCTCCACGCCGCGAAGGCGCACGGCGTCGATCGGCACGGACATGACGAAGGTGGGCTCCACTTTCTCGTACCCCCGCTGCTCCAGGAGGGCGTCGATGGCGTCGTCACGGTCCTGGATGACTTTGACGATCGTCGGAAGCCCCTGCTGCGCGTACCGTCGCTCGCACTCGGCGATCGTGACCAGGGGATCTAAAGCGGACGGGTAGAGCATCTGGATCGAATTGGACCGTTTCGTGTGCCCCTGGGCGAATCTCAGCACCCACCCGTCCACGAACTGTGTGTGTTCCGCAGGATGGGCGTTGAGCCCCAACTCCTCGTAGAGTCTGATCACCTGAGGGTCCATCGCCCGCCCCCTTCTATGGTCGCGTCCACTCACCGTACCGCACCTGCGGAGCGGGGCAATTTAGCCACCACAACCTGGAACGACTACACTAATCCATGCCCCTATAGCTCAGCGGTAGAGCTGCGGACTTTTAATCCGTAGGTCGCGGGTTCGAATCCCGCTGGGGGCACCGCTGGGGGCACCGTAGAGGGAGAACAGTTCACACGTTCACCCTGACTGGGCACAAGCACCTGATAGCTGATCGCCTGCCAAGCCTCGTAGAGTTGACCGACACTATCGCGAACGCAGGTTTGTACGGTCCAAATGCGTACGCCGAACGTGACGGTGACTTGCTGTTGCGCATACCTGACAGGCGAGCATTGTCTACTTGCTGGCTGAACCAAGTCTTTTCCTCAGCCCGCATGACCGCTGGCCCAGCGAGGTCTCCATCGTGTGATTTGTGCAGTACCTGCTGCACAAACTCCTTGGTCCTCGACGGGCTCGTCACGACTCGCCCGGCGGATCGGCCAGGCTTTCCTCGATCTCCTGGATGGTGGGAAGGCTTGGCCTGAGGTCGTCCGGGAGGCTTTGCGCGAGTTGCTCCTGCCACTGCGCCACGCCGATTGGGCTCGTGAACCCTGCCAACGCATAGCGGACCACAGTCTCGTCCTTGCCTTTGACAAGCAGCAAACCGATGGTTGGCTTGTCATCTTGATGGCGTAAAACGTCGTCAACGACACTCTGATACATCGACAACTGCCCGACGAACCCCGGCTCGAACTGACCAGTCTTCAACTCCACGACCACGAAGCAACGAAGCTCTAGATGATAAAAGAGCAAATCGATATAGAAATCTTGATCACCCAGTTCCAGACGGACTTGTCGGCCGACGAAAGCGAATCCGCGCCCGAGTTCCATCAGGAACTTGTCCATGTGCGCGACCAAGGAACGCTCGACTTCGACCTCCCTGCGCATCCCATCCGTGCCGAGGAAATCATGAACCCCAAGACATTGCTGCTCCATCCGCTGGCCAGCATTTTCTCGGCGTACCAGAGCCGAACGGATAGTCGAGACGGGACTCCCGAAACATCCGGACCGCCCGCTCCTTGAACTCTTTCGAATACCGGTTATGTGTGCTCGACATGACTCAATTCTTCCTCTCATCTCAAAACAGTCATGCCTCCGGACACGCCGGGGGATTCACCTATCTACCGAGACGGGGGTTTCCTATGTCCTGAACCAAGACACCGCTGGGGGCACCGCTAGGGGCACAGTTGAGTGCCGGTTGCGTCCATCGCCTCCATCAAGATCAACGACGTGTCTGTTTTCGACGCCTTCGCGTATTGGGCCTGCAAGTTCTCGGACACCTGTTGCCTCGAGGCCATTAGAACCTTGTTTCTCACAATGGGCAAGGCTATCTATCACATCAACAGGGACACTCTCGCAATCATTCCCGTGAGGTGCTTTGATTAATTGACACTAGCCGGGGTGGGGCGTAATCTGCGAATATCAGATGACATGTTTCTCGTCCTTTTATTTTGGTCCTTGAGGGAGGAATAATGAATAAGTGTCGTAACGGACTACTGGGAGGGCTGGCGGCGGTACCGCTCGTCGCAGGAATTGTGCTATTTGCTGGTACGAGCGTTGCGCTGGCAGCACCAGGCACACCCGGATCACCCATCGCCCTATCAGGCCACAATCAGCATTCGTACAGCGTGACGCAGGTCGCAGACACCGTCCACCTGGCAACACCATCCAGCGTCCGGGGAGGCGAACGACCAGCTGCTCCGAATCGCGATGGGACATTCTCAAGTCACGGCAAGGCAGATGTTGTCATCCCCGCATCCGCGTCGGGCAGGGTAAGTGTGGCCAGGAGTGACGGATTGATGCCCCTGAAGGTGGAGTTGTCTGTCGATCCTTCGGCGTCGTCGCCTGCAAGCCTCGCTCCGGATGGAAGCGTTGTGTACACAACTGGAGATTCAATCAATCGTAGCATTCAGGCGACTGATGACGGGGTGCGGATAAGCACGGTCATATCATCACCAGATGCGCCAATGTCTTTTGTCACCATGATGGCTCTACCAGCGGGAGACCATCTTGTGCTGGGAGCCGATGAACCGGGGGCTCCGTCCGGCATTGCCATCGTCAACCAAACCGGTCAAGTGGTGGGCGGCATCGCTCCTCCGTGGGCACGAGACGCCACCGGGGCTGCGGTTGCCACCCACTTCGAACTTGTGCCCGGGGGTTTCACCCAAACAGTCGAACACCGCACCGGAGGCGTGGTCTATCCCGTTACAGCCGACCCTTGGTTGGGGTTTGCGCTGATCAGTTCAGCCACCTGGGTGCACTATGCAGAAGGGTGGACTCTCCAGGTCACTCCGACTGCCTGGGCGCGTAGTTGGGCGTTCTCTAGCCTCAGCGCCGCCGTGGGGGCCGCCGATTGGAACGAGTTGTATGCCAAGTACCGTAGCAGCGGCTTGAACACAAATCTGACGGGGATGCGCGATCAACTGATTTGCCATCAAGTATTCGTGGCAGTGCGTTACCCCAACAAGCCAACCTGGAACCTGGATGAATGGCGGCCGAATGTGGGGTTTGTCCAGACAGTTAATGCACAGTGCAATCCTGGAGGCCCCAAGTGGTTCGATTAGCAGTCGATGAGTACATGAGCTGGAAGTGAGGTCAACATGAGTAATGCGACACGTGTCCTGCGTCGAGCGGTGTGGCTCACACCGAAGTGCTGCCGCGGTGAGCGTGAACAGTTCTGGTGTGCTTGTTGGCAAGCTGCGACCGCTCATGGATTGAGCCAGGCCGATGTGTCGGATGCGGCCCTACATGAAGCGCTGCGGTTGCGTGCCGGTCACTTCGGGCACACTCTGGGAGGCCGTCACGGTGCCTGGCGCGGTGTTGGAGCCTGGCTGGGCGTGATGGCTGTGGCCGTCACGGGTCCGTTGGTCTGGTTGCTCACGTGGCTAGTCCTGTGCGTGGGCCTGGCGGTGGTGACCACCGGCGCACGTGTTGGCAGGCTCGTACGTCCGGCTCTGATTGCTGGTCTTGTTGCCATAGGAGGGGGAGCGGGCTACTTGTGGTGGGCATCGGGGGCTGGTCTGGACGCAGAGGAGAATCCGATCCCGGTGCCCTTCGCGGCGCGATTCATGTCCGGTGGCCTTCTGACGTGCATGGCTGGCGTGGCTGTGACGGTTGTGTGCGTCATTGCCATGGTGAGGCGACCCAAGCCTCACCGGGTCGACATGGTGGCCCCTCGACTGACAATTGACACCAGATAAGGTCCCGATCTTCGAACTCCCCGACCAGATCGGCCTGCTCATCCGCCGAGGGCTCCGTATCGATCGCGCCAGCCCTGGCCCGTGTCTCATTTCGGCACATTGGCAGACAACTCGGCTGCCTCAAGGTTCCACGCTCCCACACCACTCTTGTTGGCGATACGCATGGCCGGGCATTACTGTGTAGCCATGACTGAATCTCAACCGATGGTGCCTGCGGGGTGGTACCCGGATCCTCAGAACTCTTCCGCATGCCGGTGGTGGGACGGCGAGCAATGGACCTATCATGTGCGTCCTGTGCCACAGCCGACCCCTGCCGCATCCGTCGTCGACTCCCCCCTCACCGACGATCCTTGGCCGCTGAGGTCTGAGGTCCGCGACGACACCGACGCGTCCACCGTCACCAGGCGCCCTGCAGAGTCCAGTCAGACAACCTCGGTCGAGGATACCGAGGACACCGAGGACACCGACGGGACGGCCATCCCCGTACGGGCCGTGCCCCCGCGCAGACCCGTCGTCACACGCGCCTGGTTCTGGGTTCCGGTCATGGTCGTCGTCCTCGCCACCCTCACAGGTTTCGCCTGGACGCGGGGGCTCGTCCCCCTGCCCCTCGGCGCCTCGCCGAGCAGCGCCGCCACCGACGAGGCGGCCCTCGAGCAGCCTTCGTCATCGTCGACCATCGACAACGGCGACCATGTCGTCGGGGTGGACTTCGAGGCTGGCGTCTACCGCGCCGACGTCCAACCCAACGGCGTCTTCACCCTGTGCACCCTGTCCCAGGAGGACGCCCAGGGGAACTTCCTCGACATCCGGAGCACCACCGAGGGCTCGGTGATCTTCACGGTGGCCGATCAGCCGGGAAGCGTCGTCTCCGTGGTGGGGTGCCGCGACATCGGCCTGGCGTCCACCATGCTGAGGACGAACCCCGATCCCATCACCGACGGGTACTGGCTCGTCGGCGATGAACTGGCCCCTGGCGCGTACACGGCCACGGTCGACGTCGAGGCGTCCAACCCGCTGGCCACCGCCTCGCAATGGGCCGCCGACGGGTCGCTGATCGACATCCACAACCTGACGACCGGAGACCTCACCTTCACCGTCGCGGACCAGCCGGGATCGGTGGTCGAGTTCTCCGGTTTCTCCAGCATCCTTCCGAGCTAGGCGCGTCCGACGCTAGAACCCCTCAGGGTACTGGGGCAGGTACGCCGCCGTCAGAGCGTCCATCTCCTCATCGGTCAAGGTGATCGTCAGCGAATGGAGTGCGTCGTCCAGGTGCTGCGGCTTGGTGACTCCCACGATGGGCGCGGTGACGGCCGGCTGCTGACGTACCCAGGCGAGACTCACCTGCGCCATGGACACCGAACGGCGGCTGGCGACGTCAGCCACGGCGGCGACGATGGCCCGGTCCGCGTCCTCGTGTTGGGAGTACAAGGTGGACGCGAACTTGTCCGTCGCGCTGCGGGTGGTCGCCGTCCCCCACGGGCGGGTGAGCAGGCCGCGCGCCAGAGGGCTCCACGGGATCACGCCGACGCCTTGGTCGAGGCAGAAGGGATGCATCTCCCGCTCCTCCTCGCGCATGAGCAGACTGTATTGGTCCTGCATGGAGATGAAACGGGTCCACCCGCCCAGGTCGGCGGTGTACTGCATCTTCGCGAACTGCCAGGCGTACATCGACGAGGCCCCGATGTACCGGGCCTTGCCAGCCCGGACGATGTCGTTGAGGGCTTCCATGGTCTCCTCGACGGGCACGGTCGGGTCGAACCGGTGGATTTGGTACAGGTCGACGTAGTCGGTCCCCAGTCGCGTCAGGCTGGCGTCGATGGCGGTCATGATATGCGCCCGCGACAGCCCCTGCCCATGGGGCCCTGGGTACATCCGCCCGTTGACTTTCGTCGCGATGACGAGCTCCTCGCGGCGGGCGAAGTCCTTCAGCGCCCGTCCGACGATCTCCTCGCTGCTGCCGTCCGAATACACGTCGGCGGTGTCGAAGGTGGTGATCCCGGCGTCGAGCGCCGTGCGGATGATGCCGCGCGAGATGTCCTCGGGCAGGCTCCATTCGTGGGCGCCGCGCCCTGACTCGCCGAAACTCATGCACCCCATGATGATCGCCGAGACCCGCAGCCCGCTGGCCCCCAGTGTGATGTGTTCCATCGTGTTCTCCTTCCCCCCCGGCCCATCGGTCGGGCGGTTCTGCTATCAGCCTACTCCGCCGACAATGACGCCTGACCCGCCCGACCGACAGGTGAGTCGGACCCATGCGGCCCAGTGGACGGGTCCGGCGCGGACGCGGGCGGCACACCGGGCGGTACGGACGGCGTGGGCGGCACGGGAGGTACGGGCACCCCGGGTGGCACGGGAGGTGCGGGCACCCCGGGCGGCATCCCGGGCGGGGACGAACGGGCCGCCCTGTGACCGGCGACCGTGGCGGCGGCGATGGTCACCAGCGCGCCGAGGAGGAGGGCGGCGTCCTCTCCAGGACGGAGCACGCCGAGTTGACGTCCCAGCGTCGCGGCGGCCACCGGGACCCCCAGTTGAGCCGAGGACAGCACCGCGTAGGACAAGGGCTGTCCCATCGCACGTGTGACGGCGTGGGCGCCGACCGCGCAGACCCCAAGAACCACGCCGAGGACGATCATGCCGGGATATCCGGGCAGGGCACGAAGGTCGAGGGAGGCGCCCAACCAGACGAAGAAGATCGGGGCGAACAACCCCTCCGTCAACGCGAAGAGCTGCCGAGCCAGGCGACGGGGCTCGCCCACCACGGCGACGGCCAGCCCCAGGGCGAAACCGGCGAGCATGATCGACACCCCGCTGATGGAGGCGAGGGCGGCCATCAACAACAAGACGAGGAGGCTCACGCGCAGTTCCAGGGCGAAGTCGCGGTCTTGGGATTTCTTATGCGCCCTCTCGCGCCACCCGTGCTTCTCACTGACCCAGAACAAGGCCCCCACGAGCGCCCCCGCCCCGATCACGGCGAGCGCGCCCAGGGCGGCATGACCGGCATGGGCGGGATCGAGGACGAGAGGGAGCGCCACGATGCACGCCGCGTCCGCGACGGCCACCTGTGGGAGCATGGCGAGCATCGCGGGACCCGACAGCTTCAGGGACGCCGCCACGGGCATGATCACCGCGGCCGAGGACGACGCGATCAGGACGGCGTACAGGGCCACATGACCGACGCCGAAGACCTGGGACACCCCGACGGCGAGGACCACCGCAGCCGCCACCACGGCCACCAGCCTCAGCAGCGAGGACCTCACCCCGGTCACCAAGGCCTTGTCCCGGACGGGGACACGGGAACCGGCCACGAACATGACCATGGCGAAGCCGATGTCAGCCAAGAAGGTGAAGGTCGACTCCTGGGGGTCCACCCACCGCAGACCGGTGTCGCCGATGAGCACCCCGGCGGCCAGTTCGCCGACCACGACCGGGACGCGCCACGCGTCCGACCACGCGAGGACCGGCCCGATCAGGGCGGCGGCGATGATCACGGCCAAGATCGCAAAACTCATCGAGACCCCCAGGCGCTTGGCCTAGGCCGACGCCCGTGGCGTGCCGCCCCGACCCGGAACGCCCACCCGGATCTCGTCCTGGTCGTCCGCCACCTGTGCCATGGCCTGTTCCACGAACTGGTCGGCCCCCATCATCCAGGACGCGTTCGCCAGGTTCCGCTTCGCCCGGCTCTCCATGTTGAGTTCCGACTCGACGGCCGGCGGGATGATCTCCACCACCCGTACCCCCACGGGGGCCAACTGGATGCGCTGGGCCACGCAGAAGGCGTGGAGACCCGCCTTGGTCGCGCAGTACACCGGCGCCCGGCTCGCCCGCTCGACCATGAACGCCAGACCCGAGGACACCGAGATGATCGTGGCGTTGTCCTTGCCGACGAGCATCGGCAGGAACAGGGCCGACAGCCACACCGGCGCCTCAAGGTTCACCGCGATCTCGCTCTCCCCCGCCTCCAGGGCGTCGACGCCGGCCGTCAGGTCGATGTCGCGTTGGATCCCGGCGTTGTTGACGAGGATGTTCATGTCGGGGATGGCGCCGCCAGCCCACGACAGCAGGTCTCGTCGGGAGTCCGGGTCGGTGACATCGCACGCATGGACCATCAGGCCCGGGTGCTGGTCGGCGGCTTGGTCCAAACGGTCCTGGCGCCGCCCGCAGATCGCGACCCGGTTCCCGTGCGCCAGGAACCACGCCGCCATGGCGACGCCGATCCCAGTGGCGCCGCCGGTGATCAGGACCGTGTTCGCGCTCATCCGCATGGGGCGCCTCCCGCCTTCCCCCTCATAGGGCCCGTTCCGCGCATCCTCGGATGAACGCCGCCTGGCCGAGATGCTCGAGGTCGTCGTTGATCACGCTGATCAGGCGTACGCCCAAGGTCACCGGCGGAGTCCATCTCGTGTCGACGATCCTGTCCAGGCTCTCAGGGGTGACCTGCGTCAGCATCGTCACCGTCTGTCGCCATGTCGCCTCGTGGTAGCCGCGCAACAGGTCGGCGGAGATCCCGGCCAGCATGCCGACCTGGTCGGCCGTGTGCCCGTACCCATGGTCGCCCACAGGGAACGGCAACCCGAATCTCGTCACCCAGTCCTGGTCCACCCACACCTGGGAGCAGTCGAAGGCCGAGGCGATGTGGTCGTCCTGCACCCGCGTCAGGTGCCAGACCAACCACGCGATCGAGTTGGCCTGGGGATCCAGGCGTACGCCCAGAACGTGCGGATCCACACCGTCGAGCACACGCTCGACCCCGTCGTGGATCCTGCCATAGGCATCAATGAACACTTCTGCAACCTGCATGATGTCCCCCTTCTCTCGACTCACGCGCCCGCAGACCCGACCCGGCCCGAGCGACGCATGAGTGTTTTCTTTCGATGATACGCCTATCAGATCGATGTCACATAGGGGACGACGAGGACGACCCGCGACGCCCGGGGGTCACAGGTCAGGAGAGGTTCTTGGCGGCCAACCAGTCGGATGCGATGGTCGCGGCAGGCAACTGATCGGTGACGCTGCGCGCGTTCAACGCGATCAGGTCGTCGGGACTCATCGCAGCGCTGACGGCGTCGATGACGGCGGCCGCAGCGGCGTCGATCTTGTCGGAGGCCAACGGCACGACATGCGAGGACAAGAAGAGCCCCTTGGTGTCGGTCAGCGACACCAGATCATCGGCGGCGATGGACGGGTCGGCGGTGTAGATGATGGCCAGTTGGATCTGACCGTCTTGCAGGGCCTTGACGGTGAGCGGGCCGCCGCCGTCCTCGATCGGGGTGAAGCCGACGGAGACGCCGTAGGTGTCCAGCAACCCTGTGGGCCCGTTCGGCCTGTTCTCCGCCTCCGAGTTGGCACCCATGACCATGGGCGTCGTGACCTTCGCCAGGTCGGCGATGGTCGTGAGCCCCCACTGATCGGCGAAGTCCCGAGTGACCACGTACGAGTCCTGGTCGGTGGCCGCCGCCTGATCGAGGACGTGCAACCCTGCGGGGACGACTCTGCTCAGTTCGGCGTACACATCGTCGCCCAAGCGGGCCGTGGTGTCAGGCTCCCAGTACTGCAGGAGCGGGCCGGTGTACTCGGGGAACAAGTCGATGCCCCCCGCCTCGATCTCGGGCAGATACACCTCTCGCTGGCCGATCCTGAACTGGCGGTCCACGGTGTATCCAGCGCCTTCCAGGGCTTGGGCGTAGATCTCGGCGATGATCTCGTTGGAATAGTAGTCCTGCGAACCGACCACGATGGTCGTCAGCGCCGAGGTCGTCGGTCCGGACAAGGGATTCTGGCTCGAACAGCCTGCGAGGGCGCCCATGGCCACGATGAGGGCTAGGACGGGCGCCATCAGTGTGCGACGTGTCATTTTCTTTCCTTCTTATGTATGGGTCTGCGTGCGCCTGGCCGTGCCCGGGGCGGTGACGTGGGTCCTCACCACCCGCTGGAGGGCTGCCAGGACAGCTTCGAGAATCAGTGCCAGCGCGATGACGAGCAACGCCCCCGCGAGCATCTGCGCGTAGTCGCGAGTCTTCAAACCGATGAAGAGATAGCGCCCCAAGCCGTTGTCCGCGACGTACGCGGCCAGAGTCGCGGTGGCGACGACTTGGAGGGTGGCGGCACGGATGCCGCCGATGATCACAGGAGCGCCGAGGGGGATCTCCACCTGCCACACGATGCGGGCCTCGCTCATGCCCATGGCCCGCGCGGCCTCCCCGATGGCGGGGTCCACCGCCTGGATCCCGGCGTACGCCCCTGCCAGGGCGGAGGGGATCGCCAGGACGACCAGCGCCATCACGGGGCCCGTCAGCCCGATGCCGAGCGCCAAGGCGAACAACGTCAGCAGTCCGAGAGTGGGGACGGCCCGCGCGGCGCCCGCGATGGCGCCCACTGCTGAGGAGCCCCGTCGCGTGTGGCCGACGATGATGCCCACAGGGAGCGAGATCAGCGCGGCCACCCCGACCACGAGCGCGGTGGTGAGCAGGTGCTGTCCCAGACGGACCCAGATCCCTCCCGCGCCACCCCAGTGGGCGGGATCGACCAGCCAGGCCAGGGCGCCCTTGAGATACGTCATGACGGCACCGCCTGGCGCCGACCAGCGCGGCCCGCACGGATCCATGGGGTCGCGATCCGACCGAGGCCGATCACCACCGCGTCGAGCAGTAGAGCCACCACGACGGTGAGGATCACCCCTGTGGCGACCTCGGCGGCGATTCCACGCTGGAACCCGTCGGTCAGCAGGACGCCGAGACCCGATTGCCCGATCAACGCCCCGATCGTGACCAAGCTGACGGTGGACACGGTCATGACGCGGATCCCGGAGACCAGGACGGGGACGGCCAGAGGGAGGTCCACCCGCCAGAAGACCGAGGTCGGGGAATGGCCCACCGCCAGCGCGGCGTCGTGGACGTCCCGGTCCACAGCGGCGAACGCGTCCGCCGCCGTGCGCACCAACAGCGCCACCCCGTACACCGTCAGGGCGACGACCATCGTCGCCATGGACCGCAAGGGGATGCCGAAGACCACGGGGATCACGATGAGCAGTGGCAGAGCGGGGATCGCGTACAACAGGGCGGCGAAGCCTAAGAGCGGTCCCCCGACCAGGCGATGCCGGTGCGCCAGACGCCCGATGGGCACGGCGATGAGGATGCTGAGGAGGATCGCGGGGACGCAGAGCGTCATGTGGTCCCCGATCAAGGCCGGTATCTGGTGCCAGTTGGCCGACAGCCACTTCATTCCAGGACCCCCACCACGCGGCCGGTCCCGTCCACGGCCACCGCTCGGCCCGAGACCATGCGGGTCGACAGGACGCGTCCGGCCTGGTCGGCGCCCACGAATGTCCTCACGAAGTCGTCGGCCGGAGCGGCCAAGATCTCGGCGGCCACTCCCTGTTGGGCGACGAGGGCCCGCTCGCGTAGCACGACGACTTCGTCCGCCAACCGGAAGGCCTCGTCGATGTCATGGGTGACGAACAGGATCGTCTTGCCGAGGTCCGCCTGGAGTCGCAACAACTCGTCCTGGAGCTCGCGACGGACGATGGGGTCCACCGCGCCGAACGGCTCGTCCATCAGCAGGATATTCGGATCGGCGGCCAGCGCACGGGCGACGCCCACGCGTTGCTGCTGCCCCCCGGACAGTTCACCCGGATATCGCTTCCCCAACGAGGGGTCCAGCCCGACCCGTTCCAGGAGCGACATCGCGTCGCGACGGGCGGTACGACGGGCGACGCCGTTCAACACAGGGACGGTGGCGACATTGTCGACGACGGTGCGATGCGGGAGGAGCCCGCCTTGCTGCATGACGTACCCGATGGACCTGCGCAACGCCACCGCATTCTTCGCGGCGACCGTTTCCTGATCGATGAGCACCGCGCCCGATGTGGGCTCGACCATGCGATTCACCATACGCAGCAAGGTCGTCTTGCCCGATCCGGAGGATCCCACCAGGACAGTGATGTGGTGGGAAGGGACGACCAAGGAGAAGTCGGACACGGCGACGGTCCCAGTGTGGTACGTCTTCGAAACGTGCTGGAATTCAATCATCGTTCCTCATCGCCATGGATGCCAGACGGGGCCTGGCGTCCCTTCCCAGGAGGCGCATCAACCTCCGAGCTGATTCAGCAGTCGCCCCCAGCGTCCCTCCTCGCCGTCGAGCGTCGCCGCCAGCCCTTATGACGCTATCCTTCACCTGATCATATGTCACCATGGTCTCACATTTTGGAAGTCTGATTTTCATGCGGGCCAGTCGATTTTGGGCCGTCCCGCACCCTGCTCACACCACAGATTTCCCCTTTCACAAGCGACGATGACCTCAGTGGACCCTCCAGTCCGACAGAGGTGGCAATTACTGGCAGAATAGAGCGGTGGTTTTGAATATGGACGCCCCCCGAGATCCGGGCCCTGCCGCCCGTCCCGCCGCCCGCCCAGCCGTCGTCGGCGCGACCCCGACCCGGTCGGTGCTGTTGGGGACACGGGGTTCCCAACTGGCATTGGCCCAGGCCGGTCATGTGGCGGAGGCCCTGCACGCCGCCACCGGTTTGACCTCGCATGTGGTCCGCGTGAAAGTCGAAGGCGACGACCACAGCGTCCCGCTCGACCGCCCGAGCAGGCCCGGGATGTTCACATCCGCTCTGCGCGACGCCCTCCTCGCCGGTCGGGTCGACTACGTCGTGCATTCCTACAAAGACCTGCCGTCCGAGCCCTGTCCCGGACTGGTGATCGTGGCGGTCCCCCCTCGGGCCACACCGCTCGATGTGCTGGTCGGCCCCTCAGAGGGGTTGTCCGCCCTGCCCTACGGCGCGACTGTGGGCACCTCGTCCCCCCGGCGCCGCGCAGCCCTGGCCCGGCTTCGTCCCGACCTCCAGGTCGTCGCGGTACGTGGGAACGTGGACACCCGTCTGCACAAAGTGGCCGACGGCACGGTGTCTGCCGCCGTCATGGCGGCCGCGGGACTCACCCGTGTGGGCTTGATGGATCCCTCGTGGCCCTACCTCACCCCCGATCTGCTCCTCCCGGCCCCGGCCCAGGGCGCCTTGGCCGTCGAGTGCCGTGAGGGAGACCCGCTGATCCCCCTCCTGGCCAAGCTGGACCACCCGACCTCCCGGCTCACCGTGGCGGCCGAGCGCGCCGTGCTGACCGGGATCGAGGCGGCCTGCACCACCGCCGTCGGGGCGCTGGCGACCTGGGACGGGCGCGTGCTCACCCTCGAAGCGGAACTGAGCGACCACATGGGCGTGGACTACGCTCGCGTCAGCCTCCAGGTGGAGATCGTCACCCGTGACATGACCGAAGCGCTACGCGCCGCCTGGCGCCTGGGCATGGACGTCGCGGCCCTGCTGCTGTCCGGCCCGCCAACCCCTCCCGTCGCTCCCCTTCCCGCCCCCGCCGCTCCCCTGCCGACGCCGGACCTCGTCCGTGCCACGACCCGTGACAAGGACCTCCTCATGACCACCACCGCCTTCGATCCGACGCCATCCGACCTCCTGCGGGCCTATGGAGGCGCACGCACCGCCCACCGTCCCGTATGGTTCATGCGGCAGGCCGGACGGTCCCTGCCCGAGTACCGCCAGGCGCGCGAAGGCACCACGATGCTGGAGTCCTGCCTGACCCCGGAACTGGCCGCCGAGCTGACGTGCCAGCCCGTGCGCCGCCACAAGGTGGACGCCGCCATCTTCTACTCCGACATCATGATCCCCGCCAAGATCGCTGGGATCGAGGTGGACATCGTCCCCGGTCGGGGTCCCGTGCTCGCCCATCCCCTGCGCACCGCGAAGGATGTGGCCGACCTGCCCGACCTGGACCCGATCTCCTTGGCCCCGATCACGCAGGGAGTCCAAGCGGCGGTCGCCCAACTCGGGTCCACCCCGTTGATCGGCTTCGCAGGTGCCCCCTTCACAGTCGCCTCCTACCTCGTCGAGGGCGCGCCCTCGCGTACCTTCGAGCATGTCAAAGCCCTGATGGCCGAGGACGAAGAGACTTGGCACCGCCTGGCCGCGTGGGTGGCCCGCACGGCGAGCCAGTTCTTGCTGGCCCAGGTCCAGGCAGGCGCCCAAGTGGTGCAACTGTTCGACTCCTGGGTGGGCGCCTTGAGCGTGGACGAGTACACACGGTACGCGGCTCCCCACTCCTCGGCCGTCTTCGACGCTGTGGCCGCCAGGACATCCGTCCCCCGCGTGCATTTCGGCACGGGCACGTCCCACCTCATGGTGGACATGCACGCCGCTGGCGCCACGGTCATGGGCGTGGACACCACGCAGAGCCTGGCCCAGGCCGAGGCCCGTCTCGGCGGGGAGGTCCCCCTCCAGGGCAACATCGACCCGGAGCTGCTGGCCGCCCCCTGGGAGACCTTGGAACAGCACGTCCGCGAGGTGCTGCGGTCTGGCGAACTGGCGCCCGGCCACGTGGTGAACCTCGGACACGGCGTGCCTCCCACCACCGACCCTGATCGACTGACCCGGTTGGTCGAGTTGATCCACTCCATCCCGGACGAGAACGCGGTGGACGCCGCCTCATGACCGGTGGGCAGGGATCACCGTGGCGCGTCCTGGTGCACACCAGGCGCGACACGCTCCTGAGCACAGCCGTGGCATCCGCCGGCGGAGTGGTCGACGAGACCGAGTTGATCCATCGCCATGATCGTCCCGCTGATGGCATCCTCGCCGCCTGCCGACAGGCCGGCGAGTCCGACTGGGTGGTCCTCACCTCCCCCCACACACTGGACTGCGTGCGTCGCTCCGGGCTGACCTGGTGGGACCTGTTCCCTCGTGGGACCCGCCTGGCCACGGTCGGGGCCGCCACCGCCGCAGCCGCCCGTGCCGAGGGTCTGACCGTCGACCTGCAACCTTCCCCTGACGAGTCCGGGGGCGCCGCCTTGGCGCAGTGCTTCCCCGACGGACCGGGCACAGTCGTCATCCCCGGCGCCCAGACCAGCGCCGGGACTGTGGAACCGGGCCTGATCGCACGCGGCTGGCGAGTGGTGTCCGTCCCGTTCTACGTCACCGACCCTGTCACCCACATCGACGACCTGATCCGTCAGCGCTGGGACCAGGGGGAGTACGCCGCCTTCGTCGCCACGTCGCCGTCCACCGTCCAGGCCGTCGCGTCGACGCTGGGCCCGACGGTCCCCGTCGTCGCCATCGGCCCCTCCAGCGCCACGGCGGCTCGCGCCGCCGGATTCCCTCAGGTGGTCCTCACCCGCTCGACCGACCCCGGAGACATCCTGGAGGCGATCACCTCACTGACGGGCTCCCCCGCCGACCCACACCTCGTACCCGACCCCCGCCGCTGACACGAAAGGCACCTCCCATGACCCACGACCTGCACCGCCGCCCCCGCCGCCTGCGCACCACCCCCGCCATGCGTCGACTCGTCGCAGAGACCAGGCTCGACCCCGCCGGGCTGGTGCTGCCCATGTTCGTCCAGGAGGGGATCAGCCAACCTGTCGACCTGGAGTCACTGCCCGGCGTGTGCCGTCACACCCTGGATTCCGTGGCTCGTGCCGCCGCCCAGGCGGTGGAGGCCGGACTGGGAGGCGTCATGCTGTTCGGCGTGCCCGACGAGCCGAAGAAGGACGCGACCGGGTCGGCCGCCACCGCGGAGGACGGCATCTTGAACCTCGCTCTCGCCCGGGTCCGCCAGGAGGTGGGCGACGACCTCGTGGTCATGGCCGACACGTGCCTGGACGAGTTCACCGACCACGGGCACTGCGGGGTCGTCGACGCGCACGGCCGTGTCGACAACGACGCCACGCTCGACCTGTACATGGCCCAGGCCGTGGCCCAAGCACGCGCCGGGGCCCATGTGGTCTCGCCCTCGGGGATGATGGACGGCCAGGTCGGAGCGATCCGCGAGGCGCTCGACGCCGACGGTTTCACCGACGTGTCCATCCTGGCGTACGCGGCCAAGTACGCCTCGGCGTTCTACGGCCCCTTCCGGGAAGCCGTCGCCTGCTCGCTGCACGGCGACCGCAAGTCCTATCAGATGGACCCCGCGAACCGGCGCGAAGGCGTCCTGGAGGCGGAGCTCGATATCGCCGAGGGCGCTGACATGGTGATGGTGAAACCAGCAGGGTATTACCTGGACGTCCTGGCCGACGTCGCCCAGATCTCGTCGGTCCCGGTGGCCGCGTACCAGGTTTCCGGGGAGTACGCGATGATCCAGGCGGCCAGCCAACGCGGCTGGATCGACGGTCCGGCCGCTCTGGAGGAGTCCGTCCTCGCCATCCACCGCGCAGGCGCCGACATCGTCTTGACCTACGCGGCCCTGGACCTGGCGCAGCGTCGCCGCTGACCAGCGACACACGATATCGACTTTCCTTCCGACAGCTTAGAATGGTGACTATGGACGCGGTGCGACGACGGGATTATCTACGCTGGACGACGATCATGCCGGTGATCGCGCTCGTGGCCTTGGCGGTGAGCTGGAACCGGCACCTCTCCGGCTGGGTGCTGGCGATCGAGGCCATCCTCCTCGTCGGGTCGGTGCTGGCCGCCGTCCAGCACGCCGAAGTCATCGCCCATCGGGTCGGCGAACCCTTCGGCTCGCTCATCTTGGCCGTCGCCGTCACAGTGATCGAAGTCGCGTTGATCGTGACCCTCATGATCTCCGGCAAGGGCGACACGTCCACCCTCGCGCGAGACACGGTGTTCGCCGCCGTCATGCTCACCATGAACGGCATCGTCGGCATATCCCTGCTCGTCGGCGCCCTGAAATACCGACTCGCCGTCTTCCATCCCGAGGGGACGGGCTCCGCCTTGGGCTCGGTCATCACGCTGGCCACGCTCACCCTCGTCCTGCCCCGGTTCACCACGTCCGCCTCCGGATCGCGCTTCACCGCGTCGCAGCTCTTCTTCGTCGCCGCCTCCGCCTTGGCCGTGTACGCCCTGTTCGTGTTCACCCAGACAATCCGCCACCGTGACTTCTTCCTGCCCCCGGGCATGACCGACGACGAGGACGTCCATGCCGGACCTCCGTCGAACCGGGCGACCGTGTTCTCCGTGGTCCTGCTGCCCGTCTCCTTGGTGTCCGTGGTGGGGCTGACCAAGGTCGAGTCCCCCGCGATCGAGGCCGGGGTGGCCTGGCTCGGATTCCCAGCCTCCTTCGTCGGCGTCATCATCGCCATCATGGTCCTCCTCCCCGAGTCCATCGCCGCCGTGAGGGCCGCGTCCCAGAACCGCACGCAGATCTCGCTCAACCTGGGGTACGGGTCGGCGATGGCCTCCATCGGCTTGACCATCCCCACCTTGGCCATCGCCTCCCCCTGGCTGCCCGCCTCCTTGACCCTCGGACTGGAACCCATCCAGATCGTGCTGTTGGCCGTCTCGGCCGCCGTGGCTGTGCTGACAGTCGTGCCAGGCCGGGCGAAGACCCTCCACGCCGCCCTCCATCTGGTCTTGTTCGCGGCCTTCATCTTCTTGGCTGTTGTGCCCTGACCAGGGACGACGCCGAGATGGACCCGTACGGGCCTGTCCCGACCCGCGACCAGAAGCCTGTGGAGTATGCTCAGTCCACGTGACTTCTCTCCCCCCTGCCTCCGCCTCGACCACCTCGACCACCTCGACCATCCCGGACGGCGCCGACGCCGCTGCGCAGCTGCCAGCCGGCACACGGCCCTGGGCGGCCGTCTGGTCGATGCTGATCGGGTTCTTCATGCTCATGACCGACGCGCTCATCGTGTCGGTGGCCAACCCCACCATCGAGGAGAAGCTCAACACGTCCCTCACCGCGACGATCTGGGTCACGAGCGCGTACATGCTCGCCATCGCCGTGCCGCTGCTGATCGCCGGGCGGCTCGGAGACCGCTTCGGCCAGAAGACCATCTTCATGATCGGCATGGCCGTGTTCACCCTGGCCTCCTTGGGGTGCGGGCTGTCCACGACCATCACGGCGCTGATCCTCATGCGGGTGGTCCAAGGAATCGGCGCGGCCCTGATGACCCCCCAGACCCAGGCCATGATCGTGCGCCTGTTCCCACCCAGCAAACGTGGAGCGCCCATGGGACTGTGGGGCGCCGTGTCTGGCGTGGCGATGCTCATCGCCCCTCTGCTGGGAGGATTCCTCGTCGACCACATCGGCTGGGAGGCCATCTTCTTGATCAACGTGCCGATCGGGGTGGCCGGCCTGATCCTCGCCGGTGTGTTCGTGCCCTCGCTGAGCGTGTCGCGACCCTCCTTCGACTGGGTGGGCACCGTCCTCTCCGGGCTGGGCCTGTTCCTGCTGGTCTTCGGCATCCAAGAGGGGTCGACCCACAACTGGGGCACGGTCTGGGGGCCGATCACGATCTGGGAGGTCATCGGCGCCGGAGTGCTCTTCTTGGCCGGGTTCGTCGTGTGGCAGGTCAAGGGCACGGCCAGCCCCTTGGTGCCCATGGGTTTGTTCCGGCATCGTGATTTCGCCGTGTCGAGCGCCATCGTGGTGTGCATGGGGTTCATGGTGGCGTCCATGCCGATGCCGTTGTTGTACTTCCTGCAACTGGCTCGGGGGTACTCCGCCCAGGGCTCGGCTCTGTTCCTGTTGCCCATGGCCATCGTGGCTGGGATCTTCTCGCCGGTGATCGGCGCGAAGGTGCTCACCCGGGTGGGCGCCCGCCTGATCGTGCCCGTCGGCCTGCTCCTCCTCGCCGTGGGCCTGTGGTGGTTCACCCTCCTGGCCACCCCGACCCAGACCCTGGTCCCCTGGGCATGGCTCCCCTCGGGCCTGATCGGGTTCGCCAACGCCTGCGTCTGGGCGCCGTTGTCCGTGGCCGCCACGCGGCACCTGCCCACCCATGAGGCGGGCGCCGGGGCCAGCATCTACAACACCGTGCGCCAGATCGGAGCGGTCCTCGGCTCGGCCTGTGTGGCGACGTTGATGAACTCCCGCATCACCCACATGATGTCCGCCCCTCCCCTCCCGCCTGTCCCTCCCCAGATGGCGCAGGAGATCCCCACCTCCTTCACCAACGTGGACTTGAGCCAGTTCAGCCAGCTGTTGTCCACCAACTCCGCCCTGATGGACTGGTTCGCCTCCCGCTTCTCCACCGCCATGGGCCAGTCCTTGTGGCTGCCCATCGCCGTGGGCGTGTTCGCGGCCCTGGTGGCGTGCTTCCTCAGCTGGAAGGCCGGTCGGGACTAGAGCCGACACATGTCGGACGAGCCTCGGTGATGGACACAGGCCATTCTCGCTGTATGCTATGCCCGGATCTACTTGAACCAGGCGCGCCCTGCGGGCGTATCGTGGGACCAGGCGGGACCCACATGACACACGGGGCGATTTTGGCCGAGGAAGGGCTCAGATGAAAAACAAGCGGTTCACCAAACCCGAATGGGCATGGATGTTGTACGACTTCACGACGAACGCGTACGCCACCATCATCCTGACGGCCATCTTCCCGATCTTCTTCAACGCCGTGCTGGGGCACAACACCCTGGGGCTGGAGTTGAAGGGGTACGCCCAGAGCTTCATCATGCTCGTGGCCGCCCTCTCCAGCCCAGTCCTCGGCGTCATCGGTGACAGCAAAGGCATGAAGAAACGCCTGTGGGCGAGCTTCGCCTTCACCGGCGCCATCATCACCCTCTGCTTGTCCTTCGTGGGCACGACGAGTTGGGTGCTGCTCCTGGTCGGATACATCCTGTCGAACATCGCCTACAACTGCGCGATGCTGTTCTACGACTCCTTCATCACCGACGTGACCACGCAAGACCGGATGCACAAGGTCTCGACGACGGCCTTCGGCATCGGGTACTTCGGCGGCGGCACGATGATGCTGCTCGTCACCGCGGCCCTGATGATCACGACGAACAACACCACGGCCGCCCAGGTCTCCTTCGGCGTGACGGCCGCGTGGTGGATCCTCTTCTCCTTGCCGATGCTCTTCCGCGTCCGCCAGACCCACTTCAACCCCAAGCCGTTGAAAGAGGTCACGGGCGCGCTGTTCACCCAGCTCGCCGGGACGGTGAAGTCCATCGCGGGCAACAAGGGGATGCTGCTGTTCATGCTGGCGTACTTCTTCTACATCGACGGTGTGGGCACGGTCATTACCATGGCCACCTCCTACGGGTCGACCCTCGGGCTGGACTCCACCTTGATGATCATCGCGATCCTGACGACGCAGCTGGTCGCCGTGCCGTTCTCCATCCTGTTCGGCCGTCTGGCGGAGCGCCACTCCGCCATCCGCATGATCAGCATCGCCATCGGCGTCTACATCGTGATCTGCATCGTCGGCTTCTACATGGGCAACAGCATCGAGTCGGCCGTGCCCGGCACCGCCGCGTACACGGCCGCGGTCAGCCGCGGGCAGATCCTGTTCTGGGTCATGGCTGGCATGGTTGGAACCGTCCAGGGCGGCATCCAGGCCCTGTCTCGTTCGCAGTTCGGTCAGATGGTGCGCGGCGAGCGCTCCAACGAGTACTTCGGTTTCTTCAACATCTTCAACCGCTTCGCGTCGATCCTCGGCCCGCTGCTGATGGCGCTGGTCACGACCATGACCGGGCGTTCCTCCTTCGGAATCCTGTCCATCATCATCCTGTTCGTCGTCGGTGGCGCATTGCTGCTCAGCTCGCGAAGCCACATCCACCTGGCGAGCGCCGGAGCGACCGACGGCGCGACCGACACAGAACCGACCGGCGAGCCCCAGCCCGCCTAGGCGGTCGACTGTGAGAGGTTTTCTGGGGTACGTCGTCGTCGACGTGGAGACCAATGGCCTGACGCCCGACGAGGACCGGGTCTTGGAGGTCGCGGCGGTCCAGTTGTGGCCGGATTTCACGATCGAGTCCTCGTGGTCGACCCTGATCGATCCAGGTCCCGTCGACGTGGGCCGCACCGATATCCACGGGATCCGTCCCTGCGACCTGACCGGGGCCCCGTCCTTCGGGGACGTGGCTGGCGACATCATCGAGCGTCTGCGCGGACGCATCCTCGTGGCGCATAACGCTCCTTTCGATGTGGGGTTCATCGGTGAGGAGTTCGCCCGGCTGGGCCACGCCGTGACCGACATGAGCACCATCGACACCCTGGAACTCGCACGGCAGCGCTGGCCCGGCGAACGGGCCGGCCTCGACGCCTGCTGCCAGCGGCTGGGCATCCCCCGCCCACCGCGCCATTCCGCACTGGAGGACGCGGTCGCCACCACTGCCTTGTTCCAGCACCTCATGGGACACATGGAACCCGACACCCAACCCGCGATCGACCGTGCCGCGAAGCGTGTCGCCAGGAAGGTCTGGCCGTCGCTTCCCCACGGTCTCACCCAGCCCGTTCCCCGTGAGCCCCACACGGGCCACGAGGGTCGCTGATCCAGCCACAGGCCCCCATCACGACCCCTGACGAGAGCAGAGGAATGCCCCCCACGACCATGTCGTGAGGGGCATTGCCTTGTCAGAGTCAGCTTTGCACTGCCCCGAGGGCGTTGACGATGCCGTACCCGTAGTAACTGTTGTTACTCGTATCACCCACGCAGGCCGCGCCGCCGATGGCATTAGCGGGGCAGGCATGAGGTGTCGCCTCAGCATGGAGCGCTGTGATCATCTGTGCCGGTGTCCACGTGGGGTGGACAGACTTCATCAGGGCGAGGACGCCCGTGACGTGAGGCGACGCCATCGACGTCCCGGACATCGTCTGATACCGGTTCCCCGGCATGGTGGAGACCGTGTTCTGCCCGGGGGCCGCCACGTCGATCGCTCCCAGACCGCGGTTCGAGAAGGACGCCAGGGCGCCGGTCGACGTCACCGCAGACACCGACACCACGCCGTCGAACCCCTGCGGGATGTTGGTGCATCCCTGGTTGACGGTTCGCGTCACGGGTGTCCCGTCATCAGGGCTGCCGGTGTCTGTGATCGACGGGCTCGTCAGGTCGGTCGCCGAGTTGCCGGCGGCGGCCACGGACACGACGCCATGGGCTGTCGCGAAATCGACCGCGCGGCGCACGGCCTCCTTGACAGCGGCCTGGTCGGGCTGATCCGAGCACCAGTACTCGTACGGATCGATGTAGTACGAGTTGTTGGTCACG
>Ga0123357_10000067_pt1 | contig 84688 bp, 88 predicted proteins | sample TergutEmb28metaG_FD_89873 | JGI IMG/M metagenome (GOLD analysis project Ga0123357, IMG submission 89873) | Embiratermes neotenicus P4 segment gut microbial communities from Petit-Saut dam, French Guiana - Emb289 P4 | ecosystem: Host-associated > Arthropoda: Insects > Digestive system > Gut ...
AAAGCCCCGGCGGCTGCAGGGCCAAATCCATATAAAACTGCTGGGAGCCCCGTATAAACTGAAGCTGTTCAAACGGGCGCGGACAGCAGCCGGACATTACAAATTTTTGGGTACCGGCGCAAAAACGGTTTACTTCTTCAATATCAAAACTTAGCCATTCGGCAGGAAAATGAACCCTGCTGATGTCGTCCCAGTTTTCGTCTTCGGCCTGCACTATCGGTTCTTTAACTTCCCCATGAACGCCGCGCTGGATATTTAAGAACCGGCAGCCCCACCCGTCAGCAGATTCGCCGGCCTCATACGGGTCCCCGTGCGCTATTCCCTTTTGCGCGTACGAAAAAACCGGGCCGGTTATGTCCGCCGGGAAATCTTGTGTAATGGAGCGGTATTCGGCCGGGTAAGTATTTTCCGCCCAGGGCAAAGCCCAAAGCTGCCGCGGCGCCCGGCCGTCGGTGTTGCGGAATTCAAGCGTCCGGTAAACCAGTTCGCGGGATGTCATTTTTTTATCACCGATTCAGTCATCGATTCAGTCTCCGGTTCAATCATCTATCGCGCTGTAGACGGTCTGGACAAAACCGCGCTGCAGATCGCTGTTTATCCCGGATACAAGCTGGATAAAGAACAGCGCGACCATGTCTTCGGTTGGATCCACCAGGTAATAGGTTCCCATAAAGCCGTCCCATGCCCATTCGCCGGCCGAGCCGTTAAGACCGGCGGCCGCTGTGTCCAGCATGGTCCTTACTCCCAGGCCGTAACCGTAGCCGCCCATGTGGCCAAAGAACGAAGGCCTGAGCCTTTTTTCGTCAACGTGGTTGGCCCGGATTAACTCGATGGTTTTACGGGACAAAATACGCTCATCACCAAGTCTGCCGTTGTTCAGCAGCATTTGGGCGTAAAGGGCGCAGTCGGCCATGGTGGAACAAAGTCCGCCGCCGCCGGATTCAAAGGCCGGCGGATTCGGCGATGCGTTGTCGCCTTCAGCATCGTTGATTTCTACAAGGCCCTTGGGTCCAAGGTTGTAGGGTTTTACAACCCGGTTTTGTTTTTCTTCCGGAACATAGAAGGCCGTATCTTTAATACCAAGCGGTTCAAAAATGGTCTCCGCCAAATACTGGCTCAATTTTTTACCGGAAATAACTTCTATAAGGCGGCCAAGCACATCGTGGGAAAATCCGTACATCCATTGATCCCCGGGATGGAAGCAAAGCGGAATTTTGGCCGCCTCGTCCACCATTTTCCCGGTATTCCAGGGTTTGCCTTTTTTGGCGTCCCTTGCAGCGGCATGGTTAATCTCGGCAAGCTGCCGGGCGGTATAGGAAGAATCCCCGGGATACGGAATTCCGGAAGTCATGGTAAAAAGATTTTCAAAAGTTATCGGCCGTTTTGCGGGGACCAGTTTGATAATTCCCCTTTCGTCAGACTCCGCGACTTTTATGTCCTTAAAGGCCGGCAAAAAATCGGCGATATTCTGGTGCAGCCTAAAACAGGCTTTTTCGTAGAGGGTCATTGCCGCGGCAATCGTAAAAGTTTTACTCATCGACCAGATGCGGTAGATATTGTCGTTTTCCAGCTTCGCGGTTTTTTCGCGATCCCTCATTCCAAAACTGGAACAATAAGCTTCCTCGCCGCGCCGTACAATCATACCGGCGGCGCCCGCAACTTTGCCCTGATCTACAATGCGCTGCAGATACGCGTCAATATTCTTTAACCGTTTGGGGCAAAGCCCGCTTTTATTGTTGGTGGTTTTCATGTTTAAATTATAAATTATACGATGAAAATAATCTATCAAAAAAAATAATTTATCAAAATTTTACAGGAGCCCAATGATGAATAAATACTACGGTGATTATGAAATAACCGATGCCCACGTACATCCGTTTGGAGGCGCAGGCCTGCAAAAATTTTTTAAGGCCGCAGATGATTATATAAATGAGGCGCAGGTTAAAGGTATTAATTTACTGTGCATAAACAACAACCGTTTTGGAACAGCGGGCGCTGACCTGCTGTCCCTCGTGCTTAAAACAAAAGATTCGCGCTTTACGGTTTACTGCGGATTTGGGTACTGGATGAATACTATTCCCCATGACGGGCCTGGGTTAAAGGCGCAGCTTGAAACCTATATGGCCGCCGGTTTTGACGGCCTCAAGATGCTGGAAGGCAAGCCAACAGAGAGGGCGATAAGCAAACTAAGGCTGGACGATCCCTGCTACGACAGCGCCTTTGACCTGCTGGAAAAGACGGGCTTTCATATACTAAGCCATGTCAATGATCCGGAAGAATTTTGGGACCCAAAATTATGTCCAAAATGGGCCAACGGAGGTGAAGGCGGTTACTGGGACGCTTCAAAATACCTGACCAAAGAACAGCACTACACAGAAAGCGAAAATCTCCTTGCCCGTCATCCCAAAATAAATATAACTTATGCCCACGCGTATTTTTTATCAAACTATCCGGACAGGATGGCTGCGCTGTTTGACAAATACCCCAATGTCAGCGTTGACCTGACGCCGGGAATAGAAATGTACGACGGGTTTACAAAACAATACAAACGCTGGCGCGAAATTTTTATTACGTATCAGGACAGATTCCTTTTTGGCACCGATAACGTAATCAATCCCCTGGGCGCAAGCCCCATAACCCATGATGGCAGTTATTGCCAAAAAATTGCGAACGAGACCCGTTTCCTTACGACCGCAGACGAGTTTGAAGCCTGGGGTTATAAACTTAAGGGACTGGGCCTGCCAAAAGAAGTATCGGCCAAAATACTGTCAAAAAATTTTTTAAGGCTGCGCGGAGAACCTAAACCTGTTAACAGGGAAGCAGCCGCCGCTTACGGACAGGCAATGCTTAAAGAAACCCAAAGCAGAACCGACATTGACGCATTGCAGATAAAAGACATTGCCGATACAATAGCATCATGGATACCGGGCAGCTCATCTATATAACAAGCCGTTTATCACTTGGCGCTTTGGCGGCATTTCTGGCTATCCTGCTTTGGTCCAAAACCAGGGATGTAGCCTGGATGCTCATGGTAATCGGCGCGATAGCCGCCTATGTAGAAACTGTTTATTCCATTCTTGAAATGTTTGGGATTACCGGCAGCAACCTTGTTTCCATAGGCTCGGTTCCGGTTGTTTCAATCGTACTTCCAGGCCTTCCAACCCTGTTTTTTATAGCCGCTTTTGCGGTTATGGTCGCAAGAAAATACCGCCGGCGTTAGCAACAGATGAAGTTAATTATTATCGGGTTAATTGTTATTGCCGCGGCAATAATCGCCTGCATCCCCGGCGGTCTGGGGTGGTGGGATGAGGTCCTGCATTTTCTGCGCGGCGGTCTGCCGGTTGCCGCCATATTCCTGGGATTAGCCGCGGTATTTTTCGGTATTAAAGATATAAAAAAAAAGCTGGCCGGTAAAAAACCAGCTGAAAAAAAACCTGTTACTAAATAACCTGGCGGTATAAATCCTTAAATCTACTTTGGGAACAACCCTGTCAGATGCAGAATATTCACAATAATGCCCATGCTGATCGCGCCGATGGGGCCTATTGCCATACCGGATATTGGTTTTTTCGAATTCTGGTTTAATAAATAAAGACCTGTTACCCAGATAAAACCAATGTTCGAGGCAATGGCATTGGCGGCAATCATACCGCCCACAAGCAATGATATATCAAGTACTTTGCTTATGGCGGTGCGGGAATTATCGCTCAGTTCCTTCATACCCGGGAAACGGTCAAGTCCTTTGGCCAGGTACCCCAAAAGCAATATTTCAATAACCATTATAAGCGCGCCCGCAAGGAAAGATCCAACAAGGCCTGCGATACCCAGGTTGATAAAAAGCAGAGCAGGCACGTAAACGGCGTTGGTTCCGGCAGGAGAATAAATGCCTGTAATTATGGCAGTTGTCATTACAATGGGAATAAATCCAAGACAGCGGATCAGGGCGGCAATGGCGGCTTCACCGTATCTGCCCTGGGCCGTAAAAGCCTGGGAAGCCGGGCCTTCGGCAACAAGAAGAAGTGTCGCGGCGGCCGCAACGATGCCGCCGGAAAATGCAAGTAAAAGGATGTTCTTTTTAATACGGTCAATATTTTTTCCAAATACGGCAAAAGTTTCCTTTGCGCTTCCAGCCGTTTTTTTGGAAAATCTGATTGCAAAAAAAATCATGGCAATGACAGCAAAGAGCAGGGCCATTCCGTCCGCGTTGAGGTCTATATTGATATTGCTGAACCGAAATTTTCCGTAAACAGCGGCGGCCTGCTTAACAAGCATGGTAAGCACTAGTACAATCAGGCCGTTTTTGGCGCTGGTCTGGTAAGCTATGGCAAGGGAAGGGAATACACAAAAAAGAATTATTACGAGGTTTCCGGCAGAAGCCAGATTATCCGTAAACGGGATCGGCAGCAGGGCAAACAGATTAATTAATCCCTGCATCAAAAACATCAGAATAACGCCAAAAACAGCGCCGGTTCCCGCGGAGAAAAACAGGCCCTTCCTGTCATCTTTAAACAAAGCCCCGATAATATCGCAGGCCAGCAGTATCGTATGTGCAATAATGATCCGGCCTGCAATTGAGACCGGCAGGCCAAAAGTTATTATAAGATAAAATGAAAGCGCAAAGCTGGTTGAAAAAAGGGTTTTTCTGTCTGTCTGATTGTCCAAATAAGATCGATACAGCGTCCTGGCGCCGTCGCTAAAGACGGCAATATTCCTGTTTGCAAGAAACGCGGCGGTACCGCCAAGTAAAGCCATGACAATAATAGTCAGGGCATTAATTTGATAAATCAACTATTTATGGTTATCCTTTTTAACTATCTTTTTCCGTGATTGCTTTAATAATGGCCGGCACTACTTTTTCCGCGTCATAATTGACAAAACCAAAAGCAACCTTGCCTGCCCTTACCTCCGCGTTTATTTCTTCCTGGCCAAGAACTTTTCCTGCCATGCTGACTGTAATGCATTTTTCCCTGCCCAAAAGGCCGGTTGCTATGCCAAGGGCGCCGCCGGCTCCGGTGGCGCATGAACCAAAATAATAATCCGCTTCCTTGTTCTTCATTGCCATGGTCGCTTCAATATCGCTCATTACGCCAACTTCCGATTGAGGCGAATATTTCCTGAGCAATTCCGCAATTATTTTTTTATCCATCTGTCCGCCGACTACAAATTTCATTATGATTAATCGTATGACCATTTAAACAAATCTGTCAAGTAAAACCAAATTACACCAAAATACGCAAAAAATCGAAAAATTTGTTGACATAAAGAGACTAAACTGTCTATTATTAATTATCAATATTCAGAATATTGAATAATGGGAACGGGAGTCTGCGATGATATTTGACGAGCGCCTCCACATTTTATTGACAGGGAATGTAATTTCGGCGGAAGTTGAAACAACGGTAAGGAGGGTCATAGAAAGACTGCAGGACTGCTGGCAAATCCAGCTTACGGAAGAAAATGGCGGCAGGATGGTGACTCATCTGGCAATGGCGCTGATGCGTATAGAACGCGGAGAGGAAATCAGGGCGCCGGAGAAGGATATACTGGAAGAGTTCGAGAATCTGGATATTTTTCCTGTCTCCCAAACTATAGTACAGGACCTTATTGACTGGACGCCGATGAATCTGCCCAAAGCCGAACAGGATTATTTGACGGTAAACATCTGCCTGTTACTGAATTAAAAATTTTTATTAAAATAATAAAAAAATGAATACAGAAAAAAAATTATTAAATAAAAACGCGCAGGCCATAATTAAACTTTCCGGAACCCTTGGCCGGTACCGGAGGGGAGACAGACTGCCGAGGGTGAGTGATTTGGCCCGGGAAATCGGGCTGTCGGTGGGAACAACAGAGTACGGTCTAAATTATCTAAGGGAAAAAGATGTAATAACAGTAACTTCCAAAGGCCACCTGGGATCATTCATAGAAAAAATTGATTACGAAAAACTCCCGGATCTTTCCGGCAATAATGTCATGGCCTGCGTTATGCCCCTGCCCTACTCCCTGCGCTACGAAGGGCTGGCAACAGCGTTCTGCGAACTGGGCAACCAAACCGGCAAATTTTTTCTCGCCTTTATGAACGGATCAAGCCGGCGGATCAAGGCATTGACCGGGAAACGTTATGACTGCGCCCTGGTATCGCGGATGGCGGCGGATGAGGCGATTTCACAGGGCTGCCAGATAGAAGTCGCGGTCGATTACGGACCCCGCTCTTACCTGGAAACCCATGTACTGGTACACCGCACCAAAACGCCCGGCAGAATCCGCACTATAGGCCTGGACAGCGAATCGCTGGATCAAAAACTGCTTTCCAGGTCATTCCTTGCTATGCATCCGGGGGTAAAAGTTGTAAACCTTCCCTACACAAATATTATAAGAAGGCTGCTTGAGGGTGATGTGGACGCGACCATCTGGAATCTTGATTACATCAGGGAACACCAGCCTTTGCTCCAGTTTACAAATCTGCAATTGCCGCAAACGGAACTTGCCATGACACAGGCGGCCCTGATAATACGGCTTGGAGACGCTGCGGCGCAAAATTATTTTACGGCCCGTTTTCCAAAAAGTAAAATTTTAAAAACACAGGAAGCTGTATTTAACCTGCGCCGTCTTCCGGAATATTAAACTTGTTTGGGGCGCCAATGACTTACATGCATGAACACCTGCGCATAGACCTGTCCGGCAAAAAAAATGATCCTGATTGTCTATTGGATCAATTCAGCCTTATTAAAGATGAATTGCTGGATTTAGCAGGCAGGGGTGTAAACAGAATAGTTGACATGTCATGCCGGGGAATGGGACGCGATTACGGTTACCTGGATCGCATGGAAAAAAAAACCGGAATCAATATTATTATTTCAACAGGTTTTTACAAGGATCCATTTTTACCTTCCATAGTTGAAAACTCCGGTACAAAGGAATTATCCGCGCTGATGATCGGTGACATTGAAAACGGCGCGGAAGACAGCGGCCGCAGGGCTCAAATTATCGGCGAAATAGGAACCAGCTTAAATCAAATAACGGCCGGCGAGGAGAAAGTCTTTTGCGCGGCCGCGATAGCCCACGAAAAAACCGGTGTTCCGGTATCAACCCACACGACGCTGGGAACCATGGGCCCGCAGCAGATAACATTATTAAAAAAACACGGCGTAACCCCGGGAAAAATAATTTTGGGGCATCTGGATCTTGCCGGTGATATAGACCTGATATTAAAAGCTCTGGACTGCGGCGTCTATGTTGAATTTGACACAATCGGTAAAATCAAATATCTTCCCGATCAAACGCGCGCACAGTTCATCAGGGCATGCTGCGGCAGGGGATATCAAAAGCAGCTTTTATTATCCATGGACATAACCAGGCGCAGCCATTTAAAAGCGAACGGAGGCCCCGGATACGCGTACCTGATTGACTCCTTTGTGCCCAAATTAAGACAGGCAGGTGTTTCACAGGCAGCCATTGATGATATGCTGATTAATAATCCTGACAGAATTTTAAACGGGGTTTAAATATGAAAACATTCCCTCTGCCCGCATTGAACCTTGAAGAAGCCGTTAAACGCCAGTTCGCGCTGGTTGACGCCGTCACACGTCATTTCAAAGGCGCGGAATTTTTGGCAGGAGGGGATCGCGGACTGGCGGCAGGTTTGGGACGGCCGGCGGCAACCCAAAAAACCGAAGAAGTCCTGGCTGATTTTTTTGAACAGCAGGACGCAGTGCTTGTCCGCGGCGCGGGAACAGGATCGATTCGCTCGGCCCTTGCGGCGGCATTTAACTGCGGCGACAGTATTCTGGTTCACAATGCGCCGGTTTATCCGACTACCAAAGCCAGTATGCAGATGATGGGGCTTAAAACAACGGAGACCGATTTCAACGATATTCCCAAAGCCGCGTTTGATTATAAAGACTCCCCGGCCTCAGGCGCTCTGGTTCAGCTTGCCCGCCAAAAACCCGGTGATTCCTGCGATTACACCAGGCTAATCCCGGCGTTAAAGAAAATATCAGCCCAAAAACCGATTATTACCGATGATAATTACGCGGTGATGAGGGTGCCAAAGATCGGGTGCCAGGCCGGAGCGGACTTAAGCTGCTTCTCGCTTTTTAAACTCCTGGGACCGGAAGGGATCGGATGTGTTGTTGGAAAACACGATCTTATCCAAAAAATCCGGGCAGCCCATTATTCAGGCGGGGTACAGGTCCAGGGGCCGGAGGCAATGGAAGCCCTTAGATCTCTGGTTTACACTCCGGTAGCTTTGGCGATCCAGGCGCAGGTCTGCGAAGAAACGGTCCGGCGGCTTTGCGGCGGGGAAGTAAAAGGCGTAAAAGACGCGTTTGTAGTCAACGCGCAGTCAAGGGTAATTATCGCTGAACTGGCAGATGACAATGCCGCGGCCGTAATCGAAAAAGCGGCTATTTTTGGGGCAGCGCCATATCCTGTAGGCGCGGAATCACGCTATGAAATAACGCCTTTGTTTTACAGGGTCTCCGGTACTTTTTTGGAAAACGATCCAGGTTTGGCGTCCAGGATGATCAGAATTAACCCGATGAGGGCCGGAGCCGATACAATCATCTCGATACTCCGCAAAGCGCTGGATAAATAATCATGTTTCTCAATCTCCTCCAAAAAAATAATCCGGGCCTTATTGATTACGGCGTATTTTTGCTGGAACACGGAATTATCGAACCGGATACATACGTTATTGATTTGGACGGTATTGAAGAAAATGCGGGCCGGCTTGCAGGCCTGGCAGGTAAATACAATATTGTTTTATATTTTATGGCAAAGCAGCTGGGACATAATCCGGAAATTTGCCGCCGGGTTTTAGCGGAATCAGGTTTTACCGGAATGGTGGCAGTCGACTTCCGCGAAGCCCTAATCCTGCATTCGGCGGGGCTGCCTGTAAGGCATTTGGGCCACCTATGCCAGGTTCCGCAAAGGCAATGGGATACTGCCCTGGATATGGGGCCGGAAGTAATAACAATATTTTCCTGCGAAAAAGCCAGGGAATTATCGGCAGCGGCAAAACAGCGCGGAATTATACAGAATGTGTTATTGCGGATATGGGACAGGGGAGATATTTTTTACCAGGGCCAGGAAGGCGGCTTCCCCCTTGATAAACTGCCGCAGACCCTGGATTTGTTTATGGGACTGGAAGGTTTGCGTATTGCGGGAGTTACGTCTTTTCCGTGTTTTTTATATCAATCCGAACAAAAAATATCAGCGGCAACGCCCAATGCCGGAACCCTGGTACGCGGGGCGGACATACTTAGAAAACATGGAATTTTGGTTTCTCAAATAAATATGCCTTCCGGCAATTCAATTGCCACCATCCCCCTTGCAGCAGAATTGGGAGCGACCCATCTGGAACCCGGACACAGTCTTACAGGCACCAATCCGGACAACCTGAATGAAGCTGTACCGTTAAAGCCCTGTATGCTTTACATGAGCGAAGTTTCCCATCAGCATAAAGACTATTCCTGCTGCTTTGGCGGCGGTTACTACAGGCGCGGCAACCTCGCAAACGCATTGGTAAAAACAGCGGCAGGTTACAGCGAATGCAGCGTACTTGCCCCGGACCCGCAATCCATCGATTACCATCTAAAACTATCCGGTCATTTCCCGGCCGGCGCACCGGTATGTATGTCATTCCGCACTCAGATTTTTGTCACCCGCAGCAGGATCGCGCTTGCGGAAGGTCTTTCCCAATCCCGCCCCGCGCTGCACAGTATCTGGGATTCATCGGGAAACAAAGTTTCCTGATGAAATGAGATTTCCCGGGGGAATAATTAAAATAATGGAAAAGCTGCAAAAGGACGATATATTAATTGTTACAGCCGATCACGGGAACGATCCGGTTATAGGCGCGCCTCCCCCGGAATCCGGCGTCAGTTGGCTACAGCTGCTTCCAAAAATATGAGGAGAAATATTTGGTACAAAAAGAATTCAGAATAACCAATTCCAGCGGACTCCATACCAGACCTGGAAATGATTTTGTAAAAACAGCCAAAAAATTCAGCTGCGGTATAACGCTGGCAAAAAATGGAAAAACAGTGGACGCAAAAAGTCTTTTAAAAATAATGAAGGCAAATATAGTCAGCGGAGATACTGTATTGATTTCCTGTACAGGTTCTGATGAGCAGCAGGCAATGGAAAATATAGAAATATTGATGGCGTCATTATCGGAGTAGGAGTCTATGGTGAAGGAATTCATAGGAACCGGAGCCTCGGAAGGTTATGTCTGCGGACCGGCTGTAGTATTTAGGCATGAACCGCAGCCGGCTGCGGCAGCGCAAAATCTGGGTTTTGACGCCGCGATGAAGAAGTTTTATGAGGGAAGATACATTCTGCGCGATGAGCTTTTAGCCATGGCAAGGGAAGCGGGCGTTAAATACGGATCGGACAAAGCAGGTATTTACGAAGGCTACGCGGAAATTCTCATGGATGACGAGATAGAGGAACTGGTAAAAAAAAGCATCATGGAGGGCAATGCTCCGGAACAGGCCGCGCAAAAGGCGCTCGAACAGCAGGCCCGCGAACTGGAAGCCCTTGAAAACGGTATAATGAAGGAGCGGGGAGCCGATTTCCTGGATTTGAGCCGCCGTCTTGCGGCCGCGGTTTCCGGCAGCAATCTGTATCCAATGCCTGTTCTGGAAAAACCCTGCATTCTGGTAACAGACGATTTAAGTCCGTTTGAAACCATTCAAATCGATCACAAATTAATTCTTGGTCTGGCGATGGACAGGGGCGCAAGTACCGGCCATGTAGCGATTTTAGCCAGATCCCTGGGCATTCCCTGCGTGGTCGCGCTGGACAACGCCGGCATGCACGTAAGTAATGAGACTGTCTGCGCGCTTGACGGCAGCACCGGAAGTTTCATTATAGAACCGGACGCCCAAATAATGGAAAATTTTAAAAAAAGGGAAGAAAACCGTAAAAAAAACCTTAACGCCAATGTTAAAAACGCAATGGAAACCGCCCGGACGAAGGACGGCAAAACTGTCATGGTTTGCGCCAACATAAATTTCCCGGAGGAAGCCGAAAGGGCCGTTTCCATGGGCGCGGACGGAGTAGGGCTTTACCGCACCGAATTTTTTTATATGAACAGCGTGATGCTCCCGACTGAAGAAGAACAATTTTTGGCTTACAGCAAAACATTAATTGCCCTGGAGAAACGGCCTTTGACAATCCGGACCCTGGATATGGGCGGCGACAAGGATCATCCATGCCTGGGCCTGGAAAAAGAACAGAATCCTTTTTTGGGATACAGGGGCATCCGGTTCAGCCTTAACAGGCCGGAGATTTTTAAACCGCAAATAAGGGCTGTAGTGCGCGCCGCAGCTCTGGGTAAAACCGAGCTGATGTTTCCCATGGTAGTCTCGGTTAACGAATTTAAAAAGGCCGCCGCTCTGGTGGACGAATGCCGCGCCGAACTGGCGGCGGAAGGAATACAGGCCGGCAATCCCTGTCTGGGCATTATGGTGGAAACACCCGCGGCCGCGATAATGGCGCAGGAATTCGCGGATGTCTGTGATTTTTTTAGCCTGGGGACCAATGACCTGGCCCAATATATCCTGGCCGCGGACCGGGGAAATTCAGCCCTGTCGGAATTCCATTCCAGGCTGGACCCCGCTGTTCTGCGCCTTATGGCTTATGCCTGTGATGCCGCGGTAAAAGCAAATATACAGATGGGAATCTGCGGAGAGCTGGCGGCAGATTTAACTGCCATTCCCCTGCTGGTAGGCTTGGGAATCACCAAATTCAGCGTATCTGCCTCAAGGATTCCCGCGGTTAAAGCAAAAATCCGGGAACTTGACAGCACCCGGTGCAAAACCCTTGTACAGCAGGCAATAAAAATGCCTGACATAAAATCAATTTACGAACTGCCGGAGAGTATGAGTATATGATAGATTTAAAAGCACTGCAAAAACGGGTCTACGCCAATAAAGTCGCCAAACATTTTAATGTTACCGATATTTACATGGAATTCTGCTACGCCTACGGAGAACTGGCAGAGGCAAGCGATGCCTATATAAAAAAAATGGATACTGTTGGCGAAGAACTCGCCGATGTAGTCTTATATCTGCTTGGACTCTCCGAGATCCTGGGCATTGATCTGGAAAAAGAACTGCTGCGTAAAATCGATATAAACGAGAAACGCAAATACATCCAGCAAAACGGCGTCAACATCAGACTTGAAGGATGACCCGACATTGACCGGATATAACAGGCCGCTTTGAGTTATTTTGAGTTATTTTGAGTTATATCGTTAAAATAATTAAATCACCATAACAAGCGAAGAATACTGCGCCAGCAGGGGATCTCCGGTAATAAGCCGCATCGGTGTAGAAATTGCCTGGGCCAGCAGCATCAGATCAAAAGGGTCTTTGTGGTAAACGGGCAGTTCAAGATAAACATCTGTATATCTGCCGGTCATGGGAAGCTCGGTAAAATAATATTGTTCCGCCCGGGAGCGGAGTTCGCGCAAATCTACTTTTAGCTTGCCGGTCCGCACCTTTATAGCGATTTCCCACCAGGAAACCGCACTTATAAATATATGGGATTCAGTTGAAAGTATAAATGATTTTATCTCGCGTATACGCGGATTATTTTCAGAAAACCATATAACAATATTGGTATCCAAAAGGTATTGGTTCATTTTTCCTCAAATTCCTCCAAACCTTTTGAATTGTAAAAAGAATCAATAATATCATCAGGCAGGGGATCATCCCAGCCGGGAAGGAGCTCCATTTTACCTTTCATACAACCAAAAAAACTACCCCTCATTTTTGCCTTATATTCGTCGATGGACACGGGCGCCAGAACAGCTTCCGGCTTGCCGTAAGCGCCGATATAGATAGTCTCCCCGGCAGCCGCCCTTTTAACCAATTTTGACAAATTGGATTTTGCTTCGTGAATCGGTATTGTAACTGGATTTTCCATATAATTAGCTTAGCCCGGACCGGGCCATATTGTCAAGCTAAGAAGGTACGAAACTTTCAAAATATGACATTTGTCATAAAAATTCAGAATAATATTAATAAACCGATAATTATAAAAGCAAAACCAATATTAATGCCATAATATGGGTGGAGGATGCAATTATGCAAACGGTTTTTCTATCAGCATTTGCCAGGGCCGCGTCATTGGCGGGCCGCGCCGGAACCAATGCTCCCGGCGGATTTTCTCCTTCCGAAGGAATTTTAAACCGGGTATGAATCCCGGGAGGGAGAAACAACAGCGTCAGGGGCAAAAAAAAGTTAATGCAGAAAATTTTAATTGACTTAAAATTATATTCCGGCTAATCTGGGATTTGAAACCGGATTTGACGGAGCGATTATGTATATAAACAGAACACTGGATAAAGTAATCCGACAGGCAGCGGATTTTTTTCCTGCGGTAATTGTTACTGGCCCCAGGCAGGCCGGCAAGACAACTGTATTGGAAAATTATATTTTGAAAAAGGGAAATTACGTTTCTCTGGATACCCTGGAAACAAGAGAACTTGCGAGAACTGACCCGGGAAGATTCCTGGAAAGATACAGCGCTCCCTTAATGATTGATGAAATCCAGTATGCACCCCAGCTGCTGCCGTATATCAAAAACATTGTAGACAGGGAAAAGAAGAAGGGAATGTATTTTTTAACCGGTTCCCAGCAGTTCAACCTGATGGCAAACATAACCGAAAGTCTTGCCGGCAGGGCCTGTATATTAAATTTGCAGGGTTTTTCCCAGGCTGAAAAAAACAATATGTCCGATTCCGCTCCATTTCTGCCGCTGGAAAAAATGCTTAAGCAAAAAGAAAATACAAGTGTAAAATCCAAAGATATCTTTCACCGTATCTGGAAAGGTTCATATCCGGCGCTGGTCAATGACGATGATAAAAACTGGAACCTCTTTTACGATTCATATATACAAACTTATTTAGAGCGCGATGTTAGACAGATAACTAAAATATCTGACGAGATGCTGTTCTTAAATTTTATCAGAGTATTGGCCGGAAGAACTTCACAGCTGCTGAACTATGCCGGTATCGCAAACGAGATCGGAATTAATGAAACAACCATAAAATCCTGGGTTTCCATTCTGCAAACATCCGGATTGATTTATCTGCTGCGGCCGTATTCCAATAATCTTACTAACCGGGTAATAAAAACTCCCAAGGTATATTTCCTTGACACCGGCCTTGCATGCAGTCTGACAAAATGGAATACCCCTGAAGCTCTGGAAAACGGAGCGTTCTCCGGACCCATTCTGGAAACATACGTTGTTTCAGAAATCATTAAAAGTTATTGGCATAACGGCAGAACACCAGCCATTTATTTTTACAGGGATAAAGACGGGAAGGAAATAGATTTGATCCTGGAGGAAAACGGAATTTTGTATCCTCTGGAAATAAAGCAAAAAACAAACCCCAATACCGGTGACTCAGTCAATTTTTCGATCCTTTCTGCATTCAAAAAGAAAACCGCTCCGGGCGGAGTTCTGTGCCTGGCGCCGGAATGGCTGCCTCTTGGTAAAAATGATTTTGTTATACCCGTCTCTTATATATAATTTGCTTGATTAATCGCCATGTAAGCCATATATTATTAATATGAACGGGCCAAAAATTCTTCCGGTAAAAAGCGATGTCATTTTCCGCATGTTTTTTGCCGACGAGAAAAATCGCGAAGCTGATTACAGAACAGCTTGGCAGCGGAGATAAATATAAAACACTCCAAAAAGTTATAAGCATAATAATTACTGATGAAGATTTAATTCAAAACAGCCCCAGGTATCACCACCGGTTTGTATTCTATGATTCGGAAGCCGCTGTAGAATTTTCTGATATCATTGAGATACATACACTGGAACTCAAAAAGCTGCCGGAAAGGGATGACGGAACTGAGTTATATGACTGGGCTAAATTTATAGCCGCAGAAACAGAGGAGGATCTAAAAATGGCAGCCGAGACAAACCCCCAAATAAAGAAAGCAGTTGTAAAACTGCAGGAACTGTCCGCAGACGAACGCGCACGTGATTTATTCGAACGCCGTGAAAAAGGGAGGCGTGATATGGAATCACGGGAAAGATGGGCGGAAGCTAGAGGTGAAGCCAAAGAACGCGAAAAATGGCAAAAAATTGTAACTGAAGAACGCGAAAAATGGCAGAAAATTGTGGCTGAGAATGAAGCCGAAATTGTGCGTTTGAAGAAACAAAACAAAAATAAAGAATGACAGACGAGACTGGCCCTCAAAAACAGAAAACTATTGTTAGTTTTAAGGAATTTACTGCGGAAGAGCTCGCCCGTGATTTATTCGAACGCCGGGAGAAAGGGCGGCGTGATATTGATTCGCAATTAAGGTGGTCGTGGGCTAAAGGTTTTGAATAAGGTTTTATAAAAAGTTTTACTGAAGAATATGAAAATCAGCAAAAAATTTTAGCTGAAAAAGATGCAGAAATCGCACAGTTGAAACAGCAGTTAAAAGAACAAATTGCAAAAAAAAATTATGAAAATAGAAATTAAGAACTAATAATTAAAACACGGCGTAATGTGGTTTTAGATATGCACTATTTGGCACATTAATTAATTCAAAAAATTGCGCCAAATAGTGCATTTTTATTTGACTTTATTAAAAACGCTTTCCGGTTTTCTATAAATAATTATTCCAATCCATATTCGACCAAAAATACCCAGCCGGTCCCTCGTTCGCCGTCAATTAGCCTTTTTTCCACATTTATAATACGGTGCGAACGCAGAAAAATGTTTAACTCCTCTGTTACTGTTCTTTCACCAAACGGGCTTATGAAAAAACTAACGTATTGGGTTAAAAGAGCCATACGGAGGTACCCCTAAAATACACCCAAATTTTTTCGCCGCCTTCGGCGGAAATTACCATATCCATACGCAACAAACCAACTTTGTCAGCTCAACCGAAGGGCGTCTGCTCCGCGCCCCTCGCCCGCTGAGGCGGGCTCCAGCGCTGCGCTCCCCGCCCTTCGAACCGCAGAACTTAGGGGCAGACAACACGAAAGCCGAAGTTGTAGCTCCTGCCGTACGGGTTGTAGTAGCCCCGGAAGGCTGAACGAAGGAACTGGCCGTAGTTGTTCCAGGACCCGCCGCGTATTACACGGAGGCTGCCAGAGACCGCTCCCGTGGGATCTGTTATATCGCCTGTATAACTCCCATACCAATCCCAACACCACTCCCACACATTCCCATGCATGTCATATAGACCCCATGCGTTAGCGAGATATGAAAGTGAGCCTAAACCTACTACACTCGTTGTCCTTCCTAAATATGTCGTCCCAGCGGTAAGGTTACATGCATCCACGGTTCTCGCATCATAATTCGCCTGGCTACTGCTAATCGTATTTGTCCCCCAGTTAAACGCCGTCGTTGTCCCTGCACGGCATGCGTATTCCCACTGCGCTTCAGTAGGTAGCCGGTACCCGGTCGTACCGCTCACTACTACTGCGTTGTTCCATGTTGTGTTATTGCTTGTCGGTACTGTTCCCCAGTCCGTTGTATTCGTACTTCCCCCAATGCTATACGCCGGTGTCAGATCTTCCAAATCACTTAACTTGTTACAGAACACCAACGCGTCATACCAGCTCACGTTTTCAACAGGACGGTTATCTGTATTTGTTTCGGGTAACACCGCTGTCTTGAAAGAGCTTGGGTTTATGTCGCTCATAACTGCCTTATACTGCCCCTGTGTTACCGGGTATTTGCCAATGCTAAAACCGTTAGTAAGCGTTACCGTATGCTGGGTTTCATCTATATCTCGGCCAGGTTCGCTTGTGGGGCTTCCCATCGTAAAACTGCCAGCGGGTATCGAAACCATTACAATTGCTGCGCTGCTTGTTGAAGTAGAAGTCAATATGACTATCGCCGGATTGGTACGGACCGGTGCTGCCAAGTTTGCTCTTACTTCGCAAAAATAGATCGTTGTCTTCGTAATTCCCGTCGGAATGGGGAAACTTGTGCTTGTCGCGCCGGTAATCACTGTCCCGCCGGTATTGCTGTTCATTGTGTTGCTGTACCACTGGTAACTCAATGAAGCACCCATCGTAACGTTTGCTGAAACAGCCAAATTACCGCTAATGCTCCCCGCTGTCAAATTTGTAACTGCTGCGGGCTGAGTGTCGATAGTGATGACAGGCCCAGAAACACTAACTTTAACCACGTTGGAACGGAGGGACGATTCTTTTGACATGGAGGACGCGCTGACCTCACAGAAATAATAGTATGTCCCAAACGTAAGTGTCGTGGGTATATTAAAACTCCTGTTAACCGCACCGGAAATCAAAGAGCCGCCCACGTAGCTGTTCGTTGTGTTACTGTACCAATGATAATTCAATGTAGCGTCTAGCGTAGCGCTTGCCGAAACAGACAAATTACCGTTGATGCTCCCCGCTGTCACATTTGTAACCGCAGTAGGCTGAGTGTCGATGGTGATGACGGGGGGTGGTGCTTTATCCTGTGCTTTCTCCCGCCAATAATCAACATTTCCATAAAAACTTAAACCGTTCGTACAGGACATGTAAAAGAAAAAAGGTAAAAGAGAAATTGAAAAATAAATAATCTGCCTTGCTTTTTCCATATGCTACCTATTCCTTTTTTCTTTTATTTAAACCTATATAAATAACCAACAACTATATTATGACCAGCCTCATTAAAATTAGTCCGCAGGCTGTAAGCAATAATGAAACCATTAAAAATCAACCCAGTTTTAATATCAAATGCAGTATAAGTTGCTGAGACTTCTGGTAAACCGGAAAAATTATAACTTGTATTAAAAATTCCAGCACCCACTCCTGCGTACCAGCCGCTTGATTTTGCAAAAGGCACAAAGAAGGCAAAGTGAGCGAACAGATATGTAGAAAATTGATTTATATCAGGTTTCCCGCTCCACGTACCAAGGTCTATACCCAGATCAAAAAAAGTATAATTCCAGGGAGCAAATGTACCTTCAACAGTACCAACAAACCAGGGTATAGCGAACGATGATCCAATAGCCGCTCCTAACGAATTGAGCCGGGTCATCTTTAGTTCGGCAGCGGTCTTTGGTGTCTTTGGCGGAACAACAGGCTGGGGCGACGGGGATGGCAAAGGCGCGGGCCTGGCGGTTACTACTGGCTGCGCTTGCCGCGCCGTAGAAGGTTCAGATTCCGGAGCTGCCGCCTGGACTGCCGCAGCAGGTTGACTGGCCGGCGGGGGTTCAGCCGGTGGAGCAGCGGCAACCGCCGAGGGTTCGGCTGCGGGCGCTGTCGTTTGTACAGGGGCCGTCACAGCAGGCGCAGGAAGCGGAGACGCAACACCAGCAGGGGCAGGCGGTGCTGCAGCCGGAGCCGGAGCAGCCACAGGTGACGCCGCCGCAACAGCCGGAGCTGGGGGCAAAACGACCGGGGGCGGAGGAGCCGGCGGCAGCGGGTAAAAAACAGCCAGGCCGGGGAACTGGTTGTATATGGCCGGGCGCTGTGAGTTGCTGCTCACACGCATAACATCACCCATTGTACGCCGAAAGATTTCATTTATTTCGAGACCGGGAGTCTTTAGGTTGGGAAGTAACTGGCTTGTAAAAAGACCGTTGCGTCCTGTTCCGTCCATAGCTGTCTGACCGGCACTGGTGGCAAACACTATGATGCTGTCTGCGGGCTGGTTGTCCACGAGCGCAAGACCGCGGTTCCCGCCGCGGCCCCAGCCAAAGGGATTGTCCCGGCAGGCGTCAAGCACCACTACATTCAGATTGTTACCGGCATCGTTTAACTCCGCAAGCATAGCCTGTACAGACAGCGAGCGGCTGCGGAGAAAATTTTCACCGGGAATACTGGCGTCAACAGGGATCAGGTAGTTTTCTCCGCTGGACTGGACCCCGTGGCCGGCATAATAAAAAAAGCCATACGAATCCTGTGAAACACTGAGCCGGTTTTTAAGCCGCATGACCGCTGTATCCATTTGATCAAGGCTGGCATTTATCAGTCTGTCTACGGTAAAGCCCAGACTTTGCAAAGTATCGGCAATGTCATTGGCGTCGTTTACCGGGTTGGCAAGCTGGCCCAGATTCGTATATGCCCCGTTACCGATTACAAGGGCAAATTTTAACGGAGTATTTGCTGTTTGTGAATTATTTTGCTGGGCGATAATATACACAGGAAGCAGAGTTAATCCAAATAATAAAAGCGTAAAAAACCTTTTCATAAAACCCCGCTTTTTGAATTAAAATTATAAAATAAAAATTTAGAAATTCTGGACATAACGGACTAAAAGCTTACATAAAAGGTAAACTTTCATACTATAAGTATAACATTTACCGGAACCGGCTGTCCACAGCGATTTTTAAATACTTTTACTTGATTAATCACCATGCAGGCCATATATTATACACATATGAACGAGCCAAAAATGGCAGCCGAGACTAACCCGCAAATAAAGAAAACAGTAGTAAAACTGCAGGAACTGTCCGCAGACGAACGCGCCCGTGATTTATTCGAACGCCGGGAGAAAGGGAGGCGTGATATGGAATCACTGGAAAGATGGGCGCGGGCTAAAGAACGCGAAAAATGGCAAAACGTTGTGGCTGAGAAAGACGCCGAAATCGCACGATTAAAAGAACAAATTGCAAAAGAAAAACGATGAAAATAGGAATTAAGAGCTAATAATTAAAAATCGGCTCTATGCGGTTGAAATTTTCCGTTTTTGAGACGATATTTTTAGTGGTATATTTTTTTATGGGGGTGATTAAAATGCAAACAGTTAAATTTAGTGTCACTGTTGAAAATGGTATTATACGTATCCCCCCTAAATACAGAAAAAATGTTGCCGAAAAAGTTCGTGTCATTTTACATTCAGAGACCAACCAACAAAAAGTAATAAAGAAAAAAATTTATTCAATTGGCATAGATATGACTGGTTATAAATTTGACAGAGAAGAGGCCAATGAGCGCCGATAAAGCTTTCATAGATACGAATGTATTTATTTACATTCAGCGCACCGATGAACCTTATAAGACCAAAATTTCGGAAAAAACAATAGATTTTTTTGACTGTTTTATAAGTACTCAGGTTCTTAATGAAATATGTAATATTTTTACCAGGTAATATCCTACGCCAAAAGAAAAAATCAAATATGTTCTTCGCAGTATTGAAGAATGCTGCACTATGTTAACAGTTACTAATGATTATCCCGGCAGAGCATTGGATTATCATTTCAAATATTCAATTTCATATTATGATGCTTTAATGGTGGTTTCCGCTATGGACGCAAATTGTAAATATCTTATTTCTGAGGATATGCAGGATGGGCTAATCATTGATAAAAAATTGCAGATTTTAAATATTTATAATCATACTGAATCTCTGGTGGAGTAATCCCATACTTTGTAAAAACAAAATCCATAATAATTCGGCTAGATGTGTGGAACACGGAAACCTATCCGGAATATACTTTTCGGTTTTCCTTGCCGCTTGCCTTGCCTTGCTTGATTAATCACCATGCAAGCCATATATTATATCAGTATGAATGAGCCAAAAATGGCAGCCGAGACAAACCCCCAGATTAAAAAAGCAGTTGTAAAACTGCAGGAACTGTCCGCAGACGAACGCGCCCGTGATTTATTCGAACGCCGGGAGAAAGGGAGGCGTGATATGGAATCACGGGAAAGATGGGCGGAGGCCAGAGGTGAAGCCAGAGAACGCGAGAAATGGCAAAAAGCTATGGTAGATAAAGACGCTGAAATCGCACAATTAAAAGAACAAATTGCAAAAGAAAAAAAATAATGGAAAATTTACCTGATAGTGGCTATACCTGCGAAACTGTCCTTTATAAAAAAATAAACAGAATTGAACTGTTCATGGACGTTTATCAACCGGACAACAAAAAGACAGATGCCTCGATGGTTCTGTTCTTTGGCGGCGGCTGGAATAATGGTGACAGAAAAGCTTTGTCTCATTTTGCCAGGGTATTTTCGGCAAAGGGCATGACTGTGTTCTGCCCTGATTACCGGATACGCAGCCTGCACAAGAGCACGCCCTTTGACAGCATAAAAGACGCGTGCAGCGCTATGCGGTTTGTCAAAAGCAATGCGGAACGGTTTGGTATCAATCCGCAAAATGCAGGGGCAGGCGGCGGGAGCGCAGGAGGCCATGTTGCGCTCTGTACATTTTTTGTTCCGCTGGATGAGAATGGTGAAAATTCCACAGTTACGCCGGAGCCGGCGTTTTTTACATTGTTCAACCCGGCCCTTGATACAACAGCGTTAAATTCACCGGCCAGTTACGCGCTCTTTGAAGGAAGAAACGCCGAGGCTTCACCTTTTCACCATTTAAAACCCGGGGCGCCGCCGGAAATTATTTTCCACGGCTCTGACGATAAATTGGTCCCTCTTGATTGCATTGAACGCTTTAGGGATAAATCAACAGAGATGGGCAATTACTGCGAGCTGGTAGTTTATCCGGGACAGGGACATGGTTTTTTCCATTACGCAAAGAACCCCCGGATATTTTTTGATATTGCTGGAAATATGGAAAAATTTTTAATATCGAAAAATTTTTTAAATTCAGAATAATTTTCGAAAAGGGAAAAATTCTGTAATGAACAATAAAATCATCGTCATCACCGGCTATTTGGCCAGCGGCAAGTCAACCTTCGCGCTGCGGCTTTCCAAAGAATTAAATATTCCGTACCTGGTCAAAGATACTTTTAAAACAGCGCTTTGCGCCGGCGCAGAGATTACAAACAGGGCCGAGAGCAGCAGGTTCTCCGCAATTACTTTTGACGCGATGATGTATGTGACAGAGAGGCTTCTTGAGACAGGATGTCCGCTCATTATCGAGGGAAACTTTGTACCGGCCGGTGTTAAAAAAATTGATGAGGCCGGAACCATCAGGCGGTTAACTGAACGCTACGCCTGTCAATCGTTAACTTTTATGTTTACCGGCGGCGCCGCAGTTTTATATAAGCGGTTTATCGACAGGGAAAAAACACCGGAGCGGGGGCAGGCAAATACAATGTTCAGCGAAATTTCGCTGCCGGATTTTGAAAAAATGTGCCGTAACCTGGACGGCTTTGATATTGGCGGAAAAACTGTCCGCCTTGATACTACGGATTTTAATACAGCGGGATTTGAGGGCCATATTGAAACGGCCAGGGATTTTTTGGCCGGTGTGTGAAGCTGCGGCGGCATGTAAAATTCAGCATGTTAAAATTCAGCATTGACACTTTTTTAAAATTATGCCATATTGACAATTCGCCGGCCTTTCTTGAGATCCGGCTTTTTGGAAGAGTTTAAGAGACTTAAAAGGTTGATTTATGAAGACTTTATTTGTTAAACCCGCGGATATTGAGCGGAAATGGTTCATTATTGATGTGGACGGCGTTCCTCTGGGAAGAGCCGCGGCCAGGATTGCTTCCATTGTCAGGGGCAAGGAGAAGGCTGTATTTTCGCCTCATTGGGAAACCGGTGACTTTGTTGTGGTTATCAACGCGGAAAAAATCGCGGTAACCGGCGCCAAGGCTACAAAAAAGCTATACCATCACCATTCGGGATTTGTCGGCGGTTTAAAAACCGTTAATTTCGAGAAAATGATGGAAAAACATCCATGCTCGCCGCTGGAACTGGCAGTAAAAGGCATGCTTCCCAAGGGCCCCCTTGGCAGAAAGCTGCTCAATAATGTAAAGGTTTACCCGTCGGCCGAACATCCGCACGCGGCCCAGAATCCCCAGGTTATTCAGTTGTAAGAGGTCATAATGATAAAGAATCTTGGTATCGGCACAGGCAGACGCAAAACATCGGTTGCCCGGGTTTATGTACGGGACGGAAGCGGCAAAATTTCCATTAACGGTAAAGAAATCAACCAGTATTTTCCGCAGATCGAACACTCGCTCATGGTAAGGCAGCCCCTTATGGTCACCGCGGCGGAAAACAAGTTCGATGTTTATATCAATGTTTACGGCGGCGGTATCCACGGACAGGCCGGCGCCTGCCGCCATGGTCTGGCCCGGGCGCTTTGCCAGGTGGATCAGGCCAATTATACCAGTTTGCGCAGCAACGGTTATCTTACACGCGATCCGCGCATGGTAGAACGCAAAAAATACGGCCAGGCCGGCGCCCGCAGAAGGTTCCAGTTCTCCAAACGGTAATCTTTTTACCTGTAATTGGCTGTATACTGTAATTGACTGTCGCATCCCTTAAAGCAGGGGTTGATAATAATTCGAATCTTCTTAAAATCGGATTTTCTGACGGCTCTTTTCTTGTAATCAAGGATTTTTATTTATACTTATACCTTAATCCCCGTGAATTTCCAAAGGCCGGGGAGTTATTTCCGGCCTGGGAAAAATATTCTTCCCTGGAAATCGGCCTCGAAATTACAGCCGGCGACGAGGAAGCTATCCGTTTCGCGGCTTCCTGTTACAGGGCCGAGCGCGCCGGCAAAAGGCTCATAGCCAGGGCCGAGCAGACCCAGACCGGCCTTAGACGGAAACTGGCGGCAAAAGGTTTTGAACAATCCAGCGTATCGGCGGCGATCGAATGGTTTGTTCAGACTGATATGGTAAATGATGAACGCTATGCCGAGCGCTGGCTGGAGTCAAGACTTGCCAGAAACAGCGGAAAAATCAGGGGGCCAAGGATGCTTTTGGCGGCGCTGGGCAATAAAGGCCTGGACAAAAATGCCATGAGGCGGGCATTTGGCCGCGTTCTGAATGAAGAAACAGAATTCAGTTTGCTGGAACGTTTTGTCCTTAAAAACCGTATTAAAAATTCAGTCAAAAACTGGTCCTTTAAAGGTTTTTTAAGGAGCGAAGGGTTTTCTGCAGCGGTTATTAACCGTTTTTTGGAAGAATATTCAGATTAAATACAACTGTCAGCTTCATATTTACTTTACTTCCCCAAAAACTTGTGAGATAATCATTTAAGTAAAAATAATACATTAAGGAGCAGCCATTAATGGCGGTTAGTACATTCAAACGGGGATTGAAACTCGATCTCCGCAAAAATGCGACAGAAGGCAAAGCTACAGAAATTTTTAATAATTTAAAACAGGCAGTAATTCCGGTTAATCAGCATTTCGGCGCGCCAAACAAACCAATCGTGAGCGAAGGCGACCATGTAAAACAGGGGCAAAAAATAGCGGACAGTCTGGCGCCCGGGCCAATGACTGTTCCTGTACACGCTTCCATAAGCGGGACAGTAAAAAAAATCGAGCCCAGACTTTTACAAAATAATATCGAAGGCCTGTGTATAATTATTGAAAATAGCGGGACCGGGGAGACCGGCGGGAACGATGAAACCGATTTTTTGCCTCCGCTGGATCCGTTTTCCTGTACAAAAGAAGAATCCCTGTCGCGTATACGTGAGGCCGGAATTATCGGCATGGGCGGAGCGGGGTTTCCGGCCCATGTAAAATTCAATCCGCCTGCAAATAAAAAAATAGACATTATAATCGCCAACGGCGCCGAATGCGAACCTTTTCTTACAACAGACGAAACCATCATGGCAGAAAAACCGGAAGATCTGGTAAGGGGCCTGTCCATTGTGATGAATATTACGGGCGTAAAAAAAGCAATGATAGGCCTGGAAGACAACAAGGAAAAGCTGATCCCGGTTCTGCAGAAAGAAATCGGCAAGGTCTCCGGACAGATCGAAATATCAATCGGGCTCTGTAAATCCGCATATCCCCAGGGCGGGGAAAAAATGCTCATTAAGGCCCTTACCGGCAGGGAAGTTCCGTCGGGAGGACTGCCCATGGATGCAGGCTGCATTGTTTCAAATGTCCGCACCCTGGCCGCCGTCGCGCAGGCATTTGCCGGCCGGCCCGTGATTGAAAGGGACCTTACAGTGGCAGGCGGCGCCTGCGGCAAACCAAAAAACATCCGTGTACCAATCGGAACCGTATTAACCGATTTGCCCCAGGAATTCCTGGACATCAAATATTCTGAAATCAGAAAAATCATCTTTGGCGGCCCCATGATGGGTTTCGCGCTGCCTGCGGTTTCGGTGCCGATACAAAAAAACACTTCAGGAATTTTGCTTTTAACAAACAGGGAAATTTTTTCTTATGAGGAAGGCCCCTGCATCCGCTGCGCCAGGTGCATTCGCAATTGCCCGTGCAGCCTGAGCCCTGTGGTTATGAACAACGCCCTTGATTCCGGAGAATTTGATGAAGCGGTTACGGCGGGACTCCTGGACTGTATCGAATGCGGAACCTGTTCATACGTCTGCCCGGCCCGCATCAAACTTACCCAGCGGTTCCGCACGGGGAAACAGCGCTTCAAACTAAAGCAGCAAAATACGGCAAGCGCTTCGGCAGAAGCAAATTCGGAGGCCGCCAGGGCCGATGCCCAACAGAATAAACGCATCTCTGAATTTTTTAAGGATAAACAAGACGCGGCGCCGGAAAAATAAAAGGAACTATTATGTCGGATGCAAAAAAAGCCATGCCCCTTTTAGGTTCATCTCCCCACATCAGTTCGGTTTACGATACCAGAAAGATCATGGCCGTTATGATAATCGCGCTGGTCCCGGCGGCTGTTGCCGGAGTCATCCACTTTGGAATTCAGGTCCTGTTTACAATTCTGGTATCTGTCGCCGCGGCGGAACTTGCGGAATTCCTTTTTAGAAAAATTACAAAACAGGTTCCCAGAAACAGCGATCTTTCCGCGGCCATAACGGGGCTTCTGCTTGCGTTAATCGTACCGCCGCTTACTCCTTACTGGATGACAGCTCTGGGAGCCATCTTTGCGATTGTAGTCGCCAAGGAATTTTTTGGCGGCCTGGGAGCGAATGTCTTTAACCCGGCCCTTGTAGGGAGGGCCTTTTTGCTGATGAGTTTCCCGGCCGTAATGACAACCTGGCATGTACCGGCAGGCGCAGCAAACTTTACAGTCAGCACCGCGGATGTTCTGACCAGCGCGACGCCAATGAGCATGCTGCAGACAGGCGGTGTTCTAAGTTCGCTGGGCGGTAATTATTTCGAAATCGTAAGGGCATTTCTTTTGGGAAATCACGGCGGCAGTATAGGTGAAACATCAATAGTGGCGATTCTTGCGGGTTTTATTTTTCTGTTGATTACAAGGGTCATTGACTGGCGCACACCGGTCTTTATGCTGGCCTCTGTCTCAATCCTTTCATTTTTTTTGGGCCGGGACCCGCTGATAGCCATTCTTGGCGGCGGGGTATTTTTTGGCGCAGTATTTATGGCAACCGATTACGCGACAACCCCGCTCAATTCAAAAGGGAAAATAATTTTTGGAGTAGGGGCCGGGGTCATAATAGTCTTTATACGCCAATGGGGTTCGTATCCGGAGGGAGTCGCCTATTCAATTCTGATTATGAACGCGCTGACGCCTTACCTTAACAGGCTGCTGCCCAAAAAGTTTGGGTATGTAAAACCGGCAGGTGCAAAGGGGGACGGCAAATGAGCGGTAAGAAAAATTTTTCGGCCATGCTTAAGCTGGGCCTGATTCTGGCCGCCTATTCAGCAGCAGCCTGTGTCGGCCTGGCCTTTGTATATTCGGCGACCAGTGAAATTATTTCCAGGCGCCAGGCCGCGGATCTGGATAGTTCACTGCGTGAGCTGTTTCCGGAGGCAGAGAATTTTGTTCCGATAACCGATATAAAAATCGCCGATCCGATGGTAACAATTACAGGCGACCCGGCCAACCCGGAGAACACCGGCGCATTTGCCGTATTAAAAAACAATAACACAATCGGCGTCGCGTTAAAGGTTTCCAGGGCAAGTTACGGAGGCCCCATTATCATTCTTGTAGGAACCGGAACTGACGGCAGGATTAGGGGGGTAAAAATTCTGGAACATTCCGATACTCCCGGTCTTGGAGCAAACGCCGCGTCCAAAACCTATTTTGTCGACAGAGCAAACGGTATCCGTTATTATGAGCAGTTTAAGGGTAAAGCCGTAGGAGATTCCTTTGTGCCGAGACAGGATGTGGCCGGAATTACAGCAGCCACGATTACAAGCGCCGCGGTGAGTTTATCGGTAAAGGCCGCAGGCACCGCGTCAATGGACTGGATAAGGAGCGGGGAAAAATGAAAAAGTTTGCCCGTCTGTTTACCAACGGTATCTTTAGGGAAAACCCCCTGCTCGTACTTATGATTGGCCTTTGTTCGTCCCTGGCTGTTACTACAGAAATTGCCAACGGGATTGGCATGGGTCTTTCGATGACCTTTGTGCTTTTAATGTCGGAGGTTGTCATAAGCGCTTTTCGTAAACTGATTCCGGATTCAATCCGGATACCAATTTTTATAATTGTTATCGCGGCATTTACAACCGTAATTGATTATGTTTTAAAAGCGTGGTTTCCGGATTTGTCAAAAGCAATGGGAGTTTTTATCCCGCTAATCGTAGTTAACTGCATTATCATGGGCAGGGTTGAAGGCTTCGCGTACAAGTCGCCGATAAGCGAAGTAATTCCTGACGCTTTGGGCATGGGCCTTGGCTATACCTGGGTGCTGACAGGAATTTCCCTTATACGGGAACTTTTGGGCTCCGGCACGCTTCTGGGGTTCCGGGCGCTGCCGCAGTCATACACACCGATTATATTTTTTATACTGCCGCCGGGAGGGTTTATAATTTTTGCACTGTTTATAAGCCTTAACATTTTTATCAAATCCAAACTAAAACCTGTCCATGATGAAACCGCGCCGGAAAACGGAGGCGGCCAATGAACCTCTTTAATATTTTTATCTCCGCGTTCCTTATTAATAACGTGGTTATCATGAGGTTTATAGCGCTTTGCCCGTTTATCGGCATGAGCACCGACGAAGACAAATCTGTGGGTATGGGTCTGGCGGTTACTTTTGTGACGGTTCTGGCGACCTGCGTTACATGGCCGATTTACCATTTTATTCTGGAGCCGCTGGGTTTGGTTTTTCTTGAACTTCTGGTTTTTATTCTGGTCATAGCGGCCCTTGTTCAGCTTGTTGAATATTATTTAAAAAAATCAGTCCCCGGCCTTTACAGTTCAATGGGAATTTACCTTGCCTTAATAACAACAAATTGCGCCATCCTTGCGGTAACACTGGACAACATTACAGAAAATTATAACTTTATCGAATCAATTGTGTATGCCTTTGGAGTTGCGCTGGGTTTCCTTCTATCGATGTTATTGCTGGCAGGTATCCGGCGCAGGATAAGGACGAGTCCGATTCCGGCTTTTTTAAAGGGGACACCCATTTTGTTTGTCTGCGCGGGATTGTTATCCATCGCGTTTATGGGCTTCTCGGGCCTGGTAAAGTAGGGGTTAGAACATGATGATAGTATTGCTTACGGCAGTTTTCGCCCTTGTTCTGGCTTTTATCCTGGGCCTGGCCCTTGGATTTTTTAAACAATTTTTTGAAGTTGCCGAAGATCCGCTGGTCAGCGAAATCCGGGCGGTTCTGCCGGGAGCCAACTGCGGCGCCTGCGGTTTCCCCGGCTGTGACGGATATGCCTCCGCCATTGCCGCGAAAAAAACCGGAATCTCCGGCTGTCCGGTCGGAGGCAGCAAAACCGCGCAAAAACTATCCGCCCTGGTCGGAGGAGAAGCAGATGTAAAACCCAAAGCAGCGGTAATTGCCTGCCGGGGAACAACAGAAGCCGCCGCCAAACGAGGCGAATATATCGGCGTTAAAACCTGCAGGGCCGCAAAAATAGCGACAGGCAGCATCAAAGCGTGTACCTGGGGCTGCCAGGGTTTCGGCGACTGTGTGACTGTCTGCCAATTCGGCGCCTTGTCCATGGGCAGCAGCGGCCTGCCGGTGGTTGATTATAAAAAATGCACAGGCTGCAGGGCCTGCGCGATAGAATGCCCCCAGCATATTATAAGGATAATACCGGCGGAACAGAGCGGGGCAATTCCCTTATGTTCAAATCTGAATGTGCAGAAAAACCAGGTTTTAAAAAATTGTAAAAACGGCTGTATCAAATGCGAGTTATGCATAAAAAATTGCCCGCAGCAATGCATGAAAATGGCCAACGGAATACCGTCTGTAGATTATTCCCGGTGTACTGACTGCGGGATCTGTGTTGAAAAATGCCCCACCAAAGTCATGAAGCTGATTCAGCGGGATGTTTACCAAAAATGAATTTAATGATAGATTAGCCGGTAGCGTTAATCATGCCGGCGTGGTGGAATGGTAGACACTGGGGACTTAAAATCCCCTGGCCGCAAGGCCGTATGAGTTCAACTCTCATCGCCGGCAAAAAAAATTAAGTTTCATTATGAAAATGAAGATTCCTTGTGCGTTGGTATTATTGATATTCGCAAATTTGACAGCTATATCCGCGCAGAATACATTCAGCAATATTCCGGTTGAAGTTACCGGGCTGCCCTACAGCTTCGATGATATTAACGGCAGCCATAAAATTGATTATTTGATTGAGTCAGCTTATAAAATAGTTTCAACAGCGCAGCAGTCAGGTTTTGTTAATTTCAGAATTAATAAATTCGTTTACGATTTTAAGGGCGACGGCAGTCTTGTTTTAAGTACTTATTACAGCTACGACAGAACACCGGCCGGGGGCAATTCGTACTATCCGGCCAACCCAAACGCCGTTTATAACTGGACACTGCAGCCTTCTTACCATCAGCATCTGGGGGTAAATTGCTCATTGGACAGATATGATGATATAGCGATCTCCCAGGCAAAATTAAACGAAATGAGGAAAGATCCTTCCCTTGGGAAAGTATACGATATTTTGCTCTCGGTCGCCCAGGATATGGATTATGATTATAACAAGGTCGGAATTCCTGTTAAATTTGTAACGCCCGCCCCCCTGACCGGAGTTTGTGATGATTATGCCGGCTTACTGATTAAGAGGCTCACTGATGCGCGCATAAGCGGAGTCAGCAATATTACCAAAGTCTCCGGTCTAAATCATTCCTGGGTTACACTGCGGTACAACGGCAGGCTTCTGTATCTGGACGCGACATGGTTTGACGAAAATGTTATTGATGAAACCGGAACAGTTGTGCATACACCGTATAAAGATCCGCGCAACATGACGTTCGACAATGATATTTTTACCAATCACGGTAAACATCATTTACCCAATAACATCCCGTAATTTCGCGATGGCGCCCGGAATGGAAAAAGACGGGCTAAAAACACTTGAGGAGCCTGCGACAAAAATATTGGCTCCGGCTTCGCGCATGCGTTTGGCGTTGGCAAAACTTACGTTGCCGTCTACTTCGATTTCGATGCCGGCATGGCCGGACATATCCAGCCAGCGCCGCAGATTCGCTATTTTGGGAATGCTTGATTCAATAAGGGCCTGACCTGCGTAACCGGGATTAACGCACATTACCAGTACGGCGTCTATATAATCAAGAAGGTGTTCGATGCATCGGTAATGGGTGCCGGGATTTACCGCGGCCATTGGCTTGGCGCCTGCTTCCCGGATCTTCGACAGAGCGCGGTGAATATGCGGAGTGCTTTCTGTATGGACAGAAAAATATTCCCCGGGCCGCGGATCAAACCAGCTTATCTTGTCCTCCGGCCTTTCGATCATAAGGTGAATGTCCAGCGGAATATCGGACAGGCGGCGCAGCTGTTTAACGTAATCGGTTCCAAGCGTGTAATTGGGAACAAAAACACCGTCCATCACATCAATATGCAGATACTCAATGCCGGCGGATTTAAATGAGTCCAGAACTTCGCGCAGCTTTTCGATGTCCGCGCACATCATTGACGGTGAGATTTTTGCAGTCACGGATTAACCACCACACGCAAACCGGCGTGTCCTTCCGCGGCGGCAAAGGCATCGGTGATCCTGTCCAGGGAAAAATTGTGGGTAATAAAACGCTTCACATCAATACGGCCGTCAGCGATCATGCCCAGCGCCCGGCCGTGGTGGGACGGCATGGAACCGTGAGCGCCTGTTATCATTAGTTCCTTGTAGTGAATAATGTTTGTATCCAGGGTTACCATGGTCCCGGCGGGGAGTCCGCCGAAGAAGTTGATCCTGGCGCGGTTTTTTGCCATAAGCAGGGACTGCGCCTGTGAATCACCGGACGGGTTTGAAGTAAGTATTACATCGGCGCCAAGGCCGCCGGTCTGTGCCAGCACGGCTTTAACGGCATCAGTTTCTTTTGAGTTGATATAAACATCGGCAATGCCGAGCTTTTTGGCAAGTTCAAGCCTGGGGTTTGAACGGTTAATCAGTATTACTTTGGAAGCGCCCATTGCCTTGGCCACAACACAGATCATCATGCCGATGGGGCCGGCGCCTATAAGGACAACTGCATCACCCAGGTTGACCGGTGTAAGCTCAAGGGCGTTTAGTACGCAGGCCAGCGGCTCTGCCAGCGCACCTTCGTTAAATGAAACATTGTCCGGCAGAATATGCACAGGCCCGTAGTTAACCGTTGTCTGGTTTAGCGGCACGTATTCCGCAAACCCGCCGGGAAACTGGTAGCCCATTGCGTAGTTGATCTGGCAGTTGTTGCCGATGCCTGCTTCGCAAAAAGCGCAATGTCCACAGGGAACATCGGCGCCGATGGCAACGCGGTCGCCGGGTTTAAATTTTGTAACACCGGCTCCGACCGCCGCGACCTCGCCGGAGATCTCGTGCCCGATCACCTGGGGCGGCTTAACACGGCTGTTGCCATGATGGAAAATGCGTATGTCCGAACCGCATACGGCGCAGGAACGCACACGCACCAGCATTCCGCCCGGTTCGGCTGTTGGAGTCGGTACTTCGCGCACCGTCATTTTATCTATGTCTTCGTAAATGGCCGCTTTCATCGTAAACTCTCCTTTTAAAACGCTTCTTAATCTTTGACATACTTGCGCCAGTATTCAACCGACGCTTTATGGTCTTCTACAACCCTGCCGTCGGTATCCCAATGTTCCCGGTGCGACAGCTCAAAGTGCAGCAGCGCCTCCTTGCAGCCGGACTGTTCAAGACAGGCAAGCACTTTCTCGGCTGTTATATATCCCTGGCTGTTGTTCTCCGGAGTAAAAGGCCAGTGCATACTTTTGCCCAGCATGGTCTGCTGAAGGTGAATTACCGGGCTTACACTGCCCAGCGCCAGCAGCCAGGGGTAGGGGTCGCGCTCGTTCGGGTGCGGCGCGTGGCCTATGTCCAGACAGACTTTCATCGGGACGCCGCAGTGCGCGTTCACCATATCAAGGATCGCTTTGGTCTCTGCGACTGTATTTGCGAACTCGCGCGGTACGCTCATCGGCTCAAAAATTACGCTCTCGTAACCGAGTTCCTTTGCGTAAAACGTCAGCTCCTGCCACCCTTTAACCGCGGCTTCTGTAACACGTTTGCGTTTTTCAGGATCGTTAATCGTGTCAAAGGTGAGTATACCAAAGTGGCTGCCGCCGGTTTGTGCGCCTAGTTTGGCGCCGATTTCAAAAAGCCGTTTAAACCAGTCCAGCCAAATGCGGCGGGCCTGTTCATCCGGGTGGCAAAGATGATTGACCCGGGTATACGCGCTGGTAAATATCGAATCAACATTAAAGCTGTAACGCTTTGCCGATTCTTTTATACGTTTAATCTGCGAATCAATATAGCTGTCGGGAAGAAACGGATTTAAAAGATCGGCTACAAACTGCACGCTGTGCAGGCCAAGGTCTCCGACAATTTTTCCCCAGGCCTCGGGTTCGGTATAACGGTTAATCGCGAATCCGCAATTTGTACCCAGTTTAAGTTTCATAATTTTAATACCTCCAGCATGGCCGCGATATTTTCGCAGGGTACATCGGCGGGAACCTGGTGTGTGGGAGCGCAGACGTATCCCCCATCCCTGCCCAGAACGGCAATTGTATTACGGACGGTCCGTTTTATTTTTTCCGGTGTCATCGAGGGCAAATCGCGCTGAGTGCTGATCGCCCCCCAAAAACAAAGGCGGCTTCCAAATTCATTTTTTATTTTTTTTAGGTCATAAATTTCCGGCTGGACGGTCTGGTATACATCAAGCCCAATATCCATTAGGCCGGGTAAAAACACGCTGATATTACCGCAGGAATGGAGGCAGACATATTTTCCGGCGGCCTTTACCGGCTCAAACATTTTTTTGAGGCAGGGTTTTATATATTTATTAAAATGTTCGGGTGAAAACAGCGGGCCGGTTTGTGTACCGTAATCATCGCCGAAGTAAAAACCGTCGATGTTTTGTTTTAAAGCCTCATTGATTATTTCCAGATTATGGGCGGTAATTTTTTCCAGCAATTCCGCTACAAAATTTTCTTCAAGACAGAAATCACTGAGCAAATTTTCCATGCCCCGCAGGCTCCAGGCCCTTTCAAACAAACAGAGTCCCAGTTTACCGAGCTTTATCGTATCGCGGCCGTTGGCGAGCATTTTGCCCGTCGATTCCCTGACTGTCTGCAGCGGAGGTTTGGGAAAACTATAGCCTTCGAAATTTGGTTTTTTTAATATGAATGAATCTACAACGCCGATGTCTTTATCTTTCCCTGAGCGGTTCCAGATTACCCCGAATTCATCCTTAAAAAAGCCCGGCTTGATTTGGGCGCCGCCATTGTAGCTGCATTTTTCAAAATGATTGCCAAAATAGCTTACATAATCGCGCCGATCAATGCCGCTGTAAGCGGCGAATAAATCCATGGCCGCTGTTGTCAGTTCGATATTCCAGGGCACGGTATCGGGCTGTTTGTGGGCAAAGGCAGCAATAACCCTATCCCTTTTGGTCATATAGTAAACATTACCCGGCAGGAAAATTGCGTCTTGTCGCGCAGCAGATCAAAAGCCGCCCCGCAGTCAGCAAGGCTGAACCGGTGGGTGACCAGTTGTTTGACATTGACACGGCCGGATGCCATGGCAGCCAGAGCGGTCCGCCAGTCATTCTGTTTTTGCGTGTAACTGGAATTCCAGGTGCCAAAGACGGTAAGCTGTTTGCGCAATATATCCCAGTACGGGGCCTGCTTAAGATTCATGTCGCCTGAAGGGTTGCCCATAAGCACAACGCGGCCAAGAGGTTTTGCCGCCAGAAAGCAGCCTTCCGCGGCAGCGGCGGCTCCCGCGCCCTCGATTGCCAGATCAACTCCTTTGCCGCCGGTAATTGTTTTTACATTATCAAGCCAGTCTTTTGAGCCGCTGTTGAGGGCGTATTCGTAACCAAGCTGTTTGGCAAATGCAAGTTTTTTTTCGTCGATATCAAGCAAAATAATATTTTGGGCGCCGCCGGCTTTGGCAAAAGCCGCCAGCATAAGCCCGATTGCTCCCGCACCGAAGATCGCGACGCTGTCGCCGATTGACACACCGGCCCGGCCCAGAGCGTGCAGCGATACGGAAGCTGGCTCGGCCATGGCCATTTCTTCGTAACCCAGGTTCCCGGCCATTACCAGATTCCAGACCGGAACCGCTATGTACTGGGCAAAACCGCCGTCGCAGCGGGAACCAAAGTAATTGTAATTGCGGCAGGAAGCGTATTCGCCGGTTTCGCACATGTCGCATTTTTTACAGGGCAAAAGCGGGAACACGGCCGCGGCTTTTCCGATCAGCGCCCTGTCAGCGCCCGGCCCGGTTTCAACAATCTCGCCGGCAAACTCATGGCCGGGTATGGTCGGGAAACTGTAAGTTCCCTTTATGAATACCCTGGGAATATCTGAGCCGCAGATACCGGACGCTTTTATCTTAAGTAAAACTTCTCCTGCTTTGGGAACAGGATCGGGAACATCTTCATAAACCAACTGCCCGATTTTATGCAGAACGCAAGCTTTCATTTACATACTCCGTTGTATACCCCGTATGAGTGCGCTGTTTCGTACATCGCCAGAATATTTTCCACAGGTGTATTGTCCTGGATTTGATGAGTCGGAGCCAGAACATAACCGCCGCCTGGCATCATAATATCCAGTGTTTCCCTGACAACCGCGCGCGTGTCTTCGGCAGTACCGTAGGCAAGCGGCCCGGCGGTTGAGATGCAGCCGCTGAACGCCAGCCTGCCGCCGAATTGTTTCTTGAGAACAGAAGGCGCCATACCCACAGCCTCGGGCTGCAGAGTATCGACAGCGCTTACTCCCATTTCGATAAAGTCCTCGTATACCCAGCTTGAACAGCCGCAGGTATGCACCATTAACGGTTTATTAAAACTCTTTGCAAAATCAGCATACCGCTGGTGCCTGGGCCGCAGGACCCTTCGGTACATATCCAGGCTGATCATGGGAGAACGCTGGGTGCCCAGATCCTCGCCGATGAGGACCAGAGATACAATATTGCCGATGCGTGAAATAAGCCGTTCAAGGATGCCGATCTCCATGCTGTTGCGGCGGTCGATATAGGCAAGGGTTGCCTCGTCTTCGGCCAGAAGATTTACCAGTGTGTCTTCCATACCCATGACCCGGCCTGTAGCGTTTATTATGTCGGCGAACCCGGCGGTTCCGATTTGAATCGCGAGGTTTTCTTTGGCAAACGCTTTGGCTTGTTGGACAGCCAAATCGTAATCAAAATTATCGGGATTGGGTACCGGAAACGCCGCAATTTGTTCCGCAGACATACCCGTCATGGGGAAGTCGCAGAAGTCCCAGTAACCGCCGTGTTCGTTGGGAACCCACCGCGTAACATAACCGTAAACCTGGTTTACTTTTCTGTCCGGTATCTGTTTAAACAGATCCGGTCCCCTGTAGGCGGGCTGAACCGCGCGGATATCAACACCCAGAGCGCGCAGCACCCCTTCATATTCGTTTTCATCAAAACCCAGATGTTTTGCCAGTCTCCCGTGCACCGCCGGATTTGTCGCGTAATTTACCGGCACGCGATCCGGCGTATCCAGGCGTAAAGTATTTTCGACACGTTCTCTTGAAGTCATTGCTTTCTTCATAAGCAATGCCTAATGCTGTCTTATCCTGTACAGGACACTGACATTCCGCTCATTTATCTCGCGCAGAATTTCCGGTTCAACCTTGAAATTCCTGTCCATATCCATGATGCCGTTTACTTCCTGCTGAACATCGGTTACCTGGGTATAACAATAACCGCAAATGGCATCGATTTTTTTTATGGCCGTTGTAATGGAGTCAAAGCGTTTGATGTAGTCCTCTTTGGAAGCTACTTTATTGCCGTAACCCCAGCCTTCGCCGCGGTTTGTAAAGGCAATTCCTCCGAACTCGCTTAGAAGAATCGGCTGGCCTGCGTACATATAACCGTCGGCAAAAGCGGAACGGTGCAGGTTGTAATAAATTTCATTGTCCAGAATTTCCTGCAGATAGTCTCCGTAGCGCTCCTCAAATTCTTCGCCGTCTTCAACATAATCATGCAGCGTTATGATGTCGGAGACTGTATGCTCCCACCCGTCATTGCAGACTACGGGCCGGTATTTGTCGTAGGATTTGGTAAGATTGTAAATGGCCTCGGTAAATTGCTGCTGGGTTTTGTCAGTTTTGATTTTGGGAACGCCCCAGGATTCATTGAAGGGTGTCCAGGTAATTATCGAAGGGTGGTTATAGTTCTGCCTGACAATGTCCATCCATTCGCGGGTAAACATGGTTACAGCGTCATCGTTGTATTCAAAGGTCGCGGCCATTTCACTCCAGACGAGAAGGCCCTTGACATCGGCCCAATACAAAAATTTTTCGTCTTCGATTTTTTGGTGTTTGCGTACGCCGTTGTAGCCGGCAGCCATCACCTTGTCGATGTCATCGATTAAGGCTTGTTCGTCCGGCGGGGTCAGGTGGCTGTTCTTCCAGTAGCCCTGGTCAAGAATTAGGCGCTGGTAAAGGGGCGCGCCGTTAAGAAGAATATTCTGCCCGTCAATGCGGATTTCCCTGAGGCCAAAGTATGAAAGCGCCTTATCAACTGTTTTTCCTTTCTTAATCAGTGAAAATGAAACATCGTATAAATTGGGATTTGCCGGCGACCATGCGCAGACTTTCCAGACATGATCAGGTGAATTTAGGTCAGCGGTAAAAGAAAGCCGTTTCTGGTTTGCCGGGATCGTAATTTTGGCGACAGGTCTGTCATTGAATGTAATTTCTGTTACCAGTTCCAGTTCCGCATTAATACTGGCGGTTTCGACTTCCGCCTCGATTTCAAGTATACCCTTGCTGAATACCGGGGTCATTTTGACGGATTTAACGTATTCGGGATTAACGTATTCCAGCCACACGGTTTTCCAGATGCCCGTAGTCTGTACATACCAGCAGCCGAAGTTTTCGTTCCGCCAGCGCTGCTTACCGCGCGGCTGGCTCATGTCAAAGGAATCCTGGGCGCGTACGGTCAAAGTATTGGATCCGGTTTTTACAAGCGGGGTAATGTCAAACGAAAAACGCGAATAACCGCCGTCGTGGCTGCCCGCGTAAACACCGTTGACCCAAACCTTGGTATTGTAATCAGACCCTTCAAAATGCAGGAATACCTTTTTCCCCTGCTTTTTGGCAGCGTCAATTTCCAGAGACCTCCTGTACCAGACCACATCATGGCGGACCGGATCGCCGATTCCGCTGGCCGGACTTTCATACGCAAAAGGAACGGTTATCTCACTTTTGGACGGGAAAGCGCCGAACCACTTTTTTGCGATTCCTTCGTCATTATCATCAAATGAAAAATCCCATTTTCCGTTTAAATTTTCCCACGACATGGGACCTTCGCCCCGCACAAACTGCGGCCGCGGGTAATTTGGCTGGTAGCATTTCATGGCTGCCTCTTTATTTAGAATTAATTATCCGGAAACGTCAGTTTCCGGGTTACCGAACAATTCCATTTTATCATTAAAAACTACAGCGTACAATTACGCCGCGGAAATTTGCACTACCCAGCTATTTCCATCATGCCGAATTGCGCTGCGTGCAGTTCCGCGTAAAGGCCGCCGCGGGCCATCAGTTCGCTGTGGCTGCCCTGCTGTACTATGCCGCGACCGTCTATAACCACTATCTGGTCCGCGTTTCTTATGGTTGACAGGCGGTGGGCTATTACCATGGTGGTGCGGCCCCGTGAGAGTTCCTCAAGCGCGCGCTGAATCTTGAATTCGGTGGCGGAATCCAGGGCGCTGGTGGCTTCGTCAAGAATCAGGATGGGCGGGTTTTTGAGAAAAATTCTGGCTATGGAAATACGCTGCTTTTGGCCGCCGGAAAGTTTTATGCCGCGTTCCCCGACAACAGTATCGTAACCCTGCGGCATTTCCATTATATCTTCATGGATCTCCGCCGCCATGGCCGCCGCTATTATTTCTTCTTCACTTGCGGCGACCCGGCCGTAAGCGATATTCTCCCGGATGGTTCCCGCAAACAGAAAGACTTCCTGCTGTACTATACCGATATTTTTCCGCAGAGAATCCAGGGTAATGTCTTTGATGTCAACTCCGTCAATTGTAATGCTTCCCCTGTGGATGTCGTAGAACCTTGGCAGCAGGTGGCAGAGCGTTGTTTTGCCGCCGCCGGACGGACCAACCAGGGCCAGGGTGCCTCCCGCCGGGATCGAAAGACTTACACCGCTTAAGACATAGTGATCTTTTGCTTCCTCGTCTTCGGTATAGGCGAACGTGACGTTTTTATACTCGACATCACCCCGTATTTTATCAAGGGATCGGGCGCTGGGACTGTCGGCTATTTCCGGTTTTATGCGCAGGATTTCAACAAACCGGTTAAATCCGGCTATTCCTGTGCTGAATTGTTCGACAAAGTTCTGCATTCTCCGTATTGGCTGTAAAAAGGCGGCGACAAAGAGGTTGCAGGCGATAAGATCGGGCAGAGTCATTTTGCTGCCCATTATCAGAAATCCTCCAAGGGCAATAACGAGTACCACCAAAAAATTCGTCATGAATTCAATTTGGCTCTGGAAATATGCCATTGTTTTATAATAGGCTTTTCTGGCGTTCTTGTAGTTCTCATTGCCCACGCCGAATTTTTTGATTTCGTGAGGTTCGTTGGTAAAGGCCTTTGCGGTCCGCACACCGGAAACACTGGACTCAAGGTTCGCGATTATTTCGGCAGTTCTTTCCTTGACCCTTCTGGATGCATTCTGAAGCGACTTCCTGGAAAAAATTGCAACCGCGATCATTATGGGGACAAGGATCATAAGCACAATAGCCATTTCCCACCGGATTGTGGATATAAGGAAAAACGAGCCGCCCAGGGTCAGCAGGGAGATAAAGAGATCCTCCGGACCATGGTGGGTAAGTTCGGTTACTTCAAAAAGATCGGTAGTTGCACGGCTCATGATTTGTCCGGTGCGGTTATTGTCATAATAAGAAAACGGGAGTTTTTGCAGATGGTTAAAAAGGTCGCTGCGCATGTCGGCTTCGATATAGGTGCCCATTGCGTGGCCCCAGTAAGTTACAAAAAATGAAAATCCCATTCTAAAAACATAAAGCAGCACCATACAGCCGGCCATGATAAAGAAAAATTTATAAAGCTGGCCCGGGAGAAGTTTTTCCATTGTATACTTGGTCATCATGGGAAAAACCAAATCGGTTCCGGAAATCATGGCCGCGCAGAACATGTCGGCCAGAAAAAGTTTCATATGGGGCCGGTAAAAATGGGCAAAAATCCTGAGCAGGGGTTTGCGGTAATCGTAATTAGATGGCATAATTAATTATAGTTAAATTCCATAAAGAGGTGAAGCTGTGAAAACACTGATAGCGTATTATTCCGGCGCAGGCAGCACGGCGCGTGTAGCCGGTCTTTTAAAAACCGCGCTTAACGCGGACATTTATGAAATAAAAACCCTGGATCCAAAGAAACGCCGGGGCCCGGCAAATTTCTTCTGGGCAATTTCGATATCAATGAAAAAAAAGAAACCGGCGCTTGTACCTTTTACATTGGACATAAAAAAATACGATTTGATAATTCTTGGAACTCCTGTCTGGGCCGGAGGTCCGTCTGTCATACTAACCGCTTTTTTGGATCAGGTAAAAATTACCGGTAAAAAAATCGCCCTGTACTGCTGCCATGCCGGCGGCCCCGGAGAGACCATTAACAGGCTCAAAGCACAACTTGCAGGTAATACGATTATTGGTGAAATTGATTTTACCAAAGCGGGAAAAGCCAATCCCGATGAGTTAAAGAAAAAGGCTGAAGATTGGGTCAAAACGCTCCATTAATAAACTTTTTATAAAACATATTTTTCCAGCATCCGCGCGGCCCCGCCTTCTCCGCAAGCCGCTGTAACCGCATCGGCTGCGGCCTTTAGCAGGGAACTGGCATTTCCCATGGCAACGCCAAGGCCGGCATAACGGATCATGTCCAAATCGTTTGCGCTGTCGCCAAGGGCAATACTGTTTTTTCTTTTAATACCGGCTGCCTTAAGAATTATCTTTATCCCTTTTGCTTTACTCTCTCCCTTAATGATGGCCTCGGCATAATCACTAAAGGCGTTAACCTTAAAAAAGTTCCAGAGTATTTCAAATTCCGCCTTGGTTACCGAACCGTTTACAGTAAGTTTTGTAATATAGTCATCTGCGAATATATTGTTAATGCCGTCCATGTCTTTAATAATTATCGGAGTACGTATACTGAAGGAACGCGGCGAAGGACAGATGAGGTAACATTCTTTTTCGCCTTCCAGTACCAATTGTCTGTTGTTCTCCAGATACCAGGAACAAATTTTTTTTAGCGGTTTTTGCGGCACCCATTTATGGTAAATCGTCCTGTACCCGGTATTGCCGCCTCCGGGCTCCTCCGGGGACCTTAGCAAAACATGGGCGCCGCCGCCTGCCGCAATTCCCTTCCACACAGGTAAATCAAGAATGCAGGCCGGAATATTGGCAAATGACCTGCCGGTATTGATAAAAAGCAGATGTCCCAAACTGACAGCTTTTTGCATGGCCGCCACGTCTTCGCTGTAAGGCCCTCCCCGGCGGTCAATCAGGGTTCCGTCAATATCAAAAAAAATAGCTTTAAGCGATGCGGATGCTTTTGGAGCTTTGAACGGAGTTATGGACGAAACATTGGCTAAAAACTTCATTTTAATGGTTCAGGGTCAGCGCAAATGGTTCCGCCGCCTATAACAATATCGCCGTCATACAAAACCGCGGCCTGGCCCGCAGTTACCGCCCTCTGGCCTTCGTCAAAATCCACCCGGATTTTATCGGGGCCGATTTGCTGGGCAACCGCAGGTTTTTCCTTCTGCAGATACCTGGTCCTTACCGTACAGCGGACAGGTTTTTCCAGCGAACTGCAGGCAATCAGATTTATGTTATCGGCGTAAAGGGTTTTGGAAAGGAGCATAGATTCATCCCCAAGCGTAACGGTATTGGCGGCCATGTCTTTTGCGGTAACATAAACCGGTACATTGGCGGCTACTCCAAGACCGCGGCGCTGACCCAGGGTATAACGGACTATGCCTTTGTGCCTTCCGATAACCTTACCCTGCGGATCAATAATATCGCCGCCCGGATAATGTCTGCCGGTATATGTTTCCATAAAAGTCCCGTAATCACCGCCGGGAACAAAACAAATATCCTGGCTGTCCGGTTTTGCGGCGTTGATAAATCCGTGAGCCGCCGCGATCTCTCTGACTTTATCTTTGGTCAATGAACCCAGGGGAAAAATTGTATGCTCAAGCTGATCCTGGGTAAGACAGTAAAGAACATAGCTTTGGTCTTTTTTTTGGTCAGCGGATTTTTTAAGCAAAAAACGGCCGGACGGATCGCGTTCAATACGGGCGTAATGGCCTGTTGCAAGAAATTCACATTCAAGCTGCCGGGCGCGCAGCAGCAAAAGGCTGAATTTGATATAACGGTTGCAGTCGATACAGGGATTTGGCGTACCGCCCGACTCATAGGTATCAACAAACCGCTTTATAACCTCATTGTCAAAAGCTTCGGTAAAATTAAGTGTATAATGCGGAATACCGAGTTTAGCGGCAGCCTGCCAGGCGTCTTTGACATCGGCCAGGGAACAGCAGCCCCTTACAGCCGCCGCCCTGACGGCTCCGGTTTGTTCTGTTTCATACAGTTTTAAGGTTACGCCGATGCAGTCAAAGCCCTGTTCTTTAATCAGAGCAGCAGCGACCGAACTGTCCACTCCCCCCGACATAGCGACAACAGCTTTATTCATAAAAATTTCTCATGGAAGAATCTCTCACAGAGCTCACAAAGATCACAGAGAAACACAGAGTAATAAAGAAAAAATAAAAAGAATTAATTATTATCTTTCTTACTCCGTGTCCTTCGTGAGCTCGCGAACCGAAGGTTCGATGCCTTTGTGAGATAAAAATTCGGATCAAATTTTTTCCATGGCGGTTTTTATTTCTGCTTCGCAGGAACGCATGGCCATTATTGTCTGGCCGATTAATTTATCCAGGTCCCAGCCGAGTTCGGCCGCGCCTTTTTCTATTACTTCGCGGTTGCAGCCGGCCGCGAAATTCAGTGTTTTAAATTTCTTCATTACAGATTTTACTTCCATATCCATTACGCTTTTGGACGGACGGATTATCGCTGCCGCCCAGACAAGGCCGGTTAATTCGTCCGCGGCGTAAAGTAGTTTTTCCATTTCGTGTTCGGGCTTATCGGTTACGGCTGTGAGCCCGTAGCCGTGGCAGCAGACCGCGTGTATAAAAGCCTTATCCGCGCCGGCAGCGGCCAGCAGTTCCGCTGCCTTGACGCAATGCTCGGCAGGGAATTTCTCAAAGTCGATGTCGTGGAGGAGGCCGACGTTGCCCCAGAACTCCGCGTCTTCTGCATAACCTAACTCATTGGCATACCATTTCATTACGCCTTCAACCGTAAGGGCGTGCTGAATGTGGAAAGGATCGCTGTTGTACTGCCGCAAAAGTTTCCAGGCTTCTTCCCTGGTAAAACATGATTTTATTGCCATTCAGGATACCTCAGTTTTTTAGGGCAGAATCCAGGTCTTCAAGAATATCATCTATGTGCTCGATGCCTATCGAAAGCCTTAATGTATTGGGTTTGATTCCGCCGGCTTCAAGTTCCTCCGGGCTCATCTGCGAATGGGTTGTTGAAGCCGGATGAATTACCAGGGATTTAACGTCAGCGACATTTGCCAAATGAGAGAAGAGACGGAGACTTTCGGTAACTTTTTTTGCCTTTTCAATACCGCCCTTTACTTCAATGGTAAAGATCGAACCTGCGCCATGCGGAAAATATTTCTTGTATAACTGATGATCCCTGTGTTCGGGGAGGGATGGATGATTAACTTTTTCCACCCCGTGATGCGATTTAAGGAATTGGACAACCTTGAGCGCGTTGGAAACATGGCGCTCCACCCGCAGCGAAAGGGTTTCCAGCCCCTGGATAAAGAGATATGCATTAAAGGGCGAAAGCGCGGGGCCGGTATCCCGCAGCAGGCCGCGCGCCTTTTCGATGTAGGCCAGGGGACCGGCTACTTTTAAATAGCTGGTTCCGTGCAGGGACGGGTTTTCGGCGCTGATACCGGGAAACTTGCCGCCGGCAGACCAGTCGAATTTACCGCCGTCAACAATGACTCCGCCGATGGAGCCGCCATGGCCGCCTATAAATTTTGTGGCCGAGTGAATGACTATATCAACACCGTGCTCAATTGGCCGCAGGCAATAAGGGGTCGCGAAGGTACTGTCAATCAATACCGGAACGCCGGCGTCATGCGCGATTTTAACTACTGCGTCAATATCAATTATAGTGGAATTCGGATTACCAAGCGCTTCGATAAAAACAGCTTTGGTATTGGGCCGCAAAGCATCGGCGAAATTTTGCGGCCTGCTGCCGTCAATAAAACTGGTTTCCACTCCCCTATCTTTTAAGGTATGGGCAAATAAATTATAGGTGCCGCCGTAAATCTGGTTATCCGAGACTATATGATCGCCGCAGCGTATTATGTTCTGAATCGCGATTGCCGTAGCGGCTTGCCCGGAAGCAAGGGCAAGGGCGCCCATCCCGCCTTCCAGGGAGGAAATGCGTTTCTCAAAAACATCGCAGGTAGGGTTATTGATCCTGGTGTAGGTAAAACCAGGTTCGCTGAGCGAGAATCTCGCGGCAGCCACCTCCGAACTGGGGAACACAAAAGAGGTTGTCTGGTAAATTGGTACGGACCGGGCGCCGGTGGCCGGATCCGGATTTTCCTGACCGACATGGATCTGCCGGGTTTCAAACTTCCATTTTTTCGAATTAACAACAACTGCCATTTAATAATTCTCCGTTAAAAAATAATAAACTTGATAAAAATAATAATACTTTATTTTTACAGTATGAAATAGTATGGTATGATTAATTTATGGAACCGTTATTGTGGCAAATATATAATATCTTCCGCTTTGGGTTTTTTATTATATTTACAGGACTGCATGCGTTTCTTATGCTGGGCCTTTTCCTGGAATGGCGTCGGGATAAAAAGGCATGCAATGGCGGCCAGACAGGGGAGCCGCTGGTTTCTGTTATTATTCCCATTCATAACGAAATGCAGCGCATGGACGGATTGCTTGAGAGTCTGGGGCAGCAGGAATATAAAAATACCGAAATAATTTTTATCAATGACAGATCAACTGACGGCAGCGCGGCAGCGCTGGATAAATTCATCATGGAAAACAATACCGCAGACGGAAAATCCGGCAGGAAGATGACAATGCATCTGCTGACACTTACGGAGAACCCCGGACCAAACCGCAAACAATACGCTCTTGCCAGAGGCATCGAAATGTCGGCTGGGGAATTTGTCCTGTTTACGGACGCGGACTGCGTTGTGCCGCCGCGCTGGATTTCGTCCATGGTAAAACGTATGTCAGATCCAGAGACCGGCGCGGTTCTTGGGCCGGTGCTTAAGATTAGCGGCGGCAAGGGATTTTTCCATCTATACCAGTGTTTTGAACACGCTGTGCGTTATATGTATCTTGCGGCTTCCACAGGAATAGGGGCCGCCGGCGGAGGATTCGGCAACAACCTGATCATCAGCCGCACGAGTCTGGATGCAATCGGAGGATACGGCAGCGTACCGCCGTCCCAGACAGAAGACGCGGCATTAATATCAAAAATACGCTCCGGTTCGCGTTATAAAATACGCTGTGGCATCAAACCGGACATTCATGTCATGACCCGGGGCGAAAAAGACTGGAAGACTCTTATCATCCAGACACTGCGCTGGAACAACGGAGGGTTGTTCAGCCCGGATCTTAACACACGCTTAAACTTTGGTTTTTTAATGATCACCATTTCCATGGGAATAATCGCAATTCCAATACTGCCGTTTGTTCCGTCGCTGTGGCCCCTGTCAGCGGCTGTTTTGATTTCCATGACAGCCAACACAATCGCGACTCTTGGCCTTTTTGGCGTATCCCTTCCAAAAAAGGGAGCGGCCTATATTTTACAATGCGTGTTTACGCCAATGTTCATGACTTTTCTTACAATACTTGGCCTGTGCGGAGTCAAACCCAAATGGAGGGAATAAAGGGTATCAATACCGCAGGGCAAGCCCTGCACCCGGCGCTTTCAGTTTACCGCGGCCATCCAGCCTTTGCTGTCCGGGAGTTTCCCGTACTGAATCCCCTTGAGTATGTCCCGGATTTCTGCGGTAAGGTCACCGGTTTTACCATGGTTAAATTCAGATTTTTTTCCCTTGTGGGTAATGCTGGTAATGGGTGTTGCGCCGGCTGCCGTGCCGCTGACAAAACATTCTTTTGATTGGGACTGGGCTTCTTCTATGGAAATTTTGCGTTCGCTGACATTGATTTTTTTATCACGGGCCAGCTCAATTATGCTGGAACGAGTAATACCGGGCAGTATTGTATCTCCCAGAGCGGGGGTCACCAATTCACCGGATTTTAAATAAAAGAATATATTGCACGAAGATCCTTCTTCGACAAAATTATGATGTTCAGCATCCAGGAAAATGCATTCCATAAACCCGGCTTTTAGGGCTTCGTGTTTGGCCATCGCGGCAATGGTATAATTGGAAGCCGCTTTTATCCAGCCCGTGCCATGCGGAGTCGCGCGGACGCGATCCGTTGTAACCGCGTCAGAACTTCCTCCGGAAAAATATGAACTGACAGTTGTACCTACGATAATCACCCAGGGTTCCCTGGAAATATTAACGCCAATCCCGCCTTCCGCATTTGTAAAGGGCCGGATATAAACGGAATCAGCGTTCATGTACGAATCTTTTTCCCATTCATTCTGATACTTGGGGCAGAAACCAAGGCCTTCGTTGCGTTTGATAATTTCTATGCAGGCTTTGACAAATTTATCCTCGGGAAAAGGCGGCATATAGAGGCCTTCCATCGAACGGTAAAACCGGGCGGCGTTCCTGTCCGGCCTAAAGATCGCATAGCCTCCGTCCTTTTGGGGAAAAGCTTTGAGTCCTTCAAAGCATCCCAGTCCGTACTGGGTCGTATAATTTACCAGCGGCATGTCCGGATAAAAATTTCTTGAATCAACAAGGGCGTTCCTGTCAGCCTCGCTCATTTTTGCTTCTTCCTGCGGCTTTCTGTGGGTCTTTACAATATATTCCTCATTCCAGCCGGTCTTCTCAAATTTAGCCCTGTACGCGACAGGATAACTGCTCAGTGCAAATGCCATATCCAACATTCTCCTATTTAAAAACTACTGATAATACTAGTAACGATAATGTTTTATTGCAAGGGCTTTTTCGCGGATTAAGTGTGTTATATAATGAATATATGCCAAAAAGTCATCCTGTCCTTATAACCGTAAAACGCCTTGTCCTGGTATTGGCAGGCGCGGTTTTAATGGCCCTCAATATCAATACCTTTGTCAGCCAGGGCAACCTTATTCCGGGAGGCTTTACGGGGCTGGCCCTTCTTATCCAGAAGATATGCCTGCAATACGGTTCGTTACATGTTCCCTTCAGCATTCTGCTCTTTATTCTGAATTCCGTTCCAGCTGTAATTTGTTTTAAATTTGTAGGTAAAAAATTTACGGCCTACTCCTGCCTTATGATTCTGGTCTGCGGCCTTCTTACCGACTGGATGCCCCAGGCAAAGATCACCGTACTCATTATTAACGCCATCAGATTACAGGATACTTTGCTCTCGGCTGTCTTCGGCGGAATCTTAAACGCGGTCGCGACTGCGCTGTGTCTTTACGCGGACGCCAGCGGCGGAGGCACAGATTTTATAGCGATAATAATTTCGGAGAAATACCGGATGGATTCCTGGAACCAGATTTTCGCGGGCAACTGCATAATTCTGGCTGTTGCTGCTTTTTTATTTTCCCTGGACAGGGCGCTGTATTCGATAATTTTTCAGTATGTCACAACCGTATCCATATCTGTTTTATATAAAGGTTACCAGCAAAAAACCCTGTTTGTAATTACCGACAAACCCGATGAAATTTCGGCGTTAATCTACAGGATGACAAACCACGGAGCCACAACTTTTGAAGGCCTGGGAAAATATGAAAACGCGAAAAGGGTGATGCTTTACTCAGTTGTGGCCGCCAACGAGGTTGATCATCTTATCAAGGGCATAAAAGAAATCGACTACGCGGCATTTATCAACATAATAAAAACTGAACAGCTTAACGGGCGTTTTTACATCAGGCCAAAAGACTGAGCCCGTTATTCCGCAGTAATCCCCAGGTTTTTTTGGCGCTATCACAGCCAAGTATTTTTTCCAGCCCGCGGTAAAATTCTGCCGCTGCAATCGGACTGTCCGCAGCGGCAAGCAGGTTTGAAAAATCCGCGGCCTCTTTGTTATTTTTAACCGCGAACCTGCATTCTTTTAACCGCCATCTCCACTGTAAAATTTTTCCGTCTGCCGAATTGGGCGCGGAGCCCAAAAAAATTACCCTGGCGCCGTCGGCACTGACGCCGCCGGTTTTGGCACTGTTGGTTTTGGACTCTCCTGTTATGGTATCCGGGACGTGGTTCCTCTCCATGTTCCTGTCCCTGCCGTATTGGTCAAGAATTGACAGAACATAGTCCGGACCGACTGACGGAGGCTTTATTTTAAACGGAAAAGCTTCCTGCATCAAATGACTGTCCTGCGGCTGCAGCCCGTATCCGTCCATCCATGAGGCAAGCAGGCGTTCCAGGGGCAGGGAATACTTTTCAAATTTTTGTTCTCCCTTAAACGAAAGATCGTTTAGGCAAAAAGAATTGACGGGCGCGGCATTAACGGACAGACCCGGATGCAGGCCGTTTTGTTTTTCGGCATACAAACGCGAATGGCAGGTAAGGGTAAACTTGTGCCAAAAAGCGGAGTCCAGCAGGCCGTGGAAAAAAAACTGGCGGATAATTTCTGCTGAATCAATAATGTCTTCTTCGCTTTGATCCCAGTACCCAAAGATTAAATAAGCATGAACCAGAATACCGGCTTCCTTGAGCGCGGCGCAGAAATAAACCAGATCCCTGACAGTGACGCCCTTGTTGATGCTGCGCAATCCGGCATCGGTAACAGTTTCAAAACCCGCGGATACACCGACAAGACCGCCTGCCGCAAGTACGGCCGCGGCGTCAAAACTGAATGTTTTTTCCGGACGCACGTTCCCCCAAAAAACAAGGGGAAGACCGGCAGAGCGGTTATGCAGCGCGAATTTTATTAGGGAAGCCGGAGGAGCCGACTCGTCCACAAAATGTACGCCGCGGCAGCCGGTTTTATTTGCCTGACAGACAAGATGATCGAACAGGGCTTTTGGATCAACGGGGATAAAGTTTTTAATGTAATCAAGACTTATGTCGCAGAAACCGCAGGAATGCCAGTAACAGCCGTGGGCGAGATAAGCTTTGAGCCAATGCCCGTCTGACCAGAGCCTGTGCATGGGATTGGCGTCATCTACCGGGTAAAGGTATCTGGAAAAATCCAGACCGGTATAATCAGGGAAAATTGTTTTTACAGCTTCGTCATTTATGGATTTTGCCGCTTCGATGTCAATTTCGCGGTTTTCAAGAACCGAAACCAAATCGGCATAACCGCGGTCAAGCGAAAGGCGATCAAAATATTTAAAAAAACCGAATTTGTCAGCCTTGCTGTCAGCCTCGCCGCCAATAAACCGCAATTCCGTATTTACAAAACCGCCGCCAGCGGCTGTAATTACTTTTTTACCGAAACGTTTTTTGGCGGAATCCGCGCAGACAAGGGCCGGGACAAAACAGCCCGGAAACGGAATTGTTATTCCAAGCAGAAGTTCCGCTCCGGATGGCAGCCGCTCCCATTCTTCTTCCAAAAAAGGACGGTAAAAATTTTCCATGACGTAGCTTTTTGTGTCATTTTCCAGTTTGTTAAAATCATTAAAATCCTGCGCGCCGGCGCCGGGATTATACCGTATCAGGCTGAACCCGCTGTCAAGCGCTGCCGTGATAAGATCCGCCAGGTCAGAGAGCATGTATGTGGCAAGAAGTCCGGCATGTTCAGGCAGGATCTGGCCGTTCATCCTGGCAATAAAAGCATCGGCTCGGGGGCCGCCGGGCAGGCTGCCGTTGGCAAGGGTCAAAAAATGCCCCCATTCCCTGTCATGTCCCTGCAGGAATAAAACAAGCCTGTCTATGCATGCAAGCCATAATTTTTCTTCTGATAAAAAACGGTTGATGATCGCCAGAAGGTTTTTGGGAAATGCCGCGCCGGAACCAATGCCGGAACTAAGGCCGGAGCCGGAACCAATCCCGGACGCCGGTGTTCCAGTCCCGGTTATCTTTTTAATATCAGCGAAAATCCGTTCAAGGCCGGTCCGCGAAAATATACGTAAAAAAAGGCCGATCGAATGATCGCGCACAATTACTTTGTACCCGCGTTTTTCAAGAAATGCCCGCAGATAATAAACAGACGGATAAGGCCCGCTGAGCTGGACAAAAGGCGGCTGGACAAGGCAGACAGTCCGTTTACCCGGCAGAGCGGCCTTTACTTCTGCGGTCTCCGCTTCTGCAGCCTTCGTGCCGGCGGTCTTCATTTTAACCCTTCCTTTTTATCAAAAAGAAAGCAGTGTTTACCGGTCGATAAAAATATCTCCATGGACGGCAGATTTTTACACTTGACGCCAAAGACAGTACATGAATGCGGAAAGGCAGGATCCCAGCTTATTTTAAAATGCCTGCATTGAAAACAGTTTGGGGCCTTAAGCGGCAGCTCACGCTGCTGTGGCAGCCCGGAATCACGGTTATTTTTATCAGCCATATTTTCATTTGACAGATTAGCGCCCTTTGGATTATTCTTCAATAACAATGAAAAAACTTACGGGCGTTCCGGCTTCCGCGGGCAAAGCAATTGGGAAGGCTTATGTTTACGAGAGCGAGATTCTCCCGGAAATCAAGCGCTATACCATACTAAAAGATCAGCTTGAAGCCGAACTTAAACGCCTGGAAGCCGCTTATGACAAGGCGGAAAAAGAACTGCAGTCCATTCACAAAAAAGCTTTGGGCGAGGCTGCCGGACAGGCCGATATATTTGCGGCGCACATAATGATGATCCAGGATCCGGAAATCATGGATCAGGTTAAGACAGAAATAAAGCAAACACTGGAAAACGCCGAATTTGTTGTCCGCAAAATTTACGGTAAACTGGCGCAGACAATGGAGGCGTCCGGGGACCCGATGTTCAGCGAGAGGGTAGCCGACATTAACGAAATCTCCGGGCATTTGCTAAGACAGCTTCTCCATGTACAGAAAAAAACTTTAAAAATACCTGATACTGATGTAATCGCGGCTGCCGATGACCTCTCGCCTTCCGAGATTTTGGCCATGAATAAAAACCATGTCAAAGGCCTTGTTTTAAGAACGGGCGGCCGTACTTCACATATTGCGATCCTGGCAAGAACATTCAATATCCCGGCTGTAATGGGACTGGCTTCTTCCTTTGACGAAATTATGGACGGCAGCGAGCTCGCGATTGACGGAGACAGCGGCGCTGTATATATAGATCCCGGAAAGGATGAACTGGAAAAATTCCGCAATTCCGTCTTTCATAATTCAAGCGCAGAAATTTCCGTAAAATCCGCCGGCCTCCCTGCGGAAACCAAAGACGGCCGCGGTGTTCTGCTCAAAGCCAACATAGAATTCCCGGAGGAAGCCGGGGCCGCATGCGGTTACGGAGCAATGGGCATCGGACTCTACCGTTCGGAATTCCTTTTCCTTGGTTCCGGCAAAGCCGCTGACGAAGAACAGCAGTATGCGGCTTACAGCAGCGTTTTAAAAACCATGGGTAAATTGCCGGTAACCATACGCACAGTGGATATCGGGGGAGATAAATTGCTGCCGGAGTTTGACAGCGGGGACGAAAAAAATCCCCTGCTGGGCTGGCGCGCAATCCGTTTTTCGCTTTCCAGGCCGCAGATATTCAAAATCCAGCTAAGGGCTTTGCTGCGCGCCGGCGTAAACGGCAATGCCAGAATAATGTTTCCGCTGATTACAGGCATCGAAGAACTTGAAAAAGCCCTGGCCCTGCTGGAAGAAGCAAAGTCAGAATGTAAAAAACTCCGGCAGCCGATTGCGGAAAAAATTGAAACAGGAATAATGATTGAAGTGCCTTCGGCCGCGATTACCGCGGATCTGCTTGCGGAAAAATCGGATTTTTTTTCAATAGGTACCAATGATTTGATCCAATACACACTGGCCGTTGATCGCGGAAACGAAAAAGTAGATTACCTGGCCCAGCCCCTCCACCCGGCAATACTGCGATCAATTAAAATGACAATTGAAGCCGCCGGCAAAAAGGGCATTAAAACATCAATGTGCGGCGAAATGGCCGGCGACCCAAAACTGACGGCCGTGTTAATAGGTCTGGGGCTCGATGAATTAAGCATGACAGCTCCATCCATTCCGCTTGTAAAAAAAATCATGAGGGAGCTTACCTCCGCCGAATGCGAAGATCTGGCAGGAGAATTGCTGGCCGGTAAAAGCGCAGCCGCAAACAGCGCACTGCTGCAGACCTGGACCAACAAACGGCTTAAATCTGTTCCGGAGCTGGCTCAATGATACCAATGGTTGTATTGGCCGGAAGGCCCAATGTCGGCAAATCAACTTTATTTAACAGGCTCCTGCATAAACGAAGGGCAATTACCGATCCGACGCCGGGCGTAACCCGCGATCCGATCAGCGCGGAAACACTGATCCGGGATGTAAAAATAAAACTTGTTGATACCGGCGGTTTTAAACTTGACAGGGACAGCAGCCCGGAAGGCTCCCTTGAGGCCGCAGTCGTAGAGCGGACCCTGGAGACAATAAAACAGGCCGACCTGATCATCCTAATCCTGGAAGCCGGCGAAGTAACAGCGGAGGACGAAGAATTTATCGGCCTGCTGCGTCCGTATCAAAAAAAACTTTTGCCCGTTGTAAACAAATGCGAAGGCGGCCGCAGAGAAGCCGACGCGTGGAACCTCCTGTCATTAGGTTTTGAAAAAATCCTGATGATTTCCGCAGAGCACGGCGACAATATAGGAGACCTGGAAGACACTATAGCAAGCCGTCTGGCAAAATATAAAATTTCCGGTTCCGCAAATAATCCGGATTCACAATCCGGTATTCCCAATTTTATCCGTATAGCGCTGCTTGGCAAACCAAACACGGGCAAATCCACCCTTTCCAACAGGCTCACAGCCTCAGCCGCTTCGATTGTTACCGATATTCCCGGTACGACCCGCGATGTCGTGGAAGGAACTTTTTCCTGGAAAAACAGGAACTTTTTGGTACTTGATACGGCAGGAATCCGGCGCAAAACCAAAGTTACAGAAAATATCGAATACTACTCGGTTAACCGCGCCATTAAAACAATTGATGAAGCGGAAATTGTCTTTTTGATAATTGACGCGCAGGAAGGCCTTACAGATCAGGACAAAAAGATCGCCGCGCTCGCGCACGAAAAGGGCCGCGGGATAATTCTTATTCTCAATAAATGGGACGCGATGCCCCAGATTAAAAACGCCTTTGCAGCCGCGGAGGACAGGGTGCGATTTCTTTTCCCCAAAATGGAATACGCCCCGGTGATAGGCATCAGCGCCAGGGACGGAACAAATACCGACAAACTGCTGGACATTGCAATCCGCATGTACGGCCAGCTTAACCGCCGCATAGAAACCGCAGAACTCAACCGGGCAGTGGAAAGATGGATGGCCGAATACCCGCCGCCGGTCGGCAGGCAGACACATTTTAAGATTCGGTACGCGGTTCAATTATCAGCCAATCCGGTAAAGTTCGTGTTTTTTGTCTCCCGCAAACAGGCTGTTACCGAACCGTATACAGCTTATCTGCGCAACAGGGTACGGAAAGATCTTGGATTTTCTTTAATACCGGTTGAGATAGAAATAAGGGCGTCGTCCGACAAAGCCGATCCCAACAGGGCCAATTACAATAAAACCAATTCCGGCAGGGCCTCAAGATTCAGGCGGAATTAAGAATGGCCGTTTATACCATGACGGGAGTCAGCGAACTGCTTAATGTTAAGCCCCATGTGATCCGTTATTGGGAACAGGAGATTCCCCTTATACGGAGCGGAAGGGACACCTACGGCCGCAGGATTTATTCCGGCAGGGATCTGCAGATTTTGCTAAGGCTGCGGCACCTGCTTTATAACCGCAGGTTTACCCTGGAAGGCGCAAAAGAAGAACTGTACCGGGAAATGACAGGAAGCGATCAGGATTTACACAGCCGGATTTCCCAGCTGCGTTCCGAGCTTCTCCATATTTATTTCTTACTGAAAGAAAAGAATGATGAATCTGTTCCAGCCTCTTGAACCTAAAACCAGCGCGCTTCTTGACGGACTCCTTAATACTGTTGAAAAAACATTCCCGCTGCCCCGCCGTTTTGCCGGCGGCCTCCCAATGGATATAAGGGATCTGTCATCGCTGTTCACATCAAACCGCAGCGAACGCGGACATTCATACCTTGGTAAACCAAATCTGCTTTCAGCATACCTCAGATACTTCCTGCCGTGGAATGTGTTCAGACTCTGCAGACTCCTGGAGTCCATTCCCCTGGAATTAAAAGACGGAGACCTGGTTTTTGACATCGGTTCTGGTCCGCTCACATTGACAATCGCGCTCTGGATTTGCCGGCCGGATCTCCGCGATATGTCCCTGCGTTTTGTGTGTCTTGACCGGACTCCGGCTGTTCTTGAGGCGGGGAAAAAACTATTCGCGGCCCTTGCCGGAAAAAATAAATGGGAAATAGCAGCCATAAAAGGTGAACTGATAAAAAATAATTTTAAAATAAAGACCAACGGCAAAGCCGTTTTTATTCATCCTTCAAAAATATTAAGAGGCAAAAGCGCGGCCCTTGTTACGGCCATTAATGTATTCAACGAAATTTATTGGGACTTTTCCCCGGCAGATTCTGAAGGGCAAAAAACCATAACCGTACAGGCAGCCTCGGTTCTTGCCTCCTGCGCTGGAACCAATGACAGCCGCGTACTGGTTGTGGAACCCGGTATTCCGCGCTCCGGCGAATTTATTACCGGCCTGCGATCCACTCTTGCCCGGGATGGATTTAAAATTTATGCTCCGTGTTTACACATGGAAGCCTGTCCTTTCCCGGGCGGTATGTTAAAGGGGAAAAAGGCCAAATGGTGCCACTTCCCGTTTGATACAGATGACGCCCCGCAAAAGCTGCAAAAGCTGTCGGACTCCGCCGGTATACCAAAGGAGAGGGCAGTCCTAAGTTTTTTATATGCCGGGAAAATTGAGGAAACCGAAAAAACCGGTAAAAATCCGGCGGCCAAAAAAATGCCCGGAGATTCAGGCCGGCAAACCGGCGCGTTAACAGACGCCAAACTGCCGGTCAGAATTTTATCAGATCCCTTCCCGGCAGGCAGACTTGAAGGCCCACGTACATTGTACGCGGGGCGAACATTATACGCGAGGTATGCGTGTTCGGTAAAAGGAGCGGTCATGGTAACAGCCCCGGCCGATAAAATAAATTTTATGTACCCCGGCGATATTATTAAAGTAAGATTAACCGGTAGAATAGATGAAAAAAGCGGCGCGCTAAACGGAGAACCGGAATTATGAAACATACCGGCAGATTTTTTTTATTCGATTTTTTTTTAATAATAATGCTTTTAACAATATTGTTTTCCTGTTCAAAGAAAACAGCCAAACCTGCTGCGGATATCGAGGCAGCCGCTGGTTTTAAAATGGTATCTGATATTCAAACAACCGCGGGCAAAAAAACGGAAACCGTGAGAGAAAATTTTATTGACGATTACTGGAGCCCGACTATCGAAATGGCCGGACTGCCGGATTCGTTGAGGGATAAAATATTGGCGTATCTTGTGCAGGGGCCGGATTTTGCGATGGAACTTGTAACGCTTTTGGATTTGGATCCCGGCCTTACTCTCTTGGTGGACAAACAGCACAGTCTGGAAAGAGATTACGTTCCCGCAGATTTGGTCGAATTAAAAGCCGGCCAATACAGGGTAAGCAGAGCAGGCCTGATGCTCCGCCAACCGGCGGCGGAATCCCTGGCTGCAATGGCCGCGGCTGCGCGGCTGGACGGAGTTGTACTTGAAGCCGCCTCAACTTATCGTTCCTACGATTACCAGGAAGAAGTTTATAACCGCAACATCCGCGAGCTGGGGCAGCAGCAGGCGGACAGGGAATCAGCAAAACCGGGGAAAAGCCAGCATCAGCTTGGCCTGGCTGTTGATTTTTACCCGATTGACGACGCTTTTGCGCAGACCCCGGCTTCGGCATGGCTGCAAAAAAACGCTGCCCAATTCGGATGGTCTTTATCGTTTCCGCAGAACCTTGAAGAGGTAACCGGTTACCGCTGGGAAAGCTGGCACTACCGTTACCTGGGCCCCGAACTGGCGGATTTTGTTAATAAATATTTTGACGGCATCCAGCAATACGCCATGCAATTTATAAACGCGTGGAAATTACAGTCAGGCGGCACTGTCAATCAGGCAGCTCTGAACATCAGACAGCCCTGAACCGCGCGGAATAATCCCTTAGCCGTTTTAATACTTCAATGGCTTCTTCTTTTGAATCGGCCTTGCCAAGCAGAACGGCCCTGGATCGAAAATCATGATACCCGTTCATGTCCGGTCCCCGCAGCCATAACGGCGGGCCGTCCCTAAAAAATACCGACGCTTCCCTGGCGGCATTCTCAATGTTATGATGCGGGCTGAAATTAAAAAGTGTTAATCCGGGAATGGATTTTAATAAACCCCATTGATGTTTGGCGTCGGCGCAGCAGTGGATCCCGATTTTTCCGCCGTATTGTGCGGAAAGCCTGCAAAGCAAAGGCCAGGCGAATTCTTTGAATTGCCCGGCGCTAATGGAACCGATTTCATCTTCGGAAAGCGTAATTCCATAGGGCATATAATAGGCAGGATAGTGCGCTATAAATTCTTTTCCAAAAGTTTTAAACCATAAATCAAGAAACTGGGTAAGAAGCAGGTAAACCATTTCCATTAGATCTTTGACCGCCTGCGGCTCATCGATCATGGCCGAATAAAAATCGGTTTTATCCCAGATTATCGCGGCAATATCCAGCGGGCTCTGAATATCCGGAAGCTGGATCATTGCCAGGGGCGCAGCTTTCTTTAATTTTAAACCGAACTCCAGAATCTTCATTAGGGATGAACTCTCCAGTTCCGGTTGTTTTATTTTTAACAAATCATTGGCGCAAAATACACACGGACGGGCATAGGGATTGGTATCCCCGGGATATAAAACAGGGCAGCCAAAGGCTTCAGCAAAAATATGGGTTCCGGTATTAAGACTGACATGGGGAATCAAATCGTCATCAAGCCAGTCCAGACTGTCCAGCATTAAGCGGCAGCGGCGTATGTTCCAGTCAAAAAATTCGTTCATATCAGGTGATTTTAGGAACGGCGCTGTTCCATAATCCTTCTGTTCAATAACCACAGCGGTCCGTTCTTTGCCTTGATACAAATCCAGCCATTTTTGCTTTTTTTTACCAATATCCATAAAATCTCCCTGGTTTTATAATTAATGTTTGTCTACATTATGGACAGACACTAATTATACAAAAATTTTAATAAAAAATCAATTTTGTACTTGATCATACGCTGTATATGGTGTATGCTGAAAAAAAACACGCTATATATAAAGGATTTGGGAAAATAATGAAAATCGACCGCCTGTTTACCGGGCCCAAAACGGGACCCTACAAGGATATAGTCTGGGAAAAAAGAAAGAGCGAAATCCGCAACCCTGACGGCAGAACCATTTTCTCGGAAGAAACTGTAATTGTTCCGTCCTCCTGGAGCCAGATTGCCGCAGACATTATAGCACAAAAATACTTCAGAAAAGCCGGAGTACCGTCTGAAAAAATCTACGAATGGAAAAAATGGGCCTGTGCAGATGGTTCATCTGATCCGTCGGCTCCTGCTGATCTAAGAGATCCGCAGGATCTCACGGACCCGGGAAATGTCCTGCCTGCCGACGGCGCCGAGCACGATGCCCGCCAGGTATTCCATCGTCTGGCCTATACCTGGATGGAATGGGGCAAAAAGAACAATTATTTTGATTCACCGGAAGACGAAAAAGCTTTTTATGACGAGACCTGTTACATGCTGGCCCGCCAGATGGCCGCGCCCAACAGTCCGCAGTGGTTTAACACCGGACTGTATTCAGTATACGGAATAGACGGTCCGGCCCAGGGCCATTTTTATTTCGATCCGGCACAAGGCAAAGTGGTAAAATCCGACAGCGCCTACAAGAGGCCTCAGCCGCATGCGTGTCTCCCGGCGCACTCTCTTATCAGTACGCCAAAAGGACTAATTTCCATAAGCGAACTGGTTAAGAAGAATGCATCCGGAACAGAAGTATTTGATAAAGACGGTATTACAAAAATAATAGCGGTCAAAGAAAACGGCATAAAGCCTGTAATCAGGGTAGTACTTAAAAATGGCAACAGCCTGGAAGCTACTCCGGATCATCTTGTTCTGGCATTTGACGGCGAAGAAGAATTTTCAAAAGAACCAAAATGGATTGAAGCAGGTAAATTGCATAACGGAATGAAACTTATGCAGATAACCGGTACCGCAGTTAATCCCGCGTTAAATTGCACAGAATTGGAAGTAAGTGAGGCAATTCTTGCAGGCTGGCTGAGCGGAGACGGATTTGCCGGACAATACAACGGAACCAATACTTCCTGGACTATTGAATTTATGACAGCAGGCGATGATGAATATAATTATCTGATGCCGCATATTCAGAATGTATTCCGGGATATTCATTATCATGTGTCATCAGTTGAAACCAAAAACGAAACGCTTAATCTGCGGCGGATAAGACTGTACGGAAAAAAACTCCAGCCTTTTATAGAAAAATATGAGGCTGATAAACGCGGCCTTGATATTAAGATTCCCGATATAATATTACAGGGCGGCAAAGAAATTGCGGCTGCGTATCTGCGCTCCCTTTTCCAGGCTGACGCAACTGTCCGCAGCCACAAGGGAAATAATGATTCATATGATGTTGTTTTAGGCAGCATATCAATTGATCTTATCCACAATGCGCAGCAGCTTCTTGCAAATCTTGGTATATACAGCCGTATTTCGTTATGCGCGGATTCGCGGGAAGACCGTCATGTTTATTATCAGCTGATAATTGCATATAAGAGTGAAAGAAAAAAATTCCAGGGCATGATTGGTTTTATATCGGAAGAGAAACAAATAAAACTTTCAGACTCGCTGCAAACAGATATACGCGGGAAAATAATTCCGGCTGTTCGTTATGAACAGGTTGTCAGACTTGAATATCTTGGTGAAATGCCGGTTTATGATATCCAGACTCAAAGCGGAAATTTCCTGGCAGGCAATATCGTAGTTCACAATTGCTTTATCCTCTCGCTCAAGGACGATCTGGTAAATGAAGGCGGGATAATGGATCTGGTCACGCGCGAGGCAAGGCTGTTTAAATACGGCTCCGGCACAGGATCAAATTTTTCCGCGATAAGGGGCCTTAACGAAAAACTCTCCGGCGGCGGGGTTTCATCGGGGCTGCTGTCCTTCCTAAAAATCGGCGACAGGTCTGCGTCGGCAATCAAGAGCGGGGGTACTACGCGGCGCGCGGCAAAGATGCTGACTCTGGACGCGGATCATCCGGATGTGGAAAAATATATTGCCTGGAAACAGGAAGAAGAACACAAGGTAGCTTCGATGGTCACCGGTTCCAGGACAATAAAAAAACATATCGAGGGAATCAAAAAAGCGCTTGCGGCATTTAGGGGGCCGGAGGCGGATAAATTTAACGCAAATAAAAATTACGATCTTGCCTCTGCCCTGCGCAGCGCGCTTACGGATAATATTCCTTCATCGTATATTTACCAGATATTGAGAAGACTGGAACAGGGCGACACAAAAATCAATCCGGCAGTTTTTTCAACAGCCTGGGATGATGAGGCATACAATACGGTTTCCGGCCAGTCTTCGAACAACAGCCTCCGCCTTACCGATGAATTTATGAAAGCGGTTCTGGAGGACAAGGAATGGAACCTTACCACCCGCATAACCGGAGAGACCGTAAAAACACTAAAGGCCAGAGAAATATGGGACAAGACAGCGCAGTCGGCCTGGGCCTGCGCGGATCCCGGCCTGCAGTTCCACACCACTATCAACGACTGGCATACCTGTCCGGCCGGAGGCGAGATACGGGCTTCCAATCCGTGTTCGGAGTATATGTTCCTCGACGATACGGCCTGCAATCTGGCTTCGATTAACCTGTCGCTTTTTTACAGCAGCGAAACTAAAAAATTTGACGTGCAGGCGTATCTCCACGCGATAAGAATATGGACAACCATTCTTGAAATATCGGTGGTCATGGCCCAGTTCCCGTCATCAAAAATCGCAGAGCTGTCCTACGAATACCGCACACTTGGTCTCGGTTACGCAAACCTGGGCAGCCTGCTGATGATCATGGGCCTGCCCTATGATTCGCCTGAAGGCCGCGCGATCGCGGCTTCGCTTACCGCCATGCTTACAGGAGAAGCGTATACCCAGTCGGCGCGCATGGCTGCCGGGCTCGGCACATTCGCGCGCTTTGATGAGAACAGGGAAGCAATGCTGCGTGTAATACGGAACCACCGCAGGGCATGCTTCAATAGTCCGGTAAAAGAATACGAAAAACTCCATACAATTCCGCAGGGCATTGACCAGGAAAAATGTCCGGCATATCTGCTTGACGCGGCAAAACAAACCTGGGATACCGCCCTCCGGCTTGGCGAAGAACACGGGTACCGCAACGCGCAGGTTACTGCCATAGCGCCTACCGGAACCATAGGCCTCCTTATGGACTGCGATACTACAGGAGTCGAACCGGACTTCGCACTGGTAAAATTCAAGAAGCTCGCCGGAGGCGGTTATTTTAAAATCATAAACCAGTCGGTGCCGCCGGCTCTTAAGGCCCTGGGTTATAAAGATTCAGAAATTGAAAGAATTGTCTGCTACGCGACCGGACATAAAACTTTCGCGACTTCCCCGGTAATCAACAGCGAGAGCCTGGCCTCAAAAGGTTTTAGCCCGGAAAATATTAACGCGGCGGAAGCCGCTGTCGCCTCGGCAATGAATCTGGAAAGCGTTTTTAATCCGTGGATTTTGGGGAAAGAATTTTTTGAAAAGAAACTTAAAATTCCTGAGGCAACCTACTCAACACCCGGGTTCAGCCTTTTAAGGGCTCTGGACTTTAGCGCGGAAGAAATTGAAAAGGCGGAAACCTATACCTGCGGAACCATGGGTCTTGAGGGAGCTCCGGTTTTAAAGAAGGAACACCACGCTGTTTTTGACACTGCGACGCCTTCGGGAAAAAACGGGAAGCGCTCGATTCCATGGACAGCTCATGTAGACATGATGGCCGCTGTACAGCCTTTTGTTACCGGGGCAATTTCAAAAACCATAAATATGCCCAATTCGGCAAATTACGAAGATGTAAAGGGCGCCTACATTATGGCCTGGAAAAAAGCGCTCAAGGCAGTAGCGCTGTACAGGGATGGTTCCAAACTCTCGCAGCCGCTGTCTTCCTTTGCTCCGGGCACAGACCCGCTCGCGGATACAATCCTGGGAGTGGAACATGATTTAAATTACGGTTACACCCCGGGAGTCAGTCCGGACAGGAGAAAGAGCCGGGTAAGGGGCGAGCGTAAGTCCCTGCCAAACAGGCGCATCGGTTATACGCAGAAAGTTAAAATCGGCGGACATTCGATTTTTACACGGACCGGCGAATACGAAGACGGCAAGCTTGGGGAAATTTTTGTTGATATGCAGAAGGAAGGCTCTGCCTTCCGCACCTTACTCAACAGTTTTGCCATAGCCGTTTCCCTGGGGCTCCAGTACGGAGTGCCGCTGGAAAAATACGTTGAACAGTTTACGTTTATCCGGTTTGAACCTAACGGCATGGTGCAGGGGCATGAATATGTAAAAATGGCTACCAGCGTCATTGACTATATATTCCGCGACCTGGCGATCAGCTACCTCAAGCGCAGCGACCTGGCCCAGGTAAAGCCGGAGGACCTTCTGGCTACCGGAACAAAAAGCAACGGGACAAGCTCCACCCATACGCCTTCTGAACCTGTCATGGAAAATTTTATGCAAAAATACGGCCTGGCAAACGCCCAGATACTGGAAGCCAGGATCAAAGGTTACGAAGGCGAGGCCTGCCCCAATTGCGGTTCCTTTACCCTTATTCGCAACGGAACCTGCATGAAGTGCGATACCTGCGGCGGAACGACAGGCTGCAGCTAAAAATACCGGCAGGTAATGCATTGATTTAAACGGAGAAATATTGACCTACTATGCTACATTCATTCCGGGTCTGCAGGAATTTATCGCGGTTGCAATACGCGAGCGGCTGCCTGATGTTTCAATATTAAAGTTACTGGACGGTGCTGTAATTTTTAAGACAGGTGTTACTTATGACAGTCTGAATTTTTTTTGCTTTAACAATATTTTCGCATTGATCGATATAGATGAAATTCGTGATAAAAAAGCTAAATGCGATATAGACGAAATTCACAAATATAATGGCCAGGCGAAGATTGAATTACACATTAAAAAAATTATAAATGCTTTAGACAACCGGAGCCTGGAAGCAATGCAGGTTATATCAGAAAACAACAATAAAATCCAAAGCTTCCGCCTGGTGTGCTCCGCCGAAAATAAACCGGTTTCGATCAGCGAAAAATCCCGGCTTGGTATGGAAAAGTTTATAGAAAGAATTTCATCATTGAAGCCGGACCGCAGCAACCCGGACACAGAGTTTTGGTTTTTATACCGCAGCGAAGGTTTTTGCGTATTCATGAAGCGCCTGACCAATAACCGCGCCGGTGAAAAATCTCTGCACCCAGGAGAGTTAAGTCCGCAGCTGGCCTGGTCCCTTTGCCGAATTGCGGAACTCAAGCACGGACAAACCGCCTCCGATCCCTTTTGCGGTTACGGTTCTATTCCGCTGGCCGCGTGCAGGCATTTCCCGGTAAAAAAATTTTACGCAAGCGACCTTGATCCCGCCTGTGTAAAAATTGCCAAATCAAAACCAGGCCTTAAAAATGAACGATGCGAAATTGTTAAAGCCGATTTCCGCTCTGTCCCGGAATTAATCGGCCAGGGCAGTATTGACGTTATTGTAACCGATCCGCCCTGGGGCCTGTATAAAGAAACCGATGTCCCGCTGCAGCGGCTCTACGATGAAATTATCGGTTGTTTTGCGCGTTTATTAAAAGCTGGCGGTACAGCGGTAATTCTTAGCGCGGCGGAGAAGGAAGTGGAAGCCGCAGTCGGAAAAGTCGGGATGCTTACGATTAACGGTAAAATACCGGTACTGGTCTCGGGGAAGAAAGCGATTATTTTTAAGCTGGGGAAGGTTTAATTACGAAAGCTGGCAATGTTAGATATTTAAAAAAAATGCTTGCAAAAAATACAGTTATGGTTTATATTAAAAATGATAGGACCCCCCCGCACCTCTCCAAATCTGTTTTACAGGTTTGTGAAGTGTAACAGTGGGGGGACATTTTTATGGCTACAATAAAACCACCTACAACTTATAAACAACAAATTGAGAAACTTCGATTAAGGGGTTGTATAATTGCAGATGAAAGCCAGGCCATTGAAATACTTTCAAAAGTAAATTATTACCGCCTAACAGCTTACTTTTTACCATTTAAACAACCAGACGAAACTTACAGAGCCGGAACTGACTTTAATACTGTATATCAAATATATGAATTTGACCGAAAAATTCGCAATTTAATGTTTTTGGCCATTGAAGAAATTGAGATCAATCTTAGATCATCACTTGCCTATTATCATGCTCAAAAATACGGTGCTTTAGGATATTTAGATAATAAAAACTACTACCCGAAACATGATCATACAAAATTTTTGTCCAGAATAGATGATGAAAAAAAGAAAAGAATAAAAGAACCTTTTGTTCAGCATCATTTAAAAAAATATGGTGGTATTTTCCCGATTTGGGTAATAATCGAATTATTCACATTTACAACGTTATCACATTTTTATGCAGATTTGCCGATAGATGATCAAAAATATATTGCAAGAAAATTTTATAAAACCCATAATAAGACACTTAGGAGTTGGTTAAGATGTTCTACAGATTTACGAAATTTTTGTGCTCATTTTGGCAGATTATATTATAGAATTTTCACCTCAATACCTGATGGTATACCGGAACTTGATAAAAGTAACGAGCGAAGTCTTTTTGCTGTAATAATGGTACTGCGAAATCTTTTCACTGATCCCGATAAATGGAATAATGAAATATATAAAAAAATTTGCTCATTAATAAATGAATATTCTAAAATAATTAATTTTTATCACATTGGTTTCCCACAAGATTGGGAGAAAAAATTAATGAAGTATATTGTTTAAATTAATATTTCCATAATTGTTTATTTGATTTTCCAGTATCAGCATTACTTCCGATAAAGTTAGAAATTTGATCATTTTTTATTTACCGAGTTTTTCCAAAACCTTGCCGTATTTTAAATTGATTTTTTCAAGTGAACTTAATATATCATTATGCTGATTTTGTCTGTTTTGGGGAGATAATATAATATTTCTCCCGTCAGTGCTTAATTCAAAAGTAGTTTCACTTGATATATTTAACATTTCCAATATAGATTTATCCAATATTAAAGCAGCACTATTTCCATGCTGGATCAGTTTTTTAATCATAAATTATCCTCCCTCCTATACTCCACCCACCGCACCCGGCCCGACCTGATAACTTCGCGCAGGCGTTTTTCCTGATCGTTTAACGCTGGGTTTTTGCCGCTTTTTACTTCGAGAAAAATTACTTCGTTAATTTCTTTTTCGTTCATTCCGTTAAAGACTATAAAATCAACGGGCTTGCCGATAAAACGGCAGTCGCCGGGATCAAAGGGAAACCCGGGCAAAAGCGGGGCAAGCTGTTCGGAGACCAGCCCGCCAAGAACAGCGCGCGACTGTTTGAGCCTGGATTTGACAATGCCTTCAACTTTGCCGCCTTCCCATTCAGCGCGCTCCTGTCTTCTGCCATGTCTGCCGCCGATTTTAAGGCCGATAAAGAGAAATAGTATAGCGCAGATTATTAATAATACGGCAAAAACAATGTAAGCCGGATTACCTGGAACAAACAGATTATCCAAAGCTGCTATAAATTAATACTAGGGATTTTTTCCAAAGGCGATATCTGCCCTTGATGTTACCCACTTGATTATCGCTTCCGCGCGGTTGGTAAACGAAGAACCTATTCTGTCGTTCATTCCGGGAACGGATGAAGCTTTGGCCATGGAGACAGCGTAAATCAGGATTTGATCGCCTGCGTCCAGCATGGCCAAAACTGAATGCAGATTATTCTTTTTTACTGCTGTAAATATCCCGGCCTTCATATCTGTCAGGTTCTCCTGTATAAAAACCAGGGCGCCGGGATAAGAACGGTAAGTATATTGATAAATATTGTCGCCGAATGTGAGGTCTTTCTGCCTGGCGTACAGGGTCAGTTCTATGCGGGGCATTGCGAATACCGGATCCGGCAGCAGGTTTTTGGCGGCCGGATCATCAATTACCGATGAAGTTTCGTAAAAAGTTCTCATGGCGCTGCGGCTTGCGGAGTAATACTGAATACCGGCCAATGTGCTAAGTGATACGGATTGATTGTAAAGGGCCGCCAATTCTGCGCTTGTCCAGTCGCTCCCGTCTGTGTGCGCCGGTTTTTGATAGAGAAAAAGTTCTTCGGCAATAACACTGGGATTTAAATCAGTCCGAATGGTATCTATCATGCGCTTTAAAGTAACGTTATTGGGGACAAGCAGCAAATCATTGTTTTTGAATTGCACTTGGGCCGGGTGTTCGCCGGCTTTTAATTGATCAATCTGGCTGCTGTTAAGCAAATCCTGCAGATTGGCGGCAAAAAGCATTGGTAAACCGCAGAACATTAACAAAAATGTAAACAAAACTTTAATTACCGTACTTTTTTTCATCATTTTCCGCTCCTTGCTTGCGGGTCCCCGCCGCCGGTTATCTGCCGCTAACTATCTGCTGCTGGTTACCGGCCGCCGGTTCCCCTGTAATATACACGCACCTGCTTATATAAACCTTCTCCTTCGCTTTTGGTTTCAACATCGGCGATATCATTTAAGGTTGTGTGTATAAGGCGGCGGTCAAACGGATTCATGGGTTCAAGCAGAATGGAACTGCGGTTTTCGCGCACCCTGTCGGCTACTGTGTAAGCGAGCCGCACAAGCGATTCCTCACGGCGGATACGGTAATTTTCACTGTCCAGTATTATCCTGATATCATCATGGCCGAGTCTGCCTGCGTATATATTGGCCAGCAGCTGCAATGCGTCCAGATTTTTTCCCTTTTTACCGATTAAAATGGATGAACTGTCAGAGTCAATTTTAAGACCCAGTTTGCGGTCTTCCCTGAACAATACAGAAACCTTGGCGGTATAACCCATCCGCTGTATCAGGCCTTCGATAAAACCGATCATTTTTTCTTCAAACTCGTTTTTAGGTTCCGGATCTCCAAAAACAGCCTGGCTGAACTGGCCTCCCTGGGGAGCGGCAACAGCGTTTTCATCAGCAGCAGCGGCGTTTTCGGTATTACCGGGTTCCTGATTTGTGTGCACCTGGATTTTTACATAACCTTTTTTGAAAAGACCGGAACGCTGGGTTTCCAGAATTTCCACATCAAAATCATCCTTTTGAAGCCCCAATTCTTCCGCGGCCCTGTCAATGGCTTCTTTTTCGGTACGGCCTTCAAATTCATAAACCATAAGATTCTCCTATTTATATGCAGCCAATGGCCTTTAACCTTTGGCTGACTGTAATGCTACTTCTTCTTTCTTTTTTTGGGCGGTAAAACCGGAGTTCGTGCGCCGGAATTACGCGTAGGCGCGATAACCGGTTCCGGTTCCTTTAAAGCGGCTTTTTTCTGCGCAATGTATTTATTGATAATCATCTGCTGGGCCATGGTTAAGACGTTGGACATAATCCAGTACAGAAGCAGCCCGGAAGGAACATCGTACAGGATAAAAAAGAAAATCAACGGCATCGCGTAAAGCATAAGCTTCATTTGCGAATTGCCTTTTTGATCCGGAGTCTGGGTTACTTTGCCGTAAAGCAGCTGGGAAGCCACATAAAGGAAAGGCAGCAGCCGTATGTCGCTCCATCCGACAATCGGTATCTGGTAAGGGGCAAAATTAAAAACCGATTCAGGAAGCGCAAGATCGGGTATCCAGCCCGGTATGAACATGGCGCCCCGCAGATCAAAATGGTTGTTGAACAGATTGTACATGGCAAAAAAGATCGGCAGCTGGATTAGCATGGGGAGGCAGCCGGAAAGCGGATTGTACCCTTCCTTTTTATAGAAATCCGCCATTTCCATATTCATCTTCTGTTTGTTATCTTTGTATTTATCCTGAATCTCCTTGATCTTGGGCGACAGCGCCTGCATGCGCATGGTTGATTCAGAGCTCTTCCTGGTCAGCGGGAAAAGTAAAAGCTTAACAAGAATGGTCAGAAGTATGATGGCGACTCCGTAATTTGGAACGACTTTGTACAGAGCCATAAGAATAAATTTAAGAAGGTTTTCCAGGGGCGGTATGGAAAAGAAAGCCTGGGTTTTGGCAGCGCCGGAAAGCTGGTAACCGCTTAACGGCGGCGTAAAATTGTTCTTGCCATTATAATAGGTATCCAGGATCTCCGGTTTTTTGGGGCCCAGATAAAAATAATATTGATCTTCGATACGGGAACTGTTAACTGACGGCCTTGATATCAGCAGACGCGACGCGCTTGGAATTCCTTCTTCCCGCTGGTCAGAGAAAAACACGTCAAACTGATTCATATTTGGAATGGCAATCAGGGTAAAATACTTGCCGATAATGGCCGCCCAGGAAGGAACGTCCTTTATCTGGGTATTTACTTTTTCCTGTTTAACCTTGTTCTTTGTAAAAGTAAGGTACTGGCGGTATTCCGCGCGCTGATCCAGTTTTACAAAATTGGGTCCAATCTGCGGGCCATAGATAAGCGTGTAACCGTTTCCGTTAAAATCAAAACTGCCGACAGAGTGACCGCCGTCAAGGGTAACGGTAAGCTGGAAAAGGTATTCATTGGGTTTGAAGTCATAGCGCTTGATCAGGGTAAAAATACCAGCGGAATCTCCGGAACCTATTGAAAAATTCCTGGCGAATTCAACAGAATAATCGGAAACCTGTCTGACCTCAAAATTGGCTGTAACAGGCTGCACCCGTCCGGCAAGAATATCTTCCCTGCTCCCAAAACCAATGCTGAAGGCATGCGGCGGCGCATTGCCGGCAAGAATCATATCAACTGGCTGGCCCTTGTCCAAATGTTCCTTGAGTTCATAGGAGATTATGTCTCCGCCGGCGCTAGACAATGTTACGTGTATCAGGTTTGTATCGACAACAACAGTCGTTGTTTTACCGGTATCGTTTATTGGATTAACACCTGTATCCTGAACCAGAACGGGAGGAGGAGCGGCCGGCTGCTGCTGGACAACGGGGGCGGTTTCCTGCACGGTTGCAGTCTGCGGCGCGGAACCCTCGGCCGGCTGAACCGGCGCGGTAACCACCGTACCCTGCTGATCCAGAGTTTCCATTTCTTTTGAAGCGGTGTACATTGCCTGGACTAAATAAAAACCTATTATAACTACAACCGAAAGAACAACAGCAAGAATGGTTCGTTTTTCCATTTATATTCCTTTGCGTTTATTAATAGAAAACAGACAGAAGCTGTCAGGCACAGGATCGTAACCGCCATGATGAAAAGGATGGCAGCGCAGCAGGCGTTTTACAGCCAAAAAAACGCCTTTAAAAAAACCGAATTTTTCGACAGCTTCGCAGGCATAGGCCGAACAGGTAGGCACATAACGGCAGCATGCCGGGAAATAGGGAGAAATTGCATTTTGATAAAAACGAATCAAGAGGACGGCTATCCTCTGTAAAATTGACATTATTTTATATCCTGCCGTAAAAGACCAGCCCGGCCGACTAAATCTCTGAGCTGAGTCAGGCGGAAGCTGAAATTATCATTCCCGGGGTAAACAAGTAGTACCAGATCATTGCCCGGCTTGATTCTGTGTCTAAGATGCCGGTAAGCCTCACGGCCCAGGCGCCTGGCCCGGTTCCGTTCAACAGCATTCCCGAATTTCCGGGAAAAAGTAAAAGCTATCCGGTTACGCTCCAGACCGTTAGTAAAGTAGAAAAGTTTGGCGCCTGTACAGGAAACCGCCCTTCTCCGCTTAAAAACCCCGGTAATTTCATCCCTTCCCTTTAATTTTTCCTGTCTGGGGAAGGCAAACTTATGTAAAACCGGCGGTTTACCCGTCAATATTACCGCTTCCCTTTGGGCCGCACTAATACGGCTTCTTCTCGTCAGAAGCTGTCAATTTAATCCGGCCCTTTGCCCGGCGCCTTTTAAGTACCAGCTGTCCTCCGCGTGTTTTCATGCGCGCCCGGAAGCCAAATTTCCGGTTACGCTTAACTTTGCTGGGTTGATAAGTCCGTTTCATAGGATCCTCTCCTCTATATAAAAGTACATAAACGCAAATTAATAGAGGGATAGTATAGAAAATTCTGACAAAATATTCAAGCTGGTCAGCGCCGGTTCACCGTGCGCCGGTCAATGCCGCAGTGCCGGCGCCGCCGATTTTCCGCCGCCTTTTATTCCAGCCCAAAAGGAAGAATCGGCATAGCCCTGCCGTTATTGGATATGCGGTATTGCAAATCTTCCAGAATTTTTCCGGACGCGTTTCCCGGAACAATTGTCTTAAGGGCGGCCGGGAAAAAAGCTGTTTGACCGGACGGCAGCGTTAGTCCGGCGGAAACAAACAATCTGGAAGCCAGACCTTCCAAAAATTTGGGGCGCGGGTATTCCCGGATGTGGATTTTTTTTGTTTCTGGAATTTCGGCAAGTTTCCTGGCCGTGTCCAGAGCTTCAAGGTAACCTCCCAGGCTGTCTGTCAGCCCAAGACGCTGCGATGCCAGGCCGGAATATACCCTTCCCTGGGCCAGCTTTTCCATTTCATCATTTTTAATTTTTCGGCTTTCTGCGGCCTTCTTTACAAATTCCGCATAAAGATCGAGCAGGCAGCGCCTGAACTGGTCTTCTTCATCATCCGATAAATCCCTGTGGGGAATAAATATACCGGTCATCAGATCCGCGTGTTCTCCCCGTATAAGGCTCCCGCTACCAAGTCCCAGTTTTCCGTTAAGCCCCCTGTCATAAAACCAGCCGCCAATTACGCCGATGGAACCTGTCAATGTATACGGCGTTACTGTTACATGGCTGCCGTACATGCCGGCCCAGTAACCTCCGGAAGCAGCGGTCTGCCCCATGCTTACCACGACCGGAATTTCTTTTTTTGTGTCCCTGATTGCGGCGGCGATAAAATCTGCGGCAACGGCGCTTCCGCCGGGGGAATCAATCCTGACAACAATGGCTTTGACCCTGGGTTTTTTACCAAGTTCCCTGATTATTCTTGCAATATTCCTGCAGCCCATACCGCGTTCCAGATCGGTATTGCCTTTGGCGTGTACTACTGCGATTTCGGTTTTGGTAAACCTCCCGGCCCGCGCGGGCGCGTAACGGGCAGCTTTCTGACCCTGATTTAATAAACTGAATCCCGGATTCCCGGCAGATATAAAAAAAACTTCGCCTTCCCCTGATTCCCCGAATTCCGCGCGGGTGATTGTCTCGCGCACTTTTTCTTCCCTGCCGGATTCGTCAACCAGGCCGCGGCTTTTGGCCTCTGATGGGGAAAGGACGATCCCGTCTTTTAAGATTGAATTAAATTTATCTTCATCAAGGGATCTGGATTTAATTATGGCTTTTTTTGTTAAATCAAATATTTCATCCAGATACGCGCCGTATTGCTCATTGTCAGCATCAGAAATCGAAGTTCTGCTGAAGGTCTCATTTGCCGATTTATATTTTAAATAGCGCAGCTCGCGGAACCCGACTCCCAGTTTTTCAAGGCTTTCTTTTGCAAAAAGCCTGCCCCAGGAATAACCGATGATGTTCAGCATTCCGCCCTGTTCCATAATAATTTTGTCTGCGGCACATACCAGGCAGTAAAGATCCAAATCGGCGTTGTCAAAATACGCTATGATTTTTTTTCCGTTTGATTTGCAGGCTTCCAGGGCAGTCCGCAGTTCCCACAAATATTCACGGCTTGCTGCAAACCCGGAAGTATTGACGAATATTCCCTTAAGCTTTTTATCGCAGCCGGCCCGTCTGATTATCCGTAAAACTTCAAGTTCAGTATCCGGTTTAAAACGCTGCGGTGTAAACCTGTCAGCGCTGCCGCCGGAATTTCCAAGGTTAAGTTCAAGATACCGGACAACGCCGGCAGATTTTTTTTTCATAATATACCTCTTAATTTTAATGCCAATTTATTGGAAAAGGCAGCATTTGGAAAAACCCTAATCAAGGGCCCGGTAAAAACCGCATTTCAAATACAGTGATTCATCATACCCGACAAGAACAGGATGATCCGGCGCCTGGAACCTAAAGTCAAGCTGAGCAAGGCGCCTGCCGGCATCCGCGGCCGCTTCTGTGATCATGCGTTTGAAACGGGTTTCGTCCATTGCCTGGCTGCACGAGCAGGTAACAAGAATCCCGCCCGGATTAAGCAAAGATATTGCGCGCAGATTAATTTCTTTGTATCCGCGGACAGCATCGTCAAGGGACGATTTGCTTTTGGCAAAAGCCGGCGGATCCAGAATGATCATGTCAAAGTGTTCCTTCCTGCGATCAGCAAGCGGCAGGTATTCAAAAACATCGGCTTTTACTGTTTTAATAACCTGGCTTACCCCGTTAAGCTCCGCGTTTTTTTCCAGGGTTTCCAGGGCGGAAGCAGACACATCCACACAGGTAACGGCCCGCGCTCCGGCCCGCGCCGCGTGAAGGGCGAAGCCGCCTGTATAACAGCACGCGTCAAGAACAGTATAATCGCGGCCTCCGGCATCACCCAAATAAACAGAAGCCAGGCGGCGGTTCTCCTTTTGATCAAGGAAATGACCGGTTTTTTGGCCTTCTTCCAGATTGAGAATAAAAGGCAGATTATTTTCAAAAATAACAATGCCGCCCCGCGGTAAAGTTCCCCTCGCAATTCCTTCCCTAAGCGGCAATCCTTCAAGTTCGCGGACTTTTGAGCCTGATTTTTCAATTATACCCGCGGGTTTTCCCAAAGCTTCCATGCCTGGATCCAGCGGAGCTGCAAGCGTTTCTTCAAGCGCGTCAAGGATCATTTCCCTGCGTTCATCCGCGGCCCAGCAAAGGAACTGCACCGCAATCCACGATGCAGGCGGCCCCAGGGCCTGTTCGGTCTCATTAAATGCGAAGGGACGATTTTTGATTACGGCTTCAACCTTTTCAAGAGGCCAGCCGGCATAACGGTCAATGATCAGCGCCGGTAAAAAATCCGCCTCCGCGAAAACAAGCCTGGCGGATTCCGAGGTTAAGTCATATTTATTTTGGTTTCCCTGTCCGGCCGGCATGCGCCGCAATATTGCCGCACGGATTCTGTGTTTAAAGAAACCTTTGTCAACACCTTCTTTTGAAGGGCTGTAAATCCTGGCGGTAATTTTGGAATTGGGATTTACAAACGCGCGGCCCAGGTATTTTTTGTCCGAGCTCTCAACATCGGCAATTTCCCCGGGTACAAGAACGGCAGGTTTGACGCCGGCGGATTTTAATCCGACACCCTGGCTGTCAAGAACTGCGGCGATCTCGTTATCAAAAACCCAGGGATGACCCAGTAAAATCCTGCGTTCTTCGCCGGGCTTTAAAATTATGCGTTTCATTTATTAATCAAATGTCCGCTCGTACAGTTCCTTGTTAAAATCCGCGCGCCGGCCGACGCAGTTTTTGCGGCCGCACAGCGAGCAGTTTGTAAATTCGGTATCAGACTGATAGAGCAGGCCCGACGATGATTTGATCGGCAGCATCAGGAAGGAGTCTGTAAGGGTAACGCCGATTTCCTGCTTAACGTTTCCAATCATGGCGAACAGCCCTGCCTGCTGCGCGATCGGCCAGTTTTCCTTATTGCCGGAGCCTGGGTTGACCGCGGAAATCGTTTCAAACCCATAACCTTTTTTTAGGTAGTCCCTTAAAAATTTATTGGCATCCTGCAGGAAAAGCTGTTTGATCATGTCCAGCCACAATGAAACGATGTAGTCTTTTTCGCCGGCCGACCAGTCATCCACTTCCGTGCCGCAGGTACTTACGTAGGCAAAAACCCTGTGTACTTTTTTAAGGTTTGCAGCCAGCACATCGCTTTCAAAATCAACTCCATCTATGCGGACAGCTTTGCCGTTAATATTTTCTACATAACATTCACGGTACAGAGCCTTGGGTCTGGCTATATTTTTTGCGGTCTTAAAAAGGCCGCTCACCATGGCGACATCGTCTTCATCGTTTATTCTGAGTTTTTCAAGCGCCTGTTCCCAGGTTGTTGTTACAGGTATATTATCAAGTTTACGTATCATTCTTTTGGTTCCCGTTTAATGTTTCCAGTTCATTTCCACCCTGATCTCGTCAGTATCCTGTTCCATCAGGGCAAATGCCTTTTCAACGAATTCGTCAGCCTTCATCATATTGGGCGAAGTGACCATATTGCGCTTGCGGCGGCTTTCAAGATTAAGTTCCGACTCCACCATCGGCGGGATAAGCTCAATCACCCTGATTCCAAGCGGGGCAAGCTGAATGCGCTGCGTGACAGAAAACACGTGCAGTCCGGCTTTGACCGCGCAATAAACCGGCGCCCTTGACGCGTGTTCGGGCATAAAGGCCAGCCCGGACGAAACATTGACAATGGCGGCGTTTTCTTTTTTGGCAAGCAGGGGTGTGAACAGCGCAGAAAGATATACCGGCGCCGTTAGGTTGACGGCAATTTCATCTTCTCCGCTGCGCAAATCAACGATGCCGTTTGTCAGGTCAATGTCCCGCTGAATCCCCGCGTTATTAAACAGCATGTTAATGTCCACAAAATTTTTCTTTATATACTCAAACAGATCCTGGCGGCTCCCTTGATCCGCGACATCGCATTTTAAAGTATGAAGTCCGGGTATGGCTTTGGCGGCCTGTTCCAGCCTTTCCTGCCGGCGGCCGCAAATGATGATTTTATTTCCAAGCCGGCCAAAATATTTTGCCATGGCGAATCCGATTCCTGTGGCTCCGCCGGTAATCAAAATTGTATTGTTGTTCATTTTCATAATATGGATATACTACTATATAAATATGAAAACAAACACACCCGAAATGCAGTTTTCAACCCGCGCCGAATTCCGCAAATGGCTGGTAAAAAACGCCGGGACAAGCGGCGGCGTCTGGCTTGTATTCGGTAAAACCAAAGAAGTAATTACTCTGACGGCGAATGAAGCTCTGGAAGAAGCGCTTTGCTTCGGATGGATTGACGGGCAGATGCAGAGCATCGATAAAACAAAATATATCAAGTACTTCGCCAAACGGCGCGAAAAAAGCGTCTGGTCAGAAAAGAACAAAAAGACAGCGGAAACGCTGATTAAGGCCGGCCTGATGACGGAGGCCGGGCAAAATGCAGTTGATGACGCAAAGAAAAACGGTTCCTGGGACGCTCCCAAACGCGTGCCCATTACAGAAGAACAAATTAAAGCCTTTGCAAAGAAACTGACCGGTTTTTCACCGGCCTGCGGGAACTTTGCCACAATGTCCAAATCCGTGCAGACTACATATACGGGCAGATATCTTTCGTTCAAAACCGAAGAAGCCAGGCAGCGTGATTTTGAAAAAATCATTGACAGGCTGAACAAAAATTTAAAGCCAATGTAGCCGCTGCCCAAAAAAAATAATCCTGAAAAAAAAATATTGTAGACAGGAAAAAATTGAGGTATAATTACATAACCCATGGATAAAAACACTTTTGTATATCCATCGCTGGCGGGAAGGTTTCTGATGCTTTCCAGATGCAGAATGTTTCCCGATCCGCGCAGTATTCTTTCGCCGTATGTAACGGCCGGCATGACAGTAATTGATGCGGGCTGCGGACCTGGTTATTTTACAATTCCGTTATCCCAAATTACAGGTAAAAACGGTACTGTAATCGCAGTTGATTTACAGGAAAAAATGCTTGCAGGATTAAAAAAATACGCGCTTAAGGCAGGTACAGATAACATCATAACGCAGCAATGCTCACGGAATTCCCTTCAGGTTGAAAAATGGAACGGAACCGCGGATTTTGCTCTGGTTTTTTGGATGATGCATGAAGTGCCGGATCCGCAGCGTTTGATAAAGGAGCTTTATATGGTGTTGTCTCCGAAAGGAAAAATGCTTTTGGCGGAGCCTGCTATGCATGTAAGCGCTGCCGCATTTGAGAACAGTCTTAAAATCATATCGGAATCCGGTTTTGTAAAAACGGAATCACCCATAATCGCAAAGAGCCGCACCGCTCTGTTTACAAAATGAATATACTGGCAATATGCGGAGCCGCGAATAAAAACCGCAATACGGCGGCAATGTTAAAAAGCGCGTATGACGGAGCGATGAGCACCGCAGGCAAATCAGGAAGCGCAAAGGGTGAGATCATATATTTGTATGATCTCAATTACCGCGGATGTATCGGCTGCCATTCGTGCAAATTGCTGGACAAGTCCAAATTGGGTAAATGCGCCGAACAGGACGATTTATCGTCTGTACTTTTAAAAGCCATTGACGCCGATGTAGTACTTATCGGTTCACCGATATACTTTGGAAATGTAACAGGAGAAATCCGATCCTTTTTGGAACGGTATCTGTTCCCCGGCATTACCTATAACAGGGACCACAAACCGGTTTATGCCAAACGCGCCAAAGTAGGGTGGATTTTTACAATGAATGCGCCCGGAACCGCCTATACCGAATACGCAGAAAAACTTGCCGGATTGTCATCGCGCATAATCGGGGAGTCGGAGTTCGTAATGGCCTGCCAAACCCAGCAGATGGACGATTACTCAAAATACGCGGCTGACATGTTCGATGTTGAAATGGTAAAAAAACGGCATATTGAACAGTTCCCAAAGGATTGTGAAGCCGCTTTTGAAATGGGAAAAAGACTTGCCAAAAAAGCATTGCCGTAATGTGCATGACTGTAGATCAGGGGGATAAAAATGAAAGTAACGGACGGAATATTAAAGCTTGATTGTACCAAAGGCGGTTATGTTTACGCAATTATCTGCGGCGACGGAGTAACGCTTATCGATACCGGAATGCCGGGAAAGGGTGCGGCGATCCTGGCAGAACTTGCCGCCGCCGGAATCAAGCCGGACGATGTAAAAAAAATTCTCCTCACCCACCACGACGTGGACCATATCGGCAGCGCCGCTTTTCTCCAGGAAAAAACCGGCTGCAAAATCTACATCAGCGAACTTGACTATCCATATGTTATGGAAGGAAGGAAACGCGATGGACTTAAGGCGGTTTTCAGCGCCCTGATGAAACCCGTAAAACCAAAAGAAGTAATCAAAATAACAGGCGATAAAATTGATGAAATTTCTGTGCTGCCCACACCGGGCCATACCATGGGACATACCGCCTTTCGTTTTAAAAACGCAATATTCTGCGGCGACCTTATAAGAAGCTCTTCCGGGAAATTCAGAACATCGCCTGCCATTATGAACAAAGACAAAGCCGTCCAGCAAAATTCCATAAAAACCCTGCCTGTTGAGGGAGTCAAATGGTTCTGCATGGCTCACGGCGAACCGCTGGAAGCGGACGGCTGGGCAGCGTTTGTCAAAACCATGGGCACGGTTTAGGTTTGGGATACGGCAGATGTCAATCTTTTTGATGACTGCCGTATCATGGTTTTTAGTATTCCTTAATTAATATATGAAACTATTCGAATTCCTGCTGCTGCTTTTATTCGCAATATTCATATCAAATATAATCAACCGTTTTTTCCCGTGGGTATCTGTTACCATTTTACAAATAATACTCGGAGCGCTTATCGCGTTATTGCCGCTGCGCTTTCACCTGACCCTTGATCCAGAACTCTTCTTTGTACTTTTTATCGCCCCGCTTATCTTTGACAACAGCGTCCATATAGACAAGGACGCTTTCTGGAAACTAAAACTCCCTATTATCTCGCTGGCTTTTGGACTGCTTTTTGTCAGCACGATTATCGGCGGCTTTCTTGTGAACGTTTTTATTCCTGCAATTCCCGCTGCGGCAGGCTGTGCGCTCATCGCCTCCCTGGGTCCAACCGACGATGTAGCGGTTTTCTCACTTGCCAAACGAACAAAACTTCCAAACAAATTGATGAACATACTCCTGGGCGAGTCAGCCATCAATGACGCGGCAGGTATAGTAGGCTTCCAATTCTCCATCGGCGTCATAATGACAGGCGTATTTTCCCCTGTCTACGCGGTAATGGATTTGGTCTGGGTCTCAATCGGCGGAATAGCGGTAGGCCTTATATTAACCGCGTTTAAATATCTCCTTATGCGCTGGATACGATCGCTGGGACTGGAAAATGTTACACTGCACATATTGATGGAAATTCTTACGCCGTTTCTGGTTTTTCTTGCGGCGGATGCTCTGGGCCTTTCGGGTGTATTGGCCGCGTTTGCCGCCGGTGTTGTGCACTCCTTTGCCAGGGACCAGCTTACTCCCGATAATATCAAACTCAGAAGCGCGTCCGAGAGCGTGTGGGACATGCTTAGCTTTACGCTGAACGGGCTGGTGTTCCTGCTGATGGGCACTCAGCTTCCTGCCATTATAGAAATGATCGGAAACGGAGATATTTCCGTATCGGTTCCGCAGATTGTTTTTTATGTTGCCTTCATTATGCTGTTCCTTCTTGTTATGCGTTTTATCTGGTCGCTTTTTATACATAAAAAAACCTATACAGAAGCAAATATGAAAATCGGGAAAATTAAGGCCGGTATCATAGTCAGTCTTTCGGGAGCGCGCGGCGCCGTTACACTGGCCAGTATTTTATCCATTCCGCTGCTGCTCGGCAACGGAACCATTTTTCCCCAGCGTGATTTACTGGTTTTGATTTCAGCCAGTGTCATCTTGATTTCGCTTATACTGTCGGATTTTGTGCTTCCGCTTTTGTTGGGTCAGGGAAAATCAATGAGCAGCGCCGGTAAATTGATGGAAGAAAACAAGGCGTATATCGAAGTGCTGCAGACAGTGGCTGCCGCCCTGCAGGCGCAGGTGACTCCGGAAAACATTCACGCTGTTCAGATTGTCAGGCGGGATTACTTAAGGCGTATATATAATTTAAAACACAGACGCCATCCAGCCAATGATGAGCTCAAGGAAGAACACGAAATGAAACTTAAGACATTTGCCTGGGAAAAAGAAAATACCATGGCGCTGCTTGAACAGGGTGAAATTACCAAACAAATGGCGCATAGCTACCTAAATCAGATGAAGAACAATACCACACGCGAGAACTGGATGAGGATGGGAATAATTAACACATCAATCGCCTTCTTTGGTGGTTTGAGACGATTTATCCGTTCGAATATCAATCCGGATAGATCACAGCGAATCCGGGAAATGTACCATAAACTTAAAATCAGCAATGACCGTTATGTACTGGAAAAACTAAAAATTCTGAACTCCGCCGGCGATAATCCGGAAGTTAAAAAAGCGATATCAAATTACGAAGTATCGCTTAGCTTCGACGAAACCCTTAATAACAGCACAGGCGCACCCATCGCAGCCAGCGGATTTAACGGCTCAAATGAAGGTATGAACGACATAATGGCGCAGGCCTTCCAGATGGAACGCGACGGCATTTACAACATGTTTGAGCAGGGCCGCATCTCGCGCGAATCCGCCCGGGAAATGCGCAACAACATCGCGGTGCTGGAAATGGAATTGACAAAAGAATAAAGGGTATTAATACCCTTTTTTGACTTCGCTCATTCGGTCATGTCTGAACAAGTTCAGCCGCGACACTCATTTCGCTCGTCAATAAAGCACTGCCTAATCAAAATTCAAATGAATGAACTTCCTCAGCAGACAGGAGCCTTGTTTTATCCAGTTCTTCTCCCAATCCGGGACTCTCGTTAAGCGAAATGAAGCCTTCCGAATCAATGGGCCTGGATTTAAAGAAGGCGTTTTTTTGGTCCATAAAATTAAGGAGGTATTCGCAGTAAGGGCAGGTATCCGGAGGCATCGCGGCTACCACATGCAGGGCCGGCATAAGAGAATGGCCGTGCGGTATAAAGGTGACGCCGTACATTTCGCAAAGGTCGGCGATACGCAGGGCCTCGCTTATTCCTCCGCACCATACCGGATCTGACTGCATGACACTGAAGATGTTTTCTTTAAGGTAACCGTTGACTTCCATGCGGGTGTACAGATGCTCCCCCGCTGAAAGGGGGATATTAGTACAAGAACGGAGCTGACGATAAGCGTCCGCCATGTGCGGGCGGAGTACCTCCTCAATCCAAACAGGGCGAACCTTTTCCAGTTCATGGAAGATCTTTTGGGCATAATTTACGGTCCAGCCCATCCAGCAGTCAAACATGAGCTCGTAATTTTCTCCAAGAGTATCTCTTAGAGTAAAGGCTAAATCGAGATTCTTGCGTATACCGGCCGTTCCGTCGGACGGACCGTAACGGAAGAACCATTTTTGGGCTGTAATTCCCATGGCCTTTATTTCCAGGGCTTTTTTCTTTGCTGCCTCAGGCTCAACGGAAAAACTCAGGGTACTGATATAAGGTTTTATTTTTGAGCGTCCGCCTCCCAAAAGTTTATAAACCGGCTGGCCAAGGATCTTTCCCTTGAGATCCCAAAGCGCTATATCAAGGGCAGAAATGGCCATCATCATGATACTGCTGCGGCTGTGGCGATCAAAACGGCTCATTATGTCCCACAGCATCCTGTTTTCCATTGGGTCTCTGCCTATAATAAGGTCGGACAGACCATCCATTATGGTAAGCAGTTCCGGCCGGCTTTCAATGATACCGTACTCCCCGCTGATGCCTTCGTCAGTAGTGATCTCAACAAAGAACCCAGATTTTTTCCCTGTCTCACCTTTGGCTGCGCCTCTGCGTTCCTGTACAGAAAACTCCTCGTATGCATCCAGCGGCCCGACAGATCTGGTTTCGGATTTGTATTTGGGTTCAAACGCGCATGTCCGTCTTATAATTTTTACACTGTTTATTTCCATGACTATACTTCCTTTAACTGATTATAACATATTAACGGGAAACCGGAAACTATTATAGTTATATAATACTCTCTTAATTATGAAATTAAATTTCTTCATTTGGGTGGTTTCTATATTCTTCATGAGTTTTATATTTAGAATTTTCTCTATTTAGAACTGTTGTTACTTCTAAAGGCCAACCCAAATCAAAATACTTAAAATTACCAATTCTTAAATATTCACCTTTACGGCCTGCCCAATTCTCCAATGTTCCTTTCCAAATTTCTACACTGCAATATTGACGCAACAATTCACAAAAGAAATCAAAAGATATTATTGAATCGTTCCAATTATGCCGAACTACATATTGATGTGGCAATGTTGAATATTCTCCATCGGATTTTACAGTAATCCATTTTTGTATTTTAATTGATTCTTCCAATATATTTTTTATCTTTTGAGGCATTTTTAATTCGTCTCTTAAATCTAAATTTTCATATCTTTCTTTTTTTAATTTATCATAATATATTTTGTTCATTTTATATAAATTCTCGCGATTTAAACTTACATATTTATCACTTTTTTTATTAGTTAACTTATAGCTTTCCTCTGCTTCTGAAAGTGACAAATCAATCATTGCTGTATTTACTTCATTTTCTGGAATATCATATTTTTCTGCAAATTGTTTATAAATTTTTGCAGCTACATAGAATTTGTCCATCCCTGTATTTAGAAGTTCCAATGCCCTTGGAAAAACTTCGGGATAAATTGCTTCATATGCTAAACCCATATAATCTCCAATAATCCGAACCTCAATATTCATTTTTAAACATTACTTTTCACTTATATTATGGAATTATACTTGTTATTCCATTATTTGTCTATATTTTCACTATTTTCAAAAAAATGGTATATAACATTCAAGATTGATTACTTTCCAGCCTGGATAAAAGCTTTAGAAGAAAGAACAAGACTGGTAAAATGTGATGAAATGCGACTTGGGAACTAAGTGACCTAGCTGAACGGAACCCGAGGGCGCGAACAGTGTCAGAGCATTAATCGTTTATTATACGACGATTTATTTTTTAAATATTCTTAATATCTTCAATATTTATATTGCTTAAATATTTTTTATATTTTTTATCAGCATTTACTTGTAACCATTTATAAGTTTTTATTAACATTTCTTTTGTATTTACTTCATTGGTGTATAATTTTTTATACATTCGTAATACTTCATTTGAACAATCATCACCTCGAATATAATGTTTAAAATTTGCGACAAAGACTTTAATAATATGTGTATATTTATTAATATTCATAAAATTTTCTTTTCGTAATGTCATCATATGTGGATTTGCTATACATTTTATATCTAATATTAAAAAAGGATTATCTTCAGAAATTGGCATTGATACAATATATTGCTCTGGCATCAAACTGGGTGCATAATCATAAAATAATATTGGAAATTTATTATTTATAATTTCTGGAATCAATGTAATAAAAATACTGTTATCATTTCCAGAAACATCTACTTCTAAATCGATATCAGAATATTTATTTGTTTTACCTTTAGTAATACTTCCGAAAATTCTACAAAATTTAACTTTATTAACTGTTTCTATATATTCTTTAATTTCTACTGTGATTGCTATTAAAGTTTTTTCCATAAATCCTTCTAAATACTTGAAAATTAATATTATATAATAATAAAATTTAGTCAATATTTTATTATTAACACTTAGCAAAATGACATATAACATTTAAGCTAAACGAAGGTTTGATAGTTCGAATACAAAAATGCGCTGCGTTTGCAGGGCTGGCAAACTTTGATGTAGTAAAATACCGTAGAGGGTATTCAAGCGCCAAACCCAAACCAGAACGGTGTTTTGTGGAACCCGAGGTTACCAACAGCACCCGAAGCGTTTATTGTGTGTTTTGTGCTTGTTTACATTTATATATTCTCTATAATTCATTTATGTTTTTTACACCTAATTCTTAATTCTTATTTTCTTCAATCCTATTCATCCAATATGTTGATATAATTTCACTATATTTTTTTGACTTTTTATTTTCTCCAACATTCATATGTCCTCCTCCAATAACATAACAATCAGGCTTTTCAAGGATCATATGTTTTGGAAAAATATAATGGTCCTCTGATGTTTTAAAGTTATCCATATACATCATTGCTAATTTAAACCATTCAGATTTTTGTGCGGTTTTAAAATGTGATAAAATAAAACATAAAAATAGCAGTCCTCCCAAATCACTATTTTCAAAAGTTAATTGTTTAAAGTTTAAAAGATTTATTTTAAAAATGATTGCTTTAACATTATAAGAGCCACCTGGAACATAAAAATATCCATATCTACAATTAATTAAGTTCAAATATCTATCATCAAATATCCAATTTACAATTTTTTCTACTTTGCTTCTGCTTTTTTCGTCAAGTTTTTTATATATACCAGCAAAAAGAATAAAGTCATGTATTGTTGGAAGTGCGATGTTTCCATCAGAATATAGTTTTGGATCTATTATGTATTCCTGCCATTCCTTTTTTATACCTTTATACTCAGAAGCATTTACATAAATATTATACCTTTCTTGTTTAACAAAACTATACAATATATCTATTCTTTTATCTACAATATATCTGATGGACGCTTCATCGGCAAAGCCAAGCATAGGCAAAAAACAAGACAATACTGTTTCATAATCACGATATGAATATATTTTCCCAAAGGATAAACTTTCTTCTTGTCGCTTTTTAATATGTTTATTTAAGAAATTAATTATGAATTTTATATACTCTGAAAACAATGGCATTTCTTTTGATAATCCTAAGATAGAGCATTTTCCCAATATATTTTCCATGCGGTAATCATGGCTGCCGTGTATATTTCCAATTTCATTATATTCCGATCTTTGTTTTATATTTGTAATCCAATACTGAACTTCATTATTTTCTAATAGATTTTCCCAATATTTTTTATCTTTTGTTAATATATATTTTATTGGAAAATCTGCATTATCTAACAACCAATTTTTGTTCATTTATTATTCCCAATTATTACTAGCTTTAAAATAAATTATACATAAATATTTTATATTTTTCAATGGCTTTTCTAACATTTTTGCCAAAACTTACACCTAACGACATTAAAGGTAAATGACGGTTTGACAGCCCGAATAAGCGCTTGCGCAGCAAGACCAGGGCTGGCAAAATGTGGTGGAGTAAAACCATGCAGAGGGTGTAGCCCGAACACGATTTTACGAAACCCGAGGGCGCGAATAGCACCTCAGCGCTATTCGTGTGGTATGGCGCTGGTTTGTCTCTCTTTTAATATTTTATAGAATATATTTTTACCTTCATTTTTTGCTATTCCTGACACTTGACCATCACCAAGTTCTATAATACTAAATTTTCCATTAACATCTTTTGCAATATCCATTGTAAAAAAATTACTTTCTACTGTTTTTGCAATATTTTCAAAAAAGTTTATATTTGGTTTCATTTTATTATATTCCCCTTCTTCCCAATAATCAAAAATATTTAATAGTTTATTTTTGTAAAAAAAGAGTCTATATTCTTCAGATAATGGCATAGAACTTTTTGAATGCTTTATTAATTTATTCAATTCAAGATATTCCCTTATTACGATACCTTCATTAAAACAATTATCCTTTAATTCTATTAGATTTTTTATTGTTTTATATAATTTATTTTTATCATTAGAATTTGCTACAAAACAAGCAGTATCCCAATAATGTTTTTCAGATTTTACATAATCCTTTATAATTACTGCATTCCCATTGAATGTTTTAGCCATATCAATTAATACATTTATATCATTTTCGTTATTAATTTTTTTATATATTGTCTTTGGTGTATAATTTTCGATATATTTTAAACTATCAGGTAAATAATGGCAATTTTGATATTCTGTAGGATTATTTATTAATTTATAATTTTTTGAATATAATTCATTATACAATTCAATATATTCAAATGGATTTAACATCCACCCTCTATAAATTAATTCTTCAATTTCATTATTTTTATATTTTGTTTTTAAATTTTTATCATTGAAATCATATAATAAAACTTCAAAACCACTATCTTTTGCAATATTATATTCATCTAAAAAAGCTTCATCCACAGTATTTGGTTTTAATAAATTTTCACAAAATAATAATTTCATTTATACACCCAATTTAATTTATAAAATATTCTCTTTATTCTGTCAACGTTGCTCAACTTCGGTAATAATTGATGATACAATATAATTGGTGAATTATTAATGGAGTAAGCAATGATATTATTACTTATCAACGGCCCAAAAACAGCGGAAGTCAAATAGTATTATAATATTTTATGAAATGAACACCAATTATGGAGTAAAGAGTTATAAACTTTAAAAACGTTAAACTTTATTCATCATAAAATATCCTGTTACTGTTTTACATACAATTCCATTATATCATCGGGTATATATACTGCATATGTGCATTTCAGGTCACCTTTTAATGCCGATGTCAGAACTTCTCCGTCAAGTTCCCTGTCAAAAACGGCTTCCCAAAAATTTTTGATATGTCCAAGGCTGCAGTTGCACAATGTTGATGAAACAACCTTTTCTGTTAATATTGATTCCTTTGCGAAGGGACAATGGCATGCATAATAACGTTTCATTTTGGGATCATCTGTGTTTAAATATTTGTGCATTTGCGCAGGGAAAGCTGTAAAATGAAGTTTATTACCTGCCCTGATTCCAATCAGTGTGGATGGACTGGATTTTAAATATTCAAGTACCTGCCCGGTAATAATATCACCATAAAAATCCTTGTTTTCATTATGCAGTTTTTCAAATTTTAAAATTTCTTCATCAAGACTTTGCTTCATAAATTCGTCAAGATTACCGATTTTAAGGAATTTTTCTCTTGCCCATGCACTTTGGGAAGGCTTTAAACCATGGCGTACTCTGGATAATATTTTTTTTGCAGTATCTTTATCAACAATATTATCGAATCTCTCCATAAATTTTATCATATTGACGCATTTGCATTTTGATTCAGCAGTAATATTCGGAATAATATTGTCCAAAGTAAGTTCATCCCAAATCTTTTCGCCAAGCTCTTTAATAATTTCATCTTTAAATGTATCAAAATCAAATTTTTTATAAACAATGCTGGTATCTGACATAAATACTCCTATAAAAAGTCAACCAACGAATACCCTTTAGCCGACTTTTTTTATCATTTTCCTGGCAACGCCAGTTTTTTTCTTACTCTTCCCCAGTATCTTTTTTGATACAGGTTGATTTTGTTTCT
>Ga0123357_10000068_pt1 | contig 84668 bp, 60 predicted proteins | sample TergutEmb28metaG_FD_89873 | JGI IMG/M metagenome (GOLD analysis project Ga0123357, IMG submission 89873) | Embiratermes neotenicus P4 segment gut microbial communities from Petit-Saut dam, French Guiana - Emb289 P4 | ecosystem: Host-associated > Arthropoda: Insects > Digestive system > Gut ...
CGTCCAGGGGCAGCCACCCGCCGCCGTAATCGAAGATCCGGTTTACATCTCGCCCTGCCGCATGTTGCCGTGACCGGGTTAGCAGGATTCCCCAGCTTTCTCCGAGTGTGCCTGGTGGGCATATTCGAAGAATCTCGGAGAAATTCGACGCAACGAAGCCTTCGATTCGGCGACAAGAAGCCGAAGCTCAAAGGATGAAGAGCATACGGCACTAACGACAGCAGTCGTGCGGGGCACGCAGACCGCGTTGTCGATTTGCTCGGGATGGCAGCGAAGGCCCGCGCTGGCCGCCCGTGGGAGGGCGTTGTTGCTGCCGTCGAGACACTCTGCGCGGGCAACGTGGCAACGGACAGCGCCCCGCAGAAGCGGGCCAACCCCTTGAAATCACTTGCGGAGAGGGCGGGATTCGAACCCGCGGTACGGTTGCCCGTACACATGATTTCCAATCATGCACCTTCGACCACTCGGTCACCTCTCCAAAAGCTACGCCCAAATCAAACTAAGCGAGAGCACCATTCCTTAGCATGCCCGAAGTGAGCTGCGCTACCGTCCCCATGCGCGCAGAGCGCCAGGATTGATCGCACCCGGATTCGGATGCGCCGGCTCGGCACCCTTCTGAGCCGAAAGCTCTTCGAACACAAGGGCGTGCATGACATCGGCCGCGAGCGGGTGCGTTGGCCGCAGATCGCTAAGGCACGCAGCATCGAGAGAAAGGTTGCACAGCTTGGCTTCGTGACCCATGAAGGCCGCGAAAACAAAGCTTCCCCAGCGAAGCGAGTAGCGCGTGCTCGTTGTTGCAAGCAGAGGGCGCATCGCGCGCATCGTGTCGGTGGGTGGCCGGTGAGCAAGCGACCAAAGGCTCTCTGCTCGAAGTTCGGTTGGTGGCGAGAGCCCAAATGCCTCAAGCACGGTGCGCGCGATGTCGATGCTCGTCGTTGGGCTCGCCACACGCGGCGCGCGTGGCGCATTCGGTGATTCGGGCGATTTTACGACGAGCGGCAACGACAGCGACGCTTCGTCCAGAGTGTCGTCTTCGAGCATCGGCACACGCGCTGCCGGATCGATGCCGACGTCGCCGGTGACGATCCACGTCGTGTCAGCGTTGCGGCCAAGGCCCTTGGCTCGCGAAAGCAACCTGCCAAGCGCCGCGTCGTGCGCGAGCACGGCCCTGCCTTCGAGCGCAAAGGCGCGCTCGCGATCGGCATCGGCAAAAATGCGCGCCTGACCTGCCGTGTGCCGCGCCTTATAAAGCATTTCGCCGGCGCGCTTTGGGTCGAGCGCGCCCGCGTAGTCGGCAGGCGGTAGCTCTTTGAGTTCTTCGGCTGGCAAGTCCCACGGCGGATGTCCTCCGCGGGCATGCACGAAGACAAGAAAGCGATCGGTTTTGTGGTCGTCGAGCCACTGCGCTGCATCGTCGAAAACGGCCGTGGCAGAGGCTTCTTCGTTCGGCATGCGAGCAATGAAGGTTTCCCATCCGCGCGCAAAGCCAAACGCACTCGATGTCGTTGGGTTCGCCGTGAACATCGCTGTCACGATGCCGGCTTGTCTTGCCGCCTGCGCGACGGTCAAAACGCTGGGTGGCAGGACCGCGCCCGCGCTCTGCATGCCATGTTCGCGCGGGGAAAGCCCTGTCAACATCGACGCGACCGAACTGCTTGCGAAGCTCGTTGGTGCGCGATGTGCGTCGAAAATCGTGCCGCTGCTACCAAGTTCGGTGAGCTCGGTCATCGGGAGCGTGCCGCCATAAAGTGCCAGCGTGCTCGGTGACACCGAACCAAGAACCACCACGACAACGCCACGCGATACGGCGGGCGGCGGCACCCGAGGCGCGGCGGGCACGACGACGCGAGGCTCGCCAAAAACGACGCGCGCGCCCTTTGTGCTGCTTTTTGCAACGAGTTCAACGGCTGCGATCGTGTCTAGATCGACCAACTTTAGCGCGACGGGCCACCAGGCAGGAGCCGCTTCGCCACCAAGGTGAAAGCTGCCGACAACGCGTGGCTCGGCTCGATCGACGAGCACGCGCACCTCGGCATCGGCTTCGCCGCCGGTGACGCCAATCTTGGCTTTGAGCATGGCGCCGCTCGGGATAAACTCTGTGCACTGGGTGAAGCCCGGCGCACGCAGCGAAACGCTGCGGTATGCAAGGCCGCCAATCGATGCGGTGGCGATGGCATCGCCGCGTGTGGGAGCCGCGTAGGGGCTGTCGTCATCGATGGTGCCGATGCGAATCCAATCGATTTCGGCAAGCACGTCGTGCGACCCGCGTGTGCCGCCGTGCAAGCGGATGACAAGCTCGTTTTCTCCACGTGGGATGGTCGCGTTTGGCGCACGAATTTTGACTGTTTTCGTCTCGCCTTTGGCGAGCATTGGAGATCCGAGCAATTTGCCATTGAGGGAAAACGATGCCTTCTTGGCGATGCCGCCGCGAACGCGTGCTTCGATGACAACGCCTGCGTCGCTCGGGATGTCCGGTGGTGCCGTGAACGACAACGCGAGCGAGCGACTGCGTGCGGCAACCCATGTGGCACCTTCACGCTCGCGAATCTCGACGTCGTGCGGCGTCATCTTTGTGCCCGACATTCGCGTTTGCGTCGTTCGGTCGCCGAGGTCGAGCAAAATCCCTCGATGGCCAAACACGCATGAGGAGCCGACCTTGAGAAAATCGATGATGGTAGTCTCGTTTGGGCTGGCCGAGCTGCCAGGCCTGCTCAGCGCGCCTTCTGCGGCGGCAGCATCATCATGCGTCGCTGCAACAGACGAAGGCCCACTGTTGGCAGTGCCAGCGGTTGTGCGGCTATGGGATTGTGGGGATTGCGAGCATGCCATTAGGCACGCGCCAAGTCCTAGTAGCCGGCTCGTCGCCATGACTCGCGGCCTTTACCGCGGCTCGGCTGTGACGGAAAGCGGACGAACATACTTCTGCCCCACGTCGGAGTAACGGAGCCCGGCCAACAGCACGAGAGCAATTATCGTGCAGAACGCAATCATCGGCAGGGTGCGGCGCTTTGGCAAGGCACCATCGCCCGGCTGCACTATGGCGGCGCTCACTTGCGTTGAGCCCGAAATCCGTGACTCACGCTCCGCTTCTATTCGAGAGCCACGGCCTTCGGGCTCAACGGAGCGCGACGTGTGCGCATCGCCTTGGATTTCCAAATTCAGCGCAACTGAGTTGCGCTGTAGCGTTGCGGCGGAAGCGTATTCAGGGGCTTGCTTGGGGGCGTATTCAGGGGCGTGCTCAGGATTGCATGAATGATTGGTGGCAAGGATCTCATCGCACGCCGCGTAGACCGTATCGTCGACAACGGTAACCTCGGCGTGGACAGGCTCGGCGCCCGCGAGGCCTTCGGAATGAGCAGAGTGAGCGACGATCTCGCGCGTCACTACGTCATCAAGAGATGGGCTGCTGCTCGTCGTTGGAATCGGGCTTTCGGACGGCGCTTGCGCATGCGCGAGCACGCGAAAGTCTTCTCCGCAATCGGTGTATTGAGCAGTGTATTTTGCAAATTCCGCAATCGCAGGAGACAAGAGATCGCTCCCGCTGCCACTCTCGACGCCGATGACGAGGCCACGAGAGGCGAGGTCAAAGGCGAGATCCTCCGCCAGCGCAGCATCGCATGCGCCGAGAGTAGCGAGCTCGCTCGGCGAGGTTCCCTCTGCCATGCGGAGCACCAGATCGCGCAGCCCAAACGGGGTTGCTTGCAGGTAGTCTGCGAGCGGATCGCGATCGAGCCGAATGCGCCGGACGCTGCGGCTCTCGAGACCCGCGAGACTGTCAAGACCGCTGGCGACCACGACACGCAAACCGGAGCTGGTAAGCAGCGCCGTGGCTGCGCGAGCGCGCGCAATGGGCATGGCAAGCTGCGAGGTGAGATTGCCTTCGAGATCTCCTTCGATGTCGCTCGTGGCCGTGAGCACGGTAAAGCGCCCGGCACTGACACCGAGAAGCGCGGAGAGCACGCGGGAGCCTTTCCGCACATCGCCTTCGCCGTTGGTCCGCGTGGCGCGCACAGGAACGCCGCTGCGGATTTCGACTTCGTAGAGGAACGATGCATCGCGCACCGAAACGCGTGCATTGGGTCTTGATTCGCACGCAATCTCGAGCAAGGTGCGGACGCTGACGCCATCGAGTCGACCGCGAGCCTCGCCTTGCTCGCGCAAACGCGCTTCGATGCGTGTGCGCGGCCGGAGCGCTTCGCGGACGCGCGCAACGATGGCGCGCGTGTCGCTTTCTTTGCGAACATAGCCGGCAGCCCCGGCGCCGAGCTCGCGCACACGCTGAAGCAAGTCTTCTTTCCACGACAGGAGAATGACCGGCACATCGCGAAGAGCCACGTCGTGGCGAAGCGCGCGGCAGAGCGAAAAGCCATCGAGCTTCGGCATCAAGATGTCGCTGATGACAACGTCGGGGGTAACCCTGAACGCGATTTCGAGTGCCGATGCTCCATCGAGAGCTTCGTGTACAATGCACCCAGCGGCCCTCAGCAGATCGGCAAGGAACCAAACCACCGCCGGATCGTCATCGGCAACGAGCACCTTGCGGCCTGGCAGCGCAATGTCGGTCGCGCTGCCGCGTGCATGCCCACGAACGCGATCGGCGTAGGCGTGCTCGTCTGCTGGCGCCTTCGGCGCTGTCGGCTGGCCTAACGGCTGGACTTCAGGGTGATGCAGCGACGGTGCAAACGCCAGGGCACCTTCGGGGGCGCGGCCAGCGTAGCGCACGGCCCCATTCGTGCGCGCCGCGATGATCTCACGCACGCGCGCAATGGCCCCCCAAAGTGCCGAGAGCACTTCGGTGCCATCGCCGAGTGAAATGGGCAACTTTTTGGTTGCAGGATCGAGGTTACCGACCAGCGCGTTGCGCAGTTCGAGCGCAAGATGCTCGCCGAGCTGTTCCAGCGTTGGTTCGCCGAGCCGCGCCGGAGGGTCGGTGGTGCATGGCGGATCGAGCGCTTGCTCGCACGCCTTGCGGAGGGTCTCGCGCGACGTGGGCTTCGAGAGCGTCTTGGTAACGCCCATGGCGATGTAACGTGCTGCCTCGCCGGATGCGAGGAAACTGCCGACAACGACAATGGGCACGGTTTCCATCAGCGCGTCGTCCATCAGCGCGTCAACGAGCTCGCTCGTGTCTTCGAGATCGGCATCGATGACGACGAGGTCTGGCTCCATCGCACGCGCCAAGTCGAAAGCGGCTTGTGCGTCGGGCGCACACCGGCATGCAAAGGTGGGCTTGTTCTTGTTCTTTTCGACAAGGGCTTCGGCGAACAGGGGTGTGCCAACCACCAGCGTCGAGTAAGTCGGAGCCGGTGCATTGGGAACGCGTGAAACGTTCTCGTGGCGGTCTTGCTCGTCGCCCCACACCAGGGTTGGAAGACAATCGAGCATTTGCGTAAGGCTTTTGAGGTCTGCGTCGTCAACCGATTGGTCGTTGGGTGTGCGCTCGAGCATTCCAAGGGCTTCTGCGATGGCGCGCTCCATCACGTCGAACTTCATGAGTTTTGCGCTTGCGCCAAGAGCGCGCAGCTTTTGCCATAGATCGCTGCGCGATGGGCCGTCATCCGGAGCCAGTCGCACGCGCGCAAGCGATTTTCGAAGCTCGCCAACTTTTCGACCGAGCGAAGCGACAAAGTCGGCGCGTGCTCCGCCGAGCCGGAAATTCCCATCGCCCAGCCTTTGCGACGATTCCGCTGCCATTCATGTGGGCCTAGAACATATGGATGGCAACGGCCCAATTTCATGACCGCTTTCGATCCGCGTACGCGGTAAAGTCCCGAGGTTCGTCCTCGTGCCCCATGCCGCCGCGCTCGCAGACCCCGCCCACGCTTGACCGAGAGCCGTTTGAGGGCAATGGCACTCCGGGTTCTCGCGTTACGCGTTTTGGTACTGTAGTTGGTGGCGGCGTGCTTGCGGCTCTTGTCGCGTCAATCCCCGCCGAGCTTCGTATCGGTGGTGGGTCAATCGCCACTTGGCTCGCGCTCTCCTCGGTGATCACACCCATCGGCATCGGGGTCGTGTTCGTCTTCCGCCGTGCGCGCGTTGGCCTTCGCCATGTCACGGGTAATTCTTCGTCCCTCTTTGCGTTCGGGGTGCTCTCGTGGGCCGTGATCGAGCTCGTGTTGCTGTCTATTTTTGGCAGTTTGCTTCGCGCGAAAACGCATCACCATGGTCTTGCGGGGGTAGCCTTCGCAGCCTTCGTCGTGGTCTCGGGTCTCGTCGTCGCTTTGCTCGCACGGCGCGGCATAGAGCGGCTTGGCAGAGCCGGTCCTGCCGCGCAGCGCCTCGCACTTGCTGTCAGTTCGGCCGCTGCATTCGTTTTGCTCGTCCTCGTTGCTTTGCGAATGGTGCGCGCCACGGGCCTTGTCACGGCAGCAGCACTCGTCGATGTGCTCGCACTGCTGCTCGCTTCAACCATTACCTCGTCACGCCTGCTCGCGCGCGTGCGCCCCTTTGCCATCGCGGGCGTGCCGCTAGCAGCCGGCGTTTTGCTTCTAGGCTTGCGCGCCGAGCCCCTCATTCGCGAGGCCATCATGAAGCATGCGCCGCTGCATGCGTGGGTCATCAACACCGTTTGGCACTAGTATGCATCGAATCCGTCATTTTCTCGTCCTCGTTGCAACGGCACTCTCTCTCGTCCTGCTCACGAGCGTAGCCTTGGGTGCGCCCCAAGGCATCGCAGTTCTCGCCGCAGGGCAATCGCGCGAGAGTGCCTTCGTGCTTGCGCGTGCGGTTTACGCGAGCCATCTTCGTCCCGCGTCGGTCGACGAAGCGCACGCGCGCATCCTTGCTGGCGAGCCGCCGGCAGAAAATGCTCCTGCCGATCTTCGCGATCTTGCCGCGCTTCGAGAGGCCATCGCAGGCGACGATGCGCCAAGCCGTCGCCTGCTCGCGAGCATTGCCCATCAGCTCGGCGTATCGGCGCTTCTGGTCCTGACGCGCGAGGGTGCATCTCGGTCGTCGCCCAACGCGAACGGAGCAGCCGGTGCCAGCGCGGATGCAGGTGCAGACACACAAAAAGCCGTTGTAGTGCGGCTTTTTTTGGCCGACGACGGTGAATACGATGCTGCGCGCTATGAGCCCGACCCGGCACGAACCGGACCTGAAGCGTGGCAAAAGGTCATTGCTTCGCTCGAGCGGCGTTTCGATACAACACCGGTTGCCTCGAGCACAAAACCCGCAATCGCCGCACCGAGCGCCGCCGTGCACGCGATTCCTCTCTCGCCAGTGAAATCGCAGGGCGATTCCACGCCATTTTACGCATCGCCATGGTTCTGGGGTGCTGTAGGTGCCGCTGTTCTTCTTGGTGGAGGAATTTACCTATTATCGCGGGACACGAGCTCGAGCCCGATTCATCTTAGAATGAATATTCCGCAATAAGGCTCGTCCGTCACCAAGGTTTCCTGAACCATGCATCGTTTGCGCACGTGGCTTTCCATCTTCGCTTCCTTCGCGGCGTTCTTGCTTGCGTTCGCGGGCTTCAGCGCATCAGCGAAGGCGCTCGAAGCGCCTGCTCTCGCTGGAGCACCAACAGCGCCGGAGGCTCCGGCCCGATCGGGCGACAGCGATGCGTCGCTCCTTCTTCCTTACGACGTGCCTGTCGTTCATTCCTCGGCCCAACTGCATCTGCCGCCGCTGCCCGCGGAATACGTCACGAAAGATTTTGGTTGGCTTCGTTTTTCATTCCCACCCAGAGCCGCGGAGCGCGTAGCGCCCCTCTTCCGCGATGCCAACGCTGTGCGCGCCGAGCTCGCCGAGGTGCTTGGTCAGCCCCCGCTCGATCACGTCGAGATCCGCCTTGCCGAAACGGCAAGCGACATGGCGCGTCTCGCGCCGCAAGAAGCCTCCCCACCAGATTACGCCGATGGCGTCGCGTATCCGCGCGCGCGGCTCATCGTGCTCAGCATGCTCGCGCCACGAGGTGGTGAAGCCGTCGATCTCGATCGCGTGTTTCGTCACGAGCTTGCGCATCTAGCCCTGGAAGACGCCGTGGCTGGGCAGCACGTGCCCCTCTGGTTCAACGAAGGCCTGGCCATGGCGCTGTCTGGCGAAAGCCGTTTCGACCGACTCAAAGTTCTTTGGAACGCGACGGTGTCCGGCACGCTCTTGCCTCTTTCCGAGCTCGATCGAAGCTTTCCGAGCGATCATTTCGAGGTGAACATCGCGTACGCCGAGAGCGCCGATTTCGTAGGCTTTCTCATGCGCAAGAGCGACAAGCTTCGCTTTGCCGCGATGGTCCGGCGGGTGCGCGAAGGCACGGCTTTCGACCGCGCGCTTGCCGATGCGTATGGCGACGATCTACGCAAGCTCGAATTCCAGTGGCGCAGCGATCTCGAGCGGCGCTACACGTTGCTTCCCACGCTAGCGGGCGGCGGAATCGTGTGGGTTGCGGCGATCGGCGGCCTCAGCCTCGCGTACGCGAAAAAACGTCGTCGTGAAAAAGCGATCTTGGCGCGATGGGAACGCGAGGAAGCCGTCGAAGACGCAGTCCGCGCCGCCGAGGCTGCCGCCGACTCGCTCCCCCAACCTCGCGCCCACGTTGCGATCTCCCATGGTTCCTCAAAAGTGGAGCATGACGGCTGCTTCCACACACTGCATTAGGAACTGAGAAACCACATTGCGTGGGATCCGTGCTACCTTCGCTGGCCTTCCATGAGCCAGTCCACGCATGCCCCTCCGAAGCCCGCTGTTCCCGGTCAGTCATCACCTGAAGGAGGGAGTGTTGCCCTTTCCGGCGGAGCCGCCATTCTCGCGCCGATTCAGTCGTTTCCGAACGGCGTGCCGGCCAACGCGCTCGTTCTCATTCCGCTCGGCCCAAACGGCCAGCAGGTCGAAAAAGACATTGTAAAAGGCCCTACTCTACTGTCGATGGATCAGGTGTGGAAGCTTCTTGGCTTCAATGGTCCCGCGGTGCAGGTGCAAGACGACCAGGGCCGTCCCATTGCCATTGGCCGCGACGACTTGCTGGCTGGCCTCGAAAAGCATTGGAACGACAACCAAGACGATCTCGATCGCGGCCGCATCTACTCGCAAGAGCTCATGAAGCACGAATTTCATGCAAAGGCGGAAACCGTGCTCGCGAAGATCGTGGCACGCGGCGGCGACGGCAACGACTGGCTCGCGCTCGGCGTTACCCAGCTTGCGCAAGACAAACTCGATAAGGCCGAAGGCACCCTCAAAGGCGCCCAGAATTTGATGAAAGATAATCCTTATCCGGCCTTGCACCTTGCGAAGCTTTACCGCGCAAAGAAAGACACGAAAGCAGAACGCGAATCGGCGGAGCGTGCCATTCAGAACCAACCGGGCAATGTCGACGCCTGGGCCTATCTTTTCAACTTTATTAAAGAAGCGGAAGGCGAAGACAAAGCCATCGCCGAAATCGAAGAGCTCGCCAACGCACCGGTCAACATCAAAACTGCCGCGCCCTTCGTCGCGCTCCAAGGCTTCTTCTCGGGCAACGAAAAAACACGCGACAAGGCGATTGCCTTTGCGAAGCGTGGCGTCGATCGCTCACCCACCGACCCAATTCCGCTGCTTGTTTTGTCTGCCCTTTATGGCCAGTCGGGTAAGCTCGATGAGGTCATCAAGCTGCTTGCCCCGCACGAGGCGCTCATGCAGCAAGACGTTCGCCTTTCGCACAACTACCTCCAAGCGCTTTTGCAGTCACGCGACATGCCGAAGCTAACCGCGTTTTTGAACAAACTTGCAACTTCGTCAAACCGAGAAGTAAAGCAGTTTGCCATTGATCAGTCGCGCGCACTTGCGCAAATGCTCCAGCAACAGCAGCAAGCACTGACGGCAGTCAAGAATTAGGCCCCAAACAAGACACATATTTCGTAGGGGCGTATGGCCATACGCCCCTACTCGCAAGCCGCCAACGATGAAATCGCGTCAAATCGAAAGCGGTCTAGGGTTGAGCGAATCTTCGTCGTGCAAGCCTTTGGAGCAACCGTATTTGGATTTGCTCAGGCTCATTCTCGAGCGTGGCAAAGAACGTACAGACCGCACGGGAACAGGCACGCGTGGGATTTTTGGCCACCAGATGCGCTTCGATCTGCGTCGTGGCTTTCCACTTCTCACAACCAAAAAACTGCATATAAAATCCATAATTTTAGAATTGCTTTGGTTTCTCCGCGGGCAAACGCATGCTCGCCCGCTCCAAGAAGCTGGCGTGCGCATTTGGAACGAGTGGGCAACGGCCGAGCAAACCGCGCGTTTTGGGCGCAAAGAGGGTGATCTTGGGCCTATTTACGGCCACCAGTGGCGCAATTTCGGCGCAACCATGCGTGCTGACGGAAGCTACGAGTCGGACGGCGTCGATCAACTCGCGCGAGTCGTACGCGATATCCAACAAGAGCCCGAGAGCCGGCGAATCCTCGTGACGGGTTGGAACCCCAAAGAGGTCGATTGCGTTGCGCTCCCGCCCTGCCACACGCTCTTTCAATTTTATGTGCAAGATGATGAGTTATCGTGCCAGCTTTACCAGCGAAGCGCAGACGTGTTCCTCGGCGTGCCATTCAACATTGCGAGTTACGCACTGCTCACGCAAATGGTGGCGCACGTTACGGGGAAAAAACCTGGCGACTTCATTCACACTTTTGGTGACGCACACCTTTATAAGAATCATATCAAGCAAGCGGAGCTGCAGCTTTCACGCGAGCCGTACCCCGCGCCGCGCATGATTCTGAACCCGGAAGTGACCGACTTGTGTTCCTTTCGCTACGAAGACTTCATGCTTGACGACTACCATGCACACCCGCACATCGCGGCCGAGGTGTCCGTGTGATCGCGCCGCCGCGCGAGCCGCTCGCGCCACTCGCGATTGTGGCTGCCGTTGCGGACGGTGGTGTCATTGGCAAACAAGGGAAATTGCCTTTTCGTATTCCCGAAGATTTACGTCACTTCAAGAAAATAACGATGGGCCATGCCATCATCATGGGCCGAAAAACCTACGAGTCGATCGGCAAGTCCTTGCCAGGGCGAAGAAACATCGTGGTGAGCCGCACGCAAGGGTTTTGCGCGCAAGGTTGCCACGGTCTCGAGTGCGCCCGCTCGCTACAAGAGGCCATTTCCCTTGCGCGGGCAACCGACAAAGAGCCATATATCATTGGAGGAGGCATGCTTTACGACGCGGCACTGCCGCTCGTAACACGAATGCACCTAACCTTGGTGCATCATCCCTACGAAGGGGATACGTTTTTCCCAGCGTTCGACCCGCGCGAGTGGCGTGAGGTTCTACGCTGTCGTGGCGAGACGGAAGGGGTGGAATTCGTTACACTCGAAAGGTAATACAATTCCTGGTTTCGCATGCGCACAACGCCTTTTGCCTTTTCGCTTTGCTTATTTCTGAGCCTGTTTCTGGCTCTTGCCTCAGCGTGCGGGCAGCCCGAGCCGAAAACACCAGTCGCAAAGTGTACGCACAAGTGCGCGGCCATCGCATCGAATCAATGCACCCTGGCCGCGTGTGAGCGTGGCTGCGAGTTCGTGCTCGATCGGCTCATCGAGCAAGAAGCGAGCAGCGTGCTCGCGTGCGTCGCTCGAGAACCACGTCGTTGCAGCGACGTGGTTTGGGCCCAATGCGCGGTGCATGTCGGCCCGCATGCCGATGGCGGGCCGCCGGGGCCGCCCCCACCCAGCGACGATGATTGACCGCTTCCGATTTGACGCGATCTCTTCGTTGGCGGCTGCGGTGCGGTCCTCAAAGCCGAAGCAGGCTGTTCCGGTCCGCTCCTCGCCGCCGCCTCGATCTCGCGTCAACTTGAAAGCGGTCTAACTCTAACTTCGTTTGCGTGGATCGGTTAGGAGCATCGCGAAAACGGCGTGATCGAGCCAGCGGCCGCCACATCGTTCTGCGTGGCGCGCGATTCCTTCGAAGCGAAATCCGAGCCTGCCTATGACGCGAAGCGAGGCGTGATTGTCTGTTGCTGCTGCCACGCGGATGCGATGCGCATTGACCGGACCGAACGCCCAATCGATTACCGTGCGGCCGGCTTCGGTCATCAAACCACGGCCGCACGAATCGACACGCAGCCAGTAGCCTAGCTCGACGCTTTCGTGTAGATGGGCAAAAGCCTCGAGGCTGACAACGCCGAGAAACTTTCGGCTAACTTTGTCGCGAATGGAGAAGCGACACGCGCGCGCGGCGTCCCAGTCGGACATGCTTGCCTCGATGTAGCGCCCGCTCGACTCGAGATCGATGTTGAACGGCACCCATGGCAGCCACGGCTCGAGGTGGGGTCGCGAACCTTCTACGGAAGTATAAAGATCACGCGTGTCCGTGGTGTCGAGCGGGCGCAAAAAAACCCGATGCGTTTCGAGTGGCCGTGCGCAAAGCTCGGATTGAGCGGGAACAACGAGCACGCGCGCCAGCGTAGTACGGGGAAGCTCTATGAGCCACGGTTGGCGACGGCGTCCCGAGCAAAAATATCATGGGCGCATCAGTCGAAGATCGACGGGCGCGTTGACCACGGCGTTCGAAAACGCGATGTCTATGCTGTCGGCTTTTGCTTCGAGCAAACGCGCGGACAGCGGCACAACGAGACCTTTATCGAGTGTTATCGAAAAGCCGCGCACGCTTGCTGTTTTGTCTTTTGCTGCGCCTGCAATTTCAATGTCGTTTGCGCTCCGCGAACCGGAAAGCTCGTAGCGCTCTCGGAGCGAGCCAAGGTCGCCGCCGAGAAGGGCACGCATATCGGCAAGCCCCCGCGCAACGCGATCGCCGCCGGCGGGCAAGGTCGCTTTTGATGAGCGCGTGCGATACGACAAGCCTTCGGGCCCAACCCAGTAGACAACATCGTCGGGTGGCAAAAGTTCCCACCTTAGCCTATTGGGCGTAACCGTCAAAAGCTTGCCTGTCGACTTCACACTAGTTAAAAGGAGCGCCATTTTTCGCTCTTGCGTGAAATCGGCTTTTAGCGTTTTGACCGATGCGCGTGCCAAAGCAATGTCGGAGATTGCGCGATCGAGCTTGGGGCCTTCGAGTTTTTCGCGAACGGGGTCGCTCCCCAACGCGCGATTCGTTGCGAACCAAGCCATGGCGCCCATGGTGCCGAAAGTGAACGATCGACGTCCGCATTTCATTGAGCTTGATCTCCTGAGATTTTTGGCGGCCATGGCTCTTCGCGACCGAACAGGGGACCACCTGCACGCGCGCGCCCTTCGGCGTAGCGTGAATCGCCGAGTACTTCGTCGGGGCCAATGGCGTCTTCGTTGGCGATTGGAGGACCGCCTGTGCTCGACACGATGGGCCCGAGCGCGATCTTCACGAAACGCCCTGAAAGATGAGGGCCTTCCGAGACCCAAAGGGTTTTTTCGGCGAGATCGAAGACAACGCCGTGGGTTGCAATGAGCGCGTCGATGCTGCGTCGATCGCCGATTTGGCATGCCACGCCGCCAGCGCATGCATGGTCGCGAAGCATGTGCACTGCATGCGCAACCGTGGCAGTTTTAGGCTCTACCTGGCCAAGCAGTTCGTCGATGCGCGCACGCCGTGCAAGCGAGGTTGTTGTTTGCATGACGCGAATGTTGCTTGGATCCGTGGCGAGAGGTCCCTCGAAGTGGTTTGTCACTGCAACGCGCGCGGGATCGGCGCTTTTGCGGACAAAGGCTTTTTCGCCCGGAGCTCGCTCGACGATCGCAAAATTTCCATTTTGGTCGCCAACGAAAACAAGATGCGAAACCATTACACTTTGCGCCGAGAGGATCGCAACGGCCTCCTTGGTGTCGCGGGCCTTCGAAAGCACTTCGCGCAGCGAGAACACGACGGGCATTCCCGTTGTCATTGGCTCTCTTGCGCGTGCTCCGTTGACGGCAACGGCAACGCCCTCGGCATTCATCCCTGTGAACACACCAACGAGCCCTGGCCAAGCCACACTTGCAAATGGAATAAGCCCATTTTCGCGAACCACAAAGACGGCCTTGTCGCGATCGAACACGTCGGCTGCTTCGAAGTCGAAGGCACGCGCAAAGAGCGGGTGGCCGCTGGCGGTTCGGGTCGGGCCGAGGCCGAACGCGCTGCAACCGTCGAGCTCGGGACCTGCCGGCGTGTCGTGAGCCGCCCTGATAGGACGGCTCAACGTGCTTGCGCCCGTACCAAGCAGTGGCGAATGCTCAAAACTCAGCGCAATGTCGTAGAGCGCGTGCAATAGCACCATGCGCGAGTACGTTGCCATGTGCGCCGAATAGGGATCAGGCGAAAAGGCGAGCGCTCCGGCTGCGAGCTCGCGCTGTCTTGGCTCGGGAAAGCCGCTGGCCACGTGACGGTATCGAAATCGACCGACATCCAACATCAACGTGCGCAAGGGCCAGATGGGCACAAGTTGCTCGAAGCCTTCCCACAATACTTTTTCGTTTGCGATCATGTACTGTCGTACGAGCACCGCGTGCTGAGTTCCGATCTCTTCGGGCGTACCAGCAAGGCTCACCACACGAACGCCAGGGCCACCGCGAAGCCCGTAAAGCGTTGTCCATCCGTTGCCTGCGAAGCGAACGCCACCCTGCCCGGTTTTTGCGCTGATCGCGCTAATCGCGGCAATCGCGTTTGGCGCCACGGTTGGCGGTGTGATCGATGTCAAATGAACGATCGCGACGTGCGCGGCAACGGGGGTGAGCAGCAGAAGCCCCGCTATAACGAGTTTGTTTCGATGACGGCGGCCGAAGCCCCGCGCTCCGCCTTGCTGCGATTGCGAGCGCACGTCACGCTCCTATTACCGTTCGCGCTCGCGTTCGCATTTTGCGCTCGCCAAGCGCGGTGACCACGGTGCAGACGATGCGCCATGGATCGCGCACGACGTGAAAGTGAGTGACGCGATCGGGCGGGTAAAGAACGCTTACGGGCTCTTCGACAATGGGAACGCCGCACCAAACGGCGCGAAGAAGCACTTCGGCCTCGAAATCGAACCCCTCGCCGCGTGCCCCCAGCGCCAGCGTTCGCTCGATGGGATAGCGGCGCAGACCGCACTGCGTGTCACAGAGGAGGCGGCCTGCGAAGCGCGAGATGAAGAAATTCGAGATGCCATTGGACATCTGGTTTTTCCTTGGTGCACCTGCGTGACGGAGATCGCGGATACCGAGCACGAGGCTTTGCGGATCGCTCGAAGCCATAAGCACGCGCCGCGCCTGTTCGGCGGGGTGCTGCGCGTCGGCATCGACCGTGAGCGCAACGTGATGGCCGCGCGCGAGCGCCGTGGTGAAACCGGCGCGTAGAGCCGCGCCTTTGCCACGGTTTTTCCCATGCGAGATAAGCACGCAGCCGAGCTCGGCAGCGACTGCCGCGGTGGCGTCGCGCGAGCCATCGTCGACAACAAAAAGATTCGAGCCGAGCTCCGGGATTTGCGCACGCAAATCGTCAATCACCGTGCGAAGTGCTTTCTCGGCATTGTAAGCGGGAATGATCACGCACGCGCGCGCGAGCCACGAGCCGGCGGCCGCAGAGCGCCAAGCTTGCGAGCTTTCAGGCGCGTAGGCGCGAACATCGAACGGAGCGCAAGGTACATCGGTCATTGCCGCCATTTTTGCATGTTGACCGGGGCGTGCGCAAAGGCTAGTCGCGCCGCTTGTGACGATTGCATTGACCATCGAGCACGGACCGTACAAAGGGCTTGTGCGCGGCGAAATCCTTCGCCGTCTCCAAGCGATGATTCGTCTTCTTCAATTGCACAAAATGGAAATTTCATTCGTTCTAACGACCGACGAACGAGTGCATCAATTGAACAAATTCTATCGCAAGAAGGATCGCCCAACAGACGTCCTTTCCTTCGCGATGCACGAAGGCGAGTTTGGGGCACTCGCTGGTGGGCTGCTCGGCGACGTCATTGTGAGCGTTCCAACGGCCCGTAGGCAGGCCGAAGCCCGTGGGGCCCACGTTCTCGACGAAGTCACGATGCTCTTTGCCCACGGGCTCCTTCACCTGCTCGGTTGGGACCACAACAGCGCAGCGAAGGACCGTCGCATGCGCGCCGAAACGGCCCGGCTTTGCGCCGCTGCCGAGGCCACGGCCAGCCCACGCCCGAAGACGAAAATGCCTTCCAACGCTTCTTCAAAAGCAGGAGCCACCGAGGATCTGTCGCACAAATTCTTGGGGCGTCGAATGCTTGCAAGACGCAAGAAACTGGACCGTACCACGCGCAATGGGCCCGTCCTGGCCTAAAATTGCGAACGTTGATGGGGATAGCGAGGTTGGTCGGTCCCCATGAAAACGCTCGAACCCCTCGATTTTCCCTTGCGGGAATGAAACTACGAGGTGTAGCAATGACGGCAAGGCGGCTTCGACCCTAAAATTCGGGGCCGCGGTGATGTTCAAGACCTTTCTTCATCCGCTCGCTCTGGTGCCTGTCGGTGACTTGGGCGTGAATTTGGTTCGATTGAAAGGTGTCAAAAAGCGACGAAAGAAAACACGACTTCCGACAGGAGGAATCACAAATGGCTGCTGCAAAACGTATGACAAAGGCTCAGGTCATCTCCGATATCGCCCAGTACAGCGAGCTCGACAAAAAGAGCGTCGGTAAGGTCTTTGAAGGCCTCACAGATCTCATTAAGAAACAGCTCGGTCCGCGCGGTCCCGGCGAGTTCGTGATCCCCGGTCTGCTCAAACTCAAAACGGTCAAGAAGAAGGCAATTCCAGCGGGCGAGCGCCGCAATCCGTTCACCGGACAAATGCAACACTTCCCGGCAAAGCCCGCGTCGAAGAAGGTCCGCGCAACGGCACTGAAGGCACTCAAAGACCTCATCCAATAAGTTTTACGCGCGGCTAGCAGTTGTCGGGCGCCTTTCCTTTGCGAAGAGGCGCCCGCTGCTTTTTCTGCACCCGCGATTTTTAGACCTCTTTCAAGTTGGCGCGAGATCGAGGCGGCGGCGAGGAGCGGACCGGAACAGCCTGCTTCGGCTTTGAGGACCGCACCGGAGCCGCCAACGAAGAGATCGCGCCAAATCGAAAGAGGTCTTCACCAGTAGAAGGTCAGGCCACCCTGCACCAAACCGGCACCCGACGTGTTCGTTGTTCGACCATTGCTGTCGACGAACTCGGGGTATCTGTCGCGGTCGTCATCGATACGGGTGCGGACAATGCCGCGAACGTCGACGTTCAGCGCAATAGTTGGAGAGAGGCGAAATTCCAAACCGATGCCGCCCTGGGCGCCGAAGTAGTCGAATGTGTACTTGTAGTCGTAATAGGCTGACGATTGATCGTCGGTAATGTTGGCGGTTGACCAACCAAACCCACCCACAAGGTAAACCTGAGTCATGTCGCGCGGGTTGAGAAAGAAGATACCATTGATGCTGAGCGCAGTTTCGAAGCGGCGAAAGTCGTAGTAATCGCGGCCGCCAGCGAAATCGAGATCTGCTTCGAGCGCGAAAACAGGCACAGGACGGAAACGCAGACCAACACCAACGAGACCCATGCCCGCGTCGCGGTTACGGCCGCTGCCATTAGGAAGAAAGAGACCGCCGGCATGCACGTTTAGACCCCATTCTGTGGGGGGAGGCCTTCGCACCACGTAACGAGGAGGAGGGGGGCCATACGCATAGGGCGGAGGCGGTGGCGGAGCTTGGCGCACTACGACAACCGTTGGTTGCTGCCGCTGGTAAAAACCCGATGGCGGAGGAGGAGGTGGTGGTGGCGGAGTCGTATCAGCCACGGTCCTTGGCATCATGGCTTTTTCGTCCGGAGCAGGCAACGCCGGCAGGCCGTTACCGTTGGCGGGGCCGCCGGTCGGCGCTGGCTGGGTGTTGCCACAAAACCAACTGCCTGGCGGGCAATTTTGGCTTTCATCGGCGTAGGCGCTTTGCGGCAAGGCCAACGCACATGCGATGGGGAGTGAAACGACGAGCCCTTTGATGGCGTTGTGCCTAACGGTCTTTTTCATTGTGTTGAACCCTTGCAGCCCCTGCAGTCAAGGCTAGGACGTTTTGAATGACAGTCTTATTCAGCGTGCGCCAAAAGCAATGCGAGTACCCCGAGCAAGCAGTGCCGCACCAAGTGCACCGGTGTATGGGTGCGACTACCGGAAGTTTCAACGGTACTTTAGCGCTTCGTGTTAAAAAGCGCTCATCGTGGTAACTGTTCGTCTCAAGCCTGGTCACGTGCAGCCGGTGTGGGCCGGGCACCCTTGGGTGTACTCGCAAGCGATCGATCGCGTCGAAGGCAGCGCAACCCGCGGCGCTGAGGTCCGTGTCGTCGACCCGCGCGGCAACTTCCTTGGTCGCGGCTTCTATTCGCCGGGGTCTGCCATTCCCGTGCGCCTGCTCGTTCGCGATGAAACAACTGCGATCGACACGAATTTGTTTCGCGACCGGCTCGAGCGCGCGCTCGCGGCTCGCGCGGCGTTCGGCATCGGAACCTCCCCTGAGACAACGGGCTACCGCGTCGTGCATGCCGAAGGCGATGGCCTACCGGGTCTCATCGTCGATCGCGCGGGCGACGTGCTTAGCGTGCAGTTTCTCACCTATGGCATGAAGGAACGAGCAAGTATGGTCCTCGATGCACTCGAGCAAGTCATGCGCCCTCGTGCCATCGTCGATCGCACCCCGCTGAATGTGGCCAAGCTCGAAAACTTTACGGCCGCGCAGGGCGTCGTGCAGGGTGAGTCGATTTCTTCCCTGTCGTTTTCCGAGCGGGGCCTCGCCTACCGCATTCCGCTCGAATTAGGGCAAAAAACCGGTTTTTATTTTGATCAGCGCGATCTGCGTTGGCGCGTCGAGGCGCTTTCCAAAGGCAAGCGGGTGCTCGACGCCTACTCGTACGTCGGTTCGTTCGGGCTTGCGGCAGCACGCGGCGGCGCCACCGACGTAGTTTGCGTCGACGAAAGTGCGCCTGCCTTGGAAACGGGCGCCGAGTGCGCGCGCGCGAACGGGCTCGACGCCGTGATGCACTTCGAGCGCAGCGATGCGCGACGCATGATGCAAGATGCACACGGTAGTTTCGACCTCGTGGTGGTGGACCCACCAAGGCTTGCGCCTTCGCGAGGCTCGCGTGAGCAGGCGCTTTTCATGTACGCTCGCCTGTCCGAGCTCGGCTGCCATGCCGTCAAGCCGGGAGGGCTGCTCATCATGTGTTCGTGCTCGGCAGCGGTCGACCTCACCGGTCTCACACGGGCACTCGCAACGGGTGCCGTGCGCGCAAACATGGACGCCATCGTGCTCGAGCGCGTTTTTCAAGGCATTGACCACCCGGTGCCTGCGGCCTTTGGCGAAGGGCTCTATTTGAAATCGCTGATTGCCCGCGTGTTGTCGCGCAGCAGTCATTCGTTCGCGCCGGCGGATCACGAATGAGACCCTTGTCCACGATTCCGCCCGAGGTGCTCCGCAGCCTGCGCGGCGTGCTCTTCGATCTCGACGACACGGCTCTGTCGCACGGCGTGCTCACACGCGAGGCGTACGACGCGATTTGGTCGATGCATGATGCAGGGCTCGTGCTCGTTGCGGTCACCGGGCGCCCAAGCGGTTGGGGTGAGGTTATCGCGCGGCAATGGCCCGTTGACGGTGCCGTGACCGAAAATGGCGCGGTGCATGTCGTGCGTCATGGCGTGGGCGTCGACGTTCACGAAACCGGCACGCCCGAACAACTGGCAGAACGAAAAGAGCGCCTTCGGGCGCTCGTGGAGTCCGTCGCGCGTGCGGTGCCGCGTGCGCGTCTCGCCGATGACTCTTATGCCCGCAGGTCGGACGTGGCATGGGACATTGGCGAGCGTGATGCGCTCGATGGCGCCAGCATTGCAGCGCTCGAGCGCGAAGTCATGTCGGCTGGCGCGCGCACCACGCGTTCGTCGGTGCACCTGCACGCCAGCTACGAGAGCGACGACAAGGCAACGGGAGCCGTGCGCTTTTTGCGCGAGCAGCTCGGCGAAGATCCTGGTCGAGCGCTCGGTCGCTATGCCTTCATTGGTGACAGCGGCAACGACGCACCTTGTTTTTCCGCCTTTCGTGTGACCTTTGGCGTTGCGAACGTGCGCGCGCATTTGCCACGGTTGCCCGTGCCTCCGCGCTGGGTTGCTTCGCGCGAGCGCGGCGCGGGCTTTGCCGAGATTGCACGCGTTCTTGTGGCTGCCCGCGGGTGATTGGAGCGCGTGAAGTTTCCGCCATTGCCCTTCATCAAGTAAAGTCGTCGACATCATGCAGTCGATGCAGTCGAATCAGTCTAAGAAAGCGGGCGCGACCGAGGAGCTTTTGGCGATTGCGGCGAAGCACGTTTACCCCAATAACAAGCCTGCGAAGATTGTGCTCGCGCGCGGGCAAGGCTCGCGCCTTTTCGACGTCGAGGGCCGCCGCTTTCTCGACCTTGCCGCTGGTGTGGCGGTTTGCTCGCTCGGTCACGCGCACCCAAAGCTTACCGCAACGATTGCCGCGCAGGCTGGGCGGCTCATGCACGTGTCGAACTACTTCTACAACGAAGAAAACATCCTGCTTGCGAGCGAGCTTTGCGAGCTTTGCGAGAAAGAGGGCTTGACTCGCGCCCTGCTTTGCAACTCGGGCACCGAGGCCAACGAAGCCATGTTCAAGGCTGTTCGTCGCCACTTTTACGTGAAAGGCGACAAGCGCTCGCGCATCATCTCCTTTCACAACTCGTTTCATGGTCGCACCATGGGCTCGTTGGCCATGACGGGTACGCCAAAGTACCGCGAAGGCTTCGGGCGCATCGAAGGCATCACGCATGTAACCTACGGCGATCTCGACGCGGTTGCCGCCGAAATGGGCAGCGACGTCGCCGCCGTGATCGTCGAAGCCGTGCAAGGGGAGGGCGGCGTCATCCCTGCACCTTTAGGCTTTCTCGAAGGGTTACGTGCACTATGCAATCAGCATGGCGCTCTTCTTGTTTTCGACGAGGTGCAGACCGGCATTGGAAGGCTCGGGCGCTGGTTCGGGTTTCAGCGCTCGGGGAGCTTTGCCGGCGTTCGCCCCGACGCCATTTCGCTTGCAAAGGGGCTTGGTGGCGGGTTCCCCATTGGTGCCATGGTCACGAGCGAAGAGCTCGGCTCTGCGCTTCCTCCTGGCACACACGGCTCCACATTTGGCGGAAACCCACTTGCGTGCGCCGCGGCGCGCACCGTGCTTCGCGTGATGGAAGCAGAGGACATCGTGCCGAATGTCGAGCGCAAAGGGCAGCTTTTGTCCGCCATGCTCGCAAGGGTCGCTCGCGAACTGCCCAACGTGTGCGAAGGGCAGCGAGGCGAGGGTTTGCTTCGCGGTCTCATTCTTAGGCCTGGGTTTGTCGCGCGTGACATCCTGCCGAAGCTTGTTGACGCTGGCGTTTTGCTCCTCGCAGCAGGCGAGCGCGTTTTGCGCTTTGCACCTCCACTCATCATTACCGATGCCGAGCTCGAAGAGGGCGTGGCCATCGTCCGCAAAGTGCTCGAGGAACTCCCAGCACACAGCAGTTGACTTGCCCACGTCTGGTCGAATGCGAGATACGCGAGATACTTGGGATGCCTGGCGTTGTGACATCGGAAGGAGACGGCGGATCCTCGTCATCGGGCTCGGTGTGCGCGGGTTGTGGCAAGCCTATCGACCCGCTGCGTGCTGGTCACGTTGCCATCGTTGACGGCACTTTTCGCTATTTCTGCAATGCGGCGTGCAAAGTTCTGTACGTCGAGGCAAGTCCACGTCGCGCAGCGTTCGACGCGATGACGGCCGAACCTCCTCCTGTTGCGCCAGTCTCACAGCCTATTGCGCCGATTGCGATGGCTGCCACAGGCCGTGCAACGCTGCCAGGCATTGCACCGGAAGCCACGCCATCGCACGACGCGAGTGACGACGGCGACGACGAAGTTGTCACTCCGCCATGGGCGCAGGAACCAGTCGATTCCGTAGGGGAGCAGCATGCTGCGCCCCTACCTCGCGACGCAAACCAACAAAACGCATTCGTAGGGGCGCCATTCATGGCGCCCAACCACGGTATTTTGGAATCCGCACCCTTGGCCGATTCCGAGGGCGCGATGAATCGCGCCCCTGCGCCCCTACAACGCGCTCTTGGCATTGCACCCGCCATTGGCATTGGTGCGGGTATTGTGGCCGCGGCCGCGCCGCTTGCGGGGGAATTGGCCTCCAAGTTTTGCCTGCCGCTCGCCATGCTGGCTGCATTTGTCGTCGTCATGCGTGCTGGACTTCGCCCGCGCGATCCAAGCGAACCGTCGCCATGGATTGTGGCGGTGCCGGTGGCGATCGCGGCCATCACCGCAGCCACAACCTTCGCGATGGTGGGCCGTGTGCCCGCCGGAAAGGTCGATGCTTACGCCGCCTTTGTAGGGGTTGCTGCTGCTGCATCGCTTCTCGTTGACTTGGCTTTGGGCCGCGCGCGACGTGACGTCGAAGCCGCGCGCACACGCATGGCTCGCGCAACGTCCACGGGCACCGATCACGCGTGGGGCCGTCTTGCCAACGCGCAGAGCTCGCGTCTCGACGTTGCAGCCCCTCTGGTGGGGTTCATGCGGCGGGCAGTCGAGCTCGCAGTGCCCATTGCTGCTGTCATCGTTGCGGTGGCTGCCTATGCAACGAGCCGCGATGCGTGGCCTGAGGTGTGGCCTGACGTTGTCATCGCGGCATGTGCGGGAGCGTATGCGCTAGCCGCGGTGGCTGCTGCATCGGCTGCGGCTCTTGCGCATGCGCATGGTCACCTATCTGCTCTGCGGAGAGGCATTGTTTATAAAGACGCGCAGGCCTTTGACGTTGCCGCTCGTGCCGACGTTGCCGTCATCTGTTCGCGTGGAACCGTTCTGCTCGGTGAGCCCGAGATTGTGACCGTCGAAGCGATCGGTGATATAGCGACCGACCGCGTTTTATCGCTTGCTGCCGGCACAGAAATGGCGTCGAACCCCGCAGCGTCCACCGCGATCCTCGGCGAAGCACGCGCGCGCGAAGTACGCCCAGAACACGTTCGCTCGGCCATCGTTTACGAAGGCCTTGGTGTTACCGCGCTCGCGCCCGATGGCGACAAAGTAATTGTGGGTAGCCGCGGCTTGCTCTTGCAAGAAAAGGTTAGTGTTGCCATTTTCGACGCACGCGTTACCGAGCTCGAGGCCGAAGGGCGCAGCGTGCTGCTCGTGGCACTTGGCGATCGTTCGATTGGTCTGCTCGCATTGCAAGACGGCCTTCGCCGCGGCGCACGCGCTGCCATCCAGAGGCTGCATGATGCAGGTATCGAGCCCGTGCTTCTCAGCGGCGAGGCGCGTGAGACATGCGAAACCATCGCGCGTGCGCTTGACATCGAGCATGTTCGACCCGAGATCCTCCCGGCTGATCGCGGAGCCGAAGTGCGCGCTCTTGCTGACGGGGGCCACGTGGTTGCTGCGATTGGCCACGCATCGTCCGACGGTGGGGCGCTTGGTTCCGCCGACGTGCCCGTGGCCATGGGACAGGCGGGGCCTGTGCCTGGAGAGTGGAGCGTTGCTCTGGCGTCCGACGATGTCCGCGACGCGGCTCTCGCACTCACCGTGCCCCGTGCCTGCCGCGAACGCGCGCGCGTGATCGCCCTCGTCGGCGCCGGCGCACAGGCACTTTCGCTTTTTGGCATTGTCTTCGGCATTGCGCCGCCGGTCGTAGCGCCGGTCGTATCGGTGATCGCCGCGGTGATCGTGGTTGGGTTGGTGCGCGAACCTCCACACGCACCGGCGCCATCGCCTTTGCCGCCGTCGTCGGAGTAGGAAGTCTTACGTGACCGCGTTTGCGGCATACGGTTGATCAACTGCCGCGACGAGCTCTGGGCTGGGTTCGAGCAGCTGCGCAGCTAGTTGCCGAGACCTGTCGCGACGAGACCAAGGACGGCCTGGCGTTCGCCAAACAGGGCAACTCCTTGCTGCTGCTCATGGACGGCGACCAATGAAACAGCGTTCGTGTAGAGCATCAACGATCTTGGCAGTGCGGTGAGGCTCTCCGTAGGTAAAATGCACTGAACTCATGGCCAAAGATCCACTTCGCTACAAAGGCGACGAAACGAAATTGCGGGGCGGTGGCGTCTACGTGCGGGCCGAAGGGATCACACAAGACGACGTCGTCCTTGCAGTCAAACGCTTCTGGGCGTCGACGAAGGCAGCAGAAGAAGAGCCGGGCGACGCAGGCATATCCGGAGCCGATTTCAAGAGGCACGGCCTCCTTGGCGTCGCGATACTTCCCGCTGCGCCCGACGCCGATGGAAGCGACTGGATCGGCGTCTACGACACCGCTCCGTACTCGCACGAGGAGTGGCTCGACGATCTGTGTCGCGCCCTCAACGCTTACCTCGCCGTGCCGGTATTCTCGTTCTACATCGGGCCGAAGACGCGACTCGCCTCGCACGGTGAGAGCGGCTACGCCGGTCTAGCGAGAAAACCGACCCGTACGTGGGACAAGACGCTTCGCGCGGTCGACCGATTTCCTTACCCGTTCTTTGCGCCGGCAGATCCCGTCGAGGGTGTTGTCTGGCTTCGTTTTCGCATCGCCTCTGATGTTTTGCTTCGTAAGCTGGAGTTCGAGAAGGAATTCTGGCGATAGGGAGGCTAACGCAATCACGGGGCCTCCCCCTTTGGTACTTCTTTATCAAAGTGCGAAATCGATCGCCGACATCCGCGTCCCCGCGGGTGCGATGAGCCACGCGAGCGCGCGATAGCGTTCGTGCGCGAGGCTCGCGACGCGATCGGCCTTCGCCGTCGAGGCGCTCGTCAAAGGCTTATTGGAGATCGCAAGATCTCCTCCCGCGAGCTCCGCGCCGAGCTCGAGCCCAGGGAGATCCTCGATCATTTTCGCGAGATCGACCGCGCGATCAGGATGCACCCTCCGCTCTTCCATCCTCCAATGGAGCGTGAGCTGCTCGCGGTAACGACGATGGATCTCCTCCTCCGATCGCAGCGACGCGGTCTCGAGGAGCGCATCTGCCGCCGGCGTTCCCAGGCCGAACGTCTTGAGGAGCGTCTTCTCAACGTCCATGTCTCGGATCTTCGCTTGAAGTTGCGGTAGCCGCACACGATCCAGCGCCCACCCCAGCATAATGGCGGCTTCGATCGACCATGAGCGGTCGATACACTCCGGCGTCATCGACGACTGGAGCGGCTCCGCGAAGAGCGCCGCTTCACGCTCATCGAGCTCCTCTTCGATCCCGCGCTCGCGCAGCCACAGCCGCATCGCCGCGACCTCCTTCTGCGTCTTCTCATACTGGTCTGACAGAATGAGCGCACGTTGCCCCGGTAGACTCGCGCGCCATGACACCGCCGCGAGCGCGAGCGCCCGCGCTGCGACACGTCGCGGCGAGTGATGAACGACCCGGGGCGACGCCGCGAGCTCGGCGAGCCGCGTGCGCAAGAGCAGAGTGGGATGCTCCTCCGGAGGGCACGCCATGATCTCCGCAAACGGAGCTTCTTTCAGGAGCGAAGTGAGATCCGGATCGGCCGCGATCTTGGCGAGGTCATGCCCATAGCGGGCCGCGCCTCGGAGCGCATGGAGCGCGCCCGCTCTGTCACCGAGCTCCGCGAAGACGCAGAGCGCGTTGTGAAACGCTGTTGGGTTGAACCTCGCGTTGGGCAGACAGTAGCGAAGATACCTCCGGGCTCGGTCCGCATCGACGCCGAGTTTGTGGATGGCGTTTTGAACCGTGTAGAGCGCATTCACATAGGTTGAATCCTCTTCGAGGTGAGGCACCGTGATGAGGTCGTCGAAGAGCCGGAGGGAGTCGGCGTGTCGGCCTTGTTCGTTCCACTTCCACGTGAGCTGCAACGCTTGATAGTTGACGCTCTCAGTCCCCCATAACTCCCATGTTGCGCGGTCGAAGAGGAGCCGGCGTTCGCTGGGCTCGAGCGACATGAGGGTCTGCACGTGCGCCTTTTTCTTCGCGCGCATGGTGCTGACCGCGCTTTGTGGGAGCTCGCCCTCCGCCTCTTCCAACGCGATCGCCGCACGCACCGAGGCCACGTCGCTCCAGTCGACGTGCATGTCCTTCATCTTGCGGAGTTCGCTGGGCTTCTGCTCGCCGTCGTCGCGTTCGTTTGTCATTGGAGCGAAAACATACCCCAGCTTAGTGGCTGTCCTTGCGCCGCTGCGCTGCTCGGCATGGCGCTCTGGTGAAGCCTAAAAAGTTTCCCAGACGATCGTTCGAAGCTTCCCAGATGAGAATGAAGCTTCCTAGACCAAAAATTTGCCGAGAAATACGCTCTTTCAAGATTGGGGCGGCCAGGCGCTGGTTTCGAGATCGAAAATTTAGGCCAAAATCTGACGCGGGAGACTTGGCGACCAATCCGGGAAGCTTCGTGGCCGTCCGTGAAACTTCGTTCTTTGGTATCCGCGACGGCCAGACGTTCGCGTTCAAGATGCCGCCGTTCGACGCAGGAACTCCAATCGCTCGCAGCGTCAGAGCAGCCCCAACTTGGCCAAGGGTTCGTTCCAGTGGTGGGGGTCGACTCCGGTTTTTGCTCCGATGGCCGCTTGCGCCATTCGTTGAACCTTCAAACACTGTTCGGACGTTGGTTTGCAGCCGCTCTCGGCGTAGAGCGCGGCGATTTGTAGGGAGATGTTTTCAAGAACAACCGAGCCGCCCTCGACCGTGAGATTGTGGAATAAGTTCGTCAACCGAGGAACGATGTTTGGGATGCGTGGGATGCTGCGTTCGAGCCATGGTTGATACTGAAGAGATGGCTCGATGAGCTCGCACGTGTAGGCAAATTGAAGAGGCGAAATTTCGTGGGTTGAATGGATCCAGCGATGAATGTCGGCGTGAAAAGCTGCGTACTCCTCATTGCTAGGTGCGTCGTCAAACTGCTCGGTGATGACATTGACATTGTCGACTCCTCCCGCAACAAGCCCGCGTTGATGCGCGTACTCTCGAATTTCGTCGTTGTATGCAATCCGCAGATCAACCTCGAACCAATCCGCGGTGGACACGAACCGCTGCTCCGCGAGGTCGGCGCGTTCATCGGTAAGCAAGAGCACGGCGCGTTGGGGTGGTTTGACGCGCTCTCCGCCGAGGCGATCCCAAAGGAGTGGAACGAAGAGAACGCCGGGCGCCTCCATGCGAGCGGGTTCGCTTTCCTTCACCTCCCCGACGGATCTCGATACTGGCGCTTATCAAGGTCGACGCAACCCGCCCGGCTGCCGTTGCGCTGCTCGGCTCCGAGGGAGAGGCGCGTACGATAAAGCGTGAGGCCATGCCCACGATGAAAGAGCTCGGTCCGAAAAGCTCCAATAGCTCGCATCGATGCTGCCATGAAGTAGCGCAAGGCAAAGGGCTCGGATCTCTTGAAGGCGGCGTGCCTGCGGGCGGTGTCCCGGCGATTGTTGAAATTTGAAGGTGGTGGTTCCCCCGGCCCCGATCGAAAAATCGGGGTGCAATCCCAAAAATGCCTCTGGCGAGATCGAGGTCACGGCCTATACGAACGTCGAAGGCACAGTCACCCAAGTCGGAGTCCACCCCTCTCTGTCGAGCATTTCTCGGAGCATCACGCCTACGGCCGACGGCACATTTGTCCCAGTTGGGGTCTACCCTGGTATGCTTAAAAGCAGCGCGATCTCAAACTGTCTCGAGAAGACCCTGAGCGCATGGACCTTCGGTGATCGCGTCTACGGATCGGCGACCCAGCGGCTCCATTTTCGTCCGCGGTCGGCCAAGACCCCGCAAATCCCGCGAAAACAGACACTCCCTAAGCTTCTCTGATGGCCACGAAGCTTCCCTGATGGGTCACCACGTCTCCCTGACTGGATTTTGGCCTAAATTTTCGTTCTCGAAACCCGCGCCCGGCCATTCCAACCTCGAAAGTGCGTCTTTCTCGACAAATTTTCGATCCAAGAAGCTTCCTTCTCATCGGGGAAGTTTCGAAGATCATCAGGGAAGCTTCACAACAGAACCTGTCATAAACTCGATGCATGGGCGAACCAGCGAAGAGGCTACGCAGCGACGCGGAACTCTGGGCCGAGCTCGAAGCGTTGCCGTTGAATCTCAAGGGTGAGATCATCGATAGCGAACTGCACGTGATGCCGCGACCGCGACCGCGTCACACGTGGACTACCACCATGCTCGGTCAGCATATCGGTGGTCCATTCAATGCCGATAACGATGGCCCTGGCGGCTGGATCATCCTTGTGGAACCTGGCATCGAGCTGCCTTCCGCGCCCGAAGTTGCGCCCGACGTTGCGGGCTGGCGCCGCGAACGTTTCGCCTGGCCAGAGGGCAACGAACCCCTTCGCATCGTGCCCGACTGGGTTTGCGAAGTGCTCTCGCCATCGAACGCAGTTTATGATCGCCGCATCAAGTTTCCTTTTTACGCACGCATCGGGGTGTCGTGGCTGTGGGTGGTCGAACCTCGCGATCGGACCGTCGAAGTCCGCAAGCGCGAGACCGATCGCTGGAGCGTGCTCGCCACTTTTGCGGGCGACGAGGCGATGCGCGCCGAGCCATTCGACGCGATCGAGATCCCGCTCGGCCGCCTGTGGGCGGGTTGATGGGTCGGTTTTCTCGCTAGACCGGCGTGGCCGCTCTCGCCGTACGAGACGAATCGCGTCTTCGGCCCGATGTCGAAGTGGGACGAATGAAAGGATCAATGAAATGTCAAGAAACATGGTTTTGGTCTTGGCGGGATTGCTTGTCGGTTTCGTGGCGTGCTCATCTTCCGATTCTGACGATAACCTCCTCCAGTCGTCCTGCGTCCAAAAGAATCTGTCATTCCATCGAACCCTCCAGGATGGAAGCAAGTGCACTAATTTCGGCTATGCAGACTGCAAAGGCTTTGCAAGTGATTGTATCAATGATTGCGCTGAGGGGATTTGCCAACCGCGTGAATGCCAGGGCGACGGAGATTGTACGGGGTTCGGCAGCGGCTACCTGTGCGGCGAATACATTGTTAGCGATAAGTCCTATGGCCACTGGTGCTATTACTGCGAAGAAGGGAATAGCACCTGTTGCATATCTGGAAGGCGCGGCTGCCCGTGCTTGTCGGGGGGCGGGTGCTCGTCATCGTCCGACACGTGCGTCAGCGGCGTGTGCACAGACACTTGCCCTGCGGGGTGCCGTGCAGGCTCGGTCTGCTGCGGCGGTGCATTTTGTAGCGGCAATTGCATCGGAACGCCTTGCTGCGATTAGCGGCGCGCTGCAAACTAGTAAACGCGGTCGAACGGGCATGGTCAAGTGCGACGCGGACCAAACGCGATCCGCAGTGCATTCGTTGATACCATCGGCATATGTCGCTCAACGTCGGGGGCATTTACGTCGCCAGCAAGCACGGCGTCACGCGCGCAAAGGTCGTCGCCGAGATCAAAGCGTTCTGGACCAAAATCGGCGCGCGACCCTACGCCGGTGACGTCCTCGCGATCGCGCCGTTGTCGCTCGATAAGACGGGCGTGCTCGGGTTCGTTGTTAGCCGCAAGACCGACGGTTGGATCGCCGTGTACGACTCGGAGCGTTATCGCGCCGACCCTGCGCTTGCGCGACATCTGTCGATCGCGCTCGGAGTTCCGGTGCTGCACTACGAGCTTCATGGCGCGACCGACAGCGCCTACGCGAAGGTTTGGGGTGAGGGAGGTCCCAAGGTTTCTGCGAGGCCGAAGTGGGACGAGGTCGAAGAACTCGTGAGCACGCTTCCGTATCCGACGCTCTATTTCAACCACCTGCAGCGCGAGGTGCCGAAAGAAATCCTCGCGGAGTTCGAGCTTTTCGCGTTCGAAGGCATCCCCGCGCGGCCCAAAGCGCAATACACGGGGCCGACGCCGCAAGTGCTCGACGAAGAAGCGCAGAAGGCCGAGGCCAAGCGCCTTTGCGAGGCTTACGACATCGAAGGCATGCGCGCGCTCCTCGAGAAGGCGCCACACACCGTGTGGGTTGTGCGGGGTAGCATGGAGATACGCAGACCAAAGCAAGCCCGCAGGGCTCGCGTTCGTTCTCGCATTCGCCGACGTGTGCGCGACCGCCCCGTGGGGGTCGAATCTCGCGGTCGCCGCGGCCGCGGCGCGCACGGGCGATCACGCGCTGTTCGCGCGCGCGTTCGAGTCCGCGAAGGACGAATCCTCGTTCGTGCTCTGGGAGCAAAAGGCGTTCGAGCTCTATCAACAGGAAAAGAACGTCGCGGGCGCGCTCGAGATCCTCTCCGCGGTGATCACGCGGCCCAACGCGGCTCTCACGGCGTGGAACAACTGGCTCGCAATTCTCTTGCAGCAGCCGCTCCCGCCGCGCGCGGAGATCGCCGAACGGCTCGACGCTGCGGCAAAGCTCGCGCCGCAGAATCCGACGATGTTCCGCAACCTCGCATGCATCGAGCACAAACTCGGCGACACCGATCGCGCGCTCGAGCACGTACGCGCTGCGGTTCGCTGCGGCTACACGAACCTCGACGGGCTCCGAAACGACGACTCCTTCGACGACATCCGCGGCGACGCACGCTTCGAGGAAGCCTTTGTTCCATCGGGCGATTTCGACATTGGTCATCTCGAACTCGAGCTCCATGTTCGAAGCCGAGCCCGACGAGCGCTTCATCCCACGGGCGGGGAAGGCCCCGTGACCGTGTCAACCTCCCGATCGCCAGAATTCCTTTTCGAACTCCAGCTTACGAAGCAAAACGTCAGAAGCGACGCGAAAACGAAGCCAGACAACACCCTCGACGAGATCTGCCGGCGCAAAGAATGGGTAAGGAAATAGGTCGACCGCGCGAAGCGTCTTCTCCCACGTACGGGTCGGTTTTCTCGCTAGACCGGCGTAACCGCTCTCACCGTGCGCAGTCGTTAGCGCCCCAATTCGCACCTTCTTCATCGACGAGCACCGCGTCGGACAAGGCGTTCAGGTGCTCACGCGTGATAGGCTTCAGCTCGGCTTCGCAAGCTCGCGCCATGCAGTAAGGTCCACGCCGGCCAGTCTACGTTGGAGGTTCCTCCAGGGCCAGGGAAAGGTGAGGTTGGTTTCCCCAGGAACGGAAGTTCTACGATATAGTCAACCTGTTCGCCAAACTGGGTGAGGCTCAGTATGCAGCGGAAAACGAATTGTTCAGGAGAGATAAACCATGAATGTCACTGAATTTGCCGCGACGCTTTATTTCGAAACTGAGCCTGCATTGACGGCGGAGCAGCTTTTCGAGACTTGGGGCCGTGAGGGTTATACCTGCGAATGGGACGAACAACGTGAGGCAGATGACATTTTCGCCGGTTTTCGCGGAGGCACCTTCGTCAAGCTGAAAAGGTCTCGACCTGCTGATCTGAAAGCCGTCGTGGCGGCCTGCCCAGATTATCCGAATCTGGCCGACGTCGATATTGATTGGGATAGCACCTTTCTCATCAATCCCAAAGTAGCATGGGAAGACGTACAGCGGGCCAGTCATGAAATCAAATTCGGTTTTCGCATCGTCGCCGAACCCGACCAGCCGCGGATAGCGCATAACGAGCTGGTCGCCACGCTTCTGGGGATTCATCAGGCGGCCCCATTGCAAGCCCTATGGCTGCGTTCGCTGGGCGCCCTAATCGGGCGACGGGACCTCGACGAGTATCTGGCCTATGCCAACAGCAACACTGAAGGAGCCAGCGTGCAATTCGCACCAATGCTGGCATTCGGAAGCTTCGTTCGCCGTGATGGCGACACTGTGACAGCCTGGACCACAGGGCTCGCTCACTTCGGCCATGACGACCTTTGGCTCGAAGAAAATGGAATGAATCCCATGGATGCGCAGCTCCTGATTTTCAACACCGGCTGCATGATTACGGGTGGACACCATTACCCTGCTGGCGACACGATGGAGACAAGCGATGTCCACTGCCGTTTTCTGCAGGAGCCTTTCAAAGGGAAACCCGCCTTGCGCCTGCAGTGGTTGAAATGAGCAACCCTGGAGTCACCTGCGCGAAGAGCGTGTTCCGAATCGTTGTAACGTGGGCTTCATGCCGTCGCACCTCGATGTCCGTCCCCCGCTCACCGATCTGCGACGTGGCAAACTCGGTCTCGATGAGTGGGAAGAAACACTCTACGTCGCGATCGAATTCGATCGCGTGTTGACAAAGACAGAGAAAGCCAGCGTCACAAAGCTCTACGCTGATTGGACAAAGCGGATCATCATAGAGTCCGCGGCTGACGAAGACTTCGACGGCGACAGCATGCGTATCGACGCGCTGTTCATCGGCGACAAGACTGTTCGCGGTGGCGTCTCGCGGTTCATCGCGGCGAGCGATGCGTGCGTGTGGCTGGTCGGCGAGCTCCGCAAGCTGCCCAGCGTCGTCTCCGTGGTGTTCGGCGATCCGCCCGACGACGGTGCGCCTCTCGAACACGAGGTCGCGCCTGCGAGCGATGAGCCTCCGGAGGATATGGCGAAACTCGAGCTCGTTGCCAACGGTCAGCTAGCAGCGTCGCTTTGCTTCTCGATCCGCGCTTCCTTGCCGCCTTCAAACGCAAGAAGTCGAAGCGAGCGTAACCAAGGCCGAAGATGAGTGCATGGCGTCGCGCTCAGGCCCGCTTCCCAACGACACTTCGACAGCAGTCGTATGCGCTTTCTATGAGGATCTTCCCTGCTGCAAGGAACTCTGGCCAAGCTTCGGAACTTGGTTCACGCCAGAGGAATTCACCATGCTGCTGCCGGCATTCGCCTACCACCTCTCTGCCGAGGATCTGGAGGCATTGCAGATTGCCTATCAGAGGGGGCGATCACGCGCACGGCCATCGCGCGCGTGACGGATCCCATGCACACCGATCTTTTTTGTACCTTACTCGCCCGACCCACCACGCTATTTATCGTATATTTGACATGGGCTTGGTGGCAGCATCGGGGAAAGAAGCTCAAGCCGGTGCTCGATAGGTTCATCGCGGACGCTGTTTCATTGGCTGCCGTCCATGAGCAGTAGCAAGGAGTTGCCCTGTTTGGCGAACGCAAGGCCGTCTTTGGCCTCGTCGCAGCGGACCTCGGTAACCCAGCTTCGCAGCTGTTCGAGCCCAGCCCAGAGCTCGTCGCGGCAGTCGTTAGCGCCCCAATTCGCACCTTCTTCATCGACGAGCGCGGCGTCGGACAGGGCGTTCAGGTGCTCACGCGTGATGGGCTTCAGCTCGGCTTCGATCGCTTCCAAGCTCGCGCCCTGCAGCAAGGTCCACGCCGGCCAGTCTACGTCGGAGGTTCCTCCAGGCCAGGGAAAGGTGAGGTTGGTTTCCCCCCACAGACCAGCCAACACCGGCAGGCCCAGGATCTTGAGCACCGGGTTCCAGCGGCCGAATGCATCATTCGGCATGTAATAGGTCAACTGCATGAGGATCTCGTCGCCACACGGCCTGGCTGCGTGGTTGAGCAAAAGCTCTGTAACCCGCGCGTATTCGTAAGCCTGCTCCAGCTCCAGCGGCCCTTTGAAGATTGCCTCCAGCGCGTTCTTGACGACCTTCTTACCCTCTGCTTTGTCGTCACCCAAGGTCATGAACACGTCATTGAGGTAGTTGGCGTTGGCTTCGCTCTTAAGCACCTCCACCGCCGCGAGTTGCTTGCTTCCCACCAGGCCTTGCAGCCTATCGGGCGCCACCTTCCAACCGCGTACGAACCGTTCTGCCATTGGCCTCTTTCCTTTCCGTGCGACTTGATGAACTCGAAGTTAATCAGGTTAACCCGCACATGGCCCCCGTCATTTCAATCTGGCGACGGAAGGCGTCGAAAAAGTCGTCGGCGTGCACTCGGCGCGATGGCCCTTACCCTTGCGCGTCGCCGCCGCAAAGGGAGGGCGCTAACGCGGCTGGTGTATGGGCAAAGGCACGGTACGCAGGGACGAGACGACCTGCCGAAGCGTTGCAAGCTTCTCGTTACGTTCCGAGCCTGTGAGTGCGTGGCGTGCCACTTGGGCGAACTCTCCGAGTGCACGCCATTGTGGCGTGTCTGGCAACCCGAGCGCACAGCGAAACGCGTCGCCCATCTCGATGGCACTCGAGAAGCGCGCGGCGGGATCTTTTGCAAGGGCGCGAGCAAAAAGCTCGTCGACGACGAGCGGCGCCTGCGGGACGAACGTGCGGATGGGCGGTGGCGGCGCTTCGACTTGCTCGATTCGGATCGCGATTTCAGACTTGCCTGTGGGAAGAAACGGCGGGCGGCCCGCTAGCGTCTCGTACAAGACGATGGCTGCAGAATACAAATCGCTCCGCCCGTCGAGCGGCGCGCCGAGAACTTGTTCGGGCGACATGTACGTGCCTGTTCCTGGCGACAGCTCTTGGGGCGACGGCGCTTTGTATCCGTGGGCTGGCCGAACGAGATACGCGATGCCGAAGTCGGCGAGTTTCACGATGCCGTCACGGCGGATCATGATGTTCGAAGGCTTGACGTCACGGTGAACGATGCCAAGCGAATGCGCGGCGGCAAGCGCGCCAAGAAGCTGCTGCACGTAGTACCAGGCTCGTTGGAACGCGAGCCCGGGCAGCTGACTGGGGCCTGCGAGCCTGGCCCTTTTGACGTTGCGAGCGATGACGATGTCGAGCGTGTCTCCGTCGACGTACTCCATGGCAAGGGTCAACCAGTTTGACGCCTGTGGTGCGGTTGGCAGAGCCATTGTGGCAGATGCATTGGGATCTTGGGGGACTGGATCAGGGGGCAAGCCGATGGTCGTTTGCCCGTATGTGAACAAATCGTAGAAGCGCACGACGTTCGGATGATCGAGCCGCTCCAAAGCCTCGGCCTCGTTCTGGAAGAAAGCGAAAATCTCAGGGCTTTGACTGGCTTTTGGCTTGAGTTGCTTGAGGGCGAGCGGTACGGGTGCTTCGCCTCCGCGCGGCCCTCTGGGATTGTGAAACAGCCATGCGCGGTACACGGTGCCCATGGCGCCCGAGCCGACGCGCGTGTCGACGACGATCGTGCCATAGCCGCGGTCGATCTTCGTACCGGGATTGAGAGCGTTCATCTCGCTCGAGGGCAGCCAAGGCCTGCCACATTGCGGGCATGCGGAGGCGTCGTCGGGGATGACACGGTTGCATTGGGTGCAAGCACGCACGATTTCTTTAGCGTAGCGGAGTCGCCATGAATTATCCGGGCTAGGTGTGCTTAGGTGGTCTTATAAAAATGGCGAAGCTTGAGCTGACAGTCAGCGATGGTGAAGATGGCGTGCGTCTTGATAAAGCCGTTGTTGCGCTGGCCAAAGGTGCATCGCGCGCACGCGTAAAAAAAGCGATCGAAGCCGGCAGTGTGCGCGTCAACGGCCGCATCGTGCCAAAGGGCGGCGTCGTCAAAACGGGCGACATCATCACCATCGACGAAGCCGTGGCGCGACCTAGCGACGCGCCGTGCGAGGCTGAACCCGATGCGCCGCTTTGCATCCGTTTCGAGTCGAGCGAGGTCCTCGTTGTCGACAAGCCCGCCCATCAACCCACGGCACCACTACGGGAAGGCGAAGTTGGTACGCTTGCCAGTGCACTGCTCGGTCACTTTCCAGAGCTCCGTGGCGTTGGCTACTCGGCGCGCGAGCCCGGCATCGTTCATCGCCTTGACACCGGCACTTCGGGCCTCGTGATTGTGGCTCGCAACGCGGGTGCGTTCGAAAAGCTGCGCCATGCACTCAAAAACGGACAGATCCACAAAGAGTATTTGCTTTTATGCCGCTCGGCGGACTTGCCCGACAATGGCTCAATCGAGTACCCGATTGCCAATCATCCAAAAGACAAGCGGCGTGTTTATCCGTGTGTGCACCCGCGCGATGTGATCCGCTATGCGCCGCGCCCGGCGATAACCCGCTATTGCATACAAGCGCGCGTGGGCAACTGGGCCTTGGTTCGCGCCGAGGCGCCGCAAGCCATTCGCCACCAGCTGCGCGCCCATTTTGCGGCCATTGAGCATCCGCTTGCGGGTGACGTGCTCTACGGTGGCGAAGAAGTGGCCGGCCTCGATCGTCATGCATTGCATGCCGGACGTGTCGCGTTCGATGGATCGGGCGATCACGAGCTAGTCGAGATGCTGCGGTTTGACGTCAGCTCACCGTTGCCCGACGACATGTCCAGGCATGTGCAGATCGATTCGTTGTCCTCTGCGTAATAAGCCCCTGCCATGAAGGAAACGACGCTGCTCTACGGCGCTCTCGCCGCCACAGGAATTGCCGCGCTTTACGCCATCACGCACACGCATTCGCCTGATGTGCCTGCAACCGCAGAGCCGCTCGCCTACCGCGAGCCCAACTCCGTCGTTGATGATCCGCCAGCACTCGCACGCGCCGAAGTGCCCATTCGGCTCACCGCGTCCGATGGCACGGGGCTCACACTTTCGTCGATGAGCGCCAACGCTGTCCTCGAAGATCCGCTCGCGCTGACCGAACTGCATCTCGTGTTCGAGAATCCGAACGACCGCGTGCTCGAGGGCACCTTCCGCATCACACTTCCGCAAGGCGCATCGCTAAGCCGCTTTGCGATGAAGGTCGGCGAGGCATGGCAGGAGGGCGAGGTCGTCGAGAAGCAGGCGGCACGGCGCGCTTACGAAGATTTCCTGCATCGCCGGCAAGATCCCGCGCTCATGGAGCAAGGCGCGGGCAACGAATTCGCGGTGCGTGTGTTTCCGATCCCCGCGCGCGGCAAAAAAGAATTGATCGTGACGTATTCCGAATTACTAAAAGTGGGCGCCCCTTTCGTGCTGCCGCTCCGAGGCTTGCCCATGCTCGGGAATCTCGATGTCGACGTGCACGCGGTTGGCTCGCAGAGCGCGCTCGAGGGCGGGCGCACGAGCACTTCCTTCTCGCTTCATCAGCAAAGGTTTCAGCCCGCCGAAAACTTCGTCGTTCCCAGCCGGCAAATCCCGCGCAGCCCTGGCCTGCGCAGCGGCGAGTTCGCCATCGCACGCGTCGTTCCTTTTGCCGAATCACGTCCCGAGCCGATCGAGTCAGCCGTTGTCCTCGTCGATACGAGCGCTTCACGCGCGCTCGGCCTTGCCGAAGAGGCCAAGCTCGTCGAAAGCACAATCGCCAAGCTGCCATCGAAAGCGTTCGTCACCGTTGCCTGTTTCGATCAAGAAATCGCCCCCATCTATGAAGGCAACGTAGCGGGCTACGGCACGAAACAAACCGCGGCGATCCTTGCACGCAAAGCGCTCGGCGCCACCGACGTCGACCGGGCCATTGGTTGGGCCGCAGAGACCGCGAAAAAGGCGAGCGCCAAACGCGTGGTGCTCGTCGGCGACGGCGTTGCCACAGCGGGCGAGATCGATGCACAGAAGCTCCGCGAACGCGTCGAAAAGCTTCGCGATGCGGGTGTCGAGCGCATGGATGCCGTGGCAACAGGGGGGATCCGCGACGACGCGTTCTTCCGTACCATCGTGCACGGCGTGCTCAATCGAGACGGCGTCGTGCTCGACGGCAAGCTCGGTGCAAGCGCTGTTGCGAAACGCCTTCAAGAAGCAACGACGTCAGGCCTGCCCGTCAAAGTCGAGGGCGCGCGCTGGTCATGGCCCGAACAACTCGACGGGCTTCAAGCTGGCGACCAAGTCATGGTTTACGCCGAGCTCGATCCGTCGGAACCGGTGTCAATCACCGTAGGCAACCAAAAGTTTATGCCAAACATGCGCACGATCGATCGACCTTTGGTTGAGCGCGCATGGGCGAGCGCGAAAATCCAGAGCCTCATCGAGGCTCCACAAGACAAGCAAGACAACGCGAACGCCACCAAGCGCGCCGCTATCGATCTGTCGACGCGCCACCGTGTTCTCAGTCCATACACAGCGCTGCTCGTGCTCGAAACAGATTGGGACTACCAGCGCTTCGGCATCGATCGCAACGCAACGGTCAACATTCTCACCGTTGATGCGGGTCGCGTTGCAGTCACGCACGCTCCTCGACGCGCTCCTCGCTACTTGGAAGAAAAGACTCGCGAGACCGATGCGAGAGCCAACGACCGCGAAAGCTCGCCATCAGCAAGGATGGCAGCGAGGGCCGCACCGCAGCCGGCACCTGCACCCATGGGAGAAGCAGCGACGGCAGCCGATGAATCACTGGAAACACCCACGGCAGCAGCAGCGGCGGCACCCGTGACAGCCGAGCGGCCACCGGCGGCAGCAGCGATGGAGCCACCAGCGGCAGCAGCAGTTCCCATGGCAGCGAGCAAGTCATTGGCAGCACCCATGGCAGCGGCAGCAGCGGACGCAAACGATCGACGGGCAGACGATTCCGCCCCGAACGTGGCTCGGCGAGCACCGATGCCGCGACCGGCGGGCCCTCGCATGAGCGCCCCCGCCGATATCGATCGCTCAGACTGGCGCATGCCAGAAGCCCGTCCTTACGAAGGACGCATGCGCATGGTGATGGATAAGATCGCCGCTGGTAACAAGGAAGGCGCGTTCATCGAAGCTTCGAACTGGCAGATGAATCAGCCGGGCGATGTGATGGCGCTCGTTGCGCTTGGCGAAGCTTCCGAAGCGATTGGCGAGGTGAAAACTGCGGCGCGCGCCTATGGATCGATCCTCGAGCTTTTTTCGTTTCGCGCTGACTCGCGAAGGTTCGCTGGCGAGCGTCTCGAGCGACTCAATGATCCACTCGCGCTACGTCTCGCGACCGACACCTACGGCAAGGCTGCTGAGCAGCGGCCCGATCATCCTGCCAGCCATCGCCTTTACGCGTATGCCCTGCTCAAAAGCGGCGAGTACGAGCGCGCCTTTGCGGCGATGAAAGCTGGCGCAACGCGTTCCTACCCCCAGGGCCGCTTCCCGGGCGTTACGCGCATTCTCAAAGAAGATCTTGGGCTCATTGCTGCGGCATGGGCCAAGGCCGAACCGGCGCGCAGCGCCGAAATCATGCAGAAGCTCCATGAAGCAGGCGGCATCGAAGAAAATGGTCCATCTTTGCGCTTCGTCCTCGTTTGGGAAACCGATGCGAACGACGTCGACTTCCACATTCGTGATGCGAACGGAGGTCATGCATATTACAAGCAACTCACCTTGCCGTCGGGCGGCGAGCTCTATGCCGACGTGACAACAGGCTACGGCCCCGAGTGCTTTACGATTCGCACCGCGAAAGCCGCGCGCGCGTACCCGTACGAGTTGCAGGCGCACTACTACTCACGTGGCCCCATGGGCTACGGCATGGGCAAGCTTGAAATCATTGACCACGACGGCAAAGGCAACCTCACATTCGAAGAGCGGCCTTTCGTGGTCATGGCCGACAGGGCTTATGTTGACCTTGGCGTTGTCAAGGGAGCGATAAAGTAGACCTATTTTTGCTGAGCTTGCAGGTGCCGCGCATGCAGTGTATGGAACAAATTGAGGCATGTTGCCGCGTTTAGTTTTTCATTGTGGTCGATTTTTTTCATTTTCAACGCAACAAAATGCGGCACCGGCCGAATATAAAATTATGCGTAAATCGTTCCTTTTCGTTGCACTTTTGAGTGCAGTAGGTTGCAGCACGCCGTTCGGCGAGGCTCCCGCGCCCGATGGCGGGGCCTCTTCGGCTGACGCCGGAGGCGACGCGACGCCCGAGCAACCAGCAGTGGTCACGCAGCCGCCTGCCAACGATGAACTAAACGAAACCTACGGCGTTTTCGTTTCATTTGCTGGCACGCCCAACGGCGACGGCACGCGAGCAAAACCGCTTTCGTCAATTCAAGCGGGCATTGAAAAAGCCACTCCACCTGGCAAGCGCGTTTACGTTTGCAAAGGCACATACAAAGAAACGCTCACGCTGCAAAGTGGCATTTCGGTCATTGGCGGCTACGATTGCACGGTCGGTTGGGTTGCCGACCAAAATGGCCGTTCGCGCATTGAGTCGCCTACAAGTCCAGCCATTCGTGCGAATAACATTGCTATTAACACAAGCTTCATGGGCTTTGACGTGGTCGCGCCAGATGCATCGGGCACGGGCAGCAACGCATCGTCAATTGGGCTTATTGCGCAAAACGCAAGTTCTTTGACCGTTGCCAATGGCAGTATCATCGCTGGTAAAGGTGCCGATGGCGCGCCAGGTACTACGCCGGCGGATGCGGTGATTGACGCAGAAATGGCGAAGGGAGGTGACGGAATGGTCGAAACATACGATACCAAAAGCTGGAACGCCGGCATTGTCAACAGTGATTGGCTCGGTGGCAAGGGTGGCCAAAGCTCGTGTGGCGCCGATGCTGGCGGAAATGGAGGAACAAGCGGTGTTTTTTTGTGTGATTACTTCCACAACGTATGGGAATATTATCTCAATCAAGGATACACATACAATCCAATACCTGTTGGTACGCCAGCCGAAGCCGGCGGAGCGGGGCTAGCAGGACACGACGGCGTGTCCGCCACCACGATTGGCACGCTAACAGCCGACGGCTATGTCACGGCAGATGGGACGGCGGGCAGCGACGGCAATCCCGGGCACGGGGGTCGTGGAGGCACAGCCGAGGCCACCGCGGTGCTTGTTGGAGTTGGACAGTCATGCACGGTCACCACTACCCTATACAATAGCGGCACGGGGGCGGGTGGTGGTGCAGGCGGATGCGGAGGTCTCGCTGGCACGCCGGGCAAAGGCGGCGGAGCAAGCATTGCGGCGCTTCTGTCAGCAAGCGAGGGACTGACGTTCGACGCGGCCCTGGTGCTTGCTGGCCAGGCAGGTGCCGGTGGGAAAGGCAGTCTTGGCGGCTCGCCAACACCCGGCGGTGCTGCCGGTGCAACGGCTGCAGGCGCGGGCGCGGCGCAACCTGGCGGGCCTGGTGGCCTACCCGGTGTCAGTGGAAGCGGCGCGGGTGGCCCAAGCATTGGCGTTGCTTATACCGGCGGCAAGCCCAATCTCATCAACGGCACGATTGCAAAGGCTGGCGGCTTTGGTGCAGGCGTTGCTGGGGACTCGAACACGTTCCAAGACGTGACTTGGATTCTTCCAGCATCGGATCCGGGTATTGCGGAAGACATGCACGAGTTTTGATGACGTAGGGGCGTATGGCCATACGCCCCTACGATGAATCCGTGTTTGGAAATGTAGGGGCGCCATTCATGGCGCCCAAATTCATGGCGCCCGACCGCAGCATTTTGGAATCCGTACCATTGGCCAATACCAAGGGCGCGATGAATCGCGCCCCTACCCAATGCCATCAATTTCCGATCGCGGCACGCCCAGGCGCATTAGCACTTCGACCAGCCGTGATTTCTGAACCGACACGAGGGTTGGCATTCCACCAGAAAGCCCGAGCAACTCGAGAAAATGGATGTTGCTATCGAAAGGGGCTGCAAGCGTCATCGTGTCGCCATCGATCACGATGGCAACGCTGGCGCGCTCTTGGCCAATAAGAAGAAGCATGGTTTTGTCATACCGAGTGGAGTACATTTTTCGCGGCTCGGTCACGTCGACGAAAGCCACGGACGTGCACGCCGGCAAACATGGCTTTGCAATGTCGATGCGCCGGTAGCCGCGCGCCAAGTCCATGGTGACGCGCTCGATGGCATGGAGCTCGGCGCCCGCTTCGTCGATGGGCACCCAAAGCGATTTTTCGGCCAGACCCGCCGCGAGATGGCGAACCACGATGCCGAGCAGCCCGGTGTCGCGCGGGCGCGCGCGAATCGCACGGTCGAAGCGACGCGCAATGGCCGACGGCGTGCCCAAGCGCGTGTCGATGGCGCGCGCGTCGTTGTCCGCGCCAGGGTAAGGCTCGCGGCCTTCACGTAGCCATTTCGCTGCACTGCAAAGCCCGTCGAAATCGGTGTGACACACGATGGTGTCAACGAGGCCGACGCGCGCGCAGAGCTCTTCGGAAATCATTTCAGGACAAGCGCCGTGCTCGGCTTTCGTCGTGAGAACGAAGCGCGGATCGTGATTGTATTGCGCATGCATTGCATGGTCGTGATGATCGACCCACGCCGCAAGGCGGACGCCAAGGCCATCGATGAAGGGTTTCGTGATCTTTTCGAACCCGCCGCCCGAGGCTTCCGACGCGAAGGCCACATCGAGCACGACGACGCGGCCATGGATCGAAGCTGCCTTCGGAAGCTTCCTCGGAGTGACGAAGGCGAGCTGGGCGCGCATGAATGCAAGGCTAGCTCATCGCGCAGTGTCTCTTGCTCGTCTCTCACGCAAGCACTCCGGCATTGGGACTAGGGCAGTCGTGCTAGCTTGGAATGTCCTATGGATTCATTTGAGCATCACGCGAAAGGGCTTCGCTTCGACGAGCACGGCTTGCTTCCCGTTGTCGCGCAAGATCGCCTGACCGGCGAAATTCGGATGGTTGCGTTCGCAACCTTAGGATCCGTGCGCCATACACTTGAAACCGGGCGAGCCACCTTCTTCAGCCGCTCGCGCAACGAGCTGTGGGAAAAGGGGCGCACGAGCGGATCTACTATGGATGTTACAGGCATTCTTGTCGATTGCGACGCCGATTGCCTCATTTACCTCGTTACGCCTCACGGTCCCTCGTGCCACACAGAAGCACCTTCGTGCTTTTTTCGCCGCGCGGTGCTCAAAGGTGACAACGTTGACATCGACGACAGCGAGGTGCCGGGGGCAACCCTGCTCGCCAGGCTCGAGCGTGTGCTCGAAGCACGAAAAAGTGATGATGCCGGCCGAAGCTATACGAAAAGCTTGTACGATGCAGGGCCAGGGAAAATAGGCGAAAAGCTGCGCGAAGAAGCGTCGGAGCTCGCTCTGGCCGTTGCGTCGGAAGACGACGCGCGGGTTGTCAGCGAAGCCGCAGATGTCGTTTTTCATATGATGGTTGCGCTTCAATTCCGCGGTATCTCGATGGATCGCGTACTCGGTGAGCTTGACCGCCGCTCTGGAACCAGCGGCCACGACGAAAAGCGAAAGCGCCACGGCAAGATCTTGTAGCGATTCTCTGCGCCTTCTATCCTCGCATCCGCGATGGGGCAGTCCGTCCTGATCTTCGAGAGCGACGCCGAATTTGCAGGTGAGCTCCGCGCCGAGCTCGAACGACTCGATTGTCAAGTACAAGTCGTCGACGATGGCGTGGCCGGTTTGCAGCAGGCCGCCTTGGCGCAACCCGATCTCATTTTGTTGTCCATCGAGTTGCCGCGGATGAACGGGTTTTCCGTCTGCAACAAGCTAAAAAAAGATCCTTCACTTCGAGACATTCCGCTCATCATCATGTCGAGCGAGTCGAGCGACGAAACGTTCGTGCAGCATCAAAAGCTACGAACACGAGCCGAAGACTACGTCCACAAGCCAATCGCGTTTTCCGATCTGCTTACGCACATCGAGCCGCTCGTGTCCATCGCGCCGCCACCCGAGACCGCGTACAGAACCCCCGGGACTGCGTACATCGAGGAGCCCGAAACCCCCGCACCAACCATGATTGCACACACCATCGAACTCGATGGCGCCGAACTTGAAAGCGGCGAACTCGAGCCCGCTGAACTCGAGCCCGCCGAACCCGAAAGCGGTAGCGATGCCATCGTCCCCGAAAGCAGGCAGTCCGATCGCGTGCAAGCCCCGGAGCGTGATTCCGATCGCGTGCAAGTCCTCGAGCGCGATGTCGATTCGGCCAAGGCGCAGATCAGCAGGCTCGCACAGGAGCTTCTAGCAGCGCAGCGTCAAAGCGAACAAGCACGCCGCGAAGCAGAAGACGCCCGAGCGCGGGCTGTGGCAGCAAGCGCGGCCAGGTCCACGCCGCCAGTGTCAAACGCGGCCAGGTCCACGCCGCCAACACCATCAGCGCCGCCACCGCCGCCGCCGCCAGGGCCGCCTGGTAGCGGACGCGAAATCCTCAATCTGCGTGAGGCGCTCAACAAAAAGGACAGAGAGCTTCTTGCTCTTCGGGAAGGGCTTGGCAAGAAAGACAGAGAAATCGTCGAAACGCGCGAAAGGTCGCTCGCCCTCGAGCTGCAAAAGGCCGATCTCGACGACAAAGTCCTCGAGCAAGAGCGGGCGCTTGCCGACTACGGTGACAAGCTTGCTTCGCTGCAGGCCGACAAAGAGCAGGCAAAAAAAGCGGGGGAAGACTTTAGGCGGCGCGCCGAACGTGCCCAGCAGGAAGCCGAAGCTCGCACCAAAGAGCTCACCGAGATCAAAGACAATCTGACACAAGAAATCGCTGCACGCGAAGCCGCTGCGCGAGCCGAGGCGGATGCAGCGATTACCCACGCGATGCAAGTGCACCAGAACGCGCTGGCACAGGCAGACGCCGAAAATCGAGCCGCGATCGACAGCGCCCAAGCCACGCTCGAGGCAACGCAAAAAGCCGCTGAACAAGAGCAAGCGGAGGCTCTGGCCGAGCAGCGGCAAGAGCTGGCCATCGAGTACGAAGCGCAAGCCGCTGCTGTAGCGCGAGATCACCACGGCAAGATCACCAAGATGGCCGCCGAGCATGAAGCTGCCATGGCTGCAATGATGAGCGGCCACGCTGAAGCGCTTGCCGAAGCATCGCGCACGCACGAACAAGAGCTCACACTACAGAAAAGCGTGCTCGAAACCGAGTACAACGAAAGGGTTGCGGCAGCCCTTGCCGATGTGGCAATAGCGCGCAAAGACGGCGACAAGCGCGTGGCATTGGCCGAGAAAATGGCTGCCGACAAGCATGCTTTTGCCGAGCAAGAAGCAGCCAACAAGCTTACGGCGCTCGAAGGCGAACTCGAAAGCATACGCCAAATGTGGGGCAAGCAGACCGAGGAGCTCGCGTATGCGGTGGCGGCACGCAACGGGTTCGAGCTCGACGTGGTGCGCGCCCGCGAGCACGTTGCCATGCTCGAAGCCGATCTGGCCGCCACAAAGGCTGCTCACGATGAGATCAAAGAACAACTTTTGACGCAAACTGGGCGGCTCGACAAAGCACTCGCAAAGATCGAAGCGGATAAGTCGTCGCTCGATCGCGCGAAAGACGCGTTGACCGTGGCCCTTGCGCAAATCGAAGAAGCCGAAGCGCGCACAACGTCGTGAGCCATATGCCCTCGACTGCCCGCATAACGTGTTGGCGAAAAAATCGCGTCAAGATGCTAAAGTACAGGCGTTATTTAGGCCTGGCGTAGCATGGCAACACGCATTCTCGTCGTAGACGATAGCCCCACGATCGGTCGAGTCGTATCCACGATGCTCGAACGTCATGGCTACGACGTCACGCTCGCATACGACGGTCAAGACGCCATGGAGGTGCTCGCAAACGGCCAAGTCAAAGCCGATCTCGTTCTTCTCGACTACGTCATGCCGCGCATGAACGGCTACGAGTTTTGCCGCGAGCTTCGAGCCAATCCGGAGCTTGCCACGACGCCCGTAGTCTTGATGAGCGCCAAGACCGATCGCATTCGCGACCAATTCCTCGAGCGGCGCGATGCCATCGACGCAATCACCAAGCCCTTTGACGCACAAGCCATCGTCACGGTCATCGAAAACGCGCTCCGACGCGTTGCGATGTTACGTGCAAGCTACACGCAGCACAGCGGCTCCGCACCAGCCTCGAGCGAGGTGCCCGGCAGCGACGTTCGGCGCGCCACGGACGGCGACTTCGAAACGCGTCGCACGAACCTCCCACAGATTGTCGCAACGAAAATCGCGCACGTCGTCTCGAACATCTTGACCGACATGCCCGGCATCACGCCCGCCGAGTTCACAGCAAATCTCGCGGGCCACCTCGAGCAAGACGCAATCGTCGAGATCCTCAAAGTCATGCGCGATCTCGAACGCAACGACGAGGCAGGCCCTCTGCTCTCAGGCGAGATAGGCGTCATACCGATCGGCGCGGTGCTGCAGCTGCTCCAGGTCGAAAGCCAAAGCGGCGTTTTCACATGCTGGGGTCCGAACATCACGGTCTCGGCAACGTTTCAGAGCGGCCTCATCGAGGGTGTGCAATCAACGGGCCCGAGCGACGAACTGCGCCTCGGTCGCTTTTTCGTCGAGGACGGCATTCTTTCGCCCAACGACATCGACGAAGTCGTGGCCGACGTATCTCACATTGGGCGCATCGAACGTGCCGAAACGACTGTCCACCGCTTGCTCGGCGCAGCACTTCTCGAGCGAAGAAAAATCACCGAAGCCCAACTCAGCGCCGCCTTGAACCGCCAGGCGAGAGAAATGCTTTACGAAGTGCTTCGTTGGTCAAAGGGCCACTTCGACTTCCGGCGCGTGCCCGCAGCCGCAAACCCCAGCACCGACGAGGCGCACGAGGCGCACGAGGCGCACGAGACCAGCCACCTGGCGCTGTCCGTTACCTCCGTTATCGTCGAGGGCCTACGGCGTGTCGAACAATGGCGCGTCCTCGAGCAAATACTGGGCAGCTTCGACGGCGTGCTCGTCCGCGACGACGTTGCCCTTGGTTTGCTCGACGAAGACTCGCTGCCTGCCAAAGAAAGAGTCGTGCTTGCGGCAGTCGATGGCAAGCGCACCGTGCGCGCCATCATACGCGCGAGCTATATGTCGAGTTTCGATGCGTGCCGCATTCTCGTGCAGCTCATCGAGGCACGCGTGCTTCAGCAGAGAACCGATTAAACGGGCTAGTTTGCCGTGAGTCCCGTTGCGCCCATCACGATTGATTTCATGACAGAGGCAGATCTCGATGCGGCGTGTGCCATCGACGGAGCAGCCTTTCCAAGCGTTGATCCAGCACGCGCTGCGAGAGAACGAAGCCTGCGCGAAGAGCTCTCACGACCGTTTGCACGCGCCCGCGTTGCCCGTCGTGATTCGTGCGAAGTCCTTGGTTATTCGCTTTCATGGCATGCAGTAGACGAAATAGAATTGCATCATGTTGCCGTTGCCGCTCATGCACGCAGGCGCGGCATTGGGCGAGCTCTCATGAATGATTTGCTTACGTATGCGCACGAAAATGGCAAAAAAAGGATTTTCCTCGAAGTCCGAAAAAGTAACCTTTTTGCCATTGCTCTCTACGAATCGCTTGGCTTTTCTTCCTTCAACGTGCGTAAGGGCTATTATGCCAATGGAGAAGACGCCATCGAAATGGTTTGCACGCTATGAAGATGCGAATCGTCACTTTATCGTTCGGTCTTGCTGCCTTGGCCCTTGCCCGCCCGCTAGTCGCGCAGCGCGCACAACGCAGAGAGCCTTCCCCCACCCTTCCAAGCGATGCGAGCAAGGTCAAAGCCACGGTGCTCCGCGCGGAGATCCTCGAAGCCGAGGGCAAAATCAAGCAAGCCATTTCGCTGCTCGAAAGCGTAAAGAACGCGGGCCCCAAAAACGCGACCCCAAAAAACGTGGACCAAAGCGCCGACGCACGGCGAGCGCGCCTTTTGCTCGGCGAGTATCTCATTCGCAGCGGACGCCGCGCCGAGGCCGAGGCCCCGTTGCACGAAGTAATTGCCGACTACAACAATAATACCATTTCGTCGCAAGACGCCGAGGGTCTTGCGCAAGTCGGCCGTGCGGCGTTCCTTCTGAGAAGCCCCAAAGACGCCAATCAGGCGTACAAAGAAAGCGAGCGCGCCGATCCCAAACGCATCGAAACGCGAATCTGGGCCGCCGAACTTTTTCTCGACAACTACGATCCGGGGCACGCGGAAGAAGAGGCCGCGGACGCCCTCGCGATCGCCCCGAAAAACGCCGACGCCCTGGTGATGATGGCGCGCGTGAAGCTCGAGCAGTCGCTCGACTTCGACGCGGCCGACAAACTCACGAGCCAGGCCCTTGCAGCGAGCCCTCGGCACAAGGGCGCGCTTGCCGTTCGCGCCGGCCTTTTTTTGCGTGATATGGATATTGCAGACGCCGACCAAGCGATCGCGCAAGGCCTGGCAATCAATCCGATCGATCTCGAGCTGCTCAGCCTCAAAGCGGCGGCGCGCTTTCTCGATGACGACACCGTGGGCTTCGAAACCGCAAAAAAAGAAGTTTTCGCGAAAAACTCCGAATATTCACGCTTCTACCAAACGGTTGGCGACTATGCCGAGTGGGAGCATCGCTACGACGACATCATCGCCATGATGAAAGAAGCGACGAAAATCGACCCTGACGACGCAAAAGCGTGGGCCGCCCTTGGGCTCACGCAAATGCGCCGTGGCAACGAAGCGGAAGGACAACAGAACATCGAAAAGGCGTGGTCAAAGGACAGATTCAATGTCAAGGTTTACAATACGCTAAACCTTTATGAAAAAATCATTCCCAATCAATACGATCTCGTCACGAGCGGCATCTTCAAAATGCGCTATGCCAAAAACGAACGCGCCGTGATGGAGCATTACGTACCCGCCATGCTCGACGAGGCGTGGGCGTCGATGAAGGCACGTTACGGTTTTGTACCGACGGTTCCGGTACAAATCGAAATGTACAGCTCGCGCCAGCATTTCAGCGTGCGCACGAGCGGTCTACCAAATCTTGGCATCCAGGGCGTGTGCTTCGGGCACGTGATTGCCGCCATCAGCCCAAAGGCCGAAGCCTTCAACTGGGGCAATGTACTTTGGCACGAGCTCGGTCACGTTTTTGCCATTCAGCTGTCGAAAGGCCGTGTGCCGCGCTGGTTCACCGAGGGGCTGAGCGAATACGAAACCACCTTACAAAGGCCAGAGTGGGCACGCGAACTCGATCTCGAGCTTTACACGGCCATCACGAACAACAAGCTTCCGTCGGCGCTCAACATGAACCGCGCCTTCACGCGCGCGGGCGACGCAAGCGAGGTGACCGTGGCGTATTACGCCGCAAGCCAAATGCTCACATGGACGGTCGAAAACTTCGGCATGCCGCGCGTGGTCCAGGCGCTCAAGCTGTGGGGACAAGGCAAAAAAACACCCGAGGTTTTCCAAAGCGCCTTTGGCGTCACGCCACGAGAGTACGACGCGGGCTATCGCGCATGGCAACTTGCGCGCTTGTCACGATACAAAACTCAATATTTATTCACGCGCCAACCTAAGCCACTCGAAGAAAGCGAGAAAGCCAAAAAGGCGAACCCTACGAATGCGCCTTTGCTCGTCGATTACGCGCTTTCGCTTGCGCAAGCCGGCAAAACCAACGATGCCAAGAAAGAACTCGAAGCGGCACTCGCCATCGAACCGAAAAACCTCGACGCGCATTTTCTGCTCGCGCGCCTTCTGCATGGCGACCACGACTTCGAGGGCGCGAAAAAGCACCTTTTTGCGATGCGCAGCGGCGGCGCGAACGGTTATGCCATCGAATCGATCCTTGCCGATATCGCTCGCGAGCAGAAAAACGATGCGGCCATGCGCTTCCATCTCGAATCGGCGCACAGGTTCGACCCGACCGAGGCCGAGCCGCTCCAAGGGCTGTACGACCTTGCAACGAAAGAGAATCGCGAGCGCGACGCGCTCGATGCCCTTCGCAAGCTCGCCGCGCTCGAACAGCACGACGCCAAGGCGTGGAACGCTCTCCTTGGCAAGCTTGTCGCGCAAAAGCAATGGCCCGAAGCCTTGCGGGTCGGGCAAGGCGCGATCTTCGTCGATGTCATGGGTGGCGCCACACACATGCTTTATGCACGGGCGCTCGCTGCAACGGGTGCGCACGACAAGGCTGCAAGCGAGCTCGAAGTGGCTCTTCTCTGCACCATGAAACCGGAGGGCCAAGCCTCGGCGCATGCGCTTCTTGCGCAAGAACTCGCGATGCTTGGGCGCGCGCCCGAAGCCAAGAAACACTTGGACATCGCGCACTCGCTCGACCCCGATAACGCGGACGCCAGGGCTGTGAAGCTACCGTAGTATTCGAACACCAGGGCGTGATATTTTGCTGCAAACCTTGGGAGGCGGGCTTTTATGAAAGCGCTTCGTCTTTGCAACTGGCTTGTCGTAGGTAGCTGTCTCGCATCGTGCACCGGATCTGACTACGCCCCGCAAACCACCGACAATCAACAAATTGATAGCGGTTCGCCATCACCTGAACCCGCCACGAGCGTGTTCGCCGCCACGTTGGATGTGCCGGCACTCACCACGGTGGTTCAGGGCACGTCAGACAACAAGGTCGTCGTCACAGTTCATCGAACCAATGGGTACACGGGATCTGTGTTCCTCCGCGTCACGGGTTTGCCCGATGGTCTTCGTGCGGATCCCATCACGGTTGCCGAGAGCGCCGATCCTGCAAAGGTCGACCAAGTCGAACTCACGCTCGTCGCCGACGCCGATATGCCTGCGCAGGGCAACGTTGATCCAGCGCCAACGGTCGTTGCGAGCCAAGCAGACGGAGATGAACCGACAACCGAAGCGCCGCTACCGCTTTTTGTTCGTGGAAAACCGGGAACGCTCGATACCACGTTTGCGGAGGGGGGCATGTATTACAGGGACGATCTGGGAGGATTAGGGGGCGTCAACAATGCGGTCCAGCAAAGCGATGGGAAAATCGTCATCAGCGCAGGAGGATGCGGAAGTGAGAGTAGCATACTCATCCGCCTGAACGCAGATGGATCACTCGATCAAACATTTGCTGCGGCACAGCAGAGAATTGCTTCGGGGGTTGTGGCTACAGCTTCCGACGGTTCTATCGTCACAGCCGGGAAGGTTGACGCGCAGTCAATAGTTGACATCAAACGCTTCAAGCCCGACGGAACTCCCGATCTCGAGTTCAATCCAACGGGAAGCACCCCTGGCACCGTTATTCTGGCCCCCCCAGCAGTCGTCTGGGTAGTCCCCGACGGGCCAATTCCCGGCGGGTTGAACTACTTGCAGCCAACAGCCGTCACTGTTGCGTTGGATGGAACCATTTATGTTGGAGGCAGAGGCTATACCGATAATGCACCCGATTCCCTTTATGGGTTCTTCGAGCTCTCGCCGGACGGGGTTGTCCAAACCAACACAGGCATCGGAAGCAACTGCGTTGTTAATGGTTGGAATCCTAACGACGACAATTCCTTAAACTATCTGACCGATCTATTTTTGGTTCCAAACACCGGAGCTCTCACCTTCACGGGCTACGATGGGCAAAGCATTGGCGTGGGACGATTTGGGCAATGGTGGGCATCCCCTTACTGCGGATGGGACAACAACTATGGCGGCGTTGGGGGCAACGTGACGGGCGGCACGGGAACTGCGCCTACCACTGGCAACAACGGGGTATCTACTTTCACGAACTGGACAACCGCAGATGCTTCCCTTATCGATGACGACGGAAGCTTCGTCATCCTTGCTCACTCCGATCCTGGAATCCCCTATTCGCTTGTTCGTGTGGACCCGACAGGCAGGCAAGTGACGAGCGCGGCGTCGCTCATATTTAGTTACGCAAGAGGTCTTTCACGCACGCAAGACGGCCACTATCTCGTTGCGGGGTCGTATGTGCCACCTGGGTCGTCGACCTCCTCCATGACTGTTGCTTTTCATAATTCTGACCTGACACTGGATACGTCCTTAGGGGATCAGGGAATCACCGTCGTCCCCAACACTGGTGCCTACTCGTTGGCGTACGGTTTGGCGTACGATAGCGTACGCGCCATTCCCACACTAGACGGACAACACACGATTGTCGTGGGTGTCTGGGATGAAAATACCTACGGCGGCAGTAGCTACGTGGGCTGCCCCGGGCCCCTCGTCGTCGCGAGCCTTTGGAACTAGGATTTTGATGGCCTCATGGCGCACCGATCAAGGCACGGCTGATCAAGCCTGTGCCGAAGCTCGCGGCGTTGGCAAGGAGTGACCCCCCGAGCGCGACAATCCGCATCAAAGGTATCGGATCAAAAATTATCCATAGTTGATCTTGAAATGATCCGCAGACAATGGAATTCTCGCGCCCGAGGATCTGCCGAAAACGCTTGGTTTCCGAGCAATACTCTCCTTCTTGCCATCTCCCACCCCACAGCAACGCGCTGGCACATCTTGTGGATAGGGTGTTGTCTACGAGGCAACGAGGCAACTCCTCCCTCGAAACCGTAAAACCGATTTGGGGTTGCACTTACTGGAGGCGCGAATGCGTCACTTCTTTTATGGGACTACTTTTTTCGTGTTGGCCGCTGCAGCATGCACCGGGGGCAATTCCGACTCACAAGTCGCCGATGATCAACAAAATAGCGGTTCTCCGTCACCTGGGACCACGAGTGGGGTCTCCGTCACCTTGGATGTGCCGGCACTTACCACGGTGGTTCAGGGCACGTCAGACAACAAGGTCGTTGTCAAGGTTCATCGAACCAATGGGTACACGGGGCCTGTTTTCCTCCGCGTCACGGGCTTGCCCGAGGGTCTTCGTGCGGATCCCATCACGATTGCCGATTCCGCCGACCAAGGAGAGATAGCGATTGTCGCTGACATGCCCGCGCAGGGCAACGTGGATCCAACGCCAACGGTCGTTGCGAGCCGCGCCGACGGAGATGCACTGACAACCGAAGCGCCGCTACCGCTCTTCGTCCGCGGCAAACCGGGAACGCTTGATACCACGTTTGCAACCGATGGCCGGCTCATCAATCTGCTCGGAGGAACGCTGGCACCCATCAATGCCTTCGTGTCGGCGGACGATTCTATTTTGCTGCCCGGCACCTGCACCTCGGAGGCCAACGCAACCGCAGGAACATGCGTTGCACGGCTTACCCCCGATGGCGCGCTCGATCCATCGTATGGCAATAGCGGCATTGCCACGCTGGATGGCTTTTCGCCGACGGATGCGGTGCTCTTTTCGGACGGCAGCATTGTCGTAGGAGGCTCATTGAATGATACGGCTGCCTACGGCATCATTGACGAAAATGGCAAAAGCAGCACAATTACGTATTTCCCCGCCACGACAGCGCTTGGAACCACGGCTGGCAACGTGGTTCAAACGGCCCTTGCTCCGAACGACAGTGTTGTCATGCTTGTCCAAGTTACGGACAATAATGGCAATGCTGCGACAGGAATTGCGAAAGCCAATGCCAAAGGATTCGACCCAACGTTTGGCTCGAACGGCTTCGTGAATGGCAACCTTACGGGTATCTATTCGGATGTGACCAATGCCACTGTGTCTTTGTCAATGGGACCCCATGTTGCCGTGCGACCGAATGGTAAGATTGTTATCATGAGCGCTGGATTAACTGGAGTCGATGGAGGTACCCCCCCGTTGCATACTTATGTCGGCTTTTTGCAACTCGAGAGCAACGGTACACATGACACGACCTTCGGAACAAATGGAACTGGGCAGACGGCGCTCGATGTGGGGGGGGATAAGCGTACGATATTGCCAATGATACTTCCCGACGGCCGCATCCTATCAAAGATGGAAGCCATGGGCGACTGCTGGATCTCAGCCTTCAAAGCGGATGGAACGGATCTCGACAGCACGTTTGGTGACAGTGGCTCCTTGTCCGTGCCCGTGAACCCCTACGGGTGGGGATGCATTTCTTTGTCTGTTTCCGTCGACGATCAGAACCGTCTCCTCGCAACCAGTGTGAACCTCCCCTCGGTAGAGTCTGTTTGGCGCTATACGGACGAAGGTATACTGGATAATTCCTTTGGCGTGGACGGGCAGGCAACAACTCCTTCTCTTGCGGGCGTGTCGTTTGGGTGGTCCTTTTCAGCGCGCGTGCAAAAGGACGGACGAATCGTTGTTCTTACCTGGACCGACCAGAACATCTTGGTGGTCTCGCGCCTCTGGAACTAACTTACTATTTACTACTGCCAGCCCGTGGCCGCTTGGACAACCGGCGCAAGTTCGCGGGCCATGCGCTGGTGCAATTGCGCGTTGCCATGGCCTTCGCACCCGGTCGTCTCTTCCGGGGTCGTCTCGGCAGGCAAAAAGAGCTGGATGCGCGTATCGCCACTTGCCTTTTGCTGATCCACGGCTGTGGATATGCCCAAAAGCGCGCTATCGCGAACAGGATTTGGCTCGCCGTCGTCCGGTCCTGGGCCCACGATGGAAATGAATTGCGCCGTTGGATAGTGAGCCCGCAGCATTTGGAGGAACGCCACGTACCCGGCAACGAAATCGGTTTGGGTGGCAGGGCCGTTGTCGACCGGTTGACCCTCGGCGAAGTCGAGCCCACCAATTCCAATGATGAGCACGTCGGGCGAATAGTCTTTGAAGTCGAAGATTGCGTCCTCATCGATTGGATTGCTGAGCGGATAAATGAGCGGCATCGTCCAAGGGTCTGGCCGCCAGATGTTCTGCGTGATTCCTTTGCCTGAATACCCCGTTCCATACACGTCGGCATTGAATGTGTCGCCGAGTAGCGCGCCGAAACTAATGTGAAAGTTTTCCCACGCTGCGGCTTGATTCGAGACGGGGCAATCGGGTCCAACTCCTTCGTCGCCGAAGCCGGTGAGCATGGAGTCGCCTATCATCTCGATGGCCCGCGTGCGTCGCGGCGGCGGCGACAAGAGCTTTCCATCGGCGCCGAAATCGAAGCCGCCAAACTGCGTGTAGCCTTCCTGAGCCTCTGTTCGCTTGTAAAGCTCGACGCTGTGCGGACCGTCGCCGAGATCTTTTGCGAGCGAGATCGTTTGCTGCCCAATACGCATCACGAGTTTCGGTTGCCACACGCCATCGATCGCGTAGTCCCACTCGCTTGGCGCGCCCACCATCCAGTCTTCCACCATTTCCGTGAGCGAGACCGAGACTTCGCTGCCTTCGAAGTTCGCGATGATTCGACAGCCTGGCCATCCGCAGATTGGCGCATCCGGCACGCGCGTGTCGAAACGACCAATGTACTGAATTGCGGGCGGCCCGGTATCTGGGTTTGCGGGCGTTGGATCGCTGCCGGAGTCAGGGGTTTGGCCCGAAATGGCGGTGGGAGAGTCGTCGCTCCCACTCGACCCACAGCTGCAGATTGCAAACAATAGAGCGATGGCTAACGAAGCCTGACTAGTAGAGATTCGCTTCACGTCTTTATCTCCTAAAAACTAGACCGCTTTCAATTAGACCGCTTTCAAGTTGACGCGAGATCGAGGCGGCGGCGAGGAGCGGACCGGAACAGCCTCTTCCGGCTTTGAGGACCGCACCGCAGCCGCCAACGAAGAGATCGCGGCAAATCGAAAGCGGTCTTCACTTCAGCGATTCGATCAACTCCCACGTTCCCTGATTCGAGCCATCCCAGAGCTGGTGCGGCCAGCCAGGAAGGTGGCACCAAATGACGGGCCGGTCGCAGCCCACGTACGAAACGCACGGGCTCGGGTCGAAGTCCGTCGTCTGCTGCGAACAGTGGTTGACCGTGGTCCAATGGTTGACCGCGTCGACACCGGCCGAAAAATCGATCGTTTGGTCTGCATCGCCGTGGATGATCATCGCGGCCACAGGTTGCGTGGGGCACAAGAAGAACTGGTTGTCGTCGTAGTCGAGGGGATTCTGCGAGGAAGGACCGGCGCCCGAGTTTGCGATGATGCCGCGGAACGTGTTGCCGCGGTAGCAGCCAAGCATGTTCACGAACGAAGCGCCGCGGCTGATTCCCCACGCGAAGATACGGTTTTCGTCGATGCAGAGTTTGCTTTTCACATCCTCGAGAATGGCGTCAACCAAGGCATAATCCGGATTGACGCCATATGGCGTCGAACAATCCCATGTCTGCCACGGGCCATTCGGATACACGAAAATGCCGTTCCCTCCTGATTCGTATTCGAGCGAGACCCAGCTGCGGATCTCGTCGCCCGTCATCCCATCGCCGTGAAACACGAACGTGAGTGGCAAGCGCGTGTGTCCGTCGTAGTTGTAGCCGACGTCGAGCACATAGCTGTACTGGCCGCCTGCGAACTCGAGCGTTTGATAAGCGTAACCTGTCTGGTATTGCAGGTTGCACGAAGCAGGAGTGTTGTTGCCCGAGCCGGCCGAGGTATCGGCATTGGGTTGTAGCGGTTTGGACACCGTGGGGCCATCGTCCGGTGGAGTTGCGGGCGTGGGCTCAACAGATGAACCGGGTCCGGCGTCGGTCGGGTCTTCGGGCGCCACGATAGGCGATTGTGTCGACTGACTCTCGCAACTCGCGAAGGCGGCGAGCACGAAGCAAGAGGCCATAAGCGATCGGAAACGCATGATGCAGGGCAATGTTCCGAATCGCGTGCCAATCGACGGCGTCGCACGCCGCGGCCGCGCGTCAAGAGATCGTGGTGAAGAAGCCGCGGGAGCGGCTTCGGGGGTCAGGGGGCGGAGTCCCCGGGAAAAGCGGCGGTTTGAGGCCTCGGCGATGAGGCAAATGTCGCCCCAAAGCGGCGGGGACTTTTTCATCGGGAAGAAATCCGCTAGGAAAGCCGTTCCCGCGGCGCCCGGTGCTCGGGCCCCGCACGCCAACGCAGGTTTCACCATGTTCTCGCGCTCGCAATCGGGCTTTCCAAACGGCAAAAAACCAGGTTTTCGTAATGCTTTCTCGGAGGTCGGATGTCCACCGACGTGATGATTTACGCTAGCGGGCTGACCAAGCGATACGGCGCGTTCCGCGCGCTCGACGACGTCAGCTTCGAGGTTCGCCGCGGCGAGATCGTCGGCTTCCTCGGTCCCAACGGGGCCGGAAAGTCGACGACCATGCGCATTCTCACCTGCTTCATTGCGCCCACGGCGGGGGTCGCGAAGGTTCGCGGCCACGACGTGTTCGATGACACGCTCGCCGTTCGCTCGAGCCTTGGTTATCTCCCGCAACGCGCGCCGCTATACATGGAGATGACCGTTTTCGAATACTTGCGCTTCGCCGCGCAAATGCGTAACCTGACAGGCGATTCTTTCAAGACGCGCGCGCGAAGCGTCGTTGAAATTTGCGGCCTCGCGCAGTCGCTCTCAAAAGAGATCCGGCAGCTTTCGCACGGCTACCGCCAGCGCGTTGGCCTTGCCCAAGCACTCATTCACGACCCGCCCATTCTCGTCCTCGACGAGCCCACGAGCGATCTCGATCCAAACGAGAAGGCCGAATTTCTCAACTACTTGAAGCAAATTGGTCGCGATCGCACGGTTTTGCTCTCGACCCACAACCTCAAAGAGGTCGAAACCGCTTGCGCGCGCGCCATCATTGTGTCACGCGGCCGCGTCGTTGCCGACGGTGCACTCGACGAAATTCGCGCGAAAAGCGGTCGCGTTCGTTACGTTGCTGCCGTGCAAGAATCAGCGGGCGAAATGCCGTATCGCGGAAAGGGAGCCGCGCCGAAGGCAAGCGAAGTCGAGCAAGCCCTCGCAAGCTTGCGCGGAGCCAAAAAAGTCGTCGAGCTCCCAACCGACGAGAGCGCGCATGCCTTCAGCATCGCCGGTGAAGAAGGCACAGATCTGCGCCCCGAGATTTTCCGGCTCGCTGCAGACAAGGGCTGGATATTGCTCGAGCTGCATCGCGACACGCAAACGCTCGAAGACGTATTCCGCCAACTGACCATCGGCGACGAGCGACGCAACCGCCAAATTGGACCTGCCTCCGCGCAAGGCGAAGAAGAAGACGACGACGAGGACGAAGAGTCCGACGACGAGCAAGAGGACGAGCGATGAGCAGCGAGACCACTCTCGAAAAAGGCGAAGAGAACAAACCGCTCGAGGACGACAGCGACGAGTCGGACAACGAGCAAGACGAGCAAGAGGACGCGCCAAGCGAGCGGCATAGCACGCGTCGCGATGTCGACGCCGATCCAACCGAAAAGGCAATTCTCGATCGACCATCGCCTTCGCGAATGATCTGGACGGTGGCAAGGCGCGAGATGGCCTCGTACCTTCAATCACCCATCACGTACATTGTGATCTCGGTCAGCCTCGTCGTGCTTGGCCTCTGGTTTTTCCTCTACAAAGGTGGGTTTTGGCAAATCGACCGCGCAAGCACGACGCGCCTGGTAGAAAGCGTGCCTTATGGACTCATGTTCTTGATTCCGCTTTTTACGATGCGTGCTCTTTCCGACGAAAAGCGCGTTGGAACCATTGAGCTTCTGATCACCATGCCCGTCAAAGACAGCGAAATCATCCTTGGCAAGTACTTGGGCTCGCTCGCGATGATCGTCATCGGGCTCTTGCTCGTTGCCACATACCCAATCGTCATGTTCACCCGCGCGCCGTTTTGGCACCTTGGCGAACTCGATTGGAGCCCGTTTTGGGTTGGCATGCTCGGCCTCGTTTTCTTTTCAGCAGCGGGCACCGCGGTTGGCCTGATGTGGTCAAGCTTCACCGAGAGCCAAATTCTGTCGTTCTTCGCAACTCTCATTACGCTCGCCGTTCTGTACTTCATTGGTCAGGTGAGCGTTGTCGAACTGTTGCAAGGTTGGCCTGGCGACGCCGTCGCCTTCCTCAGCATGCAAACGAGGTTCGAGCCGTTCGCGCGCGGCATCCTCGACACGCGCGCCATCATTTATTTTCTCTCTCTCACCGTGCTCTGTCTCATGGTTGCATTCCGTGCTCTCGAAAGCCGGAAGTGGACCTGAGGCTTTTTCGACGAATTCAATTGTCTGTCATTCGACACTCGCAGAGGCAAGCAAGCCATGGCGATGGAACGTAAAAAAAAGGCTTCGGCGGAGAGCAGCATGCTTCTCCTCGTGGTTGCCGCAATCCTCATTGCGGTCAATGCACTCAGCTACTTCATGTACTACCGCAAAGACACGACCAAGGCCGAGCGCTACACCCTCTCCGAGGGCAGCGCACGGCTGCTTCGCAGCATGAAGGGCAACATGAAGGTCGACGCCTACGTCACCAAAGGCCTTCCAAAGCTCGACGCGTTCGTGCGCGACTTGCGCGACCTGCTCCAGCAGTACAAAGACGCAAGCAAGGGCAAGTTCGACTACACCATCATCGAAGCCAAAGACGAAGAGCAAAAAAAGAAGGCGAAGGAAGCAGGGCTGCAAGAAGTCCAATTTGGCGAAGGCTCCGACACGGAAGACAAGGCCGAATTCGCGAAAGGCTACATGGGCCTTGTTTTGAATTACGGCGCGGAGCGCGAAACCATTCCCGTGCTTTCGCCCGACAACAACGTTGGCCTCGAATTTTGGATAACCAACAAAATTCGCGAGGTTCGCGACAAGGGCGACGGCATCAAGCATAAAATTGGGCTTCTTACAGGCAACGACGAAATCAAACTCTCGGCGCCTGATTTGCTACCAGCCAACACAGGCCAGAAGCCAACGCTTCAAGGCCTTATCACGCGGTATTGGCCATTCTATCAGATCGTCGACGTTGACTTGAAAAATGGCGAAGCCGACGTCGACGAATCGCTCGACGGAATCATCATTACCCAACCTGGCAAAGACATCTCCGAAAAAGAGCTTCGCCGCATCGACGCCTTCGTCATGAAAGGCAAAAGCCTCGCGGTCGTTGCCAGCGCCGTGAATGTGAAGCCAAGCGACGCGAGCATGACGGGCACGCTTTCCACCCGCGGCCTTGAAAAGCTTCTCGAAGGCTACGGCATTGAAATGCGCAAAGATGCGCTGCTCGAATTCGGTCGCCCGTTCCGTGTGCCTATGCAAAGTTATGGCGGTCTGCAGATCATGCGTTTTCCGCCCGTGCTCGACGTGCACGACGATTTCCGCTTCACCGGCGACGAGCAGCTTCTCGACACAAGCTTCGCCCCGTTTTTCCGCGTCCCGCAGATTGGCTTTCCGTTCGCCTCGTCGCTCGTTTTGCACCGCGAAAAGCAGCCCGACGTTGCGCCCGACAAATTCAAAGTCGTTGCACGCACGACACCAAAAACAATGCAAGAAACCGGCGATACCGTCGACCTCAGACCGCTGCGCCAGTGGCGTCCGAAAGGCGCATTCAACCAGTTTCCGATCGCGGTTTCGATCGAAGGAAAGTTGAAAAGCGCGTTTGCCGGCAGCGACAAAATGGGTGTCGAGGCACCGACCGAGTCGACCAACACCGCGCGCGTTCTGGTGATCTCCTCGTCGCAGTTTTTCGCCAACCCGTTTGCTCGCGCTGGCAATGGCCCAGAAATGGGAGGTCAAATGGGCATGATGATGCAGGGCATGGGCGGCGACGAAACACTCCAGGCCATTGCCGGCTCCTACGCGCAGCAGATCGTCACCAACGTTATCCTTGTCACGAAGAACACACTCGACTGGGTTACCGGCGATGTCGATCTGCTTGCGGCCTCGGCGAAAATCCTCCAAGAGCCGAGCCTCGCCTACGGCGATGTGTCGAAGCCCAACTTCGATGACATGACCGAAGAGCAGCTCAAAAGAGCTGACGACACCATGAAGAAAGAGCGCAAAAAGACCCAATATTGGGTCGAAAGCACGCTCATCGTCGGTTTGCCGGTACTTTTCGGATTGCTTGGTGTGGTCTTGTGGCGGCGCCGCATTTCGGCGCGCGAGAACTACCAGCTTGCGTAAACCCGATTAAACCTTTCCCCTCATTGTTTGCCATCGTTTGAAACGGATCATGGAACGCTCCACACAAATCTGGGTTGGTGTTGTCGTCCTCGCGGTGCTTGGCGGCGGCATCTATTACAAGGCAAAGGAAGATCAGAAAATCGGCGCAGTGCAAACCATGAGCGCCGATCTTCCTGATATGAAGGTGCCTGACGAGGTCGACAAAATCAGCATTACGAACGCCGACAAAGGCGAGGTGGTGCTCGAGAAAAAGGGCGACAAGTGGGAACTCACGAAACCCATTCGTGCTCCCGCAAACCAAGCCAACGTCAAGTCACTCATCGACAACATGAAGGAGCTCAAAGCGAAAGACGTCGTCGCCGTGGCTCTTTCCGACGAACAGAAGAAAGACTTCCAGTTCGAGCCAAACAAAGGCGTTCACGTGGTTGCCTACCAAGGCGAGAACAAGAAGCTCGACGCAACGTTTGGCAAGTCCGGGGGGCGTGGCCAGATGGCCATGGTCGATGGAAAACCGGGCGTGTTCGTGGTTGGCGGATACGCGAGCTACCTTTACACACGCGAAGCAAAAGGCTGGCGCGACACCGAGATTTTCAAATTCGATGACGCGAATGCCAATCAGTTTTCGATCGAGAACAAAAACGGCACGCTTTCGTTCACCAAGGGCGACAACTGGGCCGGCACAGCGAAAGGCGCACCCATTGCCGATCTCGACGAAGACAAGGTAAAAAGCGCACTTCGCACATTCAAGTCGCTCAACGCGGAAGACTTTGGCGACGGCAAAACACCTGCGGACACCGGTCTTGACAACCCCGAAGGCAAAATCACCATCAACCTCAAAGACGGCGCCGGGAAATATTCGCTGAAGGTTGGCAAGGTGGCCACGGGCACGTCGCACTATGCGCAAAAAGAAGGCGACGCTGCGGTGTTCGTCATTGGCTCCCACGCAGCAGACCTCGTGCTCGGCGACGCGTCAAAGTTCCAGAAAGCGAAAGACGCCGGTGCTGCGAAAGACGCGGGCAAGCCCGTTCCGCCTCCGGCTTTGACGGTAACGCCGGCAGCCGACTTCGGTGGTCCTTCGGAAGAGCCTTGAGAAATCGCCCGTAAGGGCGTATGGCCATTACGCCCTTACCGCGCGATCACCACCGCGAGGGCGCGATGAATCGCGCCCCTACGCCCTATTATATCCCCATGACCTTCACGATAACCCGCTTGTCGCGCTGGCCGTCGAACTCGGCATAGAACACTCGCTGCCATGTGCCAAGGTCGAGCCGGCCTTTGGTAATGGGAACGATGACCTCATGATGCACGAGCATGGATTTGAGGTGCGCGTCGCCGTTGTCTTCGCCCGTGCGATGATGCTTGTATTCTGCACGAGCCGGTGCGACCTCCTCGAGCCACGCCCAAATGTCTTCGTGCAGCCCGGGCTCGTTGTCGTTGACGAAAACGCCCGCCGTGATGTGCATGGCGCTGATGAGCATGAAGCCTTCCTCAATGCCGCTTCGGCTGCGCACTTGCTCGAGTTGGGGCGTTAGGTGAATCAGATCGCGTCGCTTTTTTGCGTGAAATGTGAAGTACTCCGTGTGAACTTTCACGCCTCGACTCTCGACTGTGCGAACGATGTGGGGAGCGTCTGGGTCGGTCATAGAAAGCAAGACGTACCACTCTTTTCTTCGCTCGCGGCATCGTTGTAACGTGGCGGGCCCTACCATGGCTTCGTTTCCACACGCGATCCAACGCACCGTCTCGCATTCTTTGTGGCGTTCTTTTGCCCACTCGGCGAAAATTGCCTGGCCGCTGGTGCAGCGGCTGAACCGCGTGATCGAAAAGCGGGCAGAACAGCCCGCCTGGGCGCCAGCACCCCTCATCAAACGGCGCGATCGCACCTTCCCCACGTTCGGTTTCCCGCGCGAAACCGACTCGCTCTGCCCGAAGTGCGTGAAGAAGATCCGTGGCGACGTGCTCGCTGGCAAGCGCGACGTCCGCGAGCTTTTGAAAGGCCACCCGGGCGAAATCAAAGCGCGCATCGTCGAAAAATGGGTCGATGGTCGCTTGTGCGTCGTCATGGAAAAAGAGTGCTTGGACCACGGCCGCTTCGAAGACGTCATGGCCATCGATCCGGCATTCTTGCGCAGGCTCGAAAGCCTTTACCCGGGCCGCGATTTCCTGGCACCGTTCACGACACTTCGCGATCATGGCAGCTCGAGCATCAAGTACGGGCGCGGCAGCGTGCTCACAGTCGATCTCACGAATCGCTGCAACATGATGTGCGAGCCGTGTTTCATGGACGCCAACCAAGTTGGCTACGTCCACGAGCTCGCATGGAACGAAGTAAAAACGATTCTCGACGATGCCATTCGCGTTGAGCCACGGCGTCAAATGAGCATTCAATTTTCCGGCGGCGAACCCACACTAAGCCCGCTCTTTCTCGCGGCCATCGAATACGCGCGCGACGTTGGGTTCTTTGCTGTGCAGTGTGCAACGAATGGTATCGCTTTCGCGCAAGATCCCGAGCTGGCGCACAAAGCCAAAAAGGCCGGGCTTCGCATGGCGTACTTGCAATTCGACGGAATTGGCAATGAAGCCAACGCACATCGCAAGGTTCGGAATCTTTTCGATGTGAAAGTTCGGGCCATCGAGAATTTGCACAATGCAGGCATCGATGTGATCCTCGTGGTTACCGTAGTCCGTGGCGTCAACGACGACGAGGTCGGCAAAATCATCGAATACGCCATCGAGAATGCCGACAAAGTCACGGTGGTGAGCTTTCAGCCCGTGAGCTTCACGGGCCGCGACGAAGACATTTCCGACGAAATGCGCAAAGCGCAGCGTTACACGCTTTCGCACCTGGCACACGACATCAAAGAGCAATGCGGCGGCTTGCTGGAACCCATGCGCGATTGGTTTCCACTATCAGCCATGGGGCCATTCAGCGATTTGACCGACACGCTTCTTGGCAGCCGTGCCGATTGGGGGTCCATGAAATGCGGGTGTCACCCGAATTGCGGCATAGGAACGATCCTCTTTGTGCACAAGAAAACGAAAAAGGCGGTGCCGCTGACTAAATTTCTCAATCTTGAGCAGCTTCTTTCCGACATTCAAGACATTACCGACGCTGCTCGAGGGCGCGCGGTGACCCTTGCCGAGCTCGGTCTGGCGATTCTCAAGAACTTCGATGTAAGCGAATCTCCCGTTCCATTCCCAATCTTGCTCAAGCAATTTCTTAGTCAAACAGGCGCGCGTGGAAAGAAGGTGGGGCAGTTCGAAAGCGACGCGCACGAGTTCGAATGGCGTGTGCTTTTCGTCGCCGGCATGTGGTTTCAAGATTTGTTCAATTACGACTTTCGCCGCACCGAAATGTGCATCATTCCTTATGGCACACAACTGGGCGAAATTAGCTTCTGCGCCTACAACACGGGCATTGGCTTTCGCCAGGTGGTGGAAACAAGAAAGGCCACGGCGAGCGTTGCCGAGTGGTATCGCAAAAACGGACGGCACCCGATTTACGCGAAAAACCAGAACATCGAGCTTCCTCCTTCACCCCAAGACGCCACGGCTCGTACCGCTCGCGCCGAAAGGCGGGAGACGCGCGTTCACCTGCCGGTGGTATCGATTTAGAGCGGGTTCGATATGATGATCGCCGCGCGTGAGCGGTCAAAGGGAGCAAGCCGTGATGATGAAGAAGCCGAGCACCAAGACGGCCTCGCAGCCGGACACTCGGCGTGCCCTCGGACGCGCACGCCCCGACGGCGAGGCGATGTTTCCGATCGCGCCGCCGAAGTCCGAGCTACCGAGCAGCTACGGCGACGCACTCCAGGAACTGAAGTCGCGCATCCAGCAGGCGCGCCTGCGCACGGTACTCGCAGCCAATGCGGCGATGATCCAGCTCTACTGGGACATGGGGCGTACAATCCTCGCACGACAAGAACGCGAGGGTTGGGGCGCGAAGGTCATCGACCGGCTCTCGGCAGACTTACGAGAGGCTTTCCCAGACATGTCAGGCTTGTCGCCGCGCAACCTCCTGTTCATGCGCAGCTTCGCCGAGGCGTACCCGGACGCCGAAATAGTGAAACAGCTCGTTTCACAATTGCCGTGGGGCCACATCGTCAAGCTGCTCCAGCGCGTGAAGCCCCAGGGAGCACGTCACTGGTACATGTGCCAGGCCGTCGAGGAAGGCTGGAGCCGATCGATTCTCGAACTCCAGATCGACCGCCGTCTATTCGAGCGACAGGGCAAGGCCGTCAACAACTTCGCAATGACGCTGCCGCCCGCGGACTCCGACATGGCGGCGCAGATCTTCAAGGACCCGTACCTCTTCGACATGCTGGGCACAGCAGATCCTCGCCGTGAAACGGAGGTGGAGCAGGCGCTCGTCCTTCCCACGATCGAGCAGCTCGAAGCGGAGTTCGCGCCTAAGAAGCGGGGAAAGTCGTGATCGCGCCGTCTTCAAGTCGCTGGTGGAGTGAGAAAGGGACGGAGGTTCACCAATGAACATCAACGTTGGGATCATCGATCAGCAGGTTCGCGGGCTTGCCCAACGTCTCGAGGGGCGGATTGAGCAGGAACTCGACAAACCACTCGACGAGACCACGACGCGCTCAGTAGCGTTCGTTGTCCTCTGTGCGAAGGTGATGCTCGGGCTCACGGAGGAGGAGGCTACCCTGGCGCTCACGGAGGGCGGGAACGACTTCGGCGTCGACGCCATCGAGGTAGGCGACCTAACCGATGGTGAGTTCGTCGTCACGCTCTTGCAGGGCAAGTATCATCACGCGAACCTCGACGGCGTCAAAAGCTTCCCTCAGAGTGGTGTCGAGAAGGCGGTGCAGGCGGTCAGGGCGCTCTTCAATCCCGCTGCCCCCGTCGATCTCAACCCCCGGCTTCAAGCCCGTATCGAGGAGGTTCGATCGCTCATCCTCGACGGCAACATTCCGCGCGTGCGCTTCCTTTTGTGCAGCAACGGGGAGTCGTGGAAAGTGCCAGAGGCACAGGCCATCATCGACGGCGAACACTTTGGCGATCGTGCGACCTTCGAGCACGTCAACCACGACCTGCTCGTTCAGATCCTCGGCGCGACGCAGCCGGTGAGAGAGTCGATCAAGTTTACCGGCAAGTCACTCACCGAAGACATTCAGTTCGTTCGCGTCTTCATTGGCAAAGTCGCCGTGTCGGAAATCGCGCGCATCATGGAAGCGCACGGCGACCGGCTCTTGGACCGCAACATCCGTCGCTATCTGGGGTTGCACGGCAACCGTGTGAATGAGGCGATTCGGCATACGCTCACCAGTGCCGAGGAGCGCCCGAATTTCTTCTTTTACAACAACGGTGTGACGCTCATTTGTGAGCGCTTCGATTTCAATGCGTTGCAGAGTGAGAACCACATCGTCCGCGTCGAGGGATTGCAGATCATCAACGGCGGCCAGACGAGCAAAACAATCCAGGCGACCTTCGCGCCGGCGCAGCGACAGATATTTCCACCGGAGGGCGACGACGCTCATGTGCTCGTGCGCTTGTATCAGGTGCCCAAGGACGCTGGCCCCTCGGTCCAGACCATCACCTTCGCCATCAACAGTCAGAACCCAGTCGACCTGCAGGATCTGCGCTCCGGCGACGAGCGCCAGCAGAGGCTCGAGATGTCGATGCGGGACTTGGGCTTCGAGTACCGTAGGCAACGCTCCGAGGGCGTGCTGACGGCGAAGGAAATCAGTGTCGGAACTGCAGCCGAGGCCGTCCTGTCCGTTTGGCGGGAGCGACCGCAACGCGCGAAGTTTCGTCAACAAGGGGAGCTGTTCGACAAGTCCTACGAGGACATTTTTACGGGCGACCTCACCGCAGCGCAGGTCGTCATCGCCGTGATGTTGTTCCGCATCGCCGAGAACAAGCGCAAAAGGCCCCCCACCCATGCGCCCGAACTCGTTCGCTATGCCTCCAACTTCATCGCGATGCTCATGGGGCGCTACTTGCTCAGCGATCTCGAGATCACTTCGAATCAGCTCGATCATCGCAGGTTCGAGGAAGCTCGCAAGCTCGTCGAAACCAGCGGCGACACCTACTTCGATCGCGCGGTCCAGGCTCTGAAGGAAGGACTCGACAAGCTTTACGGGGGCCAGCCCGTGAGCCCGCAGCGGCTAGCTGCCACGTTCCGGCGTGGCGATCTGTTCACCTACTTGCAGGCACCGGCAGCGCAGGCTCGGTGAGATGACGACGCCCTCTCGCCGTGTTGGTGAACCCACTGTTCCGACGTCGGAACAGTTGCCCGAGACCGCTGTATTTCCGGTCTTTCGGCTTATGCGCTAGCCTTCGCGAGCAGCCCGTCGAGCTTTTGCGTGGTCAGCGTGCGGCTCTTCTTCGAGGGGATCTTCGCGAGCCAATAGGACAGCTCCTTGCGCCGAAAGCCGCGTGGCAGCTCGAGCTCGGGTAGGCTCGTGAAGAGGCGTGAGCGGCCGCTCGACAGGTACGCGAAGTCGAAGAGCGCCTTCTCGGCCGTCGCAAGCTTCACGCCGCGCTCGGTCTCCTCGTAGCCGCCGAATACCTCGGGCGCGACGTGGTGGATCGAGAACGTCCCGCCCGTCGTTTTTACCCGCTGCGTGCGCGAGAGCGACACCGCGTACACCATCTCGGGGATCTGCTCGATGAGGCCACGTCGGTGCAGCGCCGACTGGAGCGAGACGTAGCTCGGAAGCGGCACGGTCAAGTACTCGGGTAAGCGCAGCGGATCGAGCGCGTCTTCGAGCCACCACATGCCATGGCGGACCGAACGAATGAGCCCAGTGTGCGCGAGCCGCGTGAGTGTCTGGCTCGCCGCCGCCGTGCGGAGCCCCAACGCCGCTGCTGCGTCTGCGGTGCCGATCGCTGGCACGCCGAGCTTGCGCAAGATGGCGAGGGCGTCGGGCCCGTTCATCGGAGTGCGCGGAGAAGGTGGAACAGCTCGGTGCTCTGGCGGACGCTGAGCGACACAGCTTATCAATACAGAAATTCAACGAATAAAGCAAATTTCTGTATTCATAAATCTGCGCTTTGGTACCGAGTCGAGATCGTTCGCCGTGTTGGTGCACCAACTGTTCCGACGTCGGAACAGTTGGCCAAGACCGCTATATTTCCTGGGTTGGAAGGTCATTCCAGGGTGCGTCAGTCGACCTGTCCACCAATTTCGTGGTGAGGTTCAGGCGCGCGTAGTCATGGCTCAACGGGCCGGAAGAGACCAAGGCCGAAGCTGCTCGAATGCCCCAGCCGAATGGGACCGATCACGGGCGATGGAAACTGAAGTCGAATGGCTTGCCCACGGCGATCGCCGACGAACGCGCGCTTGCTCGCTTCACGACGAGGGACATGGACCGAGACCCAAGCTGGTGATCCAAAGGGCTCGACCTCAACTTGTGCGACCTCCGCATGCCCGCGTTGTTCGAGCTCACGCCGAATTTGATCCGTGAGCGACTCTCCTGCCCGCTCCTTGCCGCCGCGAAGGTGGTGCCGAGGCGGCACGTACGGGGTGACCGACACCCAGACATCGGAGGCCTGGCCGTCGAAGCCGGGTGGCGCCGGAACATCTCGATCCAAAGGGACGAGACGTGCCTTCCACGCGTCGGCGTCCAACCCAGCAGCGGCCCAGGACACCTCCCGAGATGCAGCCAGGAGGATCGCATCCTGCTCATCGGCGTCGAAGGCGCGTGAGCCCCTCCAAACCAAGAGGCGCGTCGGCTGACAGTTCTCGCACCAAGCCAGAAACTCGGTGTGGCGATTGCCCTTGAGTGGTTCGTCGTTCGCGTCCTTGCCAGCCATGTCCGCAATAGCTTCGCGTACGCTGTGGTCCGCTTGTCTCCAGTTGGTTGAAGGGTCGCCCGTCTTGAATCGCAGCAACTCGCGAAGCACCGCTCCGCGAAACCGCGACGTGAGTCGCACGATCGCGCGTGGCTCTGGCGCGACGTTCCACCCGATTGCAAACTGCATCAGATGGCAGTCCGGACGATGCGCCTGCACGCGCCTCCGCTCGCGCGTGGCGGGCCGCGACGGTCGAACCGCGTAGAGCCATTGTGCACCGGTAGGGACGGATCGCTTCACCGCCTCGGGATTGTCGGTCGTGCGCTCGAGATCCTCGCGCGTGGCACTCGCGAGCGACGACAGCACCGGGACCGCTCCAGCCACGCGCTTGTCGAGGAGCGTGCAGTTGGCGTCAGGGATGATGTCTTGCGAGCCCGCGAGCCGAATGCGTGTGAGTGTCTCCGCGCGCCCAAAGTAAGTCATACGAGCGAGACACTGATCGAGCACCGCAACGAGCTGTGACGTCCACAACTCGCCTTCAATGAACCACCAGACCGGTGCCTCGGGAGGAACGCACCAAAAGTTGTCCTGGACGAGGCTGGTCCCATAGCTACGCGTTCCCGCCTTTTTCTTTTCGCCGGGTATCCATTTAAACTCGGTTGGATGGTACTGTCTCAGTGGGCTTCCCTTCCGCGCGCCGAGCGGCAAATAGAACGAGTACGAACTCGTGCAGAGTGCCGCCTGCAGTTGTTCGAGCTTCGAGACGTCAGGCTCCAGTTCCGCTTCGCGAACCCACTGATACCAGCGTGCAGTGATGGCACGAGCAAGCCGCCAGGGGCTTGGCGGCCACTCGCCGTGCGGATCGTCGAATGGGTTCACGCGCCACGGTGTGGCGTGGAAGCGTCCCAGCGGGAACTCTTGTCGAAGGACGATTTGCATCACTCGGTCTCTTCCGAGTCCTCATCTGCGTTATCAACGTCGTCCTTGTCGCTTTTGCCTTCGCGATAAAGCTCTTCACGCGGCCAGAACACGTCGGTAATGGGCTGGTTGCCGAAGCCCGCGTCGACAATCGCAGTCTTGATGTTGACATCGAGTTCCTTGAGATCCACGTCCGTTCCATCACTCTGGAGCGCGGTACAGCGCAAGTGACACCCAGATCTGAAACGGAACGGTGACTTGAGAAGCTTTTGGATCTTCCACAGCGCGAGCGCGACGAGGAACTCTTGTTGCTTCTTGGAAAGGCCGATCGTGCCCCCGTCCTTCGTGCGCCCGAACGAGCGTATGAGGTTGACGTCGATGACGAACGTGGCGCGGATCGACTCGGCGGTAGCGTCGTCTACAGCGAAGATAGGCTGACCGGAGGTCGTCTTGCCGAGCCGATCGAACTTCACGCCAGACCGATCGACGCGGCCTGCGCCGAAGGCCTCGAGATGAGCCGTCAGCGCGCGCGGGATCTTGATCTGCCACTGCGGGAACAGCACACCGTGGACGAGCGAGTTGGGATCGACCTCAAAGATCGTCTTGAAAACGTCCCACCACCGCGCGGGTGGTGGGTGTGCCTTCGAGCTTCCGGGCAGAACGATGCCGAACTTCGCGATGAGGTCGTCTTCCAACTTGGCGTTGTCCTTGGTCTCATCGGGCTTCAGCAGAATGCCGTCGAGAAAATACGACGAGGCGATGCGATGGCCCTCGGTAAGGCTCGTGACGACGACCTCGCGCTTGTCGCTCGCCACCTTACCGGCAACGCAATCGCCCGTGACGCAGCGAATGTACGGCATGCCCTCGAGATCCTCGGCGAGATCGAGGTCGTGCGCGCTGCGCTGGCAGACCGACTCGAGATGGTTGGCCATGCTCGCGGCGCTATCCACGATGCAGATGTTCTCGGTACTTCCGTCTTGACGCGGCGCCTGGTAGATGACGTGGCCGATTTCGGGGAACCCAGCAGGCTGAAACCGATCGCCGACGATCGGCTCGAGCGTCGCCGTCAGGATGAGTGGAGATTCACCTTTCAGTACGTCGGCGGGCGTAAGCGTTTTCTTCTCTGCTTCAGACATGTACTTCGCCTCCTGGTTGCCGGCGTCGAGGACGAAGCCAGCGTTCAAAGACAACCGCTCGATTGCGGTTCGAGATCGTGAAGAGCAAGGCCGCGACGAAACGCTCCGGATCACGAGTGCACCACGGCACGTCGAACAACGCCAGGCGCGCTCCGGCCATTGCGTACCGGCTGCTCGCGAGCCTCACTGCAGCGTCGAGATTTCCAGCGCGAATCAACGTAACGAGCGAGCGCGCCGCCTCTGTCGTGCGTGCACCGGTCTTGTCAGAGAGGAGGTCCTCGGGCAAGAGACTTTGGACGACCAAAGGACGTTGATCGACGAGGGGTTGCACGAGCCCCAGCAGAGTCAGTTCACCATCGACAACTTGGGGAGGTGCGGTCTCCGCGTGGATGAGCGAGCACACCTCTCGCGGAACCTTTCGCCAGTCGAAGAGTGCGAGCCGAGAGAGCCACGCTTGCAAAAGAGACTCGTCGATCTCGCCCGCAAGCCACTGCCGCAAATGCGAAGTCGCGACAGGCAGGGGCGCGCGACCAGGAGGACGCCGCGATTGGGTGGCATTCAGCTTCGCTTCGTCAAGGAGCCTCCGTGACAGCACCGCGCCGAGCACACGAGCAAGCTCGCCCGGTCCCCAGACCCAGCGCGCGGGTGGACGCTCCGCGTGCGTGTAGTTGCCGTACGTTGGCCCGTACTGCCACTCGACGCCGAAGCGATACGTCGCGAAGGGCTGTGCGACAGGGAATGACGATACGAGCGAGAGGGCGAGCCTTGCTTCGACGCTGGATTGCTCGTCGGCAAATAACGAGGGCAGCCATGCGAGGGGCAGGGGCTCCCAACGAACCTTGCCCTCACGGAAGCTGCGATTGCGATCGATGCGATCCAGCGCGGCGGTGATGGCGTCGATCAATGATCTGCTAGCTTCGGCATTGCTCGGCTCGGCGGCGACGTCGAGGAGCGCCGCCTCAATCGAGCCGCGAAGTCCCACGAAGCGCTTGTCATCGCGAGGAAAACTACGCTGTTCGATCAGCGCGGTGACGCGATCGAGCGCCGACGCGGTCGCTGCAGGATACTCAACTCCAGTGTCGAGAGAGAATCGAGCCTCCAAACGAGGTTCGAACGTATTCGAGCTGGTCGTCCGGCCCAACGTAAAGCGCCGAAACTCGCTGACCCCAGCATCCACACCGCGCTCTCGGACGGCCGTTGCGAACGCTGCAGGCGTGAGGGCTCCGCGACCGCGCAGCTCAGCGCGTCCTCGCGAGAACAGTGTGGTCGCCTCGGCGAGCGACATCGGCCGCGTCCACAGCGGTGTCCAGATCTCGCCGCGAAGCCGATCGGCTTCCTTCTCGGCGGTCGCCGCAATGGGCTGCGTGACGAACGGGAACGCACCCACGGCACGCGTCGAGCGAGCCCCTAGTCGTCGGGATGCACCACCTGCGAAGAACGCCAAACCTTCACAAGCGAGCACCATCGCCCAAGGGGAGAGCTGCCCTTCGCGCGCAACCGACTGACCGCTGTTATAGAGCTTGGTCGCGTCGCTGAACCACGAGCCTGCAGCCAGTTTCTCGACCATCTCCGTGACGGGTCCACCGAGGAGAAATGCTTCCAGCGCATTTCTCCTCCCATCAGAAGGTGCCGAGCTACCGACGCTGGTCTCCACCTTCCTTTTTCCGCGTCCCTTGGTCGTTTTGGTCGCCGCCACCAAGGCGACTGCAGCCTTCTTCCACCCCGCCGCGAAGTCGCGTCGTCCCGCATTGCCGCCACTGCCAAGGAGCGGATTGAAGCTCACCCGCGTGTGGGGGACTGCGTGCGCCGCGAAAAACTGGACCTGGGCCTCTGGTGCCTCTGCCTGCCAGAGCGCAAGCGGCGCTCCCGACTTGGCCTTCGTGCCCTCCTTTTGTGCATAGGACCACGCCTTGTCGTACTGGGTCCACTCGCGCGTGTTCACGTCGGAGTTGCTCTGCGTGCCAGCGATACGCACCAGCTCATCGAACAGTTCATCGAGTGTCGGCGGACCTCCGACCACCTGCAGCACCTCATCGCGCCACGCGATGCGCGTCCTCGGCCACTTCCGACCAAGCACGCGCAAGAGTCCGAGCGACGCGAGATAGTTGCCCAGGCTATTGGGCGTGAGGCCGGGCAGCGCCAGCGCCGGAAGGCGAAGTTCAGTGGCCACTGCGCACCTCGCTTGGTTTGATGCTGGCGCTCGGCTGTGCGCTCGCGCGCCAGTCGACGATACGGACAAGCGCTTCGAGATACGCGAGAGCGAACGGGCCGAGCTGACGTGGCTCCGTTTCGGGCACCACGCCGGCGTCGCTCTTGTCTTCGGGCCGCCATGGGCCGAGCAGATCGGCGACAAGGCCGGTCCAACCGTGCCCGGTCAGCACAAACTCGTTGCCCTCCCAGCGACCCTCGGCTCCGTCCTTTGCGACGGAGAAGTCGAGCGGCCACTCTTTGCTATCGACCACCAACGGATTCGAGTCGCTCCGCACGCCAAAGACGTCATCGCCTTCGCCAGTCGTCGATCGCAGCACTGTGCGCGCCTTACCGTGGTGTGTCGCGGCCAGATAGACAGCTAAGGCCGGGTACGGCTTCGTTTCGCTATCGCGGTACCCCCGCCACATCGCCAGCGCGGAGGCTACTTCGTGACGCAGGCCCGGGCGGAACGGAGATCGGCCGCGCGGCGTTTTCGCAAGAAGCGCAGCGCGCAGCTCGCTGAGGAGTTCCTCACGCGGTAACGCGCCCTGCCACTGCGGATGTGCCTTGCCGAGATCGTGTCGCCCTGCAGCTTCGATGACGGCGGTGCGCGCGGCGCCGTCCAGCATGAGCGTGGCGCATAGCTGCTCTGCCTCGCGCCGCGCGTCCTTGAGATGATCTTCGAGACGCTGCCAATAGCCGACTTCGGTCCATGTATCGTCTCGCAGAGTCGCTCCACGCCCAGCGCGTGGCACGTCAACAAGCACGTTCGACTTGTCACCGGTCCAACCTTCGGTGCTGTCGTAGCCGCCGACATCGCGTTTCAACATCACGAGCATGCCGGGGTGAATGTCCCAAGGGTTCACGCGCTCCCATCGGTCAGCCTCGTCGTCCCACAGCCAAGCCTTGCCCTTGCTGCTCTTCAGCATCTCCTGGATACGGACGAAGGAGACGGAGCAGCCTTCATTTGCCGGATCCAGCGGAGGTCCATTGAGGTCATCGCCGCGCGGAGGACGGTTGCCCGACCAGTCGCGCCAGAACACAGTCACGTCGAGCTCGGGATCGATACCGCGCACGAAAGCGCTGACATCGGTGAATCCGCCGTGCACGTCGCGCTCTGTGGAGAACAGTCCGTGAACATCGAGTGCGCGTGGCAGCGGGCTCGGCTTTGGCTGCAAGGCCTCCGACGCTTCTTTCCGTTTGTTCGCGTTCAGCTCCGTGATGGCTTCCGAAAATGCCTTCGTTTGCGAGAGCGGCGCGAATGCGTCCAGCAGTTTCTTGGCGCGCTCGATGTCGGAGGCTTCGTACGGTCCGATGCGCTCGACCTTCTTGTTGCCTCCCTCTTTGGGTGTCTCCCAGACCCACGCGCGCGCATTGTTGTCGTCTCCCTTTCGATTCAGGCGACCAAGACGCTGAAGCATCGACGGCCACGGCGCGAGCTCTGTCCAGAGGTGATGCGCGGAGATGTCCACGCCTGCTTCAATGACCTGCGTGCTCACGCAAATGAGCCCTGGGTCGTCCTTGGAAAAGATGCTCGCGTTGCGCTCGGAGTCGAACTCGAGGAGCCGCTTCTCATGTCGAGCGCGATCTTCGCGGCGGAAGCGTGAGGTGAGCAGCACCCTGTGCTCAACCGACGACAACGCGCGGAACACGTCGCGCGCCATGTCTACCGTGTTGCAGATGACGAGCGAGAGCGTTCCCGCCACATGCTGCTCTTTCACGGCGTTGGCGATGGCGTCGGGCGTGATTGCAACTGCTGCCGCCGCTGGTGCCCTTCGACGTTTTCCTGCCGGAGCAGGCGCTTGCGGCTGCCAGCGTTCGACGGGGCGCTTGGCCGCTCGCCACCACGCGAGCCCCTTGTCGTCATCGAGCGCGGTCTTGAGCTTCTCTTCGAACGCCACCTGCTCGGACGACGGCTCGCCGAGCCCTTCTCGTATCCGGTCCGTGGTGCTTAAAAAGGCCGTACCAACGGTGGCACTCATCCACGTCGTCGGGCATGGCTTCAGGGATGGGAAGCGCTTTTTGCGCATCCAATCAAGCTGCGACGTCGTCCACAGGCCGGGCCCCAGGAGCTGGACCTCGTCGATGATCCACCGGCAGTCGTTGTTGAGTAGCCCGAAGTGCACCGGCCACTCGAAGCGGCTCATCGCATAGCCACGGTTGAGCGCGCGAGACAGGAGCTGATCCTGCGTCCCGACGAGCACCCACGGCTTGTCAGGCTGACCGACCCATTCGTCGTCGATCGCGCCGCCCATGAGCTGGTGGACGCCGACGTCGATCTCGGACTTCGTTGCCTTGAGCCCGCCGAAGTAGGTCCTCAAACGCTGTACGGTCTGCGTCACGAGACTGCGCATCGGCAGACAAACTACGAGGTGTTGCGGCTCAGGCTTCTTGTCGACGAGCAGGCGCCACGCCCACGCGAGCGCGATCTCCGTTTTTCCAAGCCCCGTCGGTACTGGAAGCACGTCGGGAAGGCCATCGATCGCGATCTGGAGCTGCCAACTGTAGGGCGCGAAGCCGTTGGTCGCGAGCTTGAAGAAGTCCTTGAAGGAGTCCTCGCGCGAGCTATCTGCCATGATGGCCTCCAATATCTCGTCGCTCATCCGCGCAGGTCCTTTGTCGCCGGAAGGGGAATCTTCCAAACGTTGCCAGAGTACGGCGTAGAATGCGGCAAATTCAAGGGGCGATCGCGCGCTTGCGCCATGTGCGCTTGCGCCATGTCAAAGGACTCGGAGCATGAAGCCGACGCGCACCTACACCTCGCCCGAGACAGTCAAACAGGCGCTCGACCAACGGCTCAAGACGTCGTCGAAGAGCGGTGCTGACTTCGCGCGCACGACGGCGCATGCTTTCAGCTTGCGCATCGAGTTTGACGTTCTTGTCCATGGGCCGCTGTCCATCGGATATGGATCTCGTTTTGGACGCTGACCATCTTGTGTGGAGGATGACCGATGAAGGGCGATGCTCTGCATGACTCGATCTTTCCAGAAGATCCGCTGCGGGCGCGCGCCAAGGTGTTGCCGCGCAAGCAGCCCGTGGTGGGCGATCCGCCGGACCTCGTCCCCGCACGGATGATCAACGAAACGCTCTATTGCGAGCGGCTCATGTACCTCGAATGGGCGCAGGGCGAGTTCGACGACAACGCATTTACGGTCGACGGGCGCGCCGTTCATGCCCGCGCCGATTCGCCCGGTGGTGAGCTGCCTCCGACGAAGGATGGTTCGAAGCAAACATCCGAATCGCCTGAACACGACGAACCCGAGAAGGACGGCGCGCCGCCGTATCAGGCGCGATCGGTTTGGCTGTCGTCCGATTCGCTTGGTATCACAGCAAAGATCGATATTGTCGAAGGGGATTCGAATGGCGTTGCTGTTCCCATTGAATACAAGCGAGGCGCTGCGCCGGATGTTGCCGAGGGTGCCTATTTGCCAGAGCGGGCTCAGTTGTGCGCCCAAGTTCTTCTCCTGAGAGAGCATGGTTATACCAGCGATCATGGTGAGATTTATTTCGCCCGTTCGCGTCGCCGCGTCAGTATCAGCATCGACGAAGTACTCATCGAGATCACACGGCAAGCGGTGCATCGTGCAAAAGAGTTGACCGGCAATGGGGAATTGCCGCCACCACTCGCTGAGAGCAAGAAATGCGAGGGCTGTTCGCTCGTTGGGATTTGTTTGCCGGACGAGACGAACCTTCTTCGCGGCTTCGTTCCGACTGGTGAGCAGAATGCAAGCATCGAGAAACCGGAACAGATGGTGGCGTTCTGGCCGGTTGCAGAAGGTGAAAATGAACGCGAGCTGGCCGAGGTGTCGTTGCGCCAGCTGCAGCCTGCGCGCGACGACCGGCTTCCACTATACGTTCAAGAGCAAGGCGCGCGCGTTGGATTGTCGGGCGAAGAACTCGTGATCAAAAGCAAAGAGACCGAAGTCCGTGCGCGACTTCCCAATCTTTCTCAGGTGACTTTGTTTGGCAATGTGCAGATTTCGACGCAGGCGATGCGTGCGCTCTTCGAGCGCGGTCTGTCCATCTCCTTCATGAGTACGGGCGGTTGGTTCTACGGGCGTGCCACGGGGGTGGACTCGAAGAACATCGAATTGCGTATTTCGCAGCATCGCGCGATGGGCAATGAAGCCGTGTGTCTTGCGCTCGCCAAAGGTATCGTTGCATCGAAGATTCGGAATTGTCGAACGCTCCTGCGGCGCAACCACAAGGCACCGCCGGAGGTGACGCTCTTCGAGCTCGAGCAGCTTGCCAAGAAAGCGGAAAGCGTTTCCGCATTGAAGTCGCTGCTTGGGCTCGAAGGCACGGCAGCGCGAACGTACTTCGGTGCGTTTTCGGGAATGCTCAAGGGCTCTTCGGTCGGCGTTTTCGACCTTGATGGACGTAATCGACGGCCTCCGAGAGATCCCATGAATGCCCTATTGTCTCTTGCATATTCGATGCTCACGAAAGAATTCGTGCACACGTTGGCATCGGCCGGTCTCGATCCGCTTTTTGGTTTCTACCACCAACCGCGTTTCGGGCGACCGGCTCTCGCGCTCGATTTGATGGAAGAATTTCGTCCCATCGTGGCCGATTCGGTCGCTATCGGTGCCGTCAACAATGGTGTGGTCGACACGAACGACTTCATCGAGCACCCGACGGGGGTTACACTCAAGCCGGTCGGACGTCGTAAGTTCTTGCTCGCTTTCGAACGGCGGCTCGACCAGCTCATTACGCATCCAGTCTTTGGATATCGTATCAGCTACCGGCGCGTGCTGGAGGTACAAGCTCGCTTGTTTGGCCGTTTCGTGCTTGGAGAAATTCCTAATTATCCGGAGTTTCGGACCCGATGAGACAGACATTTGTTGTCAGCTATGACGTATCTGATTCAAATCGCTTGCGGAAGGTCTATCGTTTGATGCGTGGATGGGGAGAACATATCCAATTGTCCGTGTTTCGCTGCGAACTCAATGCCCGCGAACTCGTTCAAATGCGTTTGGAGTTGTCGCTTCTCATCAATCACAAGGAAGACCAAGTTTTGTTCATCGACATTGGCCCAGTGGACGGACGAGGGAGTTGTTCGATTCGGTCGATCGGACAGGCTTACGTATCGCCGGAACGGACAGCAATCGTAGTTTAGCATGAGAGCTTAATGTAAGTCGCTGTCGGCGTGCCACACGGCCCTACGGCGAGCGGTCAAGTGACGCATGATTGAGGGCAGGCGCTCGAAAGCCCACAGTTCATTGAAAAATCATCACTTTTTGAAGGCATCGGTGTCCATTGCTGCGCCTTGTAGCGTCCGCTTTTCCCGGATCGATCCTCCCCCTCGCAAACCGGCTTGTAACGCCGCGAAATGTATGCTTCCATACGATACGTATTATCCGCCGTGATGAACGGCGGCTCCGTTGAAGCGCGGAGGAGCCGTTTGCACCATCACTCCTGGCGCTGGGGTATTATCCGCCGTGATGAACGGCGGCTCCGTTGAAGCGCGACGGTGGAGAACACGTCGATGGCCTCGTCTTGGTGATTATCCGCCGTGATGAACGGCGGCTCCGTTGAAGCACATTCAAGGTGATGTGCATCTTGACGGTACTAAGGTAGATTATCCGCCGTGATGAACGGCGGCTCCGTTGAAGCCGTCGTCGTTTGCATCCCTTCCGCAGTCAATGTCGGATTATCCGCCGTGATGAACGGCGGCTCCGTTGAAGCTAGGCAACCGCCACCAAGTGCCACCTTATATCACCAATTATCCGCCGTGATGAACGGCGGCTCCGTTGAAGCGAGCGGAGTCATATCTTCTGGCGACCTCATACCAAACGATTATCCGCCGTGATGAACGGCGGCTCCGTTGAAGCATTCTTCTTCCTCTTCCGAGCTCTCTTCAGGGATTACAGATTATCCGCCGTGATGAACGGCGGCTCCGTTGAAGCTCCATACGGGAGATACTGACCACTCTGTCTGACACTGTATTATCCGCCGTGATGAACGGCGGCTCCGTTGAAGCATGGGAAGGCATCCCAAGTTTTATACCTTTATATGCGATTATCCGCCGTGATGAACGGCGGCTCCGTTGAAGCCGCGGGAAAATGGGGCAGAGATGTTGGTGTTTTTTTATTATCCGCCGTGATGAACGGCGGCTCCGTTGAAGCCACGGAATACATCCGCTCACTCATCGCCTACACCTAGATTATCCGCCGTGATGAACGGCGGCTCCGTTGAAGCACGATCGCCGGTCATGTGTATAATGCACAGGACCTAGATTATCCGCCGTGATGAACGGCGGCTCCGTTGAAGCATGTTGAATTTCGTGCATAACTATAAGTAATAATTGGATTATCCGCCGTGATGAACGGCGGCTCCGTTGAAGCCATTGGGCGTCCCGTATGAAATCTTGATGAAGCATTTATTATCCGCCGTGATGAACGGCGGCTCCGTTGAAGCATCCAGATCAGATCCGAGAGTGGTGGTCACGCTGGCATTATCCGCCGTGATGAACGGCGGCTCCGTTGAAGCGCGCGCGTTGTCGCGCAACGTCGCGCCGGCATACGGATTATCCGCCGTGATGAACGGCGGCTCCGTTGAAGCCTTGCTCGTTGATGTCCAACCCAATCGTTGCGGTTTGATTATCCGCCGTGATGAACGGCGGCTCCGTTGAAGCGATCGAATTCGGCGCCGTCGATGCGCGCCGTGTAAATTATCCGCCGTGATGAACGGCGGCTCCGTTGAAGCTATGGGTAACAACGGTTCCAAACACCATATCAGTGAAATTATCCGCCGTGATGAACGGCGGCTCCGTTGAAGCAGATAAATCTGACTTTATGTCGCGCGTAAGGATTTCACATTATCCGCCGTGATGAACGGCGGCTCCGTTGAAGCCGCTCGCGATCAAGTCCTTGACCCGCGTCGAGTAGATTATTATCCGCCGTGATGAACGGCGGCTCCGTTGAAGCCCTCCCCTTGCGCTCGTTCAGGATATCCACGCACACCTATTATCCGCCGTGATGAACGGCGGCTCCGTTGAAGCGCGGCTCACATGCCGCCCACGAGGGCCCTACAGGACCATTATCCGCCGTGATGAACGGCGGCTCCGTTGAAGCTCTCATTTGTAGGGGTGAGAGAGCAGAAAGAAGTAGATTATCCGCCGTGATGAACGGCGGCTCCGTTGAAGCGGTGGGATAGTCGCGTCACTACCGACTCCTCCGATACTCATTATCCGCCGTGATGAACGGCGGCTCCGTTGAAGCTGTTTATCGAATGTAGCGTAGGTCCATCTATCGTACATTATCCGCCGTGATGAACGGCGGCTCCGTTGAAGCTGACGTCATCCCCCCATTTTTCTACGAGATTTTTTCGAATTATCCGCCGTGATGAACGGCGGCTCCGTTGAAGCGTTGGACACGCTAGCCCGTACCCGAAAGACACAATCCATTATCCGCCGTGATGAACGGCGGCTCCGTTGAAGCGGATCAGGATTCAGCTCGCCCCGGAATCATTCTCTGTGATTATCCGCCGTGATGAACGGCGGCTCCGTTGAAGCAACTCATCCCAGAATTCGCCCATCTTCGCTTTGACCAATTATCCGCCGTGATGAACGGCGGCTCCGTTGAAGCCCATTATACTGGGCGCGAAAAACGCGTGCGCGTTACATTATCCGCCGTGATGAACGGCGGCTCCGTTGAAGCTCTCGCCCGACTCGTGGCGGTGTGTCGGTTCGATTCCATTATCCGCCGTGATGAACGGCGGCTCCGTTGAAGCTCCTGCGTAGGTCGATGGCTCCCGAATGCGCGCGACGCATTATCCGCCGTGATGAACGGCGGCTCCGTTGAAGCTCAATATCCTGAATCGCCTTCGCGCACGCAGAAAGTATTATCCGCCGTGATGAACGGCGGCTCCGTTGAAGCCTCGGAGCGCTGGAACGTATCAACATTCCGGCCCGTTCATTATCCGCCGTGATGAACGGCGGCTCCGTTGAAGCAGAGTGCTTGCCAGTCTTTTCTCGCTTGTGCGCTGCGCGATTATCCGCCGTGATGAACGGCGGCTCCGTTGAAGCCGCGCCCTATCCACGGCCGCGCGAACGCTCTCTTTCGTTATTATCCGCCGTGATGAACGGCGGCTCCGTTGAAGCCGCCGACATTTATCGGTGACAACCCGCGCCATTTACTCGATTATCCGCCGTGATGAACGGCGGCTCCGTTGAAGCTACGCAAGCGCTACGCTGCTGCGTGGACCGAGGTTGAGCGATTATCCGCCGTGATGAACGGCGGCTCCGTTGAAGCGCGAGATCCTCGGGTTTGAACCGTCACCGCAACAATATTATCCGCCGTGATGAACGGCGGCTCCGTTGAAGCGGCGCACCCAAGTCGACGAAGATTCGAGCACGCGCGATTATCCGCCGTGATGAACGGCGGCTCCGTTGAAGCAACAGCTGCTGCTGCGGATAATACGCCGAAGCGGCATTATCCGCCGTGATGAACGGCGGCTCCGTTGAAGCCCCTGGCTCATCGTCGTAATACACGCTGAGGGTGAGATTATCCGCCGTGATGAACGGCGGCTCCGTTGAAGCATCCCGAGGGAGACGGAGGCAATAAACGCTACGATGAATTATCCGCCGTGATGAACGGCGGCTCCGTTGAAGCGATGAGATCGCTGCGAATTGTCGCGTGGATGTCCGCGTATTATCCGCCGTGATGAACGGCGGCTCCGTTGAAGCTGGATCTTCTTTGTACTTCGGACTTGGCCACGTGAGCATTATCCGCCGTGATGAACGGCGGCTCCGTTGAAGCGTTCACGAGCCACTTGTGTCGAGCGTGCAAGTCCGCTATTATCCGCCGTGATGAACGGCGGCTCCGTTGAAGCCAGAAGAAGAACTCAAAGAATTACAGGCGCTCGAAGATTATCCGCCGTGATGAACGGCGGCTCCGTTGAAGCAGCTATTCCAGCGAAAGAGCCAGCAATCGAGAGGGTAATTATCCGCCGTGATGAACGGCGGCTCCGTTGAAGCGACGAGCTTTCGGTCTGCCTCGCTCACGGCGCTTGGTCATTATCCGCCGTGATGAACGGCGGCTCCGTTGAAGCCCAACAGTCGAATATCCCAACCTGGAGGCAGACCGAATATTATCCGCCGTGATGAACGGCGGCTCCGTTGAAGCTTTGACGGTCCGCAAATGAGCTCACTAAAAATGTCACCGAATTATCCGCCGTGATGAACGGCGGCTCCGTTGAAGCAGACGGGAGTATGGCATTCCGGTCTTCGCCTGGCCGATTATCCGCCGTGATGAACGGCGGCTCCGTTGAAGCCCTATGTAAACCTGGAGCCTAAACACTTCACACTTTGATTATCCGCCGTGATGAACGGCGGCTCCGTTGAAGCGCATTGGCAGTGGCTCCATGCCGGTGCGTAAGCCTGCAAGATTATCCGCCGTGATGAACGGCGGCTCCGTTGAAGCCCCGCGAATTATCCCGCGTTCCGGACCAAGATATTTGAATTATCCGCCGTGATGAACGGCGGCTCCGTTGAAGCACGAGCATGACGCACTCTTCGCGAGTGAACAGATACCATTATCCGCCGTGATGAACGGCGGCTCCGTTGAAGCCAGCGTGAAGGACTTCCAGGCGGCACAGGGACTCTCTGATTATCCGCCGTGATGAACGGCGGCTCCGTTGAAGCATGGTGCTCCTACGCCGCGTCAGATTGCATTGTGCCCAATTATCCGCCGTGATGAACGGCGGCTCCGTTGAAGCCTTGCAGTTTGCACGTTTTTGTGGTGGCTACGGATAGATTATCCGCCGTGATGAACGGCGGCTCCGTTGAAGCACATCGAGTGTCCCGCTTTTCAGCGCCGCCATCGAAACATTATCCGCCGTGATGAACGGCGGCTCCGTTGAAGCGCGCCGGCTGCTCCGCCCGTATTATCGACCGTTTCATTATCCGCCGTGATGAACGGCGGCTCCGTTGAAGCTTCTTTTCCGCTACTTGCCACGGACAGCCCTCATCGTATTATCCGCCGTGATGAACGGCGGCTCCGTTGAAGCCACTAACACGTCGACATCACAATCGTATTTTGTATGCAATTATCCGCCGTGATGAACGGCGGCTCCGTTGAAGCACGATCGTCTGTATCAGCCGCATAGTAATTGGCTGAATTATCCGCCGTGATGAACGGCGGCTCCGTTGAAGCTTGCCAGCACCTTGCTGACATCCATCAATATACGCGCATTATCCGCCGTGATGAACGGCGGCTCCGTTGAAGCGGTCGATTGGCTTTATGCCCCATCATGCGATTCTGAAATTATCCGCCGTGATGAACGGCGGCTCCGTTGAAGCCTGGATGCGGTCAACGCGCCAGAAATAACGGTCGAATATTATCCGCCGTGATGAACGGCGGCTCCGTTGAAGCGACGCGAAAATCGCCTCAGTTCCGGCGCCAGGAGACGAAATTATCCGCCGTGATGAACGGCGGCTCCGTTGAAGCCATACCGGTAGATAGGACGGCAGAGCGAGACGGACTATTATCCGCCGTGATGAACGGCGGCTCCGTTGAAGCGTGCTCCTCGAACGGGGTGGTCGTACAAGAGATGTCATTATCCGCCGTGATGAACGGCGGCTCCGTTGAAGCTACGTTACATTTATCGACAGCTCCGTGGTGCCCCCAAATTATCCGCCGTGATGAACGGCGGCTCCGTTGAAGCCGGGGGCGTCTCTACGTCCTGCACTGACCTGTGACGGATTATCCGCCGTGATGAACGGCGGCTCCGTTGAAGCAACGACAAGTCCCACGAGTGATATCACTAGACCTACGAATTATCCGCCGTGATGAACGGCGGCTCCGTTGAAGCGACATATCTGGAAATCCAGATTCTAGAATGCCGTGGATTATCCGCCGTGATGAACGGCGGCTCCGTTGAAGCCGGGAATCGCAAGGTTGATCTCAGAGTATGTGTGTACATTATCCGCCGTGATGAACGGCGGCTCCGTTGAAGCACGAGCAAAACTGGGATACGGGTCGACTCGCCGGTCTATTATCCGCCGTGATGAACGGCGGCTCCGTTGAAGCATCGCCGTGGCGGCGATGTTGGCCGCGTTTGCATCGGATTATCCGCCGTGATGAACGGCGGCTCCGTTGAAGCATTTGCATGTCGGCGTCGGATCGAACAAAGCTGCCGATTATCCGCCGTGATGAACGGCGGCTCCGTTGAAGCGCGACCTCGCACGATAGTAGATGGTGCTCGTCGCATCATTATCCGCCGTGATGAACGGCGGCTCCGTTGAAGCCCAATACATTAGGCCGTCCTGTCGAGCCGCCGAATAGATTATCCGCCGTGATGAACGGCGGCTCCGTTGAAGCTTGAGACACTAAGGCGGAATGTTTCTCCGCTTGCGAAATTATCCGCCGTGATGAACGGCGGCTCCGTTGAAGCGCGACCTCGCACGATAGTAGATGGTGCTCGTCGCATCATTATCCGCCGTGATGAACGGCGGCTCCGTTGAAGCTCTCGCGGCAGGTGAGGTGGTAGGCGAGGTCCCCGAGACATTATCCGCCGTGATGAACGGCGGCTCCGTTGAAGCACGTCTCACATATGGTTTGGCGCCATACTCCTTTTCCATTATCCGCCGTGATGAACGGCGGCTCCGTTGAAGCCTGCCAATACGTCAGAACGAGCCGGTTGGCGTACCAATTATCCGCCGTGATGAACGGCGGCTCCGTTGAAGCACGGCCTTGGCCCCGGGCATTGCGGACCAATAGTCATATTATCCGCCGTGATGAACGGCGGCTCCGTTGAAGCTCGTAGACCCGACGAGGCACGTAGATGTCTAGACGATGATTATCCGCCGTGATGAACGGCGGCTCCGTTGAAGCCGCCGGCAATTGCGGGAGGATAACCGACTGACCAGAACATTATCCGCCGTGATGAACGGCGGCTCCGTTGAAGCGCCCAGGAGGCCAGCTCCTGATACGGTGACAGTGCGATTATCCGCCGTGATGAACGGCGGCTCCGTTGAAGCTTGGATTTGACACGATCCATCCACGCCCACGCAACACAATTATCCGCCGTGATGAACGGCGGCTCCGTTGAAGCGCACCGCCGGGTCGAAAATATTCGCGAAAATCGCAGATTATCCGCCGTGATGAACGGCGGCTCCGTTGAAGCGTCGGGCCGTACGCAATAGATCCAGGGGCCGACGACATTATCCGCCGTGATGAACGGCGGCTCCGTTGAAGCTTGCCATGGCCGGCGACCGTGTGGAATTGCAGGCGGATTATCCGCCGCGGAATCTGTCAACGAGGATGAGACATGGGAATGAAGAGATTACTGAGCAGAATTATCGGTCGATGAAGTGGATGAGGAATGCGACTTAGGCTTGTTGAACCAGACCTCCGTGGGCAGGGATGGCGGAGTTGGTCGACCGCGCACGAAGCGCTCGGGATGGGCGACGAAGGCGGCATCGAGGACGGAGGCTCGACGAAAGCGAGTGGCGTTGGCCGTGTCTCGGTGCACTTGGTGCGGAGTGCACAGACCGACGGAGGCATGACGATGCTCGTAGTTGTACCAGTCAAAAAAGCGAGCACAGTGCTCTCGTGCATCTTGCAGGCAACCAAATCGGTCGGGGAAACCGGGTCGATACTTGAGTGTCTTGAACGCCGATTCAGAGAACGGATTGTCGTTCGAAACGTGCGGTCGCGAGTGCGTTTTGGTTACGCCCAAGTCCGCCAAAAGCAGCGCGAACGACTTGCTTGTCATGGCACTTCCGCGGTCGGCGTGAAGCGTCAGCTGCAAAGGCTCAATGCCTTCGCGGTCATAGATTTCGGAGACCAACTGCTTGGCGAGCGAGGCGCTTTCTTCGGTGGCAATCATCCAC
>Ga0123357_10000069_pt1 | contig 84342 bp, 67 predicted proteins | sample TergutEmb28metaG_FD_89873 | JGI IMG/M metagenome (GOLD analysis project Ga0123357, IMG submission 89873) | Embiratermes neotenicus P4 segment gut microbial communities from Petit-Saut dam, French Guiana - Emb289 P4 | ecosystem: Host-associated > Arthropoda: Insects > Digestive system > Gut ...
CCGTTCATGGCACTCTGCTTTCATGAGGACCTCTGGGGTAATTCGTTGTTCTTTAGCGATTACAACATATTACCACATGTCCTCATCCTTCTTCACTTCTCTTCGTGAATAATACGGGTTAAATCTCTTCTGGCAAACAGATTGAGCTGGAGCAATCGGAGTATCTGTTGCAGGGAACTGCCCAATTTGGCTTTGAAGTTCAGGTATGCCAGCATGAGATAGACACACAAGGCGATCCAGACCTGAGTCAGGACTGCGTTGCTGGATGTTCCCAGAAAAGTTTTGATGTTCAGGTTGGTCTTGATCCATTTGAAAAACTGTTCGATTTCCCAGCGTTCTTTGTAAATATCGGCAATTTCCTTGGCCTTCAGGTGGTGGGCATTGGTGACAAACCGATATTCGACGCCGGTTTCCAAATCGGTGTAGTTGACCAAGCGAAGCGGTCTTTCGACCCCCCTGAGCCGGATGGTCTGGCATTGGTGACACCGGGACTTTTTCTTCCGGCCCGTTTGAGCAGGCACTCGACATCGGTGTTGCTTTTCAGGCGGGTGACGAAGAAGATGGAGTTGGTGGTCAGGTCGTCGTACCAGGTGTAATCGGTGAAACCGCGGTCGAAACAGGCAAAGGAGCCTTTGGGGAGTTTGAGCGTTCTGGCCCAGGCGATTTCGTGCACTTTACCTTGGTCATGTCCATGAAGGCTGGAAGGTGACCATCGGCATCCAATTCAAAGTGCAGTTTAATCGCCCCCTTCTTCTGGCGGAATTCGGCCCAGGGGAATACGGCAAGGGCTTGATACAGGGTAGCCGGTTGTTCGGCATTCACCCGAGCCAAGGTTGCCTTGGTGGTGCGTTTCATGCCAAGGTGATAGAGTCGCCTGCCTTGAGCCATAAAATTGTCGGTGATATCCCGCAGGCTTTATCTCCCGGTAAGCTGGCCGGTCAGCATGGCGAGGAACTGACTCCAGCAGTTGTAGGACCGAAACTTTTGCCCGGCATGGTGCATGTCGGCAAGGTTGTCGAATTCATATCTCGGGATAAGTGCAGTCAGTTGCTTCAGCACGGTATCGCTATAGGCCATGGCTCGGATCTCCCTGGTTTGTATGATCTTTTCACAAAAACATTGTACCACCAGGCAGCTCTCCGAGCCCCCTTTTCTTCAATTTTTACGAGACAGCACTGATTACAAATTCATTATATTATCGTACGTTATACGAGTTGGCTGAACGAGGACGCGCAGCCATGTGTGATTCATGGGAAGGACGCGCGAAATGTGCAGGGGCGGTCAGTGACCGCACGAGGGGTTGTCTTGCTGATTCGTTTGCGTATTGATGGTCACGGTCACCGGCATGCCCAGCCGGAGTTCTTGCCCGGAATCGCAGACGAAAATGCGGGCCCGGTAGACCAGCTTGGTACGCAACTCCGTGGTGGCGACAGTCTTGGGCGTGAACTCCGCCGTTGAAGAGATAAAGCCAACCCACGCCTTGTACCGCTTGCCAGGGTGGCTGTCGGTCTGGATTTCGGCCCCCATTCCCTCCCGGATCCAGCCGAGATCCGGCTCGCTGACATAGGCCCGGACCCAGAGGGGATTGGTCAAGGCCATGGTCAGAACCGGCGCGCCGCCCGACGCCATGGCGCCGGGTTCCAGGATGCGGTTGCGGATTACCCCTGCGGCCGGGGCACGCAACCGGGTATCGGCCAAACGCTGCTCCGCCAGATCCTTTGCCGCTTGCAAGGCGGTGAGCGAGGCGGCCGCAGCGGCAATATCTTCCCGGCGCGATCCTTCGCGCGCCAGCGACAATTCCTCTTCCGCCGCTTTGAGGCTGGCCTGCCATGTCTCCATCCCGGCCCGGGCGCTGTCCACCTCCTGCTGCGAGATGCGGTTGACGCGCTGCAATGCCTGCTTGCGCGATAAAACCAGATCCGCCTCCTTGAGGTTCGCCCTGGCAGAGGCCACCGCTGCCTGGGCGCGCGCGATCTCCTGTGGCCGGCTGCCGCTTTTGAGCCGGGCCACCAGTTGCGCCTGGGACGCCACTTCTCCGGTCAAGCGCTCGACCTCCATCTGAAACCGGGATGGATCGAGTTCGGCAACGACCTGCCCTTTCTCGACCACAGCGCCCTCGTCCACCATCAGAGCGAAAATCCGGCCTCCATCCTGAAAGGCCAACTGCACCTCCCGGATATCGACCGTGCCGTACAAGGTCAATGTACCGGCAGCGCCGCTGCCTCCCCCCTGTTCCGAACACCCTGCCGCAACCAGCAACACCGCCATCCCGGCAGCCGCCAGCAGGCCGCGCCACACCACCCCCGGCATACAGCGTTTCAGTTCCTGGTATCTTCGCAACATCGGTGACCTGCGTTGTTATTCGCCGATAATCTTGACCAGCACCCGTTTCTTGCGCCGGCCGTCAAATTCGCCGTAAAAAATCTGCTCCCAGGGGCCAAGATGCAGTTGCCCGCCGGTGACCGCCACCACCACTTCCCGTCCCATGACCTGACGTTTCAGATGAGCATCAGCGTTGTCCTTGTACCCGTTGTGCCGATACTGGCTGACCGGTTCATGCGGGGCCAGCCGTTCGAGCCACTGTTCATAATCGTGGTGCAGGCCGGATTCATCATCGTTGATGAAGACCGAGGCGGTAATATGCATGGCATTGCAGAGCAACAATCCCTCTTTGACGCCGCTTTCCGCCAGACATTGCGCCACTTGCGGGGTGATGTTGACAAAGGCGCGGCGGGTGGACACGTTGAACCACAGTTCCTTATGATAACTTTTCATGGCAGGATACAGAGGAGGAAAGTGAGGGCATCAGCATCTCAGAAAAAAGAGAGAGGCGGCAACTTATTGTTTTTTATCATCCGGCTGCTCGTCCGGCGGATGAGATATTCAATCCTCGTTGGCGACAGCAATTCCGCGGAACTGTGGCGCCACAGTCATGAAGGCATCAATCAGCACCGGATCGAAATGGGCACCCTTCCCTTCAAGCATGATGCTCATGGCTTCTTCGTGGCTCATGGCGCTTTTGTACACCCGTTTGGAGACCAGGGCATCGTAGACATCGGCCACCGCCATGATCCGGCCAGCCAGGGGGATATCGTTGCCCGAGAGCCCTCGTGGATAACCGCTGCCATCGAACTTCTCATGATGACTGCCGACTATTTCCCCGGCACAATGGAGAAAGAAGGTCGGTTGACCGGCCATGTGCTCCAGCTTGGCGATCACCTCTTCGCCGAACAGGGTGTGTTTCTTCATCTCGCCAAACTCTTCGGCGGTCAACTTGCCTGGCTTGAGCAGGATGGAATCACGGATCGCCACCTTGCCGATATCGTGCAACGGCGCCGATTTTCCCAGCAACACGATATACTCCTCGGTGAGCTGCGCAAGGAAGTGCCCTTGCCGCTTCAACGTGTGGGCGAGCAGAAGAACATACGCCTTGGTCCGCTGGATATGGCTGCCTGTTTCGGGATCGCGATACTCGGCGAGTCCGCCCATGGCCTCGATGACGACATCTTTGAGCAATTCTGCTTCCTTGGTCCGCTCATCAACCAATCGCTCGAGATCGGTCCGGTAGGCGTACAATTCCAGATGGTTACGAACTCGGGACCGCAGCTCGACGCCTTTGAACGGTTTCGTGATGTAGTCGACGCCGCCAAGGCTGAAGCCTCGGACCACATCGTCGGACTCGGCCCGGGCAGTCAGAAAAATGACGGGAATAAAACGAGTCGCCATATTTCGACTCAACGCTTCCACAGTCTGAAAACCGTTTATGCCCGGCATCATGACATCCATCAGGATCAGTTGGGGCAAGGTGGAGGCAATCCGTTCAAGGGCCTGTTCACCCGTGGTGGCGTAGGCGAAATCGCAGTCAAGCTCCTTGAGATGCGAGATGGCAATCTGGATGTTCTCGGGGACATCGTCGACAATGAAAACCAACGGTTTTTTCATGGCTCGCTCCGGGCCCCCTTCTGGGACAATTTGGCAAGAAGGCGATCAATGCCCGAAATATCGGGGTCTTGGGCATGCTGGAGCAACTCTTCACCCAGGCGTGACAGAAGCGGCTGTTTCTCGGCCAATCCCCGCTGCCGCATGTACGTACCCAACGCGGCGGCGTCGGTCAGGCTGCCGGAAAAAGCGGCCTGCTGCCGCAACGATTCCAGTTCGGCATTCCAGACATCGCTGTCAAGGAGGGCAAGGATCTGTTCATCTTCGCTCTTGCCGCTGTCGGCGCCCGACTCTGGCAGCCCTGCCTCCGTCGTGACGGGAACATACCGGTCGATCACATTCTGCAATTTTTCCAGCCGAAAGGGTTTCTGCAAAAAATCGTCAAACAACGGCCGATAATCGGTCTCAGCGAGGATATGTCCGGTCATGACCACCACCGGGATGGAGGCAGTCGCAGGATGCGCACGCAGTTGCCTCGTTGCCTCGCGGCCATCGGAACCGGTCAGATTGAGATCCATAAAGATGAGATCCGGCCGTTCGTTTTGGGCGGTCGTCATCGCCTCCGCACTACTGTTCGCCGTGAACACCCGGTAGGGGCTGTCCTGGAAAAAATCGAGGAAAAAATCCTTGATCAGGTCGATATCGTCCACGACCAGCAATTTCTTTTGTCCTCTCGGCAGGGGAGCCTGTCCTGCCGGCAGGGGTTGCTCGCCAGCAGGGACTTCCTGCGCAGCCGGGATCGATTCGGCCACCTGAACCCCATCGAACAGCAGGGTGAATGTCGTCCCCACTCTCTCCTTGCTGACCAATTTGATCCGACCGCCCATCATCGCCATCAATCGACTGCACAAGGTCAACCCCAGGCCAACGCCGCCAAAGTGTTTGGTGTCGTCCTGCCCTTGGCTGAAGAGGTCGACGATTCTCCGTTGATCCACCTCTGATATGCCGATACCGGTATCCTCGATGACCATGCTCAGGTCCAGGCATCCGGGCTTGGTTGCGGAGGGAACCCCATCCACTCCCAGGCTAACCGTCCCCCGGTTGGTGAACTTGACCGCGTTGCCGACCATGTTTTGCAAGATCTGTTTCAGCCGTACCCCGTCGAAAAGAATATATTGGGGCAGGTGTCCAGCCACCCGGCAACTAAAGAGGATACCCTTTTCCTCGACGAGATTTTTAAATAATCCATCGACATCATCGACGATCGACCGCAGGCGCACCGAAGTGATCATGATCTGGATCCGATCGGAATCGATCTTGGATATCTCCATGATATCGTTGAAAATTGAGACCAAGGCCATGCTACTCTTGTGAATAATGGACACAAACCGCTTTTCCTTAGCCCCAAGTTGGGAATTGGCGAGCATTTCCGTATAGCCGATGATGGCATTCAGTGGTGTGCGCACCTCATGATTGATGTTGGCGAAAAACTCGCTTTTCGTCCGTTTGGTCGACTCCTCAGCGGGAGATTCGACCGGGACGGGAGCCTGCACCCGCTCCTGTCCGGTTGTCACGGTTCCAAACCAGAAAAACTGACTCTGGCCCCGGTCGGCTACGGTCACCAGCTTACCCAAAGCGCCCGTATCCCGCTGTTTCCGTTCTGGAGCCGCGATATCCGGCGAGGTCTGTTGCTCGGGCGTACCCGTTTTCCAGGCGATGATATCCGGATGACCTGCCAGTTCCGGCAGCAGATCAAGAAGGCCCCTCCCAATCAGCGAGGCATGCGCGGGGGTATACATTTTCCGGGCGCTCTGATTGGCGGTAACCACCCGCAGCCCAATATCCAGGCGGAGAATGGGGAACGGCGCCTGATCCAGGGTCTGATCGGCCAAGCGCAGCCGTATGGCCAATTCGTTCTGGTCACGGGCCTGCCTCTTGTCCCAGGCCTGCCTCCGGCAGTGCAGCCACAGGACCAGGACCACTGCGCAGAGCGCAACGACAGCGGCGACCAGTAACAATGGCGTCCACGTTGAGAACAACACTTCACCTTCCGCAGCGCCGGCGGTCAAGGGCAAGAGGCAGACAACAACCAGACAGGCAATGGCAGATACGAGCGTATTCACAATGCATCACCCCGAAAAGAAAAGAAAACTACGAATCTTTCTATTATAGGACTTGGTCGGGCGATTGTCAAAAACAGCTTGCCGGTACCGCTCTTTCACCCTGCAAGAGAGCCAACAACGCAAGGACTGCCCGGCTGGCGAACGCAGCCCCAGGTCATGCGGATCAAACCGGCGGAACCGTGCGTCCGCGGGCGGCAAACCTGCGGGCAGCGGCAATGAAACCCGTTGCCCACTCCGGTGTGCCTGAGGCCATGACGTGGGTATAGAGCGCGAGCGCATTGCGGTACACCAGGCCATCGCGACCACCGCAGAAGCCGGTCCCCCGGTTCATGGCGAGCACCAGGTCATCGGGCCTTCCCTCCCACTGGTGCACGACCGAGTAGCGGAATTCGTGTCCGTTGATGCGGGTTCCCACCGGGTAAAAGCTGTTGGTTTTTTCCACGGTAAAGGTGGAATAACCGTGGGCTTGCGGCTTGGTATTGATGGCGAAAATCACCGGGAACACGCCAGCCAATGGATATTCCTGGCCATCGAGCAGGATGGAGCGGGCAAGATAGATCAAACCGCCGCATTCGGCATAGACCGGCAGGCCTGCGTCGATACGCTCGCGCACTGACCGGCGGAAACCGGCGTTGTCGGCCAGTTGCCTGGCACTGGTTTCGGGAAAACCGCCACCAATGTACAATCCGTCGAGATCAGGCGGCAACTCCTGGAAATGGAGGGCATCAATCATCGCCAGCCGGGCCCCGGCCGCGACCAACGCCTCCAGATTTTCTTCGTAATAAAACTGGAAGGCCGCGTCGCGAAGCACGCCGATGGTCACGGCCTGCGGCACGCAGCCGCATTGTCCCGGCGGCAGAGGGGTCGTCTCGCGCATGCGGTCGATGATGGCATCGACATCGAAATGGTTCTCCGCCAGGGTCGACAAACTGGCCACCGCTTCGTCGGCCGCCGCATATTCCTGATGCGGCGTGACCCCGAGATGGCGCATGGGAAACACATCCCTCTTCAGCCGGGGCATGATGCCTAAGACCGGCAGGTTGGTGTATTTTTCCAGAGACTGACGGATCACCGTTTCGTGCCGGGCCGTGGCTATCTGGTTGAGAATGACGCCGGCGAAACGGAGGCGCGGATCAAAGGTCTGGCAACCCAGCACCAGGGCGGCCATCGTTCGGGTCGTTTTGGCGCAGTTGATCACCAGCAGCACCGGCAGATCAAGCTGTTGGGCCAGCTCGGCGGTGGAAAACTCGCCGTCGGCGTTCACTCCATCGAACAGGCCCCTGTTGCCCTCGATTACGGCAAAACTGTTGCCGTGGATACGGCGTTGAAACGTGGCGGCAATGGTCTTGACCGGCATCAAATAGGGATCGAGGTTGTAACAGGGCTGACCAGAAGCCTTGCTCAACCAGCCGGCATCAATATAATCCGGTCCCTTCTTGAACGCCACCACCCCCTTGCCGCGATTGCTCAACGCCGCAACGAGGCCGACCGCAACCACCGACTTGCCAGATCCGCCGCTCAATCCGGCCAGCACCATGCTTTTGACTGTTTCCAAAGCGATCAATCCTCATCCCTGGCGCGACGAGAGGATGCCAGGAAGCGCGCCATTCCACCTCGGGACGCCACCTTGCGCCGCTGCCGATGCGAACCATTTTCTCCCTCATTTCCTCCGCCATCGTGCGCCTCCCGGCCAACCTCGTGCCAGGCGGCTTCATACAGCCGATTGAGGCGCTGTTCCAGTTCGAGCCGGTACACCTCCACCTGGTCCGCCGAGATCTTCGGCTCCACCCACAACGGTTCGCCATACCGAACCACGATCGTGGTAAAGGGCAGCGGCACCACTGTCCGGTCCCAACTGTTGAAGATCAGCACATGTTTGGCGGCCCAGGCGACAGGAAAAACAGGCTGGCCCGATCTGCTGGCCATAAGGATGCAGCCGGGCTGAGCTTGCCGGGCAGGCCCCTGGGAGCCATCGGCCACGATAGCGCCATTGTGTCCCTGGTGCAACAACTCGATCATTTCCCGCAGGGCTTTGACCCCGCCCCGATGCGACGATCCCCGGACCGGTCTACTCCCCATCAGCTGCGCCAGCCGGGCAATATATTCGCCGTCCTTACTGGCGCTGACCATGACTGCGGCGCGATACATTCTGAAATGATAGAACAAAAACAAGAAGGCATAGTGCCAGAAAGCGCCGATGACCGCGTTTCCAGTCCGCAAGCGCTCCTGAAACGGACCATCGCCTCGTACCTTGATCCGGCAGGTGACGAACCACATCCGGGTCAGCCCATACATGAGCCGGGGCACTATTGCCAAGCCGCATCGATACCAAAAATCAGCCAACTGCCAGCTCCATCATTCTGAGTTCCCTGATCCTGTCCCGGTAGCCAGCAGCCTCTTCGAAGGCCAGTTGCCGGGACGCATCAAACATTTTTTTCTCCAATTCAGCGATTTCGCGCTGAATCTCAGCGACGCTGTGATAGAGGATAACCGGCTCAGCCGTCGCCGGCAGCAAATGGCCCGCCGGATCCTCGGCGCTCACCCAGCCCGATGCCCTGAGGTGTTGGGCCATGGCGTCTTTAATCTCCGAGATGATGGTCCGCGGAGTAATGCCGTGCTCCTGATTGTAGCGTTCCTGGATGGTCCGCCGCCGGTTGGTCTCGTCGATGGTGGCCCGCATCGACGGAGTCACGGCATCGGCGTACAGGATGACCGTTCCTTCGACATTGCGGGCCGCCCGGCCGCAGGTCTGGACCAGAGACCGCTCGGAACGCAGAAAGCCTTCCTTGTCGGCGTCGAGCACCGCCACCAACGATACCTCCGGAATATCCAGGCCCTCGCGCAGCAGGTTGATACCGATCAGCACGTCGTAATGACGCTGACGCAGGTCACGGATCAATTCCACCCGTTCCAGAGTCTTGACGTCTGAGTGGAGATAGCGAACCCGCACCCCCAACTCCTCGTAATATTGGGTCAAATCCTCGGCCATCCGCTTGGTCAGGGTGGTGACCAATACCGCTTCGTTGCGGGCTGTCCGCACCCGGATCTCCTCCAGCAGGTCATCGACCTGGCTTAAAGCCGGGCGCACCTCGATGCGCGGGTCGAGCAGGCCGGTGGGCCGAATCAGTTGTTCGACCACCTGGTCTTTGGCACGCTTCAGTTCATAGGGGCCCGGCGTGGCCGAGACATAGACCACCTGATGGATACGCCGCTCGAATTCGTCAAAGCGCAGCGGCCGGTTGTCCAAGGCGGAAGGCAGCCGGAAACCATATTCCACCAAGGTCTCTTTGCGCGAGCGATCACCCTTGTACATGCCGCCGATCTGAGGAACGGCGATGTGCGACTCATCGATGACGAGCAGGTAATCGTCCGGAAAATAATCGAGCAGGTTGGGAGGCGCCACCCCGGACGGCTTACCGGTGAGATGGCGGCTGTAATTCTCGATGCCGTTACAGTAGCCCAACTCGGCGATCATCTCCAGATCGAACAGGGTGCGCTGCTCCAGCCGTTGGGCCTCGACCAGCCGGGCCGCACCCTGCAGCTCGCTCAGCCGTACCTGCAGCTCGTCCTGAATCGAACGCATGGCGGACTTGAGATTCTTCTGGCTGGTGACGAAATGGCTGCCGGGAAAAACCGTCATTTCCTCGACATCGGCCAGGATTTCGCCGCGCAGCGGATCAATCAGGGCGATGGCGTCAATGGTGTCGCCGAAAAATTCGACCCGTACCGCCCGCTCTTCCTCGTGCACCGGAAAGATGTCGAGCACGTCGCCCCGCGCCCGGAATGTGCCGCGATGAAAGGAATAATCGTTGCGCTCGTACAGCATGAAGGCCAAACGCCGCAGCACCTCCTCCATCGGATACTCCTCGCCAACCCGGAGAAAGAGATGCATGTCCCTGTACTCCTCGGGTGAACCGAGGCCATAGATGCAGGAGACCGAGGCCACGATCAGCACATCGCTCCTGGTCAGCAACGAACGGGTGGCCGAGTGGCGCATCTTGTCGATGGCGTCGTTGATCGACGAGTCTTTCTCGATATAGGTGTCGGAGGCCGGAATGTAGGCCTCGGGCTGATAGTAGTCGTAATAGGAAACGAAGTATTCCACGGCATTGTGGGGAAACAGCTCGCGGAATTCGGCAAAAAGCTGGGCCGCCAGGGTCTTGTTGGGGGCGATCACCAGGGTAGGCCGTTGTACCCGGGTCACCACTTGGGCCATGGTCAAGGTCTTGCCTGAACCGGTGACTCCCAAAAGAATCTGCTCGCGGACCCCGGCCTTGATGCCGGCGGCCAGTCGGTCGATGGCCTCGGGCTGATCGCCGGAAGGGGTGAAATCGGAAACGATCTCGAAGGATCGATGCGTATCGGAGGAGGAGGTGGACACTGAAGCGCTAACAGGCAAGGGTGAGAAGTTGCCCCGATTGATTGGCGACCGTCACGCGCACCTTGACTCCGACCCCGTACCTCTTGTGCGCCTTATCCGCCAATGTTCCCCTCGCTGCTGCCATGTCTTCTCAAAACGTGGCATCATCCTTCCCGGATGAAGCCCGCTTCTTTTCGATGTGTCATACACAATCCAGAATGTCGGCCACTTAGCAGGGCTCGGTCACAACGCCGAAAACGCCCTTGCAAAAGGATTCCCTCGCGACCTCCATGGTGGGTGGCGAAGTCAGTGATGACGATGACGTCCGTTTCGGAATAAAGAGCTTTGACCTTGCTCAAAAAGGGCAGGCTGTCCAGTCTGGGTAGCGCTGGTCTGTGGACTTGAATCCGCTGTGTTTGTTATCATGATACGAGGCCGGTCGTCAAGAGTGGACAGCAAAATGATCATGCGACCAGTTGTCGTTCCGCCAATTTTTGTTCATAATCGCTGCACTCTCCCAGTCTTTCCCACAACATAATCTGCGGGGAAACGACACGTTCTTCTGGTACAGAGGCCCGCAGGGACCGAAAAATTTGTTGCATGGACTACCCAATTCGGCTTTGCATTGCAGGCAAGCCAACCCAGGATATGACTGACCATGGCCCGGAGAAAATTGCCCCCGTAAACGGCAAGGCGTATATGGTGGCTCATCTGTCTATTGACAGGGCAGCATGGTCAATGACTTTACTCCCCGCCGGTTACGGATGCCGCTGCCGCTCGGCAGCGCTCCGACCTTGAGAGCTTCCGGGAAGAAAGAAATCCGGTCATGCTGTCGTTTTTCCTCTTGTTGCTCACGGTGATATTGAGTATGCTCGTTCAAAGCCTTTTCCCTTTGATATTATTGAGAATTTTTGAAAATCCAACCCTTCGGAAAGTAAAAGGCTTTTCACGATAGGACGCCATGATCTCAATACCATACTGGTCGATCTCCTAGAGCCCAAATCTTCAAGTCAGAGACCCAAGCGACCGACTTTTCTATCAATGACGATGAATGAATCCTGACCCTAAGCGAAGGGCTGTGCCCTTGCACCCGGCAGGGAGAAAACATGCCCCAAGGGCTCTCCCCGGCGTCTCCTCTTGATTCAAGGGGGGCACGGGTGTCGAAGCCTTGGGGTTTTGTGATGCGCTGAACGAGGACTGTGTGGAACAGGTTGTGTTTTTTGACGAAGAACTGGCCCCATCCGAAGCATTGGCCACGAGTCTCGATTTTGCGCGCCTGACGGTCCTGCGCTGGCTTCCCCTGAGAGTTGATAACGGCCGGGCTTGGGTCATCACCCCCCGCGATGACCATGGCTCGGTGGCGGATGAGGCCCGTGTTCGTTTGGGCGTCCAGGACGTGGATGTTTCCAGGACCACGGACGCCACCCTGACCCGTTTCATTGAGCATGCGCAGGATTTGAATCCCGGCTTTCCGATTGAGTCCAGCCGCACCATTCTGGCCAGAACCAGGACCTATCTAGCCGACAGGCGCTCGCAGCTCGCCAGCTACCGCACGCTTTTGGCCAAAGGCCGCACAGGCCTTGCCATGCTGCGCACAGGCCTTGCCTTGGTGACTGTTTCGCTCGTCCTCATGAAAATTTTTGGGATCATGGGGCTGGCCTTGATCCCGGAAGGCTTGTTGATGGTCTGCGGGACGGTTATGGCTGTGGATGGTTTGACCTGGTATATCCCGGCCAGGCATCTGACCCGGGGCGCGCTGCGCCCCCCGGCGCCGTCAGGCGAGGCCTTTACAATTCCATTCGCTACCCTGGAAAATGGCCGCGTCGTCATCAGGCGTTCCCCGCCAGTGGCTGGCGCACAGGAGCTGGCACAGGATCATGACAGGCTATCGCCGGTGATGCGTCGGCGCTTTCTGGCCTTGGAGCGCACCGAACTCGCCCTGGAGCGCACTCGCCTCGCTTTCTTCCGCACCATCATGGCCAAGTCGCGCACCGGCATGGCCCTGGTCCGCACGGGCATCGCGCTGGCTGGCGTTGGCATGGTCTTTCAACAGCGCATTCACAATGGATCGGCCGATATTTTGGGCATTGGGCTCATAACGGTTGGAATCGTTCTCATTGCAGAGGGGCTTGGCTGGTATCTCTCCGGGCGCAAAAGCAGACAGTTAAGCCAGAGTGAGTCTGAGAAGGCCGGTGAGAAATCCGCAGGCTGGGATATACTCTTCCCGCCTGCTGCCTCCGAGGAAGCTGAGGAGCATTACCGCTGCGCGCCCGTTATTATGGCCGGGTCGAGCCCCGGCATCTGGGGCACCACGGGGCTGGCCCTGGAGCGTACCCTGCTCGCCGAACGGCGAAACGTCATGGCCCGCTTCCGTACAAGTCATGCCCGCTCCCGCACAGGCATGGCCTATCTGCGCACAGCGGCCAACTTTGTGGCGGTGGGTTTAGGTCTTTTGCTGACTGGTCCGGCCAGGGGAATGGGCTGGACCAGCCTTGTATACGCCATTGTTGCCGTGGGGCTTTTGCTTTTTGCCGACGGGCTCTACTGGATCATCCCGGCCAGGCGCGAACGCTGGCAGTTGCCCTTTTGCGAGAGTCAAATGGAGATCAGTGTACCGGATTATCTGAAGCCGGCCGGAGAATGGCAAACCTTCATCCTGGAAGACGGCTGTGAGTGACGTGCGCGATGTGGCGGTGACGGTGCCCTTTGCCTCCCTGATGGACCGGGGACTCGTCACGCCAAAGGATCTGGAAGCGGCCCAGGAGGCATGGCGCGGGCAGCGCGTGCGACCGGAGGTGTATCTGCGGCAGAGTTTGCGGCTTTCGCGTCAGGATCTGCGCCAAGCCGTAAGCGATTATTACGCTCTTTCCCCGTTGGCCTACGCGGAATGCCTGCCCGTTCCAGAAGAACTCCTCCGGCTGGCCGATAAGGCGTCTGGCCCTAAGCGCGGGCTATGGTTTCCCGTGGCCCAAGTGGGTGACGTCATCGTGTTTGCGATAAGCGCCCCGGGTGATCCGGATGCGATGCGGGAAATTGAGAGTCTTTTTCCTGAGCGGCCCAAGCGGTTTATGGCGTGTCTGAGCGAAGAGGTTTCCTGGTATGCCCAGGACTTCGCGTTCCGCGATATCCTGCGGGGACCGGTGGGCGGCCAGCGCACGGTCATGGCCTATTGGCGCAACACCATGGCCATGTGGAGAACAAAGCTGGCCTGCCAGCGGACCAATCTCGCCGCCGGGCGCACCTGGTTAAACATCATCCGCTGGAGTCTTGGGCTGGTGGGCATGGGAAATACGCTCTTACGGATGAAAGTGCCTGTCAAATACCCTTGGGCCCCTTGGCTGGCCGTGGTTATCGGCCTCGTGCTGACAGGAGTCGGCGTGTGCGCCTATCTTCGCCTACGGCGGACGTGGCGCGGCTTATTGGGCCATTCCCTGGTGGAGGCCACCTCCGCCGTCCTGCACTTTCTGGAGGAGTACGACACTCTGGATGCCCCTGCTCCGGCGGATACGGCCCAGAAGAAGAAAACAATGCTTGGCCGCCTTGGCGACCGCCTCATTAATTATTCCACGCTCACCCTGCCCAGGGGCGGCTACCGGGAGCGCATTACCCTGGCCCGGGAGCGCAATGTCCTGGCCGCGCAGCGCACTATTTTGGCGTGTTATAGAAATTTGGCCTCCCAAGCCAGGACTGGGCTTGCCTTTTTGCGTACAGGAGTCACGGTCACGATTTTGGGCCTGGGTCTGGTGACGTATTTCGGACTGGACGTGTGGAGCGTACTGGATGGACTCTTGATTCTCGCGGGCATGGCCATGATCGCCGACGGGGCGGCGTGGTACTGGCCAGTGCGTGGAGAGAATACGGAAACCCCCCGCTGCATGAGGTTTGAATACGATGACGATTAAAAGAACGCTTATCTTACACGGCATTATCATCATCGGACTGCTGGCGGCCACCGGACTCTTCGCACTCCACGACGTGGGCAATCTCGTGACCATGACCCGCTTCATGGAGATCCAGGAAAAAATGAACGTCTCCTTTCTGGAGATGCGTCTTTTGGAGAAGAATTACTTCCTGTTCAAGGACGACCAAGCCATCCATGACATAACCAATAGCATCCGCATGGTCGACGACACCTTGGACAACTTGAGCCAGGAGATGGTCAAGACCGTTGGTCAGGCAAAATACCAGGACTTGCGCTATGCGCTTGACGCATACCGGGACAAGGCCAAAGCCATAGCGGCTTCCAAGGCCAGGGATGAGGATTCGGAGACGGTATTGCGCGAGAGCGGCAGGCGGGTTCTGGAATTTTCCGCAAGCCTCACCGAGAATACCCGCACCAAGATTGGAGAACTCATTTCCGGCTCCAAACGAGGGCTGCTGGTGTCTTTTCTGCTCTTTTTGGTACTGGCGGTGTTCAGCACGCCCATCATTTTCAGCAGAATACTGTCTTCCTTGGACAAGATCAGCCGATTGGCCCTGGATGTTTCCCAAGGCCGCTTCCGCAAGATCGAGGGCACGGTGCCCAACAACGAGCTGGGCGCGGTGATTGCGGCCATGAACACCATGAGTGAGCAACTGAGGTTGCGCGAAGACGAACTGGTGCAGTCCAAGAAACTCAACTCCTTGGGCTTTCTAACCGCCGGCGTGGCCCACGAGCTGAACAATCCTTTGAACAACATCTCCATGATCTGCCAAACCTATGAGGCCATGTACGATTCCATCGACACCAAAGAACGGCTGGAGTTCGTGTCTCAGATCGCGAGCGAGGCTGAACGCATCCAGGCCATTGTCATGAGCCTGCTGGACTTTGCCAAGCCAAAGCCCACCATTTTCACGCCTGGAGGGGTGAACGCCGTGGTTCGCCGGTCGCTTAAGCTTGTGCGCAATACGCTTGATCTCTCAAATATTGACGTGATGCTTGATCTGAGCGCCGGGCTCCCGTTCGTGAACATGGATGTGAACCAGATCTCCCAGGTCCTGGTAAACCTCTTCAACAACGCCATCCAGGCCATGTCTGCGGGCCAAACCCTGGCCGTGCGCACACGTGTTTCGTCTGACGGCATGGTGGAAATTGAGGTCCAGGACACCGGACACGGCATGACCCCGGAGACGCTGAACAGCATTTTTGATCCGTTTTTCAGTACCAAAGGAACGGACGGCACAGGGCTCGGACTCTCCGTGAGTTACGGTATCATCAAGAATCACGGGGGATATATCAACGTGCAAAGCGAAGTTGACAAAGGCACCACCTTTGATATATTGTTGCCGACCGCAGAGTCCGGGGAGGTAGAAAATGAGTAAGCCTTGTATTATGGTCGTTGACGACGAAAAAATCGTGGGGGACATGGCCAAGTTCCACCTGGAGGCAGCGGGCTATGAGGTGGAAACCTTCGTCAACCCCGCGCTGGCATTGGAACGGGCCAAGACCAAGCACTTTGACGTTGTGGTTACGGACCTCAAGATGAAGGGCATTGACGGCATGGAAGTGCTGCGAACCGTAAAGGCCCTCTCTCCTTCCACCCAGGTCATCATGATTACCGCCTTCGCCCACCTGAGCACCACCGTTGAAGCCTTCCGGGATCAGGTCTTCGAATTCTTCCCCAAGCCGTTCAAACTCAAAGACTTCGTGGCAGCGGTAAAGCGCGCCTTGGACGCGAAAGACGTCGGGGTCAACCAGGGATAGCCCACGACATAAAAGCGCATTCAGGGCTCACCGCGCAGCGCATCGGCCTTTCTCTGTGGTTGGGGTATGCTGCGAAGGATGGCTGACCAAGCCATAAGGGGAAAGCAGGCTCCAGCCGGTGAGTCTCTGCGCATCACAGGCGTAGCGGGCCCGCGGGGGCTTCCCTGTCTCCCGTCCAGTGAGAGGCCTCTCGCTGGCGCGCTCTTCCATCTTCGGCGCCACGCCGCTGGCTGGTGTACAAGCACCGCTCCAGAGTGGGACGGGCTCTACTGCCCGGAGCCACCGTTATTACCACGGTGGATAAGTGTGGCTGAATTAGAGAACATGGCGGGCAACATTGTGTAGCGTTGCCCGCATGGAACATCATCCCTCCCGCCTAGCCCTCTGCTTCTTTTCGATGCGCCGTACACAATCCAGAATATCGGCTAGTTTGAAAGGCTTGGTCACGAAGTCGAAAACGCCCTTCTGAAAGGATTCCCTCGCAACCTCCGTGGTGGCGAAACCCGTGATGACGATGACATCCGTGTCGGGATAAAGAGCTTTGACCTTGCTTAAAAAAGTCAGGCCATCCGATCCTTCCATCTTGAGATCAGTGATCACCACGTCGAAACCGCGCGTCTCTATTTTAGCCAGGGCCTCGGAGGGCACATTGTAGGCCTCCACCTCGTATCCTGCCTTCTGAAAGAAGGGCTTGAGCCTCTTGCAGACGATGGGCTCATCATCGAGGAGCAGAATACTGGTACGGCGTCTGTCCGTCGCCGCCGGGGTCTGTCCGGCCTGGGTCGCGCTACTCTGTGCACTTGAATCAGCTGTATTTGTGGTCATGGTATGTTTCCTTCGCCGTGGCGATACGGTGCAAGAAATCCTCTAAATGGTGCTGACTGGCCTCTTCAGAGTCGAGCAGCGCGTCGAGCTGGCGCGTATAGCCGATGAGTCCCCCAATCATGAACATCTTGTCCAGCATGGCCGGGATGGGGTGTTTTTTGATGCGTCCTGTGACCATATCTCCCTTGATCTCGGTCACGAAGTCAAACTGCTCAAGGATCGCCGCTATAAGTGTGGCCCGCCGGGAGCGTCTGCTGAAATCGGTCACGCCACCCATGAAACGGAACATTATGGTATTGTCGTTGATCGATCTGCCAATGTAGGCGTCAACCACGGTGAAGTGGTAGCCTAACCGCAGATGGAGATTGAGATATTCCTCGGAGACCACGGCGAGATTGCGCCCCATGCGCTTGGGGTCAGACTGGCTGGGGGGCAGCGTGCGGGTGACGCTGGACATAAAACTCCCCATATCCACATGCACGGCCCTGGTTTCCCACATTCCCGTGTCACAAAGCCCAGAGAGCAGGGCGGTGAGCGGCAGACACAGGACATCCTCTTCAGGGACCTCCTCGCCGGCCTCGGCATGAAGCCCTCCTTCGAGGTCAATCACGGTAAGCCCCAAGGGAACTCTGGTGATGAGCTTGCGGGGGACGCTCTCCTTGACCTCCTGATGAGATTCAGACAGATCGATCAGCTTCTCCACCGCCTTCTGATGCACGTAGCGGACGATGTCGTGCAACGTCTTCACGTTCTCGGGGCTGAAGGAATCGTCTTTGGGATCGAGCAAGGTAAGTGGAGTTATGTGCTTGAGCACCCGCTTTAAGGTGCGATACTCTTGGGTCTCCTCAAACACAAACAGATCTTCACGGGCCAGCTCATAGTGGCACAGCGCTTCCACCGCGCCGTCGTAAACCGTGAGCTGGGCGGTGTCCAAGGTAATAATCTGCCCATCTTTCAAAAGCTTCGTGGCATTGCCCGCACTGACCAGAGTCGGCACCCGGAGTTCGCGGGCAACGGTAGCCATATGACCCGTGGCAGAACCGACATCGGTAATGATGCCCTTGCACTTGGGCATGATCTTGGCAAAACGGGGAGAGGAGTTATGGGTGACCAGGATGGCCCCATACGGGAAATCCGAAAGGTCGCCGCCTTCCTCCAACAGGCGCACGGGTCCGGAAGCGACCCCTTCCATGGCAGGGATGCCGCTTCCGGAGAAAATGACAGGGGCGTCAATGATGGGGGCCTCTTGGGACTCCAGGGAGGCATCCTCGTCAGCAACATTCAAGCGGGGCTCTAACGGGAGAGGTCTGGCCTGAAGCAATGTCAGCCCACCGTCCTTGGCAAACGCCCACTCCACGTCCAATGGGCGTTTGAAGAAACGCTCCAGGTTCATAGCTGTCTCGCAAAGCGTCGTGATCTGCGCCGGGGTCAGCGAAGGCACTTCACGAAGAGCTTCCGGCACATCCTCAATGCGCGTGCCACCGCTGGGATCAAGGACCATCTGGGCATCCTTCACACAGATGCCCTGCGACACCAACTCGAAGGGAGGATCGCGCTTGAGCATAAAGGTATCCGTCTCAATCGAGCCGTCCACAATAGGCTTGCCAAGCCCCCAAGCTGAACTCACCACTATGTGCGGGTCTGACTCCTTGGATTGGACATAGGTATACAGACCACCGCTGACATGAGCGTCCACCATGAGGATGATCCCCACAGCCATGGCTGGCTCCTCGTGGCACTGACCGTGATGGATGCGATAGCGCAGGGCCCTCTCGCGAAAGAGGCTGGCCAGGACCTGGCGGTAGGCGGGGATGACGTCTTTCGGGGTCACGCCCAGGACCGAATCGTGCATCCCGGCAAAACTCAACTCGCCATCCTCGCCCCAGGCGCTGGAGCGCACGGCCAGAAGCTGGTGACCATCCTCCGAAAGCTTACGGGCCGCCTGGACAATGGCCTTCTCAAGCTGTTTGGGCAACGGCATGGAAAGAACGGCCTCTTGAAGCTCTCGGGCGACCTCTTCCACGCCATCGTCCTCACCCTCTCCCTCGGTCTCGCACAACCTCGTCACGGTTTCGACCACGCGATCTCTCAATCCGGCGCGCTCCATGACATCAAAATAGGCCCCGGTCGTGACCACAAAACCATCGGGGGTGGGATAATCAAGGATGTTGCGCATATCCCCAATGGAGGCCATCTTGTTGCCGCCCTCGTCAGCCAAGGCGTGGGTGAGCTCGCTTATGGGCAGGATATGGTCAGAACGCGACAGAACCCGGCGACCGGCCAGTTCTTCCTGGATCTGATGCTGCACGCGCTCAAAGGCGGTAAAGAGGGGCACATTTTTGGTCTGACACAGCACATCCAGGTCGGAAACGAACTTAAAGACGTGATCGCCGAGCTTCTCGCATGATTCTATGAGATACTGCTGATCGAAGATATACCCCCCCCCTAGCTTGTCACCCATATCCCCCATGATCTCAAGGATCTGGTTGTTCCGTTCAAGGATGCTCTTAAACTTTTTAAAGAGTACTGCAAAAGGTACAGCCGGAGGCTTGCGCCACCAGAAGAGGGTATCTTTTAAGGCCATGTGCGGTTAGTGTCCTCCCCCTTTGCTCCTGAAGATCAACCCGACAACAAGGCCCGCCGCCATGGCGATGACCGAAGCCAGAATGCCATACCACGTCCCATGGTTGAAGGCCAAGTTGGCGATAAATGCCGGAGCACCCACCAGGCGCGCGGCAATGGGCTTGACGTCCTGGGCGATAACCTCGCCGTCCTTCACGGCAAAGACCTCTATCGAGTATTCACCGGGGGAAAGGCGCGAGGGAACCCTGACCTGGCCGCTGAACGCCTGGCGACCGTCCTTGGCGCTTTCAAGCTTGACCGCGTCCGCGTCTTCCCGGTAGAGCCCTTCGCTCTTTTTCAGCTTGAGGATCTCGGGTAAAAGCATCTGGCGGTCAGCGGAAGCGGGCTCAATGACAATGGACTCGGCGACACCGGCCAGCCCAAGTTTTTCCCCGGCTCGGCCAGCCCCGGCCAGAGGCGCGGAGGACTCCACCAGGCAGATTGCAGGCATATTGGAGAAGTGCAGCGTGTTCATGTTCATCCACAGCAGCCCCATAGCCTTACCCTTCTGCTTCATGGTCACTTCGCCGATCTTGCCGATGAAGCGCACCACCACCAGCGCCCCTTCCGGGATTGAACCCGTAACCGGGATGGACGCGCCATTGTAGAACAGGTCCATGTTTACCGCGCTCTGTCCCACCGTGAAATCGACTTGAGCGGCCTGAACCGCAGCGACATTGGCAAGGAGCACCCCAACACCCAACAGAATAAGCAAAATGCGCTTCATGATTAATGGCCTCCCACATAGGCCAGCAAAATATGCGGCGTGGCAAGCAGCTCATAGAGTATCTTGAACATGACCAGCAGCACGATTGAGGCCAGAAGGATTTTCATCTGCTCGCCGTCCAGCTTCTTGCCGACCTTGACACCGATCTGCGCACCTATGGAAGAGCCGATCAAAAGCAGCAGGGCCAGCACAAAGTCCACGGTATGGTTGGTGCGCGCCTGCATGACGGTAACGTTTATGCAGGTAAAAAGCATCTGGAAAAGCCCTGTGCCGGCCACCACGTGCATGGGCATCCGCAGGAGATACACCATCACCGGAACCATGATGAAGCCGCCGCCCACGCCCATGACCGCCGAAAGAATGCCAACGAGTATGCCCAGAATAAGCGGCATCACCGGCGACATGCGAACGCCTGAACGAGCGAAATCCATCTGCCAGGGAAGACTCGTCTGGAACCGCTCGAAGGCGCTGGCCTTCTTGTGTGTTTCCGGCGCCCTCTTGGTGGACACCTTGGCCTTGCGCATGGCTTGCAGGCTCTCGATGAACATGTACCCACCGACAAACCCGAGCATCAGCACGTAGGTCACGTTAATGAGAAAATCCGCATTACCCATGGCGCGCAGAATTTTTATGACCTCAACGCCGCCGGTCCCGCCGATGACACCGCCGACAAGCAGCAGAAGCCCCATCTTCACATCCACATTGCCAAACCGTAAATGCGCAAGCGTTCCCGAGGTGGACGCACCCACAATCTGGTTGGAGTCTGAGGCGGCGGCCACGGTGGGCGGAATGCCAATCATTATGAGAAGCGGCGTCATGAGAAAGCCACCGCCCACACCGAAAATGCCCGACAAGAGACCCACCACGCCCCCCATGCCGAACACAGCTGCGACATTCACGCTGTTACCTGCAATGGGCAGGTAGAATTCCATTGGAATCATCTGGTTACATCCTCGTTTAGTCCCATAATAAAATTGGGGTCAGTAATGTTTTGGTTAATGACACGTCCTTATCGCCGGTGAAAAACGTCTTCTTCAGTGTACCCCAGTAAATTCTCCATGAGGGCATTCTCGTACTCAACCTCCCTTATATATCAAAATTATTTCATAAACGAAACACTAGGATTGAAATGAATGCTCAACTTTGCCATTTTCTGCGCGGTGGGCGAGTGTTGTGGGCGCAGAGGACGCCTTGGGTAAAAAGACGTGAAAGGCCGTCCCGGCGCCCGGCGTACTCTCCACCTCAATGCGTCCATTGTGACGCTTGACGATGGAATAAGTGACCGCGAGCCCCAGCCCCGTGCCCTTACCCACTTCTTTGGTGGTAAAGAAGGGCTCGAAGATATGAGAAAGATGTTCCGGATCGATTCCTTTGCCGGAGTCACGCACAGTAAAGCGCACAAAATCATCGGCGGCGCTAGCGGATATTTCGATAGTGCCGCCTGGCGGGGTGGCGTGTATGGAATTTTGCATGAGGTTCAAAAAAACCTGCTGCACCCGACGCAGATTTCCGTCCACCTGGGGGAGATCCGGCGCAATGGCGAGATGTACGGAGAGCCCTGCGGGCATGATGTTGTTTTTTAGGAGAGCCAGTGAACTTTTTACGATCACTTCCGGGGACAGGGGGCTAAAGCTGCTGGCTCTTTCGGTGCGGGAGAAATCCAGGAGATCCCGTACGATATCCCTGGCTCGCTCGGCCTGGGCGAGAATGTCGTCGAGTGTCTCCCGGCCTTCCGCATCAAGGAGTTCCGCATGGGTTTCCAAAAGCGTCTCGGCGGAGAGCACGATGTTGTTTAACGGATTATTCATCTCATGGGCGACGCCAGCGGTCAGGGTGCCGATCGCCGCGATTTTACGCGCCTGGAGAAGATCCTCTTGATGGGCGGTCAGTTCAAGAGCCATGCGGTTCAAGGCGTCCAGAAGACTGGCCACCTCCTCAATATGGTGCTCACGCACATCCACTGGGCTGAAATCGCCGGTGGCCACCCTGGCGGTGAGTTTGCCGATCATGGAGAGGGGACGCAACAAACTCCACGTGATGAACTTGAGCAGAAAAACCATGAGTGCCAGAAACACGCCAAGATAGGCAAACGGCAAAAGCGAAACCTCGAAAATGGTTTGATGAATACGTCCGCGCTTGGTGGAGATAAGCTGCCCAGCCATGTCCACCAGAAGTTTGCCGGAGGCTCTGATGGACTCTGAATCCTGCTTGTTTGCCAGGACGGTGAAATTTTTGCGGTACTCGGTGAGGGCGTCCTTGAAGGCTTCGAGTATATGAGAACTTTTGGGGCCGTTGGTTTCGGCAATGTCCTGGGAGAGGCTGATCAAGGCTGCCTCAGTCTGGTCGAGGTAAAGAAGCCCTTCATGCAGGCTTTCTGCACCACCGTAGATAAGGAGGTTCTTTTCGTAGCGCCGGACCTCAAGAATACCGTTCAACATGTCATCGTAGCGCTCGGAAAGGTTCAACTGTTCACGCACGGCCGAAAGCGTCCAAATGTTCAGCAGGGTGAGCCCCGAGGCCACCAGGAGCGCCACCAGGAAGAGGGCTAAAATTTTGCCCTTGATGGAGTTGAGAAAAATCTTGATCCGCGCCGTGACTTTCATGCTATGACTCCTCCAGACCCAGATGTTCTATTCTAATATCCTAACTCATCGATTTGTACGCAACAGTCTTCCGACACTTGCAATGAGCCGCTTCGCTCATCTATCGGCAGTGGTTCAGCTCAACCAGCGCTCTGCGCAAGGTCGTCGATGTGGCAACCACCTTGATCGTCACGCTCATCTATCCTGATGATCTTACTCTCGTTATCCCGTTTCAATCAATAGATTTCCCGGGTATTGTTCTTATGATCCACCATGTACAGCAGCTTGAATTTTTCTTTGAGCGCAGTCCTCAACGCTTCCAGTTTGCTCCGGTCGATGTCGTACATCCGGATATAGACATTGCGGTACCCTTCCGGCGCTGCATATGAAGTGAGAATACTGATAATTCTTCCCCCAAACTCGCGGATGACCTGAGCGACTTCCAAGATTGAGCCTCCCCGGTCTTCCAGGCAAAAAGCAAACTGGATACCCCTTTTCCCGATGCTGGTCAGGGAGATAATGACCTTGAACAGGTCGGTATGGGTGATAACGCCCAGGATGCTGCCATCATCATCCATAACCGGGACACCAGATATTTTGTTGGACATCAATATTTCGGCGGTTTCTTCAATCGTGAAATCCGGTGGCACCGTAATCGGCTTGGTCGACATGATGTCTTTGATCTGAATGGTTGACAGCAGATAAAGAAGCTCATGGACGTCCAAGGTTGTGGCATCGGACGGGGATGCTTTTTTCAGATCCCGATCCGTGACAATGCCCACCAAACGTTTGTTGTCCATGACCGGCAACATGGAAATTCTATTATTTTTCAACAGATTGATAGCGTCCTGCATGGAATCATGTACATCGATCGTAATAACTGGTGTGTTCATCCAATTTTTTACGAGCATAGGGGATGTCCTCCGGTATTGATGTGAGCTGACGACCAAATAGAAGCAATGACGGTTACGGTCCTGTCATCCAAAGAACTATACACCGAGATACGCCGCTTGCACATGCGGATTGTTTGACAGCTCGGTGCCGCTTCCTTCGAGGATGCTCCTGCCGTTTTCAAGCACATAGGCCCTGTCCGCCGCGGCAAGGGTTTGCTTGACGTTCTGCTCGACGATCAGTATCGTCATGCCCTCTTGGCGAATCCGGTTGATGACGTTGAATATTTCCCGGACCAGGATAGGCGCGAGTCCCAGAGATGGTTCATCCAGCATCAACAGTTTGGGTTTGGCCATCAGCCCCCTGGCAATGGCCACCATCTGCTGCTCGCCACCGCTCAAGGTGCCCGTGAGCTGATATTGGCGCTCCCTGAGGCGAGGGAACAGATTGAAAACTATCTCCTTGGTGGCGGCGCGATCTTTACGGGCCTCTCCCTTCAGCGAGCCCATATCCAGGTTTTCTTCGACGGTCATTTCCACAAAAAGGCGCCTGGCCTCGGGGACATGCGCGATGCCCATCTCGATGAGGCGAAAGGGCTCGACGGTATGGATGGGTTGATTTTCAAAGAGAATCTCCCCTCTCTTCGGTCGAAGAATGCCGGATATGGTCTTGAGGGTCGTGGATTTCCCGGCGCCGTTCGCGCCGACCAGTGCCAGGACTTCACCCTGCCTGACCTCAAACGACAGGTCCCAGATCACCTGGACATCCCCGTACGACACATCGATGTTTTTTATTGCGAGCACCGTTTTTACTCTCCCAGATAGGCTTCAACGACCAGGGGATTGTTGCGAATCTCCTGCGGGGTCCCCTCGGCGATTTTCTGGCCGTAATTGATCACCACAATCCTATCGGAAATGCTCATGATGACTTTCATGTGATGTTCGATGATCATGATCGTAATCCCGCGGGCTTTTATGTTTCTGATAATTTCAATGGACTCGTTCAACTCGGAGTGATTCAGGCCAGCAAAAGATTCATCCAGCAGGAGCAGTTCCGGCTGGGTTGCCAGGGCCCGCGCTATTTCCAGCTTTTTGCGCTTTCCCAGAGGAAGGCCCCGGGAAATGACGTCCTGGTCTGCATCGAGCCCGGTGAACCGAAGGGTTTCCATCGCGATGTTCACGGCCTCCGCCTTGTTCTTAGCCCGTAAAAAGGCCGAGGCGATCACATTATCCAAAACGCTCATCCGCTGCAGGGGTTTGACCACCTGAAACGTCCGAGCAAGGCCGAGCTTACAGATCTGATGAGGTTTCAGGCCAGAGATCACCTGTCCCTTGAACAGCACCTGCCCTTTTGTCGGGGCATAGAACCCATCCACGATATTGAACAGGGTCGTTTTACCGGCACCGTTTGGCCCGATGAGTCCCAGGATTTCCCCTTTTTGGATGGTGAAGGAGATATTCGAGGAGGCGGCCAGCCCGCCAAAGAGTTTTGATATGTTTCTGACTTCCAGCAAACTCATTTGCAAGCACCTCCAACTCTGAACATCCGCTTGATTTTCTGAAAATCCCCAACAATCCCATTAGGAAGAAAGATGATGATCAAAATCAGCAGGATTCCGAAAAATACCTGATGGGCCGCGCCCAAGCTAGGCATGGAGCGGACCAGGTCCGCCAGTTGGGAGCGGACCAGTTCCGCCAGCAGAACCATGATGGCGGCGCCGACAAAAGGGCCGGAAAGCGTGGCCACGCCGCCGACCATAACGATCATGATCGTTACTATGGACACGTCGTGCAGGGCAAAGACGACCTCCGGATCAATATAACCCATATAATTGGTGTAAAATGCGCCGGCGATGCCGGTGAGGGCCCCGCTGATACACAGGGCGATGGTTTTGTACAAGGTGGTATTGATGCCCAGAGATTCCGCGGCATCCTGATCCTCGCGGATGGCCATAAAATAATAGCCCATCTTGGATCGCACCAACAATTTGATGACAAGAAAGGTCACGACCGCAATGGCCAGTATGATGTAATAATAATGGGTTTTATCGATCCAGGTTCTTTCCCGAATCAAGATGCCGGTGCTTCCTCCGGTCAGCCAGACCAGGTTCTCGGCAGTCACCCGCATCACCTCGCCCATGGCCAGGGTCGCCAGGGTGAAAAACGGCCCTCTGAGCCGCAGGACCATCAAACCGAGCAGGAAGGAGAAAATGGTGACCACGACAATGCTGATGGGAATCCCCCACCATGGAGACATGTTGAGATGGGAGTACAGGATACCGGATGTATAGGCTCCGACGCCAAAATAGGCGGCATGACCAAAGGAGACCTGCCCGCAGTAGCCGGCGAGAAGGTTCCACGCCATTCCCACCGTCGCCCACATGATGACCAAAATAATCATGTGCATGGTATAGGTACTCAGCCCGATCAGCGGCAGCACCGCCAAAACAGCCAGCACGATCAGAGGGAGATATTTCTTCATTTTCTCATCCGTTTCTTTTTCAAAAGAGAGGCCATCCCACCGGGCAGAAAAATCAGGGCCACCACAAAAATCAGAAAACGGCCCACCGGGGCCCATCCCATACCAACATAGGTCGCGGTCATGGATTCAAAGATTCCCAATATCAATCCGCCGAAAATGGCGCCGATGGTCGAACCCAGCCCGCCCAGGATAGTGATGACAAAGGCGATCAAGGTAAACTTCCCGCCCAGGGAAGGATAGAGATAATAGATGGGAATAAACAGGCAGCCGGCCGCACCGACCAGGCCCGCCCCCAGGCCGAAGGTGACCACGCGCATACGCTTGACGTTGACTCCCATCAAAAGGGCCGCGTCCAGGTCCTGAGCCGTTGCGCGGATTGATTTGCCTGTATCGGTTTTTGACAGAAAAAACCACAAGATACCGGTAATGACCACCGCGAAGACAAAGGAGACGGTCCATGGGAAAGAGAGGGACAGTTCGATGGGAGCGTTATTCCAGTAGTCGGAAAGATACCAGGCTTTAGTGGCGTAGCTGACCGGCGTGGAGCGATAATCGGATGTAAAAAGAATGGTGGCCAGATTTGCCAGCACCATGCCGATGCCCACGGTCAGGATCACCTGATTTTCCGGCAGGATTGAATCCACTTTCAACACCGGGTTGACCAGGAATTTTTGAATGAAGATACCGAGAAAAAACAGGATCGGGCTGGCGATAACTACGGACAGGTAGGGATCAATGCCATACTTGGCAAACATCCAGAAGGCGATATACATGCCCACCATCATCAGTTCGCCATGGGCCAGATTGATGATTTTCATCACCCCCATGATGAGCGTCATGCCAATGCCGATCAGTGCATACAAACCGCCAAGCAGTACTCCCGCAATGAGCGTCTGCAAAAAACTTTCCATAACCACCCCATCCTTCTGAAAAACGGAATATCCGCATGCCCTCCCCGTTGAGCAGGACATGAAAACCGATCCCCACCACTGTTAATCTTCCTTCTGGACTTTTACGGCAAATCGCTTGGGCGTCTTTTATCGCCAGCCAGGCTTTGCGGAGACAATCAAGGCAAACGATGCCAACAAAACAAAAAAACCTCCAATTTCGTGCACCGCGCGATGTCACGAAAAAGGAGGCTTCACTCACAATACACCCTCGTTAAGTCATCCACAATGGCAAGCCTGTTCCCTCATGAGGAATACCGTAATACCGGACAACAATGAGTTGCCGCCAGGAGCCGGACAATTGTGCCGATGTGTTCCGCGCGCCTGTCCGGCGAGAGCGCGGGCACACCTTGGCCCGGACAAAAACAAGACATCAAAGCATCAAACAAATACAAGAAATACGGACGGCGAGCCTGACAGCAAATCTTCCGGCTCGCCGCCCTTGACCTCAGTTATGATGAACGAATACTCAAGCGCACAGAGCGCACATTGTTACTTCCTGTCTCTCCACCTCGGGATAGGATACACATATTTCGCGCTGGCGGTACTTTCCGGCCAAATAGTTTCATGTTTGCCGTTGATCACCTGCAGCACCAGCGTGTCCATAAAATTCTGGTTTTGGTATCCGTCCTTATCTTCAAACTGGATGGGGCCAAAGGCGGTCATCAGTTTGGTGGCTTTCATGGCCACCTGAATATCGGCTGCATCCATGCTTTTTGCCCGTTCGATGGCATCCTTGACGATATAAAGCGCGGAATAAGCCTCTGCCCCGTGATACCCCACCTCTTCGTTAAACTTGGCTTTATACTTTTCGGCAAATTCCTTTGCTCCCGGATATTTTACCTGGGGGCTCCACAGGGTGGCCGTCACCACGCATTCAGCGGCATCTCCGGCGTTATGGATAAACTCGGGAAGGGCATGTCCCGCACCGCCGCCGGCAAAGAGCTTGGCGTCAATGCGCAACTCTTTGATCTGCTTCATCAGCAGCGAGGCATCCATGACGTAGGATACCATATAAATGACATCAGGTTTTTGCTCCTTAACCTTGGTCAGGATGGGCTTGAAATCAACAGCGCCCTTTTCGTATTTTTCCTTCAGCAACACCTTCATGCCGACTTTTTCCGCATACTTTGCCATTTCATCCGCGCCGGATGTGCCGAAATCCGAGCTTTCATACAAAATGGCAACGGAAGTTGGTTTAACTACCTGAGAAAGAAAAGAACCCATACCCGAGGCATAGTAAGCGTTGGAAGGATTCAACCGGAAAACGTAGCTATAATTTTGCTGGGTGATGGAATCATCCGCTCCGGTAACCACCAGGTAGGGAACTTTTCTCTCGTTGGCCACTGCCGCAATGGCCTTGGAACAAGAAGAACTGTAATCGCCAAAAATGACCGGCTGCTTCTTGACATCAATGAGCTTTTCGGCAATGGCGCGGGAGATTTCCGGCTTGCCCTGACCGTCTTCAAAGTTGAGGACAACGGTCATGCCCTTGATTCCGCCCTTGGCGTTAATCTCTTCCATCGCTATCCGGTACGCGCGCATTTCCATTTCCCCGAACTTGGCCTGCGCCCCGGTGAGCGGCAAAGGAATGCCCAACTCCAGGGTCGCAGCCGTGGCAAGGCCGGCACAGGCGATTCCGAATACAATTGACGACATGATGAACAGCATCACCGACAAGCGTTTCATACCTCATCCTCCATTTTAATTTTTGGCACGACCGAGCCGAGCGCATACATCAGCTAGTGGAAAAAGTCCCAAGAATAAGCAGGATACAGAGAAGGGATCTCCACATGTGCAGAGAGGTGCAATACGACTCCGATGCACTGTAACGGCAATCATTATCAAAAATCGACCACAAGCACAAGAGAGAAAAAGAGCGCGCCACTCCTCATGTTAACATACTTATTTCCCGTGATTCTTTAGCAGTCCCCACAGAGGGCATATTGCAATGGCAAACCGTCGCCTGTCTCCGTCAAGCAGAACGATACCAGTCTCCTGGGATCAATCCGATCCTCCAACTGTCTGAGCATGAGGCGGGCATGGCACCATGTTCCATCAAACAGGGCATTGATGGGTGCCTGCCAGCGTGTCCGGCAGGCCATTTCGTCCCGGCTTGCCGTCAACCGCACCCATCTGCGGCAGTCGGCTCTTCATCAGGGCGGGATGGCGGCCGGCGTTCACCGAATTGCCAGATCGTTTCAGCGCGACTGCCGATGGCCCAAAAGCTGGCGGCGAGCACCGCGAAAAAGATCGCTTTGTGCATCGAATCCCAGAAGTACTCAAAAAATCGCGTGTAGAGGTTGATGAACAGGAAGGTGAGGCCAAAACCGCGCAGGACGCCGTCGTCTTGCTTGAGGCCATACCAGATGGCCGCGATCGAGGCGGCCCCGAACAGGAGTGACCAATGGAGGAGTTCGTACTGCCGGGCGCGATACCAGTGCTCCATGTCGCCGTAGTTGCCGAAGATCGACATGATCCAGAGCGCGACAAACAGGTGCAACAGGCCGATGACCTTGGTTTGGGGCGACATGGCAAGCAGGCGGCTGACACCCGTCTCCGCGCCCTCGCAAGGCGCAGCTCGCTGTCCCACTATGCCGAAACCACTCAACGCCGCCCCGAAGAGGACAAAGCGGAGCGGATAATTCATACCCAGATAATACATGCCGTAGCCGGACACATAACCGGTCTCGGTGCCCATCCACGCGCCCAAGGAAAGCAAGCCGAAGACCCAGACCAGCGCGGACGAAAACCACAAACCCAGCAATGCGTACAAAACAGAGGCGAGTAAAAACAGCAGCGAGTAATGCCCCGTGCCGGTGTCGACGGCGACACCGAGGAAAAACACGGCCGCTGCCAGCGCCAGGACCCCGACGAAGAAGACGGCTTCGTTGCTGTAGATGCGATGCGGGAACCTGTTGCGGAGCAAAAGTCCATAGTAAAAGATGCCGGCGGCCACGGCCGTGAAGAATCCGCATTTTGCAATGGCCGGAGCCTGGAAGATGCGCGCCAGCAATTCCATGAGCAGTTTGTCGGCCAAGACCGAGCTCACCGCTATCACTAGGCAGCAGATTGCGACCATGAAGGCATAGCGGGCGGCCTGCTGCCAGTCGAACGGGGCGATGCCAATCGAGTTTTCCAGCCGCGCCCCGGTTTGCTCGTCAATGATGTCGTGCGCCCGCCAGCGCGTGATCATCTTCGCCACAACGCCATGATGCCGGCGCGAAAGCGCAATACGCACAGGCTGGCCCTTTGCTTCCATCCTCCCACCTCCTGGTTTGGTGCTTGCTTGCATGTGCACAAGGGGGTTGCGGTCGGCATGCGTCATACGCAACCAGCGAACCGACTCCGATTCACTCCCGCAAAGATACGCTCGGCAGCCGCCATCTTGTGCCCCGGCTCATCGCGGCGGCCGCCGCGCTTCCCGAAACCATCCGCGCACCGCCAGCATCTGCTGGATCTGCGCCGCGGGGGCGTGCCGGCGGCAAGGGGCATACTCTTCGGTTCCCGGCTCTGCCCCCCAGCGGATTTCCGCGCAATCGTTGGGGTTATACCCCATCTCGAACGCCGACTTGCGTGCCAGCACCTCGGCGACGGACAGTTCCCAAGGTTCGCCGTTGCTCCGTATATATTGAATCTTTCTTTCCGTTATCAGCCGGTCGTGCAACTGCCCGATCTCACGACTGGCCTGCTGGGCCTCCTGGGCGTTGAGCTGGAACAGTTCGGGATAATTCTGCACCTTCTGGGGAAAATCGAGCAGCACGTTCATGGCGATGAGCAAACGCATGTCCCGCGACGGGGTGGAATAATCTTCCCAAGGGCCGACGGTTTCGAAGATGGCGGCACCCTGCGGCATGGCAATGGGGGCGCCACCCTTGCGAAAGTATGCCTCACCGTTGTCAACCGACTTGGCCCGCGTTGTCAACTGCTCCACCAAAGCGGTCAAGGTCGCTGCATACGCCTGTTTGGCATCCAACCCGGCGGGATTCATCATCGCATACACCTGCGCGTACCATTGGTCCGGCGTCAACTCGGCCTGTTCAAGCGAATAATGCGGCAACTCACCGTTGGTTGCCAGCCGGTTGTTGTTGACCAGAGGCCGGAACGCCTTGAAACCAGGTCCGGCACCAGCCATCCGGGCAAACAGGAAGGTGCCTTCCCAAAACCTTTTCCTGGCGATGGAATTGTCCGGCTGGGCATCGACGGCAAACAGGATGCCCGGCACATCCGCAGTCTGGTCGACCCATTTTGTGAGCACAAGCACATGGCCATAGGGGTCGGCATATATCGTTCCCGGCCAAAGCACCTCTCGCCGCAGAGGCAGGGGATAGAAGTCCGTTTCCTGATCGGCGAGACCGGTGCGGCCGTTGCCCGAATGCACCGCATCCATCAGACGCACGCTCAATGCCCTGAAGGCCGCTGCCGAGACCAGCCGTTGGATGAAATCGGTTTTGATGAGAGCGGCTTCGCAGGTCGGCGGCCTGTTCGCCGAGCCACGGTTGCAGAAACGATAGCTGAACGGCAGGCCGTTTTTCCAGGCAAAATAGCTGCGCAGGAAATAGGGGAAATCAGCGCAATCCGGGGTGGCGGGCAGGTTGTTGTCTTCCTGCATCCCCAGGGAATTGTGCAGAAAATTGCGCTCGCGATCACGCAGCACCGGCCCTAAGGAAGGAAAACTGAGGTCTTCGTCGGTTGGCCCGTCGAACAGTTGTTCGATCCAGGCGGCATAGAAGGCCTCGTACGCCTCGTTCCAAACCGGTTTTGCCCGGGTGTTCGCGCCATGAAAAATTTCCCGGCATGCCTGGGAGCCGTCGCCTGTCCACGCTTCAACCCGATAATGACCGCTGTCCGGTAAAGGATCGACTTCCACCGTGTTCCACCACGGCATCTCGCCCGCGCTTGCCGCTACCGGCAAGTCCCTGGCTATGCCTTGTGGGTCGGTCAGTACTATCCTGGTAATGGGTCCGGCCGTGGACACCGCCATGATTCTGACCGGGACACCGGCCCTGATCACCTGGGGGGCAAACCAGAGACTGGTTGCCTCTCCCTGAACGCAATCAGAGGCCCAGCCATTGCGCCCAAGCACGCCGCTGAAGATGATCGCCACCAGGCAAATGAATTTTTTCACGACGCATTCTCCGCAAAAATGGTTACGTTCTCATTGTATCCGGCAAGGGAAAAAGGCCGCGCCCACGTGGTCAAAGCCCTTCCCGTCGATCACGCGCCGGGCGATGCGCTTCTCCCTCTTCTGACACCGATCATACCATGAGACAATGGCAACGCAACTGCATCATCGTCGTCATCACCGCGGCAATCACGCTCGGGTGCGGGTTACTTTTCAATGGATTTTTCTCCCGTCAGACGTCTCAACGATTCCTCCCCGATCAGGCCGTCTGTCCAGACACGTTGGACGCCACGGCACCCATCGAAGATCTGCGCGCAATTCCCCAGGATATCAGACCATTTGCCGAGAAACTCAGCCAAACGATGGCTGCCGACATGCGGCACCGGACCGCGCAACAGTTCGGCCAACGGTATTTTGCCCCCTGGACGGCGACCGAACCGCTGTTCAATGTCCGGACGGTGACCAAGGAAGTTGAACAGCTTGCGGCAAGAACGTGGTACGGCGAGAACAGGCTGCGCGTGGAGCCGACCCACATGCAGTCTCTCCTGGCCCTTGCCGATCGGGAACATTTTCCTTCGACCAATCAATCGGGAATCGTGGTCAAACCCGCCTTTATCCGGATACTTCCCACCAACAGGCCCTTCTACGGAGCGCCTGACGACGCGCCCTTCGACCATCTTCAATTTGCCGAGATCAAGCCCAACGAGCCGGTCCGCATCCTGCATACGAGCAAGGACGGGGCATGGCTGTACATCGAAACTTCCTATGCCAATGGGTGGGTCGATCCTGACACCATCCGGCTTGCCGATGCAGCCATGCGCCATCGGATGATCAACGCCAAGCAGATCGTTGTGGTCAGGGATTTTGCAGAGGTGCGGACCGAAGCGGGTAAGGTGCTGCCGCAACCGAAGATCGGCACGCTGTATCCGCTGGTGCGGGAAGAGCAGGATCATTGGGTAATCGATGCGGCAATCGCCGGAGACGATCAGCACGCCATTCTCGCCACAGCCCGCATCGCCAAAAACGACGCCCGCCGCCATCCCGTATCGCTCGACCCCGAAGCCGTGACCCGCATCGGCAACGAACTGCTCAAGACGCCCTACGGATGGGGGGAACTGTACCGTGACCGCGACTGCTCGGCCACCACCAGAGATTTCTTCCTCGCCTTCGGCATCTGGTTGCCGCGCAATTCGCGCCGACAGCTCATCTCAGGGCCGTTCGTCTCATTGGCAGGTCTGTCCGCCACTGACAAGGAAAATCGCATCCGCGGGCAAGCGATTCCCTTTCGGACCCTGCTCCACCAACCGGGACACGTCATGCTGTTCGTCGGTATGCATGACAACAAACCGGTGATCATGCATACCACCTGGGCGCTCCGTTACCGGCCCGAAAACTGCGCTGAAAAGAAATACATCATTGGCAGGACAATCCTGAGCACCTTGGAAGTGGGCAAAGAACTGTCGCTCACGAAAGGAACCCTGCTCGACCGGCTGGACGGGATGCTGCTGCTTCCGGTGGCGGATTGGCAGCGGGATGAGCCGGATCTCAACAATCCTCCCGCGGACACGTTGTAACCTGCGCGGAGCTGCAAGCCGCGGCTCCGTCCCCCAAGCACAAAAACAGACAGCGGGCGGACGACAACGCTCTTTATCGCCTGCGGACCTGGTCGGATTGGCACAACGACCTTATTGCCTCTCCTCTGCTTCGACTTTTTGCGGCTGGATACGCGCCAGCTTGTCGTCAAGCAGGTGGACAAGCAGGGATTTTCCATCGGCATCCACCCGCAGTTCGCCGTATTGCGCATTGTCGAAATCCCTGGCGGCTCCTTCCTGGAAATAGAATGCCGAGGCCGCTATGTGGGCACCGAACCCCCGCACCCGGAAATACAGGCAGCGCTCATCCTTCCCCAGGGAACCGCCATCATCCAGCCGGACGAATGAGGCCACCTTGTTGGCATCCAGCCGGACAACGGCCACACCGTCCCTGGGCAGCTTCAGGCTTTCTTCGCTGCCGCGCCGGATCGAGCGGAAATTTTCGCCGGCCGTGTATCGGTCAGACAGCGCTGTATCCACCTCGCGGTTCATGGCGTAGTTCAACGCCATGTAGTCTCCCAGCAAAAAAGCGCGCGGATCGCGCGGGGCCAAGCGAACAATGAGCGTCTCGCCGCTTTTGATCTGTTCCTCCTTGGTACAAACAGACCAGGCAAATCCGGCCAGAAACACCACTAACGAGACAGCAACGAGTATCTTACGCATGATCGCCTCCCGCAACAGCGGCTCTCTCCTGTTTGGTCAGCATGTATAGGCAGAAAGCGGCGGCGCATAACACCGCCCCGCTCCCCATCAGGCTTACGGATTTATACAACAGGCTGGTTTCCAGGTTGTAATAATAGCAGAAGAAATAGGCGATCAGGGCTGCAACCGTAACCCCAAGGGTAACGGTATCTCCTCGGTACCTGCCGAGCGCCAGCCCCAGCAAGCCGACGCTGAGCCCCGGCAGGAACCATCCGCCGGCCAGAGCCAGAATGGCAAACCCAAGAAAGAGCAGGCGCATGGGCGAAGCTCCGGCCAGTGTCCTGGTCATCATGTGGGCGCAGTACACCAGGCCGATGCCGGCGCCGATACCCACCATGCTCCGCACAGGTTCAAACATCCAAAATTCGCTGCCCATGGATCCCAAACTGACCACCACACTCACCAGCAGAGCACAATACATGCCGTGCAGCACGGGCGCCAGCAACCCGCTCAGCCGCGCATTTGTCCGCCATTGTTGTTCCGTCAGCCAGCCATAGGCCATGGCGACGCAGAGGAAACTATGCCACACCACATACAGGACCTGGCGCACATGCATAGCTTGGGACAATTCTTGCGAATAGGGCCACGCGCCACGCCAGGCGTACACGTACATATCGTGCCAAATCAGAAAGTCCAGCCCCCCAAAAAAGCACAACAGCCCGCAGACAGCGGCGATATAACGGTAGGCACCGTGGCGCATGAAAGGATAAACAGCTGCAATGACCAAGGCAACGACCAGCGGCGCCAGACGCTCTGCGCTGCGCAACGATAATGTACCGACGACAAAGGCGGCGGCGACGGCGACAGTGCCAGCAATAGCCAGAGCCAGGGCGAACTGCTCCGTGAAGATGGATGCACGCTGCATGAGCAGCCGCGCCGCGGCCAAAAAAATCATGCCTCCTATGAACAGCGGGCCTTCCAGTTCGAAATGTATTCCCAGGGTCATGTACAAAAAGGTCCCCAGGAAGCAGATGAAAAATATCGCGGAAACCCAACCGCCTATCGCTAACTGGACAGTTATGTACCAGGGAGTGGTTGACTTTGACGGTATGTGCGGGCTATCCCCGACCAGCACATGCACCTCCCTCAGATAGTTCCACAAGGCATCCCAGGAAAAACGTGTCCGGAACGTTGCAAAGAAGCCGGGAGCAGAAGACAGCGGTTCGGAATGTACGGCTTTTTCCGCTTCCATTGCCTGGTGGAGACGGCTCAGCAGGAGTCCACATCCGGCGGTCAGGCCCGCAATCGCTAATCCCAACAGGAGCAGGCCTCCGGCATCCCATGTGGAGACAAGTCCTTTGATAAGGCCGCATATCAGCAACGCGGCAAGACTGAACAAACCGCAGCTCAGCATGAACAGGTCTGGCCGTTTTTTTCTGTACCACAGCCAGCCGCCAAGCAGCAGGCACGTATACAGTGCCGTACATGAAACCCCTGTCGGCAGGAAAAGATGGCTGTCATAGTCTGGCCAGTGGCCTTCAAAAATCCTGAAGGCCAGGTGGGCGGTCAACGAGGCAAGGGTTACAAAGCCGATGAGGCGGGGGAGCCATGTTGCCGTGAGCCATCTGTGTTCCATGTTACCTTTCCAGTGATGGGCCGCGGCTTCCCACCCGGCAAGGCACAAGCTCTGGGCAAGCAACAATTCCGGCACCCCCCGAAAAAAAACATTGTCCGACATGGGCAGGCTGAACAAATAGAACCCTCCCCACGCGTTGCCCGCCAGCCAGACCAGCAGCCATAACGCCGCCTGCCGCCCGGCAAAGGCCAAGGGCAGGAGAACAAGGGTCCAGGCCCGGAACAGCTCCCAGGCATCGGCGCCACTTTGATACATCTGCCCGTAAATAGCCAAAAGCGGGCCGACGCATAACGAGGCCAACAACAGGGCCAGTTTGCCCGGCAGGGAATCCAGTCCGCGCCATAGGGCGACAAGTCCGGAAGCGAGGATAAGCGAGGCAATCAGGGCGAATTTTAAAAAATGATGCATCTGCGCCCAATTATACGCGAAAAAGCAGATCACCCCCGAGGCAAAGAACAGGGTGCCCCAAGAGCTGAAAATGCGCAGCCAGAACCCGTTCCATTGGCTCGGTCCAGGCCGTATGCCCAAAAACCGCACTGCCGCTTCATAGGCCTCGGGGGAGAGTGTTCCCTCCATGACCATGATCCGTAATGCTTCGTGGGAAAGCGCTCGCGGGATCTTGGCAGAAGAGGAGGGCACGGAGATCTCGGCAGGATTGTTGTTTTCAGACATGGGTCAACTCCGGTTTTATGCGTCAGCTTACAAATGAAGGGTACGCCTGGAGCAGGCGCAGCGGGTACTTTTGTCGTCTTGCGAACCTGCTGAAGATCTTTTCATGCGACTTTCATGCGACACCGGTGCGCACACCAACCCGCCTCTACCCGCTTGCAGGGAGTCCGGCTCACACAATCGCCAGTTCGTCCGCTCCGGGAGTCAGGTTTTCGCCGCCTTGGTTGGTGACCAAAAAGGTGTTTTCCACCCCGACCAGCCCAATGCCTGGCAACCCCTTCTTAGGCTCCAGGACAATGACCATGTTGGCCTCAAGGGGAGTGTGTATTTTGCCGGCAATGGCGGGAAACTCATCAATCGCCAGACCGATGCCATGACCAAGAAACGGCACCCGATTACCGCCAAACCCCATGAAATTTTCTGCAAACCCTCGGGGATGCACGAATTCGTCAAGGATCTCCTGGTAGATCCGGGACGGGATGGCCCCTGGCTTGAGGCGGTCTCGGACGGCCTCCTGGATGTCCAGGCAGATCTTGTGGGCATCCAGTGCGGCGGCCGGTGGCGCACCAAGGGAAAATATTCTCGTCTTATCGGTAAAATATCCCTCATACCCAAACCCGACATCAACGAATATGGGTTCGCCTCGGCCAAGTTTCCTGTTGCCGCCAACCAGAGGGAAGGCGGGAGAAAGCCCTGTCTGGCCTCCCGGCCCCACCGACGCGGTGGGATAGTTCCCTGATTCGCCGAAACTGATGACCCCCATGAACAGTTCCATGCCATTCGCGACAAACCGGGCAATTCCGGTATACCCCAGCGACATTATCTTTTTATGGATCTCGGCCCCGAGTTCCCATTCCGTCATGCCTGCACGAATCATGGCGGGGATAGCGTCATAGACCTGCCCGTGCAGGATCCCGGCGGTGCGGATGAGCCCCACCTCGTACTCGGATTTCACCACCCGCACCATGCTCAGGACCTCACTGATGTCCATGAACGCAGATTTTGGCAAGGCCTTGGTCAACGCGTGAAAAACAGCAACCGGCAAAGTTGTCTCGGCCACTCCCAGGATATTGGCCGCCAGGCCCAAATCCGCAAGGATCGCCGGGAGCTGGCTGAACCCTTGCAGAGGCAAAATCCTGCGCCAGGGGGTCTCCAACTGTGCCCGTTCATAGCTCCGGCGGACCAGGAAGGCAGGTTCCCCCTCGGTCGGGACAAAGACAATCCCCTGCTGGATCGTCCCGGTGTAGTAATACATGTTCAGCGGGTCAAAGATCAATGCGCCGTCCACCGATTTCGCCTGCAACCGGCACTGCAATCGCGCAATGCGCTGGGCAATCTCACTGGCAGGAACGAGATTGTACGCCAAGGGATTATCTGTACACATAACGCGTCCTCATCTTGTACGTCCCAAGGAAGGGCTGGACTGGTCGCGGTTCCCCGCACCCCGTGGCAGACAACCCACGGCCATACTTCTTATTGGACCACATCGCGCAAACCGACAGGAAGCAAGACATGAGAGTGCCCTGCCATACCATCCTGGGAGGAGGGATCAAGAAAGGCAAACGAGAGGATCGGCCAATGCCCCGGCAGGCTGTTATTCCGCTTCGTGGAGCTTGACCAGATTAAGAATGTGGATGAAACTGTCTGGATCGACCCGGGTAAAGGCTATGGCCATCCCGGCGTCCTCGTGGCGCTGGATCACGCCATGGGCGACAACATCCATCTCGCTGGTGGTGCCGCTCAGGTGCAGTTCGATGACGCAGGGCGTTTCAACGGGAAGGCGGACATCGGTCGTGAGCATCAGGCCGTGGAGGCTGATATCGCGGGTATCGATCCGTGCTTCCAGTGAGCAGTTGTCACCGTACCGGAGCAGCGCGGCGCTGGCAAACTCAATCCGTCGCGACCGGCGGCGTTCCGAAGCGGTCATGTTATCGTCCTTGCTCAAAGGTTTGCTGCATGGCGAGCTTATGCCCCTGCGCTGCCATCACATACTCGCCGTTGTGCACCGATATTTCTGGAACCCGTTTCGATTGCTCAAAGGCGGTATACCCCGGCTCCAAGGTCTGCCAGAACTTGCTCCAGGGCGAGGCGGCAAACTTCTTCAGATTCAGCGGCGTCAGGGCAAAAGGAAAGATATGCACGGCAAAGCGCTCCTGCCCCTTCCGGAGAGCCTCGTGGGCCAGCAGATAAATCTCTTCGATACGTCCGTCGGTCATGGCAAAGCAGCCCACCGACTGGCAATTGCCGTGCACCATGATCAGGCCGCCAGTCCGGTTTTTGGCTGTGTCGAACTCATTGGGATAACCGACATCAAAGGCGAGATGGTAGGACGAGTTAGGTCTCATCTGCTCGGCGCTTACGCTGTAGAAACCCTCCGGGGCCTGCCCGTCGCCCTCGTTGACTTTAGGCCCCAGGAAACCCGAGTAGGTGCAGACCCGATAGCTCTTGAACAACTCGAATCCCCGCCCCTTGTCCATCCACACTTCCAACATGCCGGTAAATTTGAAGATACGGACAAAAATCGGCTGTCCCAAGACAAATCCTTTATCCCGCAGCTCCTGCTGGATCTTGGACCCGGCCTGGGCCATGAGTTGATTCGCCTTCGGTGTGGTCGGAGGCTCGGCACCGCCTGCCAGTTGCGCGCAGCAAAAAGCAACGATCGCCAACAACGAGCAGAACAGCACGCCCTTCCGCACAATGAATTGAACAGGTGTGTGAGACATAATCCTCCGATAAAAAGGAGAAAACTTTCCCGCCGGCCCAATACGTCAGACCGACCCCTTGCTACCGGTCCAGGCTATTCAGGCGTTCCGGAGACCCCGCGTCAGTGGAACACGCCGTTTGCCCCGCCGGTATAGCCGATATAGATTGCCGTGCTGCGCTCTCCCTTTGCAGCCGCCCCTAACATATCCGCATCAAACTATCGGACCTGCCCGTAATTGTCAATGTTATAATGACGTTATCCCAGATGTCCCCACCAAGATGTTTTCCCCGGACGAATGCAACAGCCGATCTCGCCATGCACCTTGCGGCGCGCCCGCCTCTACCTGCTCTGCCCCGGAAAATAGAAGTACCCCCGACTTTCGGCAACGATTTCTCTTTGACAGCGCTCCATTTTTCCTCCTACAATCCGTCTGGTGCAATGCTCCTGTCCGATTTCTTTTTGCTCCGAGGCGCGTCATGTCGCAGGTTCTTTCGTCCCTTGCGTACAGATTGGTTTTCCGTAACTGGCTGCCGGGCCACCTGTTGTGCCGTAGAACCGACTCCCCGAAACCAGCCTGGTCTCGACCGGTGCCGATAGTGATTGCCCAGCCGGTCTTCGCCGCCGCTGGGCCGCACGATGCGGTTGCCAGCGTCAACATCCATGTTGCCGATCCCACCACCATCGCCGGGCTGGTGGTGGTCGTTCTCCTGATTCTGACTCTCATCATCCTCAATCAACGGAAAAAATCCATTCTATCAAACACATCAAAGGCACTCGAAGAAACCGAGGCGCGCTATCGCCTCCTCTTTGAGCACTCGCCCATAGCCCTGGTGGAAGAAGATCTGAGCACGGTCAAAACCTTTCTCGATCAACTGCAGGCACAGGGCCTGACCAATCTCCACCACTACTTCGCCGACAACCCGGAAAGCCTGGCCCGTTGCGCCGCCATGGTGCGCATTATTGATGCCAGTCGGGCGGCGCTCGCCCTATACGGTGCCGCCACCCCGGAATCCCTGGGACAACTGACCTCAGCGCTGCCCACGGATCATCTCCTGCAATTCAAAAAAGAGATCTTAGGGCTCATCAAGGATGGCAGGAGCAAAATCGTCTTAGAAAACAGGACATTAAACGGCGACATGCTGACCGTCGAACGGCAAACGGTGGTTGCCGCCGGATTTGAACAGAGCTGGCGCCAAGTGTTCGTCACCATCACCGACATCACCGAGCAGGTGCGGCTGCGCAACGAAAACAAACACTTTGAAAAAAAGTTGCAGCAGACGCAAAAACTCGAGGCCATCGGCAGCCTGGCGGGCGGCATCGCCCACGATTTCAACAATATCCTGGCGCCGATCATGAATCGGGCCGAGCTGATGCTCGCAGACAACGCCGATAACGAACACCTGTGCGAACATTGCCAGTGTATCGTCGATGCCGCCAAACGGGCCCGTGAGCTGGTCAAACAGATCCTCACCTTCAGCCGCCAAGTCGACCAGGAAATCACCCCGGTTTCGCTGGTCGAGATCATCCGGGAGGTCATCGGGCTGGTCCGTCCTTCCCTGCCCGCAACCATCGAGATCGAATGCGATCTGATCGACCAGCGCCCGCTGGTGATGGCCGACGCCATCCAACTCCACCAGGTGATCATGAACCTGGCGACCAATGCCTTTCATGCCATGGAAGACCAGGGTGGCTTCTTGCGTTTCCGCCTGGGAACCGTCACCCTTGGCCACGACGAATCCATAGCCAAGTCCATTGCCCCCGGACTGTATGTGCAGCTGCGCGTCGAAGATACCGGTCACGGTATGGACAAGGCCACTATGGGCAAAATATTCGACCCTTATTTCACCACCAAGCCCCGCGACAAGGGAACAGGCTTGGGGCTGGCCATAGTGGTCAGTATTCTGCGAGGTTACGGCGGTGAAATATGGGCCGAGAGCGAGGTCGGCAAGGGCACGACCTTCATCCTCTATTTTCCGGTGGTGCAACTGGCCGCAAGGCAGCCCCTCGCGGAATGCGCCCCGCAAGAGCCGTTGCCGCGCGGCACGGAACACATCCTCCTGGTGGACGACGAGAAGTCAATAGCCGATGTCACCACCACCATGCTGGAATTCCTCGGCTACAAGGTAACGGTCCGGCTCAGCAGCTACGACGCCCTGGAAGCCTTTCGCAGTCTTTCCGACCGCATCGATCTGCTCATCGTTGATCTGACCATGCCCCAGATGACTGGTTTGCAACTCTACCGGAAAATAAAAAATATCCGCCCTGATATCAAGGTGATCATCTGCACCGGATTCAGCGAACAACTGGATGGCGGCAGTGCGCGCTCCATCGGTATCGAGGGATTTCTGCACAAGCCGGTCGTCCTGTCCGATCTCGCCCGCTGCGTCCGCTCAGTCCTCGACGGTTGACCGCATCATCCCCAGAATCCTTGTTCCAACAGATGTGGACCGCGGCGCGGTTCAGGAAACAGGAACGAGATCCCTGCGGCCTTCGATGACAAGAAAATTAAGGGTGGCATGGATGGTAAACAGGGGAAAGAACAGGGCCATCACAAAAATATTCAACACCGGCACCATGCTGATCATGGCCGGGAAAAAACCCAGCCGGAAAGCGCATCCGCCATGCGACCGCAGCCAACCCAGCTTCTGTCCCATGGTCCAGCGATAGCGGGAAGCCGGATAGTCGAGGAACATCAGGGCCGAATAGTATGCATAGAGCATGAACACCGCCACCTGCCCGACCACCGGCACGAAGTTGGCAAACAGGCTGACGACCGTGACCACCACGCCCACCGCGCCGACCTTGATCCCTTCGCGAAGATCGATCAGAGCACCGGCCAGGCTGAACACCGCCTCCCCTTCCCTGGCCTGAGAGCAATACCGGTTGCCGGTCCAGGTGCTGAGAAAGGCATAGCCGGGCGTGGTCAGGCTGTAGGCCAGGACAAAGGCCAGGTAGGAGGCAACGGTACGGGTCAGGAGCAGGTAGAGCCATTTCGTGGCTATCCATCCCCACCGTACCGGCCAATGCCAGAAATGTTCCACCGTGGGCGGGGTAGTGAAGAACGAGCCGGTGAAGTGATCGATCAGGTTCACGGAAAAATGATAACCCAGCCAGGTGAGAATGCCGGTCAAGAGCACGAGAAGCAAGCTCCAGCCCAGCAGGCGGGGATGGCGGAACAAAAAGGCGCAGGAGGTGGAAAACGGCACCCAGGAAGGTGCGGGCGTCATACCTTCGGGCCGTGCATTGGGCGCATGCATAACGAGGTCACAGAATCGGAATAAGGAAAAGGTCGAGGAGGGCGGCAAGCCTCTCCTGTTTGTTGTCTGGTGTCTGCCCGCCGGGCAGGGTGAATGGCGCTATCACCCCTGATACACGCAACCGACCAGATCGGCCGTCTCGCAGTCGATCGCCTTGCCGTGCAAGGCCGCCACGATCGCCGCGACCTGCTCTTTGCCGTCGACCTCCAGCATAGTGCCCCGCTCATCCGCGTGTACCATGTACCCGTCCGAACGCAGGATCGACACGGCCTCTGCCAACCGATTGACCACCAAACCCAGCCGAGAAAAATCATTCATGTAAAAAAGCGGCCAATCTGCGTGGCAATTCACTGGTTTCCCTTTCTCGATCATCGGCAACAAACCCATGTTCCCCCCTCTCTCTTGTTGTGTGCGGTGCATCCGCAGCCCGTCGTGCATCCTTGCTCCCTGAGCGAACCATACCTTTTTCCGGGCAAAAAGCCAAGATACGGCCGAGTTCATCGCCAGCGGGCCGCCCGATCCAGCATCGCCGGCAATCCGCCGTGGTCGGCGGGGACAAAGCCGAACACCTCTTGCCAGATGGCGTCGTTTTCCATACAGAAATACAGACAGGTGCGGGGATGGGCCCGCCGGCGCAATCCATCGAGAATCAGCCGGTACATGCCCACCCGCTGCGGGCGGATATAGCGGCGTTTGCCGTCAAGGCCATCGATGAATTCCTGATAAAAGAAGCGCGAGGCAGGAAAGCGCGCAGCCGCGATCTGCTTGAGCGGCGGCAGATAACGCAGGGCCCCCAGGCTGATCCAGGCGATGGACTCGGCTGGCACCGCGGCAAACAGCCGGTCGATGGTGAAGCTATAGCCGTCCTGCCAGCCGGGATGCAGGATGATCGGGTCGAAATGAAATGCCAAGGAATACCCCCAAGCGGCGCAGCGGGCAGCGGCCCGCAGCCTTTCCTCCAAGGCGGCGGTGCGAATCTCTTCCCGGGCCATGACCGGCGGGCTGTTGAGCGACCAGGCGACAATGGTCCGCCCCCGGTGATCGAGCCCCTCCAGGTTTGCGATATTGACGCTCTTGGTCTTCAACTCCAGCACCGCGTTGTTCTGCCCGGCCATGTACGTAACCAGGCGAGGACTCAACCGGGTCAGGCTGTCCAAGGCCAAGCTGTCGGTGAATTCGCCGGTGCCGATGCGGAAAAACCGGTTTGGCTCTGCAGCGAGTGCCTGGTCGAGTTCGGCGAACAGGTCCTCGACATTGACGAAGAAACTGAGCCAGGGATTGTTGAGATAGGCCTGGAGGATGCAGTAGACGCAATCCATGGGGCAGTTCATGCCGATATTGAGCACCTGGTAGTCACAGCAACGGTACTCGCGGGTACCCGGGCAGGGCTTGAAAAAAGCGCCGCGGTTGCGGCAGAGCAGGAGATGACGTTTGCCGGCGGTGAGGTTGGCCGGATAGTCGCCGTCCATGGCGGGCGTATCCCGAGCGCCGACCACGGTCACCGGCAGGTTGGCCCGGGCGATGATTTCCCGGGTGTAGAGCAGATCGAGGCAGTCTTCGGCCACATGGAGTCTGGTGACGAAGTGGGCCGGATCGTTGCCGCACCTCCGATTCATGGAGCAATATCTCCTGTTTTTTGATAGTGCGTTGCCAGGCTCAGATAGCGTTCCCCCTCTTCCGGGCGGCCGTGCTTGGTGCAACCCTGGCCATAGATCCGGCATTTTCGCGCCAGTTCGGCCACGGCCTCGCGCCGCTGACCGGATCGCAGCACGCCCGAATCGAGCAGCGCGCACAGGGAACGGATGCGAAAAACATCCATGCCCTGCCGGTGGATCACAGAAAGCTGATCGTCCCTGCCGCCATCCTTGCCGGTCAACGGCTCAGGGATGAGCAAAAAGGGTTCGCGGCAGCCGACCCGCAGCCAGAGGTCGTAATCCTCGCAGCAGGGCAGCGATTCGTCGAACAGTCCATACCGGTCGAACAATTCTCGCCGCGCCATGACCGTGGACATGCCGACCACACACATCCGCAGACTGGCGGCAAAGATGTCGCCGGTCGGTGGATCGTGCTTCTTTTTTTGGTTCACCCACCGCCCCCGGCGGAACCAGATTTCGCGGGTATGGGCGATGAGCGCTTCCGGCCGGACTGCCATGGCCGCCGCCTGCATGACCAGCTTGTCGGGCAGCCACCAGTCGTCGGAATCGAGAAAGGCGAGCAACTGCCCCTGCGCCAGACGGATGCCGGTATTGCGGGCTGCGGCCGCGCCCTGATTGCGCTGCCGCACCAGCCTGACAGGCACGGCAGCGCCGGCGGCCATCCTCTCGACCAGCGTGGCGGTGGCGTCGGTGGAACCGTCATCGACCACGATCAACTCGTCGCAAGCCCGTCGTTGCGCCAACACCGAGCCGATGGCGCGCTCCAAGAAAGACGCCCGGTTATGGGTGGGGATGATGGCTGAAATCATGCCAGCTGCGCCAGCATACTGGATGGGGCCGATCGGCCCGGACTGGCGGTCGGAGCCGCATCCGCCAATTTATTATAGCGGTTTGCCGGCGATATAGTATAGTAACGCCTCAAATTCATAGTCACTTCTGCGCCTTGACCCTTGCTTTTCCGGCGTTCCGGTTCCGTGTATGGACTTGACCAGGCTCTCCTATGTACACAGACATTCTCATCAATGCAACCTTCTACGAGAACCGGATCGCCCTGGTGGAAAACGGCAAACTGCGCGAATTGCACATCGAGCGGATTGCGAAACAGGGTCTGATCGGCAACATCTACCTGGGCCGGGTGGTCCGAGTTCTGCCGGGCATTGACGCCGCCTTCGTCGATATCGGTCTGGAACGTACCGGATTTCTCTACGTCGACGAGGCGCTCTACATTTTTTCCGAGAATTATCAGCGGGTCGCCAGGGAAAACAAGCTGCGGTCAACCTTGCCCACCTCCTTGTCTCCTGCTCCGGCGATCAATGAAATCCTCAGGGAAGGCCAGGAAATTCTGGTGCAGATCGCCAAAGAACCGATCGGCTCCAAGGGGGCCCGCCTGACCTGCAACATCACCCTGCCCTGCCGCAACTTGGTATTCATGCCGCTGACCGACCATATCGGCATCTCCCGCAAGATCGAGGACGAGATCACCCGCCAGCTTTTGCGCGACCGGATCGAGGTGTTGCGGCCACCGGGCACGGGCTTCATCATGCGCACCGTGGCCGAGCATATCGACAACGAGGCCCTGGAAGCGGACATGGAATTTCTCCTGCTGCTGTGGGATGAAATCCTCACCAATGTACAGCGGGCGCCGGTTCCCTCCCTCATCTACCGAGATCTCGACATCATTCTTCGCTCGGTGCGTGATTTTTTCACCGAGGACATCAACGAACTGGTGATCGACAATTTCGAAGTCTATGAGCAGCTGCTTGCCTACGCCAAGACCTTTGCCCCGCAACTGCAGGACAAGATCACCTACTATGACTCCGACCTGCCGTTGTTCGAGCGGTATGGGGTGGAAGCGGACATCAACAGTGCCCTGGACAAAAAGGTGTGGCTGCGCTCCGGCGGCTATATCATCATTGAGACCACCGAGGCCCTGACCGTCATCGACGTCAATACCGGCCGCTATGTCAATGCCTCCGATCTGAACGAAACCATCTTCAAAACCAACATGGAGGCTGTCTGCGAGATTGCCCATCAACTGCGCCTGCGCAATCTGGGCGGGATCATCATCATCGATTTCATCGACATGAACAACGAACAGCATCGCGAGGAGCTGTTCGCCGCCTTTCAAGAGACGATGCGTGCCGATAAAAGCAAGGTCAATATCCTCAAACTCTCGGAATTCGGCCTGGTGCAGATGACCCGCAAACGGCTGTCGGAAAGTCTCATGCAGACCATGCGCGAACCCTGCCTCTACTGCGGCGGAGACGGATTCATCAAGTCGAGGCGCACCATCTGCCATGAGATATTCCGCAAGATCAGCCGCGACGCCCGCAAGATAGGCGGCGCGCACGTCACGATCAAGGTGCATCCCCATATCGCGGAGATGCTGCTGGCCGAGGAATCGTACACCATCGAGTTGCTGGAGCAGCAGACAGGAAAGCGGTTCACCATCATCCCGGTCCCCGACATGCATATCAAGCGATACGACGTCATCTGGAATGAATAGCGGAATCGAGCATCCTCCCATCATGGATTGATGCGCTCCTTGGCGCTGCTCGACTTCAAGACCTTACGCGAATCAACTGACCATGGCACGATACATCCGGCTGCGCCACTCCTCACGAAGAAGCGGTTTCCTCAAAACTCTGCTGCTCACCCTGGCAACGGTCGCGGTCCTGGCGATGGCGGGAGTGGGCGTATTGCTCTTCGAATTCGAAAAGCCGACCCTGGTGCTGGACAAAGAAATCAAATACCTGGGCGGCAAAGTCGAGTTGCCTTTGCGGGCCACCGACCAAAAAAGCGGCATCCGGAGCCTCACCATCACCCTGGTCCAAGGCGACACTTCCGCCGTCCTGCTGGAAAAATCCTTTCCCCGCCAAGCCTGGTTCAAGCCGGCGGGACCGACCTCCCTGAACGAAAAAGTTCTCATCGATGCCCAGAAAGCCGGGATCAAAGAAGGCAAGGCGGAATTGATCGTCTCGGTGCGTGATTTCTCTTTGAACAATTTGTTCAGGGGCAATGAGACCCTGCGACGGTTGCCGGTGACCATGGATACCACCCCGCCGGTGGTGAAGATTCTTCACGCCCAGCGAACCATCCGTTCCGGCGGCAGCGGCATGGTTCTCTACGCCATATCCGAACCGCCGGGCAAACATGGAGTCGCCATCGACAACGCCTTTTTCCCGGGCTTTCCCGTCGGCAAAAATAACGCCTATGTATGTTACTTCGCCCTGCCCTGGGATACCGGGCCACCGGCAAAGATGCGGCTCATCGGCAGCGACGAGGCCGGCAACGAAGTTGTGCTGCCTCTGCCCACCACCTTCAAGAAGGAAGCGGTCAAACGGGACAGCATCAACCTCTCCGATCGTTTCCTCCAGCAGAAAATGCCGGAGTTTGAGCAGCATTATCCGGAGATGAAGGGAACGCTGGTCGAGAAATATCTCTATGTCAACAACCAGATCCGCCGGAGCAACACCGAGACCATTACCCAAATCTGCGCCGCCACCGATCCGCAGCAACTGTGGGCCGACCGCTTCCTGCGCATGTTCGGCTCCACCCGGGCCGGATTCGCCGACCAGCGCACCTACCTGTACAATGGCACAGCCGTCGATACCCAGACCCATCTCGGGGTCGACATCGCCTCGCTGGAACAGGCTGAAATCCGCGCCGCCAACCGGGGCAAGGTGGTCTTTACGGGTTATCTCGGCATTTACGGCAACACCGTGATCATCGACCATGGCCAGGGCATCACCAGCCTCTACTCCCATTTGAGCAGTATCGACACCACCGTGGGCGCCCTGGTGGAGAAGGATCAGCCGATCGGCCACTCAGGCGCCACGGGCATGGCCGGCGGCGACCATCTCCATTTCTCCATGTTGGTGCACGGCCTCTTCGTCACTCCGGTGGAATGGTGGGATCAACATTGGATCGATGTCAACATCAAGTCCGCTCTCAATGCGCTTTGACCAACGCCAGGACGAAACAGCGGCCCAGATGGGCATGAACAGCGGCAGCAGAAGCCGCTGGCGCCCGCCATTGCTGCTGTACAGTTACATTGCCTCCGAGATGCTGGCCCCTTTTTTTGCCAGTCTGCTCATTCTCTACGGCGTCTTCTTTCTGATCCGCCTCATCCCGCTGCTGGACATCGTTCTTTCCCTGCGCATCGGTCTGGCCGATTTCATCCGGCTGTTCGCCTATATCTTTCCCCACATGCTGCTCTACATCATCCCCATGGCCAGCATGACCGGAGTAATCATCGGCTTCACCCGCCTGACCACTGACCGCGAAATCCTGGCTTTCAAGGCCTGCGGCGTGAGCCTCACCCAAATGATGCCACCGGTGGCGCTCACTATCGCTGCCATCGCCTGCCTGACCGGACACTTTTCCGCCAACCTGATTCCAACAGGGGCACTGGCGGTCAGACAGCTGATGTTTCAATTGGCCAAGGAGAAGATCGACAAGGGGCTCAAGGCCAAGGAGTTCACCGAGGCTCTGGGCGACATCGTCCTCTATGTCGACGAAATCGACGATCAGCAACGCTGGCACGGCGTGTATGTCTCCGACATGCGCGGCCGGACCCAGCCGCTGATCACCGTGGCCCAATCCGGCCACCTGGAAGCCGACATGGAACAGATGCGGGTGACGGTAGTGCTCAACGATGGCACGCTGCACAACAACGACGGGGCAGACAACCAGGTGATCCGTTTTGCCCGCTATCAGTTGCAAATTCCCCTCCAGCCCCCCACCCGTATCGGCAATGAGGATGTCACCAGCCAGCACCGCGGCGCCATGAGCCAGGAGCAACTGCTCGCCACCGCAGCCAAGCTGCCGCCGGATTCTAAAGGAAGCCGGATGTACCTGTCCGAATACCACTATCGCCTGGTGCTGCCGGTCGGTTGCTTCATCCTCAGCCTGATCGGTATGCCCCTGGGATTACAGGCCGCCCCGGGCCGGCGGGCCGTGGGCATTCCCCTGGGACTGCTCATCTTTATGGTGTACTACATCACCCTGACCGTCTGCCAGAACATCAGCGAAGCCGGCATGCTGCCCCTGGTGCCGGGCATGTGGCTGCCGAACTTTCTCCTCCTCTTGCTGGCCCTGTACCTCTTCCGGCGAGTGTACCTGGAACGCCCCCTGGTCCCGGAGCGGATCACCCATTTCGTGCAAAATCTGCACGCCCGCCTGCTTTTGCCCGCCTGGCAACGGTCTGTCCGCCTGACCAACGATACCTTCGCCAAATGGAAAGCGCAGAGGCCATCCGCCACGGATAACGATGCGAACGCCCTTCCCATCCGCGCCGACCGCACCACCGGTCTGTTCCACCTGCCAAACTGCATCCATTACCACCACCTGGAATGCCAGCTTGAATTCAGCAACATCCAAATCGCTCGCGAAGCTGGATTCACCCCGTGCGCCGATTGCGCCCAGCCGTCTGAACGCAACGAACAGCCGCAGTGCTGAACGGACGCGACCGGCTGCCGCGCTGCTGGAAACGAAACAGATTCGCCCTGGAATGAAAGACCTCTCGGCCCGTTGCGAAGATTCCGGCCATAGGATGGAAAAAAGAAAGCGCCCGCAACCTTATGGCCGGGCGCAAAAAAAACGCGGCGGGCCGTTTTCCGGCCGCGCCGCGCATAAAAAGATGGCAATTATCGATCAGAACTCAAACTTCATCTGCACGCTTCCGGTCACGCCCTGACGAGTGCCCACATAGCCCTGCATGCCGAGATTGATGGACAGGGGCAGGTCATCGTCAGGCTTGATGCGCATCCCAACCTCGCCGATGCCCGTGCCGCCCGCGAGATCCGGCGCGTCGATGGCGTAGCCGGAGGTCGTGGCGCGGGCCTTGCCGTCGAACTCATGTTCATACGCCACGCCCACGTAAGGGGTGAAGCTCTCGTCCTCCGCATAGGCAAAGCGGGAGCCTATGCGCACACGGTTTGAATCCGCGCTGTTGAACGTGATGGACTCGCCTGTGGCCAGGGTGACATCATCGCCCTGCACCCGTGTCCAAAAGTACTTGCCGTACAAATCAAGAGAGATATTGTCGTCCAGGTTCCAGATATAGCCCAGGCCCGCGTGCAGGCCGTAATAGGCTGAGTCGGAATTGTATCCGTTCGCGCTCTTGCCCATGACGTCGCGCAGGTTGAAGTTGCTGTAGTCGTTGCTGACGCTGCCTGCCCTGAAGCTGCCTTCCGCATAGACATGGCCCTGCCCGGCATCAGCGAAGTCCATGCGGCCCAAAATGCCGCCGCCGACGTGGTCGACGTCGCCGCTGCCGTTGAAGGCGCCGATGCCGGAGAAAGCATTGTTGGTGTCATACGAGCCGGTGCCGTATTCGAAGAACGCGCCGAGCGTCAGGCGTCCAGATCTGAGATCCGTGCCCCGGGAAAGGCCGGCCAACAGGGATACGCTGGACATCTCCACATTCGAGCCGGTGTCGTAACGCGACCAGCCGCCGCCAAGGGTGCCAAAGACGCCGAGGCCGGACTTGGTTTCAAGGCTGGCTTGCATAGCGTCGCTCATGCCCTGCCCGGCCACGAGGTCAGCGCCCTGATTGACCAGGGCCAGACCGGAGAGGAAACCTTCGGACAGGACCTTGGCCTGGGGTGTGGCTTGCACGCGAGCTACTGTCGCGGTCAGCATGTCGCCGGCCGGGTCCAGATTCCAGAGATAGCTCAGGGTCGCGCCGTGCAGTCCTTGGGCCTGGGTTTGGGTGAAGCCGGCGGCGTCGAGAGAACCGGCCTGGATGAGGATCACGCTGGTTCCGGGCCGCAAGGGGGCTGTGCCGCCAAAGGTGCTGGCGGTGATGATGGAGCTTTTGCCATTGCCGTCGTCTAAAACCGCCGGGCCAGTCACTGTCAGCACGGGGGTATTTTGGGCGACAGGGAAGATAAAATTGTAGTATTGGAAGTTCTGCACCGATTGCACCGAACTGCCGCTGTAGTTCAATACGTTCAGGGTATTGCCGGTAAAGGCGTCCGTGCCCGGCGCTAGGATGGCGCCGCTGCCGACAAAGCCGCCGTACAGACTGGCGCCGCTCAGGTCGGGAGCGCCGCCGATGGTCACGGTATTGCCGGTGGCCGAGCCGGTTTCACCGTGGCCGTCAACCTGGCTGAACCCGCCGTAGACGCTTCCGACCACTGTGCTGATGCCGCTGATCGTCACCTGGTTGTTATTGGCCGTACCGGACATGCCCGCGCCGTCCAAATTGGCATACCCGCCGTAGACGGCCCCATGCACAGCGCTGTTGCCGCTGATGGCAACACTGTTGCCCGTGGCCATGGCCGTGCCGCCACCGTTGCTCACGGAGGCTACCCCGCCGGTGACCTGCCCGGTCTGGGCATTGCCGCTGATGGTCACTTTGTTGTTGGTGGCCGTGGCCGTGCCGCCACCGTCGCTCACGGAGGCTACCCCGCCGGTGACCCCGCCAGCGACCTGGGCGCCGCCGCTGATGGCAACACTGTTGTTGGTGGCCGTGGCCGTGCCGGAATCGCTAGAGGCATACCCGCCGGAAATATTATTCATGACCCGGACAGTGTCGCTGACGGCAACGCTGTTGTTTGAAGCCGTAGCGTTGCCATCTCCGCCAACGGCAACGTAATCGCCAACGTTATCATCAAAGCCACTAGCAGCGGTAGCGCTGGCCTTCCCGCCGTAGATGTTCCCTCTCACAATGCTGAGGCCGCTGACGGTGACGCTGTTGCCGGAAGCTGTGGCGTTGCCGGATACGGTTTCGGCAAACCCGCCGTAAACATCCCCCATATTGCCGCCCTTGACGCTCACGCGGTTGTTCGAGGCCGTGGCATTGCCATCGCCGCCAACGTTAACATAATGGCCAGCGATATCGTCAAAGACAAGGTCAGTGTCGGCGTACCCGCCATACACATCCCCCATACTGCCGTCATTGACGGTCACGCTGTTGTTGGTGGCCGTGGCCGCGCCGGAGATGCCTGCGGCGTACCCGCCGTAAACATCCCCCATATTGCCGTCATTGACGGTCACGCTGTTGCCCGTGGCCGTGGCCGCGCCGTCACCGTCGTTAACCTGGGCATACCCGCCGTAGACACCACGCCTGACCACAGAGCCACTGTTGCCGTCGCCAATGGTCACCTTGTTATCCGTAGCCGTGACCGTAGCGGAACCGGAAGCCAAGCTGCTATACCCGCCGGCAACCGCGTCCACCTCGCTGCCGTTGAGAGCCACGCTGTTGCCCGTGACCGTGGTGCCCCACCCGCCTATGACCCAGTTGTTCACCGTGGCATTGTTGATGATGACCTGGTTTTTGGTGACGGCTTGCAAATCAGAGTCAGGCCCGATATTCACCGCGCCAAAGACAAAATCCGGCGCAGTGCCGCCACCGTTGACCGTCACGCTGTTGCCGGAAAAATTGGGACTTCTGCCGCTGCCGCTGTCACTGGGAGCCACGGAGTTCTCAACAGGATCCGGGGTGCCGCCGGTGTTGGTAATGCTTTGCAGCATGGCTGGATTGCCGTTATAGGTCACGCTGTCCGCCCAGACCGGGGTGGTCATGGATGCGAGCAGGACAAAGGCCGGGGCCGCGCCGCCCACAGCACGGAACAATGGTCTGGTCATACGCGAGACTCCTTTATATGGGTTGTGATCGCGAAACAAAAAAGTGGCCCTGTCACCCGCTGAAGAAACAGGGCTGTTCTGGCAAATGGCAAAATTGCGCCGCGCTTTGCAATGGCCGCGTTCAGGGACGGCATGCAGGAAAAGACAAAAAGTGGGCCGGAATACATGGTCACGGCCTCAACAAAACGGTTATGCAAGGAAATGTTTTCCAAGAGTATTGTTGTTTCTTTTTTGTTTACATTCTCATGGGATACACTATTACAATTAATAATTTATCGCCTAACACCTGAAAAAAGCAAGCGATTTTCGCGCGGCGAAAAAAATATTTCCGCATAGGGCTTGAGCGGTTCCGGTTTGCCGATGCCCTCATGCCCGCCGCGATCATATATCGGGCAAGAACTGGTTACGGCAGGGACGGAATTGTCTCGTTAATGCCTGCAATCATGTGCGGCAACAGGGCAATATGCTGGCAGCCGAGCCAGACAAGACACCTTTTCAGGCAGCAAGCTCCATTTTTTGTAGCTTGCCGGTTACGATCCAAAGAACTATCTTCGGGCCAACACGCGGACAGGATGCCGCTTTTCTCGCAAGCGCACGAAATTGCCTCGCGGGCAATGGGGCAGGTCAATGGCGCGCCGTGCGTTTGCCGGATGCGGCAGGGGACTGCAACGGCACTGACCAAGGGAAGGTTCTTTCCATCCAATCGTTGCGGACTTCCAAGATGTCGCCGCCAGACTGCAAAAGACCATACATCCGCAAGATGCCCTGCCGCAGCCGCGCCAGCGGAATCCCGCGCGGCCCGAGCTGTACAACCATGCTGAACAAAAGTGAAAACGAGCCTGAGCTTTTCCCTGTCAAGTGACTACGGATGCATTACCCACGGATAGAATGTTTCCGGCCAGCGAACCCACAACCCAAGACACAAAAAAAGAATGCGATCACAATTCTTGCCGTTTTCAAAACCCTCCATCTCCGAAGCAGAAATAGAGGCGGTTGCCGAAGTCCTGCGTTCCGGCTGGATCACCACCGGGGCCAAGACCGCCGCCTTTGAGCAGGCGTTTGCCGGCTACTGTCAGGCCCAGGATGCCGTGGCCTTGAACTCCGCCACCGCCAGCATGCACCTGGTCCTGGTCGCCATGGGCATCGGCCCGGGTGACGAGGTCATCACCCCGTCGCTCACCTGGGTGTCGACCGTGAATCTGCTGCGGCTCCTCGGCGCGACTCCGGTGTTTGCCGATATTGACCGCGACAGCCTGATGGTTTCCCGACAAACCGTGGAACCGCTTCTTTCCGAGCGTACCCGGCTGATCATCCCGGTCCATTTTGCCGGTGCCGCCGTCGATCTGGAACCGTTGCGGCAGATGGCGGCCGCCCGCCATATCCCCTTGATCGAGGACGCCGCCCACGCGGCGGGAACCGAGTACCAGGGAAAAAAAATCGGGCAACAGGGAACGGCAATCTTTTCCTTTCACCCCATCAAAAACATGACCTGCGGTGAAGGCGGGATGTTCTGTTCCGATGATGTTGATCTCCTCGAACATATCCGCCGGTTGAAATTTCATGGCCTGGGCATGGACGCCTTTGACCGGACCATGCAGGGCCGTTCTCCCCAGGCCGAGGTGCAGGAACCGGGATTCAAGTATAACCTGACCGACATGGCCGCGGCTTTGGGCTTGGGGCAGTTGAGCCGGCTCGATGCCTTTATCGAAAAACGAACAGCGCTGGCGGAGCGCTACCTCGCCCTGCTCGCGGATGTGCCTGAAATCCTGCCGCTCATCCCGCCGACATACCCCATGCGCCACTCCTGGCACCTCTTTGCGGTACGCCTGGACAGCCAAAAAGCGGGCATGGGGCGGGAGCAGTTCATGGCAGAGCTGAAAAAACGCAATATCGGCACCGGCATCCACTTCAAGGCTGTCCACCAGCAGCGGTACTACCAGGAATGCCTGCCGCTGCCCGCTGGCACCCTCCCCAACACCGAATGGAACTCGGAGCGCCTCTGTTCTCTTCCCCTGTTTCCCGACATGGAGCTGGACGATGTCGATGATGTGGTCCGGGCGATCAAGGAGGTACTGGCATGAATGACGCGCCGGAGATTTCCCTGGTCATACCGGTCTATAACGAACAGGACAACCTGGCCGAGCTTATTGACCGCTGCCTGGTCTCATGCCGGAGTACAGGGCGCAGCTTTGAAATTATCCTGGTGGACGACGGCAGCCGGGACAGTTCCCGATCCATGATTCTGGCAGCCGCAGATCACCACCAAGAGATCATCGGGGTCATCCTCAATCGGAATTATGGCCAGCACGCGGCGGTGTTCGCCGGATTGCAGCAGAGCAGAGGAGAGATCGTCATTACCCTTGATGCCGACCTCCAGAATCCCCCGGAGGAGATTGCCAATCTAGTGCGGGCGATGGATCAGGGCGTCGATGTGGTGGGCACGGTCCGGGAAAACCGGCAAGACAGCTGCTTTCGCCGGATCGCGTCCAGCCTGGTCAACCGCATGGTGCAGCAGGCCACCGGCGTGATGATGCACGATTACGGATGTATGCTGCGCGCCTACCGGCGGCCGATTGTCGAGGCCATGCTGCAGTGTTCGGAGCGCTCCACCTTCATCCCCATTCTGGCCAACAGTTTTGCCGGCAGCACCACGGAGATACCGGTCAGTCACGCACGGCGGGAAAAAGGGCAATCCAAGTACAGTGTCCTGAAGCTGATTTCCCTTCAGTACGATCTGCTCACCTCCATGTCCACCTTCCCGCTGCGGCTGCTTTCTTTTGTCGGCGCGGTGATCTCCCTGTGCGGTATCGCTTTTGGCCTGCTCTTGATGCTGTTGCGGATTGTGTACGGCGCATCGTGGGCGGCCGAAGGCGTTTTCACCCTGTTTGCCCTCCTGTTTGTCTTCATCGGCGCCCAATTTATCGCCCTTGGTCTGCTCGGAGAATATATCGGCCGCATCTATCATGATGTCCGCAGCAGGCCCCGGTATTTCATTCATGAAATCAAAGGAACAGGGGCGACAACGTCCCACCGGTAACCAACCACCCGTGCGCCAATGCAGTATCGCACCAAATTTTTGCGCAACAATTTGAGGAGTATGCAATGAAAGCGGTTGTCTTAGCCTATCACAACATCGGATGCGCCGGCATCAGGGCCTTGCTGGCTCATGGATACGACATACAGGCCATCTTTACCCACCACGACAATCCGCAGGAGCATGTCTGGTTCGATTCGGTGGCGGAGCTGGCAGCCGCCAATAACATCGCGGTGTATGCGCCGGAGGATATCAACCATCCGCTGTGGGTGCAGAAAATCCGGGAGATGCAGCCGGATATCCTGTTCTCCTTTTATTACCGCAAGATGGTGAGCCAAGAGATTCTGACCATTGCCCCCGCGGGCGGCATCAATCTGCACGGCTCTTTGCTTCCCCGCTACCGGGGCCGCTGCCCGGTGAATTGGGTGTTGATCCACGGTGAGCGGGAAACCGGCGTGAGCCTGCATTACATGACCCCACGCCCGGATGACGGCGATATCATCGCCCAGCAACGTGTGTTGATTGACGATGCCGACACCGCCCTGACCCTCTATGGCAAACTGGATCTGGCCGCGGCGGCGCTGCTCGACGAGCAATTGCCCAAGATCAAGGCCGGCAGCAACGGGCGCATCCCGCAAAACCATGAGCAGGCCAGCTATTACGGAGGACGGAGGCCGCAGGATGGCGAGATCGACTGGCAGCAAAGCGCCACCACGGTCCGCAATCTCGTCCGCGCCGTCACCAAGCCCTATCCCGGGGCCTTTACCCACCTGGTCAACAAAAAGTGCATCCTGTGGCGGGTTGCCGTCACTCCCCGATCAGAAAACGTGCCGCCGGGAACCGTGGTGTCGGCCAATCCACTGGTGATCGCCTGTGGTGAAGATGCGGTCACCGTGGAATTCGGGCAGGTCGAAAACGGCGTGTACCTGCCCGGCGGTCGATTGGCCGCAGAGCTGAACCTGTCGGCCGGTATGCGTTTGGGCGGCCTGACCGGCGATCTGGCCGAACGCCGGCGCAAGAAACATGTCCTCATCCTGGGCGTCAACGGCTTCATCGGCAACCATCTGAGCGAGCTGCTGCTTACGGATGGCCGGTACGAGGTCCACGGCATGGATCTGGGCACGAGCAGCATCCAACATCTGATCGGTCAGGCTGATTTTCATTTCACGGAAGGAGATATTTCGATCATGCGGGAATGGATCGAATATCACGTGCGCAAATGCGACGTCATCCTGCCGCTGGTGGCCATTGCCACTCCGATCGAGTATGTCCGCAATCCCCTGCGCGTCTTTGAACTCGATTTCGAGGAAAATCTGCGGATTGTCCGTTATTGCGCCAAGTATGGGAAGCGATTGATTTTCCCGTCAACCTCGGAGGTGTACGGCATGTGCCAGGATGACGAGTTTGACGAGCAGCAGTCGAACTTTGTCCTCGGCCCCATCCACAAGCAGCGCTGGATCTATTCCTGCTGCAAACAGATGCTGGACCGGGTGATCTGGGCCTACGGCGCCACCGAGAACCTGCCCTTCACCTTGTTCCGCCCCTTCAACTGGGTCGGCCCCAAACTGGATTCGCTCCAGTCGGCGCGCATCGGCAGTTCCCGGGTCATCACCCAGTTTATCTTAAATCTGGTGGAAGGAGCCCCCATCCGGCTGGTCGATGGCGGGCGGCAGAAACGCTGCTTCACCGATGTCCATGATGGGGTCGAATGTTTGTTCAGAATCATCGAAAACAAGGATGGGCGCTGTAACGGACGGATCTTCAATATCGGCAATCCGGATAACGAATACAGCATGCAGGAGCTGGCCGCCATCCTGCGGGAGAAATTTGCCGTTCATCCGCTGCGGCAACATTTCCCTCCGGATGGCGGCATCCAATACATTGAGGCGCTGGCCTTCTACGGCGAGGGATACCAGGATGTGCAGCACCGCAGACCGTCCATCCGTCAGGCGCGGACCATCCTCGGCTGGGAGCCGGCGGTGCCCTTTGAACAATCGGTCAGCGCCACCCTGGATTATTTCCTCCACGATGTGGTCGGCTCGGTACTGGCATGAGCTACGTCGGCCTGCGGGTGGATGTCGATACCCTGCGCGGGACCCGCACAGGCGTGCCCAACCTGCTCGCCCTGTTGGCGCGGCACCACATTCAGGCCACCTTCTTCTTTTCGGTGGGGCCGGACAACATGGGCCGTCATCTCTGGCGGTTGGCACGGCCCCGGTTTCTCCTCAAGATGTTGCGTACCCGGGCCGCCAGCCTCTACGGCTGGGATATCCTCCTGCGCGGGACCCTGTGGCCGGGGCCTGAAATCGGCAAACACTGCGCGCCGATCATACGCGCAACCGCTGCAGATGGCCATGAGGTGGGCCTGCACGCCTGGGATCACCACCGCTGGCAGTCCCGGCTCACCCGCATGGACCAGACGGCGCTTTTGGCCGAAATCCGCAAGGGCTACGACACGCTTGCCCATATACTGGGCAAGCCTCCGGATTGCTTTGCCGCGCCAGCCTGGCGCGTGACCCCGGACGCCTTGGCAATGCTCGAACAGTTTCCCTTTCGTTTCCAATCCGATTGCCGCGGCCAGGCCCCGTTCCAACCCGTCATCCGCAGATGGCAACGGCGATTGTCGCATGTACAGGTGCCGACCACCTTGCCCACCTACGATGAACTAATCGGCCACACATGTTCCCCAGCGGACTATAACGAACATCTGCTGGCGCAGATCCGGCCCGATCACTGCAACGTGCTGACCATTCACGCCGAGGTGGAAGGTGCGGCCTGCCTGGATCTGTTTGCCGATTTTCTGACCCAGGCACAAGAGCGGGGGATCAGCTTTGAGCCCCTGGGCCGGACACTGGCCCGAACCAGCGTCATCCCGGAAGCCGGCATTGCGCCCAAAACCCTTGCCGGCCGGGACGGATGGCTTGCCTGCCAGGAGGAATCCAGAGGTGGCCGCTGGTGAATGAGGCGAATCGGCAACAAAAATGCCAGCGTCAGGTTGTCTACGCCTTTCTGCTCCTGTCTTTTTATGTGCTCGCCTACCTCCTGCCGCTGGGTGGACACGATCTCTTTGTTCCCGACGAAACTCGTTATGCGGAAATCCCTCGGGAGATGATCGCCAGTGGCGATTGGATTGTCCCCCACTTAAACGGCCTGAGATATTTTGAAAAACCGGCCTTGGGGTATTGGCTGCATGCAGGTTCCCTGCTTCTGTGCGGGGAAAACAGCGTTGCCGCGCGCTTGCCTTCGGCGCTGGCGGTCGGCCTGTCGGCCTTGCTCATTTTTCTCATGACCCAAAAAGTCCGATGGGAGCGGCAGGATGAGCACCGGCGAGATGCGCCGATGGCCGCCACCCTGGTTTTTCTCTCCTGCCTCGCAGTCTTCGGCATGGGCACGAACGCCGTGCTGGACAGCCTGTTTTCGTTTTTTCTCACCGCCTGCATTGCCGCTTTTTATTGCGCCACAGAGACCACCCCAGGCAGTTCAAGAGAAAAGGGTTGGCTGCTCCTGGCCGGCATGCTGTGCGGCCTTGCCTTTTTGACCAAAGGCTTCCTGGCTTTTGCCGTACCGATTCTGGCTCTGATTCCTTATCTCCTGTGGCAGCGCCGCTATGCCGACATCCTGCGCATGAGCTGGCTGCCCATCGTTATCGCGGTGATCGTGGCCCTGCCTTGGGCGGTGAGCATTCATCTGCAACAACCCGACTTTTGGGATTATTTTTTCTGGCAGGAGCACATCCGCCGTTTTACCGCCAACGATGCCCAGCATAGGCAATCGTTCTGGTTTTTCCTGCTGGCAGCGCCGGTCCTCGCCTTCCCGTGGACCTTCATGACGCCTGCGGCGGTGGCGGGCATAACAAAACTGTGGCGCGAGCGGCCGGAATGCGCAGGATTGCTCAAACTTTGTCTCTGTTGGCTGGTTGTTCCTTTTCTGTTCTTTTCCTTATCAAAGGGCAAGCTGATCACCTATATCCTGCCTTGCTTTCCTCCTCTGGCAATGCTCATGGGCCTCGGCCTGTCGCATGTCTTCCGGCACCAAGGCCACAGCAGGCTGTTTCAGGGAGGCCTTGCGGTCAATGGCCTGCTGGGCGCAATAGTCCTTATCGCCTTTGTGGCCCTCCAGCTCTTTGGTTTTCATGGGTTCAAGCCGTACAGCCAGCTTTGGCAAGTGATCATGATCGTCGGTGGCCTGCTCTTTTTTATCGCCTTGTGCCGGTGGTCATACCGAATCAAAGATGCCCAGGCAAAAATCGTCCTGTCAGGTATCGCATTGATTTTTGTTTATTTTGTCGCCTATCACAGCCTTCCTGACAGCACGAGAGAGGTGAAATGTCCTGGCGGGATCTTGCAACGAAACCGTACAACTATTGGGCAGGATGATGTTATACTCTCGGATGAACAGTCAATAACTGCCGTCTGCTGGCATCTGCGACGCAACAATGTCTATGTGCTTGGACCTCCTGGTGAATTAGCATACGGGTTCAAATACCAGGATGCACAAATGCGATTAATCGGTCTTGACTCAGCAATAGAGTTTATTCAACAACATCGCGGCAAAACAGTCCTTATCGCCAGAGCGAAAAATTATAATCAATGGCGGGACAAGCTGCCGCCAGCACCCGTTCAAGACCAGAACGGCGACAGCGGCTACGTGGTGGTGAGATTTTAACCACTGTCCGATGGGGCAAACTTGACGAAAACAATACATGGCTTCTCAAAATTTCGAGGGGCCAAAGGCCTTGATTGTCTTCCCTGCATTTCAACTTTTACGAGACAACCGTGTATATCCATCTCATTATGATTGGAGTTTTGTTGAATGCCGCTGCCCAGTTGGCATTAAAGCAGGGAATGCGCCAGGTCGGCTATTTTGACTTTGTGGTGCAAAATATCGGCCATGTCTTGTTTGCAGTCGCGACCAACGCCTATATCTGGGTTGGATTATCCTGCTACGTCATCAGCGTCGTCGTCTGGTTGCTCGTTCTCTCCAGGGTCGAGGTAAGCTACGCCTATCCGCTCCTTTCGGTGGGCTACATTGTCACGGCCTGTGCGGGCTGGTTATTTTTTCAAGAAAATATGAACATAACCCGATTGGCGGGCATCGTGGTCATCTGTTTTGGCGTTTGGCTGATAACCAAGCCGACGTAACCCGGTGCCACGATATCCGCTGGAGAGCGGTTGACAGGAAAAAACGGGTGAGCATAAGCTGCCAGGGGTTGCATTGGGCGGGCTTTTGGGCACAGAACGATGGACAACAAAGGAGGCTGCCATGCCATATGTCAACATCAAGGTCACCGGCGGCAATGAGGCGCCAACCGCTGAACAGAAAGCCGAATTGATCAGAAGAGCCACGCAGATGCTGGTGGATGTGCTGGACAAAGACCCAGCCACCACCGTGGTGGTTATTGACGAGGTGGCTCTGGACAACTGGGGCGTGGGCGGCGAGAGCATCACCGCGCGCCGGGCCAAAGCAACGAATGCCAAGCGCTAGGCGCTGAGGACTGGAAAGAGAGTGGCGCCGCCTGAATGGCAACCGGAAAAATCGGCGACGCTTCAAAAATTATATCTTCATTTATATCAGACAATTATCAATCATAATCATCTCTGTCTCCCAACAGGTGCGCCATAATGCAACTCGCTTTGGCAGCGCAGATGCGCGAGCTTGATCGGCAGGCCATCGCCGAGATCGGTATACCCGGCATGGTCCTGATGGAAAACGCCGGCCGGGCCACGGTCGATAAGATGGAGCAAAGCTTCGGTCCTGTGGCGGGCAAAACCGTCTGCGTCTTTGCCGGTCCCGGCAACAACGGCGGCGACGGGCTGGTCATCGCCCGCACAGTGCATGGGCTGGGCGGATTCCCCTTTGTTTTCTTTCCCGGCGACCCCAAGCGGCTCACCGGCGACGCGGGCCAGAACTTCACGATCTATCAGCGGTTGCGGCTCCCGTATCAGGTTCTCGACAGCCAGGAAAAAGCAGGTGAACTCACCGACGCGGTGCTCGCCCTGAGCCGAACGTTTCCGATCCATTCCCTGGTGGATGCCCTGTTCGGCACTGGTCTTGAACGCACGATCAGCGGCGTATTCCTGGAAACGATCACCTGCCTCAACACCCTCCAGGACCGGCATCGGCTGCCGGTGGTCAGCGTTGACATTCCCTCTGGCCTCCACAGCGACACCGGGGATATCTTAGGCGGCGCGGTCCGAGCTGATCTCACCGTGACCTACGGCCTGGCCAAGCCCGGACATTTTCACCATGGCAGCGCTGGTGTCGGCCGCCTGGCCTGTGTCGACATCGGGCATCCGGCCGAAGTGATCGCCCGGATGCCATTGCCGGGGATACTGATCGACCAGCCCTTCCTTGCCCGTCACCTGCGCAAGCGCCCCCTCACGGCGCACAAGGGCACCAACGGCCATCTCCTCATCCTTGCCGGTTCCGCGGGCAAAACAGGGGCAGCCCTGCTCTGCGGCCAGGGCGCTCTCCGCAGCGGTGCTGGCCTGGTGAGCTTTGCGGTGCCCGCCGATCTCAACCCAATTTTTGCAACCGCCATCGCCGAATCCATGTCAGTCCCGCTGCCCGCGTCAGCCGGCTTTCTGTCTGTCGACGATCATCAGCAGATTATAGCCCTCTGTTCCGGCAAGAACGGCATCGTGCTCGGTCCCGGTATCGGGACCGCCAAGGCAACGGCAGAGCTGGTCCGGCGCCTCTACAGCTCGTATGCCGGCCCACTGGTGGCCGATGCCGATGCCCTCACCATTCTGGCCGCCCATCCGGATGTGCTCCGCAATCCGCCTGGACCGAGAATACTGACCCCTCATCCCGGCGAGATGGCCCGACTGCTCGGCACCCCTGTCGAAGCGGTACAGGCAGACCGGCTCAAGGCGGCCCAATGGCTCAATGGTCACGGCGCAGAAGGACGGCCGCCGATGATCACCGTGCTCAAGGGAGCGGGGACCGTGATCGCCTCTGCCGACGGCGCCTGGGCAATCAATGCCTCCGGCAATCCCGGCATGGCCACCGGCGGCATGGGCGATGTACTGGCCGGCATCATTGGCGGCCTGCTGGTCCAGGGGTACGGTCCCTGGCACGCCGCCTGTCTCGGAACCCATCTGCACGGCCTGGCCGCGGACCGGATTGCCGTTGACCAGCCCTACGGCTACACCGCCACGGAGGTGGCGCGGCAACTGCCGCACCTCTTTGGTTCACTCTGTCTTTCATCTCAAGGAGATGAAATGGCCGCCTCCCTCCGGCCGTTGGAGTGAAAGGCGGACAAGGAAGCGGAAAAAAGAACCCTCGCTGTACCTGACGGCATAGATGTGCCGGCTTCTGACCCCTAACCGGATATACCAGAGAGGTTACGTGGCCAAGGCCGCGTAAAAGACCAACAAACCAAAAAGGGAGATGGATCGCTGAAAGGTTGCGCAGGTTGATGTGCTGATGATGGCAAGACAGGTCCGGCAGCTCGTTCCTCAAACGCCACACATCAAATCATCTCTTGCCAGGCCGGGAGGCCTCCATATACAACGTCATGCATATTGTAGCCATCAACGGCAGCCCGAGAAAAAACTGGAACACCGCCACCATGCTGACCAAGGTCCTTGAAGGCGCCGCCGCGCGGGGCGCATCCACCGAGTTGGTCCACCTCTACGATCTCACCTACAAGGGCTGCACCAGTTGCTTCGCCTGCAAGCTGATTGGCGGGCCAAGCAATGGCCGTTGCGCCATGCAGGATGACCTGCGGCCGATATTGGAACAGATTGAGACCAAGGTCGACGCGCTCATTCTGGGATCGCCGATCTATTTCGGCCAGGTGACCGGCGAGATGCGCTCCTTCCTGGAACGGCTGCTGTTCGCGCCGCACGTCTACAGCCAGCCGCCGCGCTCGGTCTTTCCGCGGACCATCAAAACCGCCGCCATCTATACCATGAATGTGGCCGAGGAACTGTGCGCGCACCTGGGGTACCCCGCGATGTTCAACGCCACTGCATCCTCGCTGACCCGAACCTTTGGCGTTGAGAGCGAAGTCCTGTGCTGCTTCGATACGTATCAGTTTCCCGATTACGGCAAGGTGATCATGGAATACATGGATGCGGCAAAGAAAGCGGCGCGGCGGGACACGGTTTTTCCCGAAGATTGCAAGCGGGCTGTCCAACTGGGCGAACGGCTGGCCACGGCCGGATAACAAAAGAGCGGCCTTTGCCTGGACGCGCCCATGAGGAAACCGCAATCCACGCAGCGCGTCTGTGCAACCATGGTATTTCCCCGGCTGGGCCCGCCTTCTCACCTGAAACCATCAACCAACGAGATGCTGACCATGACCAAAGAACTCCTGGAGACGATCATCGGCCAGATGGCGACCAATCCCCGCGGAGTGCACGGGCTCTCCCATTGGGCCAGGGTGTATGACAACGGCCTGCGCCTGGCCGCCGAGACCGGAGCCGACCGACGGGTGGTCGAATTGTTTGCCCTGTTTCACGACAGCCGCAGGCTCACCGACCAGGCCGACCCCGACCATGGCCCCCGCGGCGCCGTGCTTGCCGAGCGATACCATCGCGACGGCCTGTTGCTTTTGGACGATGAACCATTGCGCCTTCTGCTCACCGCCTGCCGCCTGCACACCGCCGCCCGGACCCACGACGATGCGACCGTACGCACCTGTTTCGATGCCGACCGGCTCGATCTCGCCCGCGTCGGCAAAACAGTGGACCCGGCTTTCCTCTGCACCGATGCGGCCAAAAACCCGGCATGTATCGCCTGGGCGAGTGAACGGAGCCGCGCCGGTGTCGTCCCGGATAACATCATCGGTCAGGCCCTACGGGCGCTGGCCGCCACCGCCCGCTGAACCGTCTTCATTGGTCTCCGGAAGAGGGGACGCCGGCCTGTTCCTCCACCCACCAATGCTCGCCTGCCCGAAGCGGCCGAATGCGCCCCTCGGGAACAGCGGCGCTCCGCATGGCGGCCCGCAGGTCGCAGAGCGGCGTCTCGTAGCCGGTGTCGGCCAACTGAAACATGGCGTAATGGGTAGGCAGCATCAGTGGCCGTCCTAAATCATTCCACGCCTTGACCGCCTCTTCTGGATTCATGTGGTTGTCGGCCATGAACCAGCGGGGCTCGTAGGAACCGATGGGCAGGACCGCGAGGCGGAACGCGCCGTATTTGGCTGCGGCGGCGCGGAAATTGTCGCCATCGGCATACCCGCTGTCACCGACAAAATAGATCGCGCCTCCGGGCGTGGCAAGGACGAAGGCCGCCCAGAGTGCCCGATTGCGGTCCCAGGGGCTGCGGGCCGACCAATGATGCATCGGTTCCAGATGAATCGTCAGCCCAGGAGCGACCGTCACCTGTCCGCCCCAGTCGCGGGCCTCGATGCGGGCTGCGGGAATGTGGCCGCGGATAATCCTGTCATTGCCCAGGGGCACGATGATCAGAGGATGGTCGCGCTGCCACAACTTGGCCATGGTGGCCAGGTCGAGGTGATCGTAGTGGTTGTGGCTGATCAGCACCACATCAATGGGCGGCAGATCATCAAAGCGAATACCCGGCGGATGGACCCGCCTGGGTCCTGCCCAGGTGAACGGACTGGTTCGCTCCGACCAGACCGGATCAATGAGGATATTGAGTCCCTGGGTTTGGATGAGCAAGGTGACATGGCCGACGAATCCGACTCGCAGCCCGTCGCCCTCCACCCTGCGGGGCGGCTTGTCGGTGGCAGGCAGTTCGCTGCAGGTGGGCCAGGATTGCCGCTTGCGGGTAGCATACCACTTGAGCACCTTGGCAAAGGTCTTGTGGTCCGGTTTGCCGGGGTTGAAAAATCGTTCGCCATTGAAATGGTCGGAAACCGGGCCGTCGTAATAATGCGGGGAACAGGAAACGAGCATCAGGACAGGAAAAAAGCAAAAGATGATCGGAACCGCATGGCGCATGACCTCGGGCATACCCGTACACCGGGTCATTGCGCCGGTACGGCGTTGGATGAGGATACAATAAACGATCTTGCCGGGAAAACAATTCCAGACAGCGTTTTGTTTCGACGCCGGCACCATGCTACCGATCTCTCTCCAAAGAGGGAGAAGCTGGAGTGCGTTGCCTTCCCGCCCCCGATACGCATACTGCGTGCCCTTTCCCGGCAACGCCATCTCCGCCAATTACCAACCTGCTTTTGCCCCTGGCAGGCTGTTGAAAAAGGATTTTCAGTGCTCATTGCCCCACAATATGCAGGAACCGATCAGCCAAGAGTCCTACATATCGTACCATCAATGCTCGATTTTAGAGTTTTTCAACATCCTGCTAGCAACAAATTTGCTTTGCTTATTTCCCAAGGGTACTTTACGTTGCCCTACCTTTTTGTGTTTTCCGCAAAGATTGATCGATATCGTCCTGGGCATCCGCCCGTAGCCCCCTTCAACTTTTCAAGGAGGTCCGCCATGTCTCACCCCCCTGCCGGTCAACAGGCGCATTACAAACCTGCCCGCAAGGTCCGCTTCATCACTGCAACCTCGTTGTTCGACGGTCATGATGCCACCATCAACATCATGCGCCGCATTCTCCAATCCACCGGTGTGGAAGTCATTCATCTCGGCCATAACCGTTCGGTACAGGAAATCGTCACCGCCGCCCTGCAAGAAGATGCGCACGGCATCGCGATCACCTCTTACCAGGGCGGTCACGTCGAATTTTTCAAATACATGATCGACCTGCTCAAAAAAGGGGGCGGCGAAAACATCAAGGTTTTCGGCGGCGGCGGCGGCGTCATCGTGCCGGACGAAATACACGAGATGCAGACCTACGGGGTGAGCCGCGTCTATGCTCCGGAGGACGGCCAGCGCATGGGACTGCAGGGCATGATCAACGAAGTGGTCGAACTGGCCGATGTCGATCTGCCTCCACTCCCCACAGACGAAAACGCTCTGCTTGCCCAGCTTGCCAGCGGTGACCGGCGAGTCCTCGCCCGGGTCATCACTGTTCTGGAAAACAGGGAAGCGTCGGCAACGCTCATCCAGGCGATCCGCGAAGGCGCTGCCAGCCGCAAAACTCCGGTATTGGGGATCACCGGCACCGGCGGCGCCGGCAAGTCCTCGCTCACCGACGAATTGGTCCGCCGCTTCCGCCTCGACCAAAACGATCGCCTCAAGCTGGCAATCATCAGCATCGATCCCTCCCGCAAGCGTACCGGCGGGGCGCTCTTGGGCGACCGCATCCGGATGAACGCCATCGAACACGAAAACATCTACATGCGTTCGCTGGCCACCCGCGAGACCGGCTCGGAAATCTCGGTGGCCCTGACCGAGGTAATCGACGCCTGCAAGCTCGCCGGCTTCGATCTGGTCATTGTCGAAACCTCCGGAATCGGCCAGGGCAACGCCGCCATCGTGCCGCACGTCGATGTCTCGCTCTATGTCATGACCCCGGAATTCGGCGCCGCGTCACAGTTGGAAAAGATCGACATGCTTGATTTCGCCCACTTCGTGGCGATCAACAAGTTCGACCGCAGCGGCGCCGAGGACGCCCTGCGCGACGTGCGCAAACAATACCAGCGCAACCATGAGGCATTCGGCACGCCGCCGGAACAGATGCCGGTCTTTCCCACCATCGCCGCCCGCTTCAACGACGACGGGGTCACCGCCCTCTACCAGGCCATACTCCCCACCCTGAAAAAGCTGGGGCTGACACTCGAACCGGGCCGGCTGTCCCAAATCGCCGTTCCCGCTTCATCGGGCGACCGGGCCATCGTGCCGCCCGAACGGACCCGATACCTGGCCGAAATCGCCGACTGCGTACGCGGTTACCATGCCCATGTCGACGCCCAGGTGAGAACTGCCCAGGAACGTCAAGCCCTGACTTTGGCCAAGGGCCTGTTTGGCACCTGCGACAAGCCGACAGACAATTTCGACGAACTGCTCGCCGCCAAGGAAGGCGAACTCGATCCGAAGGCGAAGAAGCTGCTCGACACTTGGCCCAAGCTGGTGCGGCAGTATTCAGGCGACGAGCACGTGGTCACCATCCGCGACAAGGAGATCCGCACCAAGCTGACGCGCACCTCGCTCTCCGGCTCCACCATCCGCAAGGTCTATTTGCCCAGGTACAAGGATGAAGGCGAGATTCTCCGCTTCCTGATGAAGGAAAACGTCGCGGGTCTGTTCCCGTTCACCGCCGGCGTCTTTCCCTTCAAACGGGAGAACGAAGATCCGACCCGGATGTTCGCCGGCGAAGGCGATGCCTTTCGCACCAACCGGAGATTCAAACAGGTCAGCGAGGGCATGCCGGCCATCCGCCTCTCCACCGCCTTCGACTCGCCCACCCTCTACGGCTGCGACCCGGACGAGCGACCGGATATCTATGGCAAGATCGGCAATTCGGGCGTGTCCATCGCCACCCTGGACGACATGAAGGTGCTGTACAGCGGCTTTGACCTCTGTGCGCCCTCGACCTCGGTTTCCATGACTATCAACGGTCCGGCGCCGATCATTCTGGCCTGTTTCTTCAACACCGCCCTTGACCAGCAGATCGACCAGTTCGTAGCCAACAACGGTTGCCAACCGAGCGACGAAGAACGGCGGGCCATCCGCGCCCAGGTCTTTTCCACGGTGCGCGGCACGGTTCAGGCCGATATCCTCAAGGAGGATCAAGGCCAGAACACCTGTATCTTTTCCACCGAGTTCGCGCTGAAAATGATGGGCGACATCCAGGAATATTTCGTCCGGCGGCAAGTGCGCAACTTCTACTCGGTGTCGATCTCCGGCTACCACATCGCCGAGGCCGGCGCCAACCCGATCTCGCAACTGGCCTTCACCCTGGCCAACGGGTTCACGTATGTCGAGGCCTACCTGGCCCGAGGCATGCACATCGACGATTTCGCCCCCAATCTCAGCTTCTTCTTCTCCAACGGCATGGAGCCCGAATACTCGGTGATCGGCCGGGTGGCCCGCCGCATCTGGGCCGTGGCCATGAAGCATAAGTACGGCGGCAACGAACGCTCGCAGAAACTCAAATACCACATCCAGACCTCAGGCCGTACCCTGCATGCCCAAGAGATGGCCTTCAACGACATCCGGACCACCCTCCAGGCGCTGATCGCCATCTACGACAACTGCAACAGCCTGCATACCAACGCCTATGACGAGGCGATCACCACCCCCACCGAGGAATCGGTGCGGCGGGCCATGGCCATTCAGTTGATCATCAACCGCGAGTGGGGTCTGGCCATGAACGAGAACCCGAATCAGGGGGCCTTTGTCATCGAGGAATTGACCGACCTGGTCGAGGAAGCGGTGCTCAGGGAGTTCGAGGCCATCGCCTCACGCGGCGGCGTGCTCGGCGCCATGGAGACCGGTTACCAGCGCAGCAAGATCCAGGAAGAATCGCTCTACTACGAGCACAAGAAGCACGACGGCTCCTATCCGATCATCGGAGTCAACACCTTCCGCAATCCCAAGGGCGAGGTGTCGGGCGAAATCGAACTGGCCCGTTCCACCGAGGAGGAAAAACAGTCGCAAATCACCCGGCTGTGGGATTTCCAAGCCCGCAACCGAGAGGCTGCCGGTCCCATGCTCGAGCGGCTCAAACAGACGGTGATCAACAATGGCAACGTCTTCGCCGACCTGATCGACGCGGTACGGGTCTGCTCGGTCGGCCAGATCACCGAAGCCCTCTACGAGGTAGGCGGTCAGTACCGGCGTTCGATGTAACGGCGTGACAAGCGATCTTGGTCCCGCCCTGGTACATCCATCCAGGGCGGGTTGCTCACGACTCCGGGATCAAACGATCTGCACACGCCCCATGGGCCCGATTGCTTGACAGGTTTTGCTCTTTGTGGGCTCAAGCGCAGAAATTTCTTTCTTCAACCCCTTGCTCAACTATTCATCGCAACAGGTTGATTTCATTTTCTGGCATCAATGGGAGACGCTCAACCAAAGCGCCTCCCATTTTTTTACGCCAACTCCCTATCCATATGTGGTTCCATTGCCAAATCAAGCAAGCTGTGATTGGCACAGCGCAACTTGGCAGAGGAGATGCGTCATGGTGACCAAAGGGAGAAATCCCCCATGATGCCATTGCAGCGGGTTGGCTTGGCCAACCACCGCTCGCCGCACCCGCCGAAACAACCCCAAAAACATACTGCGTTGTGCAGTGGAACTGGAGTTACTTGAGCGTTTCGAACGTGTACCCGTCGCCTTCAGCCCGCACCAGACCAACACCTGGGAAGGGCAGGTGCACGGCCGCAATTGGCATTGCATCTTGTGCGACCTGCTTGAGCGTGCGCTGGCGGGTCTCCCTGGCCATAGACTGATCGACATCGAAATCAGCATTGATGTCCGGGCGGGCAAACTGTATGGACCCAGCGTGCAGCAGATCGCCGACAAAGAAGAGTTGCTTGCCCTTGGATGCGAGCATGAAGCCGGTATGTCCCGGCGTGTGGCCAAACAGGGCAACGCTGGTAATGTCAGGGGAAACCACTTCGCCCGGCGTGAACAAAACCAACAGGTTATCGTGTTCCAGCACGCGCAGCACGCCGCGGACCATCGAGAACGCCTCGCGTCTGCCTTCCGGAGTCTGGCGCATGGCCTCGTCGCTCATCCAATAGTCGTACTCGATCCTAGCCACATAGACCTGCGCCTTGGGGAAGGCGGATTTGCCGTCTTTGACCAGCCCGCCGATGTGATCGCCGTGCAGATGGGTGACGAAAATTTTGCTGATGTCCTCCGGGGCGGTTTTGGCTTCTTGCAGGCACAGGAGCAGTTGTCCGTTTCTCTCCGGTCGCAAGGTGCCGTTGCCGGTATCGACCAGGAAACGTTCTTGGCCGTGTTCGATCAGAAAGACATTGAACGAGCCGGACACCTGTTGCTTGCCCGCCATGGCCAGCAGGGTAGCTTCGTCGGCGCCTTTAAACAGGCTGATCGGGAAACCGTGCGCTCCATCCAAAAGCGGCACAACGGAAAAATCCCCCACCACAACGGCCTTACCCACCATTGGCTGCGGCGGCGCGGGTTGTGCGGCTTCGGCTGGAGCGGCGAACAAACCAACAAACATCAGGCCCAATAGATACAGTAACGTGTTCATGACGGCTCCTTTTTGTTTCTCTTTTTTTCAATGCAAAGCACTCTCTCTTTCTTGCGGATTGGAAAAGAAGCGGCGGGACGGGACAGGGCAAGAGGAATCGGAATATTATGCAACCAATATCGCTATCATTGCAACCATGAATGCCCTTGCCAGGGTCGAAGAGAGGGAAAACCAATTCAGGTGCTCCTGGTCAGAATCGCCGGCAGCCGTGCCAAAAATGTGCAGGGAATCCGTCGTAAAAGATTGCGCTTCCGCTTCCTCGTTCCGCGCACCTTGCCAGCCTTCGAGCAAGCGACCGCATTCTATTGAATACTGACCCAGGCCAACATTGTGCTCTCTTTTACTCCAGACGGGCGGCTTGACTTCTGCCATCAGCCGGTTCGTCCCCTTGGCGGACCCCATATCTCTCCGATTTTTTGAGCGTGTTGTGGTGCCATCGGCACCAAGGCTGTATTGGAAAAACCCGTCTTCGCGCAGGCTACCGAAAGATGACATTCACTCCTCCGCCACCCTCCGCTTCGGGTTCGGCAGCAGCACCGCCACCAGCCCCAGCAGGGGCAGACAAGAACAGAACTGATAGACCACATCAATGCCGTACACATCGGCAAACCAGCCCAGCAGGGCGGCTCCTACTCCTCCCAAACCGAACGACAACCCGAAAAAAAGGCCGGCAATCATGCCCACCTTGCCGGGAAACAGTTCTTGGGCATAGACCACCATGGCCGGGAAAGCCGAGGCAATCAGCAGGCCGATGACAAAGGTGAGTGGTCCGCTCCAGAACAAAGAGGCATACGGCAGGGCCAGGGTAAAGGGAGCGGCGCCGAAAATCGACCACCAGATAACCGGCTTGCGGCCGATACGGTCGCCGATCGGTCCACCGAGCATGGTACCGACCGCCAAGCCGAAAAAGAAGACGAACAAATGGAGTTGCGCTGTTTGCATCGAAACCTGGAACTTGTGCATCAAGTAAAAGGTGAGGTAGCTGTTTATGCTGGAGGTATAGAAAAATTTGGAAAACATCAGCACCAGCAACACCAACAGCGGCCAGATCGCCGAAGAGCGATACTGTGCGCCGCCTGTTGGTCCGGCTACCTTGGATCGCTGAATTTCCCGCAACTTGCGGGCATACCATCCGCCAACCTGCCAGAGAATGACCATGGCCAGAAACGCGATCAGGGAAAACCACGCCAGGCTTGAGCGCCCGTAGGGGATGATGATCAGCGCGGCGAGCAAAGGCCCGGCCGAGGTGCCGCCGTTGCCGCCGAGCTGAAAAATCGACTGCGCCAGGCCATAGTGTCCGGCCGAAGCCATGCGCGCCACCCGCGAGGATTCCGGATGAAAAACCGACGAACCAACGCCGATCATGGCCACCGACAACAGCAACAGGCCATAGTGGGGGGCGAACGCCAGGGCGATCAGTCCGATGAGGGTGCACCCCATGCCCCAGGTCAGGGAATAGGGCTGGGGATAGCGGTCCGAGTACAGCCCGACCAGGGGCTGCAGCAAGGAAGCGGACATCTGGAAGGTCAGGGTTATCAACCCAATCTGGGTGAAACTGAGCTGGAAACCGGTTTTGAGGAGAGGATAGATCGCCGGGATAAGCGACTGAATCAGGTCGTTGAGAAAATGGGAGATGCCGACTGCCGCCAAAACCTTGAGCGCGATACGCTCTGGACGTGCGGCCGCGACGCTGCCGGTTGCTGCTTGTTGCGCCATGGGGGAAGTTCCTTACGCGGGTGCGATTACCCAATGTGCCGTTTCTCGGCGGGAAGTTTGACGATGAAGACGGTGCCGGGTCCGGATCGCCCAGGAGGCGAGACAATATCGGCCAAGTATTCCATCGACGCGGGACTCTGGGCGGAAATGGCGCCGCCGTGCTCCTTGATAATGCCAAACGACACGGAAAGCCCCAGGCCTGTGCCCTTGTCCACCGGTTTGGTCGTGAAGAAGGGATCGAAAATCTTGTTGAGATGTTCAGCAGATATTCCCTGGCCGGTGTCTGTCACGCTGACTTCTATTTTGCCGCCCGCGCCCTGACGGCTCCGCACGACGATGCTCCCGTTCTGGCCGATGGCATCCATACCGTTGTTGAACAAGTTCAGCCAGACCTGTCTGAGCCGTTCCTTGTCGCCGACAAGCGGCGGAACGGCTTCGCCGAGTTGTTGGATGATTGTAATGCCTTCACGGGAGAAGGTGTGCTCCACCAACTGCACCACCTCCCGCAGGGATTCGTTCACATCCATGCTTTCCCGCACCGATTGGGAGTGACGGGAAAACCCGAGCAGGTCGGCGACGATCTTCTGGCAGATCTTGGCCTGCTTTTCAACGACCCGAAGATTTTCCACAATCTCCTGATCCGTGGTGTCATCCATCAACAGTTGAGTATAACCCAGGATGATTCCCAGCGGCGTATTGATTTCATGAGCCACGCCGCCGGCAAGCCGCCCCAGGTCTTCCATTTTCTGCGCCTGGATGAGCTGCTCCTGAATTTTTTTCAGCATGGAGATGTCCCTGGCCGTCAGCAGCAAGCCCATGATGCTGCCGTCCTGGTCATAGACCGGCACCTTGACGATGTGGAGCCACTGTTGGCCGTCCAGACGGTGGAAGGTGATTTCCTTGGCCAAAGGGCGACCGGTCAGCAGAATCTGTTCGTCCTCGTGAAAATTAAGATCAACCTGCCGCCCGGAAAAAATGTCGGCATCGGTCTTGCCGACCACCTCATCTTCGTTGAGGCTGAAATAGTCGCAAAACGCCCTGCTGGCGAACCGGTAGGTCAGATCTTTGTCCTGCAGCGTGATGAAGTCCGGGGTCACGTTCATAATGGTCTTGAGCAACCCCTGTTGCCGGGTAATGATCGTCTCCCGCTCGGTTAACGCCTCGATGTGTCTTTTGATCGTTACGGCCATGACGTCGAAGGCCACGGCCAGCTCTTGAATTTCGTCGCCGAAATTGTCCCTGAACACCGGACAGTGACGGCAGCTCTCGCTCTTGAGCGGAGACGCCTTGCCCTGGCAGTGCAGACACAAGGTGCCGATCACATGCCAGCAACGCCGCCGGATGTCGCCGTATGCGGGGCAGGCGGTCATCTGGCATTGCATGATGTCCCAGCAATTCTTCCTCAACGGAGTACTGACCCGCACGTTGAGGTTGCCCTTGACGATCTCCTCCGCCGATTCCCTGAGCCTGTTGAGTCGCAGAGTAACCGTGCGGGCGTACCAGAGGGCGAGGACGATGCCCAAACTCACCACCCCCAGCGTGCAGATGAGGCTGATCAGCCACTGCTGCCGGATCTGGGCATCCATTTGGCTCCGCGAAAGCCCCAGACGGACGGAGCCCAGTTTTTCTTCGCCGAGAATGATGCTGACATTGAAATCATACACCGCTCCCTGCTCGGTACTGAGGAAGAGCGGCTGGAGGTCCCGGCTGTCCAGGTTGACTTTGAGCAGATCGGTAGGAAAGCCGCCCGAGAAGGTATGGGAGAGGACGTTGCCGCTGGTATCGGTCAAGAAAATATAGAGCACATCGCCGTACTGGTCGTGGTTGTTGTCGATGAGATTCTTCATCTGCAGGAAATCCATGGCCAGCAGCGGCTCCATCAGCCGAAAGGCCAATCCGGTGGTCAAGGCCATGCCCCGCTTCTTGCCCTCGTCGAGCAGCGCCTTCGAGGACATGGCGGAGAGGAACAGGCCGATGCCAAGGCCGCTGCAGACCAACATCAAGGTCACCCCCAAGGTGATTTTGGTACTGAACCGCAGATTGCGCAACCTCTTGCACAGATACCTACTCACCTTCCAGCCCCACCTTCCCGTTCAATTCCCGGATAGGGTCAAAATCCAGGTCATCGGAAGGGACAAAACCGATAAACCGGGCCGCGTCCAAAATAGCCCGATGCCGGGGATTATGCGCATAATCGAGTTTGAGCATGGCTGCCCTGATTTTGTCCACCGCTTCCCGGGGCAGGCGCGGACTGTACGCATACACCCAGCCCGGGTATGACCTGGAGGTGGCCACCACCTTGAGTTGATTGATGTCGATCTTATGTTCCAGCACGTTCAGCGAGCCTTCGCGGATCGTGCCGAAATCGTGCAGTCCGGCATAGACCCCTAAAATGACATTTTCCTGCCGGCCGCCGGCAAAGACCACCTCCTTGAAGTCGCGCAGGGTCAGGCCATGACCGGCAAAGAGGCCCAGAGGAAACAGGTAGCCGCCGGCAGAGGCTGGATCGACCGCCACCCAGGACTTGCCGCGGCAATCCTCAAGGGAATGGATGGCCTTGTTGTCCCGGCGCGCGATGATCTGACCGCGGAATTCCGCCCGGCCGTCTTCTTCGACGATCCGCGCCATGGCCTTGGCATGGTAGCGGCGGGCCAGGTTGACATACACAAAGGGGTTGGAAAACGAGATGTCAATCTTGCCCTGACTGAACATGCTGATATGGTGGGCAAAGGTTTCCGGGAAAACCTGTCGGATGGATAGCCCGGTTTCTTCCGCCAAGTACGCCACCAACTGCTGGTGCCGCTGGAAAGACTCGGTGTGCGAATATTGAGGAAGATAGGCGTAGGTGATGGCCGGTTGCGGCGGCTTAGCCGCGATTTCCTGACGGTTGTTCAGGGAGACCCTGACCGGCCTCTCCTCCTCTCCGCAGGAAAAAAGCAGGACAGCGACCAGGAGTGCGGCCAGAATGATCAACGGTTTCGGCATACAATGCTTCGACGGGCATGGATGAACAGGTGCGTCACTTCATGGCAAGGGCAACCGTATTTCACCCATACCCCATGGATTCCAGTTCCTCGTCAGTGAAACCGACCATGTGGGCGATTTCGTGCACCACGGTAATCTCGATCTCTTCCAGCAACTGTTCGCGGGTGGTGCACGCGCTTTCCAAGGGTTCCTGAAAGATGAAGATGGTGTCAGGATAGAGAGGCGGTTCAACCACACTGCGCTCGATCAAAGGAGTCCCGGAATAAACGCCGAACAACGGTTCGTCCGCTGGCAATCCCAATTCTTCCAGGATATCCGCCGACGGGCGTTGCTGTACCGAGATGAAGACGTTGTCCAGATAGCCCCGGATGGATTCGGGGATGCGGGCAATAGCCTGCTCGACGAGGTGCGCGAAGGACTCAGCGGAAAGCTGCGGGGCGCGTTTTCTCATGGCATGTCACCAAACACCGGCCCAACTAAAACGCCAGCGAATGCAACGCACCGGCCCGGGCGGCCGGCCGGGCCGGTCAACACCTTGGCCTTCCCAGGGGCGAGACATCCGCCCGGCGCTCCGGCGTATCTGCCTGCTTCGTTCTTCCTGCCGTTCGTACCGCTGCGCGGTTTCATGTGGTCACTCCCCTGCCACTCCCCTGCCTACCCTTCTGCGGGCGGCCAGTCGCCGGTCGCCAGAGACTAGCCCGCGGCCCGGGGGTGTCCGCCAATGACCCGGGCCACCTCCTTGGCGAGGTGCTCCGCATTGAATGGTTTGGCGACAAAGCCGGCCAATCCCATCTGAAGATAGTTCTCCGCCGTGACGTGCTCGCTGTACCCAGTGCACAGCATAATGGGAACGTCAGGATTGACCATCTTGATCTGTTCGGCAAGCTCCAAACCGGTCATCCCGGGCATCCCCATGTCGGTAATGACCAGATCGAACGAATCCGGCCGTTCCAGAAACACCTTGAACGCATTCTCACTGGAGAGACAGGCTTCGACCTTGTATCCCAAATGTTCCAGCACCTGCACGAGGAAGTAGGCAATGGGCCGCTCGTCGTCGACCACCAGAATATTCCCTTCGAACAGAGCGGGAACATATGTCTCGCTGCCGGCGTGCTTGCCGACCTCTTCCTTGGCTTCCGGCAGAAAGACCGTGAAACAGCACCCCTGCCCAGGGGTTGATTCAACGGTTACCGCCCCCCTGTGGTCGTTGACGATGCCGTGGACAACGGAAAGCCCCAACCCGGTCCCCTCGTGCAGCTTCTTGGTCGTGAAATACGGCTCGAAAATCCGCTGCAGGTATTCCGGCGGAATGCCCATGCCATCATCCTCGACCTGCAAACAGACGTATGTGCCTTGCGGAAGATTGCCGATAAGAATCCCCTCCTTGGGCGACAATTCCCTCCTGAACAGCCGCAGCCGGATCAGTCCGCCGTTGCCTTCCAAGGCCTGGTACGCATTCGTGCACAGATTCATCACGATCTGATGCATCTGGGTCGGATCGGCCTTCACGAGAAAATCTTCCGCAAAATCATAGACGAGTTCTATGTTGGCCGGCAGGCTGGCCCGGAGCAGACGAATGGCCTCCTTGACGATAAGCCCAATCCGCAGATTCGATACATCTTTCTCACTTTGCCGGCTGAACTTCAAAATCTGATCGATCAACTGGCTCGCTCTGTCGGCCCCCCGGATGATTTCCATCAAATTGTTGTGCAGCAGTGAACCTTGCGCGCATAGAGACTGGGACAGCTCGGCATATCCCATGATGGCAGTCAGAATATTATTGAAGTCATGCGCCACTCCACCGGCCAGCATGCCGATCGCCTGCATTTTCTGCGATTGCCGTATTTGACGTTCCAGGAGAAGATGCTGGGTGACGTCGCGCTTGACCCCGACATAATTGATTATCTTATCGTTATTATCTTTTACCGGAGTGATGGTGGCCTCTTCATGATAGATTTCACCATTCTTTTTCCGATTGATGAACGTTCCCTGCCATACATTGCCCCTGGTAATCTCTTCCCACATCAATTTGTATTGATACGCAGGGGTATCCCCGCTTTGCAGTATCCTGGGATTCTTGCCCAACATTTCGGTAAGGGAATAACCGCTGATATCTTCGCATGCGGGATTGATATACTGAATGTTGCCATCCAGATCGGTGACGATCACCGATTCGGCGGCCTGCTCCACCGCTGTCGCCAGCAACCTTCTCCCTTCTTCCATCTTGAACCGGTTGCTCATGTCCTGCAATATCACCTGAGCCACCTGGGAATTCCCAACCAAGGCAACAGCTATCTCCATCTCAACGGGGATGCGATCACCATCGCCATTCACAATGAAAATGGCGATTGCCTCATCGCTGTCATATTCACCCTGGATTTTCTCATTCAGAAAAGACTCGTATTTATGCCTATACTCTTGGCAAATAAAAGAAGAAAGAGTCTTCCCGACAATCTCAACCTGAGAAATTTTTAGCAAACCAGATGCCTTATCATTCGATTCAATAATATATCCACTAGAAACATCGATTATCAATACAGCATCATTAATTGTTTTTAATAATAAATAATATTTCTCAATAAATTCTGTCAATATGAATTCATATTTTCTATAACTCGATATATCAACGAAAGATATAACAGCAAGATATCGATCTATTTCAAAAATAAAATTTATGTATATTTTTAATTTGAAATATTTAATATGTGTATCGTTGTTTGTATAATTACAAATTACATCAATTTTTCCATTAAAAATCTCACCTACAATTACATGTTTGATATAATTACATACAGATCCTAATAAATTATCTTCTCCATTTCCCATATTAGATATATTTTTAATATCAAACAAATCGAGAAATGATTGATTAGATGTAATTACCTCAAAAAAAGAATCCAGGTTATTCTTCAGAGAAAATTCTTCATGGAGATAGCTGTCAATATCCCGCACTGATATTGCCTGAATTGCTTTACACTTCTCTCGCAGCGCTGTAACATCAAGCAGCAGCATTGGAATGCTTGACCGCGCAAACACCTTTTCACGCCAGGATGTCATGCTTCCCCCACCCCATAACCATGTCTGCAGACAGCACCGTCATATGATTGCAACTTATCTCCTCCCGCCCCACAGGGTACGACATTTTGACGTCCAGCCATGACCCGCCCCGCGTCTGCCCCAACACGTACCGCCAGCAAACCAGGGCGGCTGTACATGGTCGCCACGCCCATTGGCAACTTGGGCGACATCAGTCACCGCGCCATCCAGACTCTTACCTCGGTTGACCTTATCGCCTGCGAAGACACCCGGCACACCAAAAAACTCTGTCGCCACCTGAATATCACCACGCCCCTGGTCAGTTATTTCCGGGAAAGGGAACAGGAAAAAGCAACGACGCTGCTCAAGCTGCTGAGTGCGGGAAAACAGATCGCCTTGGTTTCCGATGCAGGCACGCCCGCGATCTGCGACCCCGGAGCCGTTCTGGTCAACAGAGCAAGGGCCGCCGGGATTGAAATCGTTGCCATCGCGGGCCCCTCGGCGCTGGCCGCCGCCCTCTCGATCTCCGGATTGATGCAGGCCAATTTTTTCTTCGGCGGTTTTCTCCCCGCCAATGCGAACGCCCGAAAACAACTGTTGAAGAACGTGGCATCCTTGCCCTGCGCCCTGGTTTTCTACGAAACGCCCCACAGGCTCACGGCTTCACTTGCCGACATGATTGCAATGCTCGGCGACCGACAGGCGCAACTGTTCCGCGAGTTGACCAAAATCCACGAGGAGTGCCTGGAGGGACCGCTTTCGGTTCTCCATGAACACACGCGAGCCGGTGTCAAGGGCGAACTGGTGCTCCTCGTGCATGGCGCTGCGCCCCAACTGCCGGAGCAACCCGAAAACCTCGACGACCTGTTGCGCTGGTACCGCGACGAGCAGCAGGCGAGCCTCAAACAGACCGTTGCCCGCATCGCCGCAGATCTTGACCTTCCCCGGTCTCAGGTGTACAAAAAAGCGCTCGCCATCTGGCAAGAGATCGCACCCTGAGCGCACTCAAAGCCCAAACAGGTCTTTCTCTCTCCAAACAAAGACCGCCATCGGACCCGTTCATGGACAGAATACAGGATTCTCTCTCGCTCTGCACCGAGAATGAACAGAGGACTTGGCTCGCCGCCGCTTGCCGGACTGCGCTTGCCGCCGGCAGCCTCATCAGAGAGCGGTATGAGCAACCGCACACCATCACCTTGAAAGGCGCCATCGATCTGGTGACCGAAACCGACGTGGCCGCCGAAGCCGCCATCACCGCCTCGCTGGCTGCGGATGCGCCCGGCATACCGATCATGGCCGAGGAAACCAAAACGAGCCACGCCACGGTGGCGGAACGACTCTGGATCGTCGATCCGCTGGATGGTACCACGAATTTTGCCCATGGCTTTCCTTTTTTTGCGGTCTCCATCGCCTTGCTCGACCGTGGCAGGCCCATGGTGGGGGTCGTCTACGCCCCCATGCTCGACGAACTCTTCTATGCAGTCAGGGGATGCGGCGCCCGATTGAACGACGGAACCATCTCGGTCACCGGCACGAGCAACCTCATCGAAGCGCTGGTCGGCACCGGGTTCCCCTACCAAGTCGAGGCAACCCTGCCCGTGGTCATACGCCAGATGCAAGCCCTGCTGCCCCTGGTCCGCGATATTCGCAGGGCAGGTGCAGCGGCGCTCGACCTGGCGTACGTGGCCTGCGGGCGTCTCGACGGTTTTTATGAAATGAATCTCCAGCCATGGGACACGGCAGCCGGCTGGCTGCTGGTCCAGGAAGCGGGTGGCCTGGTGACCACGTTTTCCGGAGCCCCCTTTTCTCCCTTCTCACCCGACATACTGGCCAGTAATGCCGCCCTGCACCGCCAGTTGCTCGAACTCATTCGATGAAGGCCTCCGCCCACCCTGTAGCTCTGGGGGTCGTGCATGGCTACATGTTCATCTCGACGGCACTGGTCGCCACCTCCTTCACGGTCGGCAAGGCCATTACCCCGTTCCTTGATCCGGTCGTCCTGACCTTCATCCGTTTTGTGCTCGCCGCCCTGCTGTTTGCCCCCTATGTGAGCCATCGCTTCGGCCTGCGCCGTCCCGACCGTTCTGCAATCGTCCGCTACAGCCTGATCAGCGGCTCGCTGGCCGGTTTCTTCTGGCTCATGTTTCTTTCGCTCCAGATGACCACGCCCCTCAATACCGGGGCGATCTTCACCACAGTTCCCGGCATTGCCGGGATATGCAGTTGGTTGTTACTGAAGGAACGGTTGGGCATGTACCGGATAGCGGCCTTGCTCCTCGCCATGATCGGCGCATTATGGGTGATCTTCGAGGGTGATCCGGCGCAGGTGCGGCAAATGGCCTTCAACCGCGGCGACCTGCTCTTCTTCTGCGGCTGTCTGCTGATGGCCCTGTACATCCCTCTGGTCAAACTGTTCCACCGGGGCGAGCCCATGGCGGTCATGACCTGGTGGATCCTGATCACCGGATGCGGCTGGCTCCTGCTTTTCTCTCTCACAAAACTGCCGGGCATACCGTGGCAAACCGTGCCGGCGACCGTCTGGTTCGGGATTGGCTATCTGGCGTTTTTCACCACCATCGTCACCTTTTTCATTGCCCAATGGTCCTCGCTCCATCTCGGCCCCACCCGAGTCGCGGCCTATTCGTACCTATACCCGCCACTCATCGTGCTGATCGAATGGTGTGTGCACCAGACTCTCCCCAGCCTGCACACTATGCTCGGGATCGCGATCATACTGCCGGCCATGCTCATCGTACAAAAAAAGGAAGCCGCCCGCCCATGACAGATATGGGCGGGCGGCTTCTCTCCAACGATTATGTGGTGCTGGTCAATCTCCGGGGCAAAACCTCTCCTGGCTGGTCAACACGCCGTTGTCTTCGAACTTGATCAGCATACTGCATTTTTCAGGGTCACCGGTTCCAAGAAAACTCAACTTGCCGACCGCGCCTTCGAATTGTTTGGTCACTGCGATCTGCTCACGCAGCTTGACTCGATCCTCCACGACATTACCGGTCAAGGTACCGATATTTTTCAGGGATGCGGCAACGAGATGAATGGCGTCATAATTCAGCGCCGCGACCTCGCCCGGCTGTATCTTATAATTCTGCCGATAGGCTTCGATAAAAGCACTTGCCTTGCCCTCCGCTCCGCCGGCGGCAAAATTTCCCGTGACATAGACGCCCTTGCGTACATCTCCGCATTTCTCCACCAGATCTAAGACTGACCAGGTTTGGCAGCCGGTGATCGGCTTCTTCCATCCCATTTTTCTGGCCTGCCGCACAACCATGGGGATATCTCGATGGCATTGCGGCACATAAAGGAAATCGGCGTCCGAATTGATGATCGTTTGCAACTGCCAGCTGAGATCGGTCTCCCCAGGTCTGAATGTTTGCAAGGCCACCACCGAACCTGAACCATTCGCCGTTTCAAAGGTGTGCTTGAACGCCTTGGCCATCCCGGAGGTATCGGGACTGATTTCATCGCACAGCACAGCCGCCTTGCGGGCCTGCCATTTCGCGGCCGCGAATTTGGTCATCGCCGCTGCCTGGATATCATACATAACCGTCAGGCGGAAAACGAACGGCCTGTTCAGCGTCACCTGCGGCGCGGTCGCCCAGGGAGTGAGCATCGGCGGCCCGAACGGAAGCATCTTATTGACTTAACCGTCAATTTTTATTGAAATTTATTAGGTGGCTGGGGTAGGTTTTTCCTACCTCAAGGGAAATCATTCGGGACGAGCAAGTCCACGGCCTGGCGCCGCAGATCGTTGGAGACGTGTTGATATACTTGCATGGTCATGTCAGGGCTGGCATGGCCAAGAATTTCGCTCACCGCTTTCAAGCTCGCCCCTCCGGCCAGCATGTTGGTTGCGCAGGCATGGCGGAGATCGTACATCCTGATCCTGCGGAACACCTTTGCCCGTTTCTTGGCCATCCTTCACGCCGTCTTCAGGTGATCGACCTGCCGGCTCCGGTAATGGACGATGTACCCGGAGGCATTCCCGCCTGATTCATCTTCATCGCGCCATCTACCCAGGCGCTCGACGATGATCGAGTTAAGCGGAACCATCCTCCTGGGCATACCTCCCTTCTGCGCGCTGATGACCATCAAGATCTTGCCGATGATATCGACGGCCTCCCAGCGCAGAGAAAGCAATTCCTCCCGCCCTGGGCGCAACCCAGTATGGTAGGAGATCAGCATGGCCCGTTGCAGGTGCGGTGAAGCCTTGGCAAGAATGGCGTTGAATTCGGCCTGTGTCGGCGGCGATATCCGGGCATCGTCCCGCTTGGGCATCTCGTACCCATCCATGGGGTTGTGGGATATAAGGTGCCGGCGGACCGACCAGCGAAGTATGGCTCGAATATCGGAAATCTCGCGATGGATGGAGGTACGCTTGACCCCGTCCTGGACCCGGCCATTGGCATACCAGTCAATTTTCTGAGGAGTCAGCTCGTGCGCGAGCATGATCCCGACAACAGGCAAAATCACCCGCCTCATTCTCTCGGCGGCGAGCTTCCAGCTCACCGGGGTCATGGATAGCCTTTTCGAGGCAAGGTATTCGTTGGCGAGGTCCATAAACCGAGGGGAGGAGGAGGCATTTCCCCCTCTTCTCTTTTGGTGCAAGAGGGTGTCGAAATCACGGGCTGCGCGTTCGGCCACCTGACCGCGACCAAAATATTTTTTGTTGGCGGTTGGCCGTTCCGGGTCCTTGCCTTTCTCGTGCTGGACAATCCAGCGGCCGTCTTTAAGTTGATGAACGCTCATGGGCTGTCAGAATATCCAATAATAAACACTCCTGATTCCACGATGAGCGCAAGAGTTACTGGTATAGAAAACTCTCCGAGACAGCGACGATCTCCGATATGTATCCCGAGGGCCAAATTGAATATACTCAAAATGACGCTGGATATTTTCCTGAATGTTGGGAAGTGCCACCACATGGTTCCAAACAGTGCCACAGCTGCCGAAACGGCTATAACCAACAAAGCAGTTTTCCAATCATAGCCATGATCTGACATATTAAAAAATTTTACTCCATATATTAATTATAGCAATTATAAATAACTTTAATAGAAAAACTCCAATTAACATGTAGCACATGTTACTATATGTTGTTTCACTTTTATTTGTTTTTTTATAGTATTAGTTTTATTTTCAATTTGTTTAATATATTTTGTAGGTATATTTCTTTTTTTTATTTCATGTTCTGCGGAAATAATAGCTAAATGTTGATAATCATCCCTTTCAACTGTAACAATTCTGATCAACTCATCGTCTGTGCATTTTGACATTACTTCCTTAAAATCTGTGTTCATACCCCTCGCCTCAAACCTTCCCCATCCGTACCCGCCTACTCGCTACCCCGAAAATCCTGATTAGTGCGGCGTTGGCAAAACTTTTTCTACGAACTCAAGTTTCGGTGTTGCTGATTTTGGCTAGGTGAAATCGATTAATATATTGAAATAACTATCATTTAAACGTGAAAAGCCTTTTGCTTTCTGATACATTGGATTTGCGAAAATCTTCAA